>Ga0247837_1004093_pt1 | contig 23967 bp, 22 predicted proteins | sample LaCtaG_2_FD_187115 | JGI IMG/M metagenome (GOLD analysis project Ga0247837, IMG submission 187115) | Freshwater microbial communities from meromictic Lake La Cruz, Castile-La Mancha, Spain - LaCruzMarch2015_14.5m | ecosystem: Environmental > Aquatic > Freshwater > Lake | place: Spain: Castile-La...
TTCTACCTGGATATTTGAGTAGGAGCAGTCAGTGTAACAACAGCAGTTCACAGATGCAACATAGGGAATAAAGCAAATTCCTGCGAACTATAAAGCCTTTAATCTGCCTAATAACAGTAATGCTCGACTCTGCAATGGTCACCTGGGGCGCCCAGCTCTACGGCGACTCCCAAAGCCCCACTCAGGTCCACAGCGGCATATACCAGTCCAAAGGCCACAGTCTCCCGGTAGCCATCAAAACCCTGCGCCTCACCGAGGAACAGCTCGGCAGCACTATCCAAGAACTGCTGATCCAGTCCATGCTCGAGGACTGTCGCTTCATATGCAGACTCTACGGCTATTTCCTCAACAAAGGCCAAATCTGCATCGTTTCCGAAGCTTTGGGGGTGAATTTGGAGGAAGAATTGACTCAGCGAATTGCGTCGAAGAGGGAGTACAGTGAGTCAGAGCTGATTGCTAGACTTGCAGATTTGATAGAAGCACTGCTTTTCGCTCAGCGGAAAAGCCTGGCTCACCGCGATATCAAGCCTCAGAACATCCTGCTGACCCTGACTCCGCCCTTTCAAGTCAAATTGGTGGACTTCGGCAGTGGCTGCCTAGTGGACGGCCAGATCCAGCGACTGACAGGCACTCCGCTGTATATGAGTCCTGAGCTGATCCCTGCTTTGCAGCTGTTTCAGGCCACTGGGGAGCTGCCGGTCTCGACGTCAGACCCGTATTTGGCGGATGTGTACTCGCTCGGGGTCACTTTTCTGCATTTGGCGCTTGCGGAAGTGCCTATAAGGCTGATGCTGAGGGAGCGGGAAGTGGCTTTGGGAGAGTACTTAGCCCGCTTGAGGCTGAGTTTCCCTGGGCTTGTTTGCTGCTTAGAGCAGATGCTAAGGACGAACCCCGCTGCCAGACCCACCTTCGAAGACCTGCAAACCACCCTAAAACCCCTCAGAAAAGCCAGTGAAGAGTCTCTGCCCGGCCTTGCAACCCTCGACCACTTCACAGGCACTGCAATGGAGTCCTCCACCCAGGAGCAAAAGCAAGCCTACCTGCAATACTGGACTACCGAGTACTCTCTGTCCCAGCCCCACTCCCTCGACAACCTCAACTACATCTTCTCCTCAGCCCTGTTCTCCCGCTTCTCCGTACTTCTAGCAGTCCGCTGTGGCGCGTGCACAGCTCCGATGCAGCTTTCTGAGGAAAGCAGGGAGTGCGCAGTGCATGGACTGATCTGTGCTCTGTGTTCACAGACACATGATGCAGCTGAAGTCAGGTGTAGAGTGTGTGGACGGGTGCTGCCCTTTTGCTGGGCTCCGGGGAAGCTGTTTGTGTGTAGTTGTGATGCGCCGGCGATACTGTCGAAGGTGGAAAGAACGGGTTTATCCTAGGAAGCTATAAGTAGGAGATGGCTGCAGCCTGTTTATAGTCAATTTCTCGCTATAATGGCAGTTTGAGGGACAAATGTGCCTTTCCGAATGGGCATTTTTGCTGCTTTCGGACTGTTTGTATACAAAAGTATATTTGGGGGGAAAAGGGTTTAGACAAAAGGTTTCCCACTAATTCGTAGTTTATATATCTATTTTGGATGAGGAACTGGCGAAATACCCTTTTCCTCTCTCCCAGTAAGCAGTTTGTCTATAAGAATAGCAGAAGAAATCAGACAAAAGCGCATTAACAGGACTTTATCTACATGAGTCCACAGCCTTGGCACGTGACATGTCTGCCTTCCCGCTCCATTTCCAGCCCTGCAGTAACGGGCAAATACCTGCGGTACTGCTCCACTCCCACCGAGTCCCTTTCCAGCCTGTCCACTAGCACCTGTCTATACCTCTCCGGGACTTCCGCCTGCTCCAGCACTGCTGCAGTGACAGGGTGTGTGGAGTTCATCTGCAACAGGAGGAGTTCCAAGTCCTCGAAGCCTTGCGAGACTAACAGAGGCGCCAAATCGCCTAAATCCATGTCGCAGAGCCAGTCTTTCAGGGACATGTAGGCGAAAGACCCGGAAATAGCCTGTGAATCTGCACTTTCCGGCCTGCGTCTCGACTTCCTGCCGATTCCGCTCTCCATTTCCAAGGCCGCCAGCAGTCTCAGCCTATACCCCGGCTTCTTTATCCCGATCCGTACCAGAAAGTCCTCAGTAATGGGCAAGGAGGAGTTCATTTGCGAGACCATTTGGTCTAGGTCGTCGTAGCCTGCCTCGGACAGGTTTCGGTAGCAGCTGTCTAGCTTCAGGTTGGTCAGCCAGTTGAAGAGACGCTGGCGACTGGCTTCGTTTTCGCCGTTGCTGGGAGGGACGGTGGCTTTTTCCTTCACTGGAGATGCAACTTCAGGCAAATCCGCAGGCTCAGCCTCTGCAGTGAGGTGGACAGGCGCCATGACCGTGTCCTTAATCTTGCGACTGAGGTCATCTATGCGTGTAAGCCGCTGCTCTATGCTCAGATCTTGCGAGGAAATGCAGCTCGCAGAGCGACTCAGGGACAAATCCTCAGTCTGCGAAAAGAAAGTCGAGCGATTGGTCTGATCTGCGTATTTCGCAAGGACAGCCGTCATTTCCGGAGATTGGCAGTAGTCTCCAGGCGTCTTCCCTGCCTACCTATCCCTCACAGAGTCTGGAACGGAAAGGGAACACCCTAGCTGCAGCAGCACCTCCGCGGACTGCACAGCGTTGCAGCTCACTGCGGAGTGCAAGGGAGTGCGTCCATACACAAAGTCCTTGAGACTAGTGCTGGCCTTGTACCGCTGCAGCAGCTGCACTAGGTCTGCGAAGTTCTTGCCGGCGGCGATGTGGAGTGCGGTTTCGCCGTAGTTCTGCTGGACGTTGGGGTCTGCGTATTGTTGCAGGAGACACTCGAGGATGCCTGCTTGGTCTGTTTCGGCGGCTTGGTGCAGAGGGTACTCGCCGACTCGGGTGGGGAGGTTGGGATTGGCGCCTCGCTGGAGGAGGAAGCGGACGGAGTCTTCGTGTCTGCAGATTACTGCGCGGTATAGTGGGGTCCACCCCATCTGAGCGTCTTGTTCATTGAGAGCGTGCGGATTGCTGGCCAAAGCTTCATCTAATAGAGTCAAGTCGCCCAGGCGACATGCACGCTGCACTATGTCCGAGTCTTCCTGCATATTAGCTAAGCTAGCCCGAGTTTTCTCAGAAAGCCGCACAGTGCTTGCTTGGGAAGGATATAAATGGCCTTGAGAGGCGCATTATAGGCAAATGGAAGAGATTTGAGGCCTGAATGCAATTTGGCACTAGCGCTTTTTCGTATGAAAATGCGGATTGTGTGCATTTGGCAGTGAAATATTGACTTGTGTATATCGTATTGCGGAGGAACTGACCTATACAACTCAGCAATGCACCTTATGGTCGATAGTACTCCCCACAATGGCGGCCTAGTCGCAGGTGCAGACCTCCCTCTCCTTAGCCTATAGGTGGGTGCAGGGGACTTTGGCAGGTCTGTTTGTTTATCTGAACGCTCCATAATGCCTGCAACAGTGTGTGTGCGCGCCTTTCCGCCCAGTGTGCGGCCTTCCTACCTCAAGCACCTGCTGGAGCGCTGCGGCCCACTGCTGACCTTTGAGTTCCGCCCTGATGAGCTCCGCGTCCAGTTCCTAGACGACTCATCAGCCCTCCAGGCAGTAGCGCAACTAGACGGGAAGACCGTGCGTTCCGGCCGTCTGCACGTGGAGCTGGACTCCCACAGTCCTCTCTGCTCCGCAACCTGCCGCAAGTGCGGTTCTCCCGGCCATCTGTGAGCTACATACAGCGCTAAAGAGTGTCTCAGTCTGCAGGAGTCCCGCCCCCGGCCCAGTACTAAGACGCAGTCCTGCTTCTCCTACCTCTCACTGTAATCTTTGGTGTTCAGTAGGCCGCGTAGTGCTTCGTTTTGCAGTGGGAAAGCGGGGAGAAGCAGTCCGCGGCGGAGACGGGGCAGGTAGGGAGAGGCGGAGGGACTGGGACCTGTGCGCCTGGGTGCGGGACTGTGGCTGCGTCTCTGGGGCTGCTTCTCTGGGCTGGGAGTGTGGCCCAAACGAGGTAAAAGCAAACTCGCTACCAGTCGTCCTTCTCTGGACTGCCTATCCGCATTCAAACGTCTGACTTCCGGGATAGAGCGTCTCATTGTAGGCTGCGAAGCAGCTCTCCGTCTCTGTGTAGCACAAGCTGAGTGGTCTGCAGAGCCAATAGCACTGTTGAAAAGGTAGCAGGCGAGGGAAGGCCTGGCCATGGGTCTGAGGGAAGGTCCGCTAGTGGCCACTTTGCTTAATGGCCGCAGGGCTGAGGCTATTGGAGCTGTTTTGCGCCTATAGGAGACTGAGGATTCGCGGGCGGATGGAGGGAATAGCAGGAAATTAGTGCGTATTTAGCGTATTCAATGGGTGAAAAGTCGCACTTATCGACTAAATTAGGTACAACTCATTGATTTCTTGCCAATACACCATATTTCCGCCTTTCTGTCCCATCAGTAACTTTCCCCTCCCCGCAAACTGACTCTCTCCCCTCCCTTTACCCTTTCCCCCTAACTATAGACTTATACTGTATACAAATGGGAATCATTGCCTGCTGTTCCGCAGCCTACCAGGCCAAGCCAAGCGAGCCACAGACCTCCACCTCCAACTTGGAGCGATTTACCCACCTGCCACTGGCTTCTATCCCTGAGGAAGAGGAGGAAATCGCCCCTGCGCCCTGCAAACATGCTTACAGACGACTAACCCCGAGATCTCTGGTTCTACAAAAGTGGATGAGACCTAAGACTGCAGCGAAGTAGGCAAAAGACTGGAAATTGGGCTTATTGGAGAGGGGAATAGCCTGGAAGGGGGAGTTTTGGACTGGTAGAAGGGAGAATTGGAAGAAAGGGCTGGAAAGGAGGAATGTAGAAATCGGACTTAGGGAGCTAATCAGAGGTTTTGAGGACAGTTTCCTGCTGATGATTGCTATCGAGTAGTAGCTAATATAAGCACATTACAGCGAAATAGATTCCCTGAATCTGCTCACAGCCACACTCGTTCCCGCTCCCAGTCCACTGGCCCATCCCAAGCCAAAAGTCCGAAAAGACCAATCAGAACTTGCCTCTGTTGAGTCGTATTCAGCCCTCGATGAAGCGCTACGTCGATCAATGGATGTCTACCAATCAAAGCCAAAAGTCTGAGCGAAGAAGCGGTACATCTATCAACTCAGGCTCTCTATGAACGCTATGAAGGCCACCTCTTCAGCAGAGCTGGCCAACTCTCCTGAGGGCGATATCCCCTGGGAAAGGGCTCTGCCTTCTGTCCAGGCTGCGGCTGTGCGACAGTTGATCGACCTATCGAGTATTGAACTTTGTCAGTTCTTTCCATACAAGAAATACTTATGGCGCGGTCTTGCTACTGTCCCAGAGAACTAGTTGAGGCCTATCTGTGTGTTATACTGCTCCATGAGTTTGGGCATTATCTGCTTAGAGTCGATGCTCAGACATGGGGCAATTCAAGGCAGTAGTGACTTCGGATCCAAATAGGCTAGGACTTTGCCTCAATCCTCATTCAGACCTACAGAAGCCAAAATTCGACTACAGTTTCCATTCCCGAATATGGAGAAGCTGAAGATTTGGTGGAAAAGGCCTTCTTTGGCCCCAATCACCTGCCCAAGATCAACAAGATGGCATCTATTGTGCTGCTCAACCTAGACAGAAGAACGTCCATCAGCACATTTCAGAGTCGTTTCCTAGAAGAGAACAAGAAGGCCAAGACTCCAAATAACCCTGAGCTCAGCTTGCAGCGGTCTAAAAGAGGCAATGCGTTCGAAGTGGAGATGGCATACTGTGCACTCGGCAAGCCTGCACCTTACTTCTACTAGAGATTAGTTTCATTTCTCTGCATTTGGCTATATGAGACAATTCATCGTAGATGAGGGAACAGTCATAACTAGTTTAAGGCGCTTTGCGATGTATGAAGAATGTGCATCCCTCTATAAGTCATATCAAAGCAGTTTCCCAGCATGCAAATTGAACTAGCCTAGTGTTAGAGGTAGAGGGAAACGGGCAATGTCAACTTGTTGTGGCCACTTCCACGCATGTGCAGGTAGTTGCGTGCAGCTTGCTCCCCCAGGTAGTGCCTTGCAGCCCAGGGCTGAGTCCTCAAACGCTCGAACCAGCTCCACAGGCCTGCCAAGTCCTGGTTCAGAATCTCCACAAACAGGGAACTCCGGAAAGCACTGACGACTTCAATGACCGGCAAAAGCGCTATATCCGCGATAGTGATGTGGTCGTAAGAGTCCATAAGTCTGTGAGCGAAGTTGTGTCCATTGGTCAGAAAGTCTGAATTCAGCTTCGCGAGGGAGGCCTTTGCGTCGGCTACGTCTTTAGCACTGGCTCTTTGCTCGATAAAAGGGATCAACTTCGCTACCAGTCCATCCACGTAATTAACCACATCAGCGTCGATTCGAGCCTTTTTGAGGGCATCCACTGAGCCGTTCAGTTCTTTAGGGTAAAGCGCTGGCCCGTGGTACTCCGAGTCCACATACTCCATTATCCTCAGCGACTCTGCGAGGTGGAACTCCTGCCCTCCCTTCCACACCACTGCAGCGGGGATCTTCTTGGTGCTGCTGACCTCTAGAAAGCGTTGAGAAGGGTGGGCTAGATCCACCAATACCAACTCAGCGGCTACGCCCTTGTAGGCCAGGGCATAGAGCACGCGTCTGCTGTAGAGACTGACAGGGTGGTGGTGCAGCTGCAAAGGTCGGTCACTAGCCATTTCAATGGGACATATTCACCTTCCAAGGTGCATAGCCGCCCAAATCCTCCAGCTTCCCATACAAATCAGTACTTAATACAGCTGAAAAACTGAATTTAACTAGTGAATTGCTCTATGCGAGCTGCTACCGCCTCCGCTGTAAGGTCGTATCCCAGCACCGTCAGTAGCTTTCCCTCCGGACTCATGAGGTACATGTAGTTGGTGTGGTCCAGGTTGTACCCGCCTTCCGTCGGCATCTTCGTGCTGAAGAGCTTGAATTGTTTAAGGAATTGCGGCAGTGCAGGTGCAGGCACGACCAGTGCATGTATATCGGTATGGAACAACTTGGTGTAGCGACCCACTGTATCAGGGGAGTCTCTTTCCGGGTCTAAAGAAATGAAGAGGAAGGCAGGAACGCGAGTTTTGGTCTTTAGCAGGTCGATGGCTTTCGCCATTTTCCGCAAGGAAGTGGGACAGACCTCTGGACAGTTGGTGTAGCCGAAGTAGTAGACTACGAATTGGCCTTTATAGCTTTGGTCTGTTTCTGTTTCTCCCTTTTCATTGATAAGTGTCCAGCTACCGCCGATGTTCACATTGCTAGGTAGGATGACGGACGGGGGAGTAGGCTTTGGCTGAGGCGTGGAAACAGGTACAGGGGGATGAGGCAGCAAGTCGAAATAGTAACAAGCAAAGCCCAAAAGTCCGGAAGACGCAACGAAAACCCAGCGAATTCCTTTTTTATCATCCCTTGTATGAGACTCCTCGCCTGGGCTTCGCTGCGAAATCGGCTCAACGTGGACTTTCTGACCAGCCCCAGGCTGCGGTTTACTAGCAAAAGCCGACGCAAGTGCAGGTCTGATCAGCAGCTTCCTTAGCATCGCCTATTACCATAATGGGCTGCTGCGCAGGCTCTGATGGCTGGGCGCCCGCTTCCCAGGTCAATATCAAGCAACTGCAAGGCATGCAAAGTAGTGAAAGCGTCAAAATCTCAGCCAAGCAGTTCGTGCACAAACTTGATGAGCCAATCGAACAGCACTATCGCTTCATCAAGCAGTTGGGCGCTGGGAGCTTTGGCAAAGTGTATGAAGCCGAGCATATCGCTACTTCTCAACGTCGGGCTGTTAAGGAAATTATCAAGTCGCCTGGCAGTCATGAGCAACAATCACAGTTTTTGTCGGAAGTATCGATTCTAAGCACTCTCGACCACCCAAATATCGTCCGTGTCTATGAGTTGTTCGAAACAGCAGAGAAGTACTACATTGCTATGGAGCTCGTGGTAGGCGGGGAACTCTTCGACTTCCTGTCTCAGAACAGACAACTCAGTGAGCCTGTGGCCGCCAGGATAATGGCGCAAGTCCTCGGGGCGGTCTGGTATTGCCACCAGCACAAAATCGTCCATAGAGACTTGAAGCCGGAAAACCTACTTCTCGAAAAAATGCCAAACTCGCATGTCGACATCGCCATCAAAATCATCGACTTCGGGACTTCATGTCTCATGTCACCAGACAACAAGCTGCAGCAGAGAATCGGAACTGCGTACTACATCGCTCCGGAAGTGCTCGGTATGGAGTACACGGAAAAGTGCGATATATGGAGTTGCGGAGTCATGTTGTTTGTGTTGCTTTGCGGCTATCCGCCCTTTAACGGACGCACGAATATGGAAGTAATGAGTAAAGTCCGTCTCGGGCAGTTCGCGTTTGAGGGGGAAAGCTGGGCCCCGATTTCAGACGAAGCCAAAAGCCTGATCCGCCGCATGCTCACGAAAAACTACGAAAACCGTCCTACAGCCGAAGACTGCCTAAAAGACCCTTGGCTCAAAAAGCACCAAACCGCAGTTTCCCTCTCCTCCGTCGCAGTCATGAAATCCCTCAACAACCTTCGCACTTTCTACATCGATAACAAACTCAGAAGGACGGTCATTGCATTTATCGCGGCCAGACTACTGTCCTCCGAAGCCACATCTGAACTAGCCGCTGCCTTTAAGGCACTGGATGTCAACCATGATGGACGCTTGAGCCGGGAGGAGATGTTGACGGGGTATGCTTCGATTATGCCGGAGGAGGAGGCGAGGGAAGTGGTGGAGCAGGTGCTGTTGGCTGCGGATATGGATGGGAGCGGGTTTATTGACTTTACGGAGTTTGTGGCGGGGTCGATGAGCCCGAAAGTGCTGCTTTCCAAGAGAAGATTGGAACAGGCGTTCAAGTCGCTAGATACGGACGGAAGCGGCGCAATCACACTTGCAGAGCTCCGGTCCGGCCTTGGCTTGGAGCACAACCCAGAGTTGTGGGAGAAACTAGCGAGTGAGGTGGATCAGAACGGAGACGGAGAAATTGACCAGCAGGAATTCACGAAAATGATGATGAAGGCTTCAGGCAATTAAGATAGGATGGGAAGCAGCAGTTTTGATGTAGTTAGGGTGTTAGTAGTATGCAGGTGGGCTCAGTTATCCCCTAGTATTGCTATAATAACTCATAGGCCGGGAGCATGGTCAGGGACATTTAGACTAGAAACTACTGCTGAAGATGGGAATTTGACTTGGTGTATATATCTCCTATGTCTGAAGGGGAGCTATAGAGAACGAGCAGGGGATATGGGCAATCGTTTCATTTCAATTCTGTACATACATTTGCCTTTTCAGAGCCTAGTCTAGAGCGAGTTTGCCTAAACATCGCTCATTTGCTTTCCCATCTCCCTCCCACCGCAGCCCAATTCTCAGTCCCTTCCCCCATTTAATAGACTTTCGCATCCCAGTCCAAAATGTCACAGTCTAGAAGCTTCCATTGCCTATTTCCGCCACATTTCCTCTTTTCCCTATCACAAAAATGTCCAGCGGCGGCGCTATCGGAGTAGACCTGGGCAGTCACACCACCCTGCTCGCCACAGTCAAGGCCGGCGGAGTGGAAGTACTGACCAACGACCTGGGCAATCGCTCCACACCCACAATTATCAGCCTGGGTGACAAGGAACGCTATCTGGGCGAGGCGGGCCTTAGCAAGATCAATGCGAATTTCAGAAATACAGTCCTGCTAGCGCCTAGACTGCTAGGCCTTTCCCCGGGGTATGAGCATTTGGCGGATGAGATGAAGTGGCAGACTTGCAGATGTGTCCCTGTGGACGGGAAGTTGCGCTTCGAATTGCAGTACAAAGGGGAGACGCATCGCTTTACAGCTGAGCAAATAGTGGCGATGCACTTGACTATGTTGAAGCAGTTGTGCACCAGGGCGGGGGCGGGGATGTCGGATGTGGTGATTTCAGTGCCAGCGTATTTCACTGAAGTCGAGAGAAGGGCACTGTTGGATGCAGCGGCGATTGCGGATGTGAAGTGTGTGAGACTCATGAACGATACTACTGCAAGTGCACTTTCATATGGACTGTTCAGGCAGAAGGAATTGACGGAAGAGCCGAGGAATGTGGCTATAGTGGATATGGGACATTCCAAACTGTCAGTGGCTATTGTGGCTTTCACGAAGGAGAAATTGCAAATCTTGAGTAAGACTTACGACCGACATCTGGGCGGAAGGGATTTCGACTGGATGCTGATGGAGCATTTCGCCGCTGAATTCAAGGCAAAGCGAAGACTCGATCCACTGCAAAACGGAAAGTCCAGACTAAAACTCGCAACTGCATGCGAGAAACTGCGGAAAGTCCTATCAGGGAATTCAGACGCTCACATCAATGTGGACTGTCTGGTCGAGGACTACGACTTTGCCAGTACCTTCACTCGTGAGGCTTTAGAGTCTCTCTGCGCCCCGCTATTAGACCGCATCCAAATCGTCTGTTCCCGGGCTTTGCAAGACTCCGGCTTAGAGAAAGTCCATAGTGTGGAAATAGTAGGCGGAGGGACTCGCATGCCGTATGTCCAAACTCGCATCGCACAAGCCTTTCATTTAGAGGGTGTCAGTCGCACTATGAATGCTGAGGAAACCGTCGCTAGAGGCTGCTCCGTGCAGGCAGCCATGCTGAGCGCTTTCTTCAAAGTCAAGGACTATGGAGTCGCGGACAGGACTCCATACCCTATCAATATATCAGTGAAGTATGTAGAGGAACAGGATGAGGCGATGGCTGCGGAAAACCTATTTGCAGCGAATAATGTGTTTCCGGTATCGAAGGTGTTGACACTGCATAAGAGCAGACCGTTCGTTATGGAGTTGTTTTACCCTGGGGACTTGCCTGCGGGATTTGAAAGGACGGTTGCCAGGTATACGGTAAAATGTCCAGTCGCTGCAGAGGATCAAAAGTTGAAAGTCACGATCAAGATGAACGGACACGGAGTGGTCAACTTAGAAGCAGTCGAGAAGGTGGAAACGCAAATTGTGGAGGAAATGGCGGCTGAGCCTGCCTCAAAGCCAGAAGAAGAGAAAACCGCTTCTACTCCACCTACAGAATCCCCGAAACCAGACCCTATTCCCAAAGAACCCAAGAAGAAATCCATCAAAACCGCAGTTTTCTCCGACAAATGGTCCTCCAGTCTCCCTGACAGCGAACTCCACACTCTCAAATCTCTCGAACAATCCATGAAAACCTCCGACCGACAAGTCCGCGACACAGCCGAAAAAAAGAACGAACTCGAAAGCATGATCTACTCCTGGAGAGACAAACTGACTAGTTCCTATCGAGAGTATGTCCTGCCTGCGACTAACCAAGAAATCACTGCAACACTGAGTGGGGTTGAGGAGTGGCTCTATGGAGACGGCAGTGACTCGACTAAGGCGGTGTATGTGGAGAGGATTGGGAAGTTGAGGGAAATGGTGGATTCGATAGAGAGGAGGTATAGGGGTTACCGGGAAGTGCCAGAGGCTGCGGAGGAACTGAGGAAGACTGTGGCGGAGTGTGAGGAGTTAGCGCAGTCCCAGATTGAAAAGTACACACATATTCCAGTGGCTGATAGAGAGCAAATAGTCGAGCAATGTCGGGCGACTCGTGTGTGGCTGGACAGCCAAATTCTCATCTTCGCCGCAGCTACAAGGTCCCAGAACTCCCCTCTCGACCCGGAGGAAATCGTCAAAAAGGGCATTCAACTCCGCGAATTGACAAATTCTATAATGAATAAGCCCAAGCCTGCGCCTCCAAAGGAAGTCAAAGATGAGGCCACAAAAAAGCCTGATGAAGCCAAAATGGACACTGAGGAGGATGCATCAGAGGTGAAAATGGACGCTGGCGAAGGCAAGTTGGAGGCTGAGGTCGAGAGTGGGGAGGCCTTTGGAGAGAAACAAGCTGAGCCGATGCAGTTAGACAGTTAATAACTGGCTAGGGACTGGCGCTTCTTTCTAAGACGGATATTCGCAGCCTCTAGATATCGATAGAGTTTTCCTTTGTGGGAAATCTCGGGACTTCCGCAAATTACGCTCTAGCTGGTCTCTCAGTCAACCGCGAAAAATCTGAGTGGCAATAGACTTGGCCAATACAGAAACAGTAATTAATCCGTATGGAAAAAGCTATATGCCCAAAAAGGCCTAATTTCAGAGTCTGCAAAAAGCTACTAATGACATTAGTCAAATTAATCTGTAATTCTATTAGTGATCAGTGGGGAGTTGGGAAAACTCCGGAGATCCCTTATTCTTGTCATCAAGTAGCAGCTCCAGACGAGCCAAACGTCTCTGCTCGGCTATCCGCTGAGTTCTCAGTTCAGACAGCGGCTTCAAAAGAGCTTCAGCAGGCGGTAGCGTCAGTGTGAATTCTGGCTTTGATAGAGTGGGCATAGGGCGGGATTTCGGCTCAATTCTGGGTCGGTTGAAATGGTCGAGTTTGTTAGTGGATGGCTTTCGATTGAAATCTGCGATTATGTCGAAAGGACTTTTGCCCTCAATAGTCTCAGGCGAAGTTTCTGTGCTTTCCAAGGTGCTTTCCGTCTCCTCTCCCAGTGGTGGATTTCTCCAGAATGAGTCCTCACTGCGGTTTTCCTCATCTTCAATAGCAGCCAATGTCTTCCGGTCATAGGCATGCGGAACTAGCAAAGTACCAGTGTGCTGTGCACGTGACAATACCAACAGACTCGGACAAGCGTTTATAACTCTATCAGTCTCTGACAATTCCATCTCCAGTTCCTCATCATGCCCCACATATACTTCCCTGTCCGAACTCAAGACTACACATAGCTGCTGAATGCGGGGTTTATCCCACGGCTCCAGTAGAGTGAGATGGATAGGTGTAAGTACAGGGATAGCAGAACTGGGATAGGCCTGTTTGCGGGGGCTGGATTTGCCTGCCATTGCGAGATTTTACCTACAGTCTAATGTTCGCGGCGGGGATCATCATGACGCAAAACATCACTATTAGTCCTGCAAGGAACATCCAAGGGAAAAAGGGCAAAGCCGCTCCACTGACACATGCCGTCCATAGCGCTAATACAGGCAGTCCAATACACGCCCAACAAAGCTCTTTAGTACTCTTATAGGTCACTGCAGCGGTAGCTAAAAGCATGTACAGCCACAAGCAGACCAGGTAAAACTGCCAGGGGTAGAAATCAGTAGCGCTCAGGGTAAGTCCAATTGCATGGCATAGAATTCCCACAGAGACTAGTGGCCTGCCCCCGCCGATGGTCACTTTGTCGCAGACACAGAAGAACTTCCGGGCTTGCGCTGTGCGAAGGACTTGGGCTGCTGCGAGAAGTCCTACACAGTTGGCGGTCGCCAGGCCCAGGGACATATTTGCTAAGTGGACTTGGAGTCTGACAGCTACTTGGACGATTTGCGGTTTAGTTGCCTCGGAAAGGCAAATTCGCGCTAAAACGATGATAAAGGTGAGATTTAACAGTAGGGAAATTACCTGAAATTCCATCAAAGTCCATATAAGCAAGCAAAATTTTGTTCATTGGAAGCGAATGTTTCATACAAATCTACCTTCAGTGACCATATATAGTTGGGTTAATACAGATAATCGGCATTTTACACATCCATAATGTCAGTCTTCGACTTCCTTCGCGAGGCAATGACCTCCGTCATCAAGTCCCCAGCCCCCAAAGGCGCCCCTGCACATATAGACAACGAGCAGCCCTACTCTTACCTGTCCAGCTTCCACACTCACTTCCTCACCTACGAAATCGCCTACCAGCAGTATCAGAACCCTATCTTTCGCCCGCACATGGAAGACGCAGTGCAGGTAATCGAGGACTTCTCCCCCCAGTTTCCTCTGTTCCTAGCTGTATTCGACGGCCACGGCGGAGCCTTCGCTATGGAGTACTGCGTGAGGTACCTATCCAAGGAGCTGCAGCAAGCGTTGTTCGAAACCGGAAAGCCGGAAGACGCCTTTCCACTAGCATTTGAACGAGTCGACAAAGGACTGATGCAGAGACAAGCAAACAGAGTAGGGACGACTGCTACAGTGTGTCTGATTTCCACCCAAGGAGTGGTGTATACAGCCAATGTAGGCGACTCCTCCGCCTATTTGATCTCCCTTACAGAGTCAATCGCACTAACAGCCAACCACCGCTGTGACGACATAGCAGAGCGGGAGCGACTTCTGTACCCTTCACACAGCGCTTCCCACGTGCAAATCATAAAAGACAGAGTCAATGGCAGACTCATGCTCACTCGAGCGTTGGGAGACCACGACTTGAAGAGCAGTGGAGTGCTGTGCACTCCCTTCGTGTCGAGCAGGTACTTCCCCAATACCTTCGCACTGGTGGTCGCGAGTGATGGAGTGTGGGACTATGTGCAGGCCCAAGAAATCACAGTTGGTAGCAACCCCAAGGAAACCGCCCGCCTAATGATGGAGCAAGTGAAAGCCGCACTATCCAGAGACAACATCAGTCTAGCAGTAGTGAACTGGAAAAGTCCACTCCCCACCTGCTAACTCCCCCACTAGTCTTCTCCATCCTACTGCTTATCTCTACTTTCGCAGCGGCCACATCTTTTGCGTCTGCGCCTTCCACACATCCAGTACCATTTGCTCGTTCTTGGACGGCTGGTACAGCATGTTCAAGAAGTGCAGGTAGGACTTGATCATGTTGTCGGGCTCGATGGCGTAGCAGTAGAGCATGAACACGATCATCACCATGAAGGCGATGGTTTCCACGAGTTGCACGTTTATGTTGTAGCCGCGCTTGGCTAGGCCGCGCAGGACGATGTCGAACACGCGCGCGAAGAGGTAGAGGGACCAGTTTTCCTGTCTGTCCTTGTTTTCAACCATCACTGAAAGTCCCGCCAGTCCCCCGGCCAGAAACGCATTCCAGCCATCTTCCTTCCCTCTCAGTCTCCTCAGCGTACAAAGAGACCCCCTGTAAATAAGGCTGAGCAGCGATAAGAACCCTGCAAACCTCAACGAATCCACTGAGAAAATAAGCGCTAAGCTCTTGGCCGGGTTTCTGTAGCCTCGCTTGACGAGAACATTGAAGAGGAGGTGAAGTGCGGTTTTCAAGCCGAATCCTTGCAGAAACGCCTTGGTTCCGCCCTTGAGAGCGTTCATCCAGCACTCGTCCTTGTGCTTGCAGAGCCGCTGCTCCTCAGCCATTATATTAAACTGCACCTACCCAAAGGCAGCTGCGCCTCGCCCACAATGACATTGTCTCTGCGCACTCGGTCTGAGTCCACTCCGTCCTTCGCCATGCAAGAAATCGGCGTTTCCCCTCCCATGAACTCATTACTGAGCGCTGTAAGTTTGGACTGCTCCCGGACCAAAAGTCCCACAAGAGCATTATTGCGTATATGGTTCCCAGTGACTGTAGCCTCAGAAGTGCCTGTGAGGATCACCCCAGCACGGCGGTTATCATGAATTTCATTTTCTGTGATTTCAGGAGTACTGTTCATTGCGAGAATTCCGTCGTTGTTTTGACTGATTTCGTTGCCTACTATCAAAGGGTGGGAGGAGTCGAGGATGAATATACCTTCGCACCGGCCTAAAGTGATGGTGTTGCCTATAATTGAGATTTCTCCGGCTCCTAGAGCGATGTTTGCCCGCAAATTGCGGTATATGTGGTTTTTTTCGATCTTTGCGTTGGAGTTGTGCACTATTAGGACTCCTTGGCGCACATTTTCGAAGATTTCGTTGCTGATTACGAAGGGGAAAGCTGCGCCTTCGACCTTGATTCCCACCATTCTATTATGTGCAATTTGCAAGTTCCCTTCAATAACCGGCTGACACTGTCTCCCACTGCACATCACTCCATTCTCATTCTCATATATCTGATTCGCCTCCAGTCGAGCCGTACACTCCTCCAACAGTTGCACTCCGTCGCCAAAGTTGTAGCGAATTATGTTGCCGACGATTACTGGGCTGGCGTCAGAAACGTAGATGCCCATTTCGTTGTATTTGATTTGGTTTTCGCGGATTTGAGGACAGGAACGCCGGGAGATTTTTAGGGCACAGCCGGAGTTGTGGGAAAAGAGACATTGGTGGATGAGGGGGGCACAGGAGTCGCCGCTGACTTCTAGGCCGAAAAGGCCGTTGCCTTGGATCGTCGTATTTGCAACTGTAGTGCGACTGCGTGCATTCGAGTGGAGAATAATCCCCCCACTCCGATGTTTCGCCACCTGCGAAGCAGTCATCACAAACTCCGCCTCCTCAATAAAGACTCCCAGCGTATCCACCTCATCACTGCCCTTAATTTCACACGACAGTACTTGCACATTCCCTCTAATCGCCAACACTCCAATAGCCCTGGTCTTCACGGCTGCCAGGCTAATCCAGCAGTCCTGCAGTGTCACAGATCCGTTCACTACCAATACCGCGCAGTTCGTTTTCCCTACATTACGGAGTTGCCGCGCCCAGTGCTCTTCACTTTCCTCCGACACTCGGGAGACTATTGAGTCTCTTCGCTGCGCCTTGGAGTCTCGCTTCTGCCCACTGCTGCTGGGTTCTTACGTGGTTTCCGCGTGGTGGGTGAACCTGAGTCCCTTCACTTCCAGAGTGCCTGGCTCTTGGAACTGCACGCTCAGGATTGGACCTCGAGTGACAGAGACCTGCACTTCTCCGTTTTCTTCCAAAGATTCCAGCGTGAGGCCTGGCTTCGTTACTTTCAAAGGCCGGGAATAGAGGCCGGGACTGATGAGGATGCGAGTTCCGGGCTCTGCTGCATTGATGGCGTCTTGAATCCCTTTGAACTTCCCGCTCCCTGGAGCCACTATCAGCACCTTCTGCTCAGATTCCATATTTCAGCCCAGTCCTAGAAGAGCCATGCACTAGCAGGAAATCAAGCCGAAGTAACTACCTAAGTCCTCCCAAAGGCCCCTTTTTCGCCTCAGTGTGACTTAAATCACTCACTTTGTTCCTTTTCTGCCTGCTTGGCGACACACCCGGCCGCCTGAGGCCCTCACATCTCTGCATCCAAGTCCTCCTTTGGTCCTGAATCGCACTATACATGGACTCCGTCGCCTGCACTATTTGCGCATCAATAGTGCGGCGGAGACACAATTGTCTCTACCTGAATTTCACCATCTGAAATCCCTTTGCAAGGCTGGTGCGCAGTTGAATGGACCGGCTCAGGCTGCGAGCTCGCAGCGGAACTTGCGTCTTTTTGCCCAGCGGACTGTGCGACATAGCTGTATATTAGGACTGGGAGGTCTCATTCAGGCAGGCTAAAGTATATGGCTTGGGAAGTGCTGCGCATGATGTCCAATGACGAGCGATTAGCCCCGGGCGAAGTCGCACAAGTCCTGAAGTCGCTTCTAGCCAAGCAAATTCGCGAAGAAGCGCTTTTACCCATGTCGGACCCTAGGTTTTCCAGAAGCCTGCGACCTGTGCATGTGCAGGGAAGGTTCTACAGCCCGGATCGGAGCTATTCCAGCCTTGCAGAGCCGCAGACAGCCACACTGCCCACGAGCAGCAGTCTCGGAGACTTGCTAGGTCCGAGGGAAAGGTCGTTCACGCATGCAGACACTGGTAGGGCGTCCACCCTCTCCAGGTCTATCTGTAACTCCTACCCAGATGCGCCGTATGAGTGTGAAATCATCCACACGGCCTTTAACCAGCTCTACAGTCGCCTCAGGGGCACTGATGGAGTCAGGCTGACGGCGGATGGCTCCTGCGAAATTCACGTAAACAACGTGAAGCAGTATCTACTCGACTGCTACGTGAACAGCCAAACCTCCCTCGCAGCCGTCCTCAGCGCCTTCAAAGCCTGCAAGTGGGTGGATGTGCGAGCCTTTCTGTCCGCCCTGGAAGCCATCCAGCAAGTCAACTACGACCACTCCTTCTTCAACAAGGACGAACTGGCCACTACCAAAAACAACCTCATTCGACAGAAACTGCTGTGTAAGGAAGTAGGCAGTTTTCTTCAAATTGGTCGATTATAACTTGAAAAATGCACTGACGAGGCTTGAGGTGAAGACGGTTTCTGGCATGGCGCTGAGGTCGAAAAAGAAGGTGAATAGTGAGAATCTGGACATGGTGGTGCAGAAGGCTTTTGACAAGGCGAATGAGAGCCGGGGACGTGCGAGCGAGGTTATCACTTTCGAAGAGTTCTACTCGGTGCTTAAGAGCTAGTTGTAGTTTTCGCTGTTATCACTCAATGCTTCTGCAGGAGGAAAGATAGTGCATGGAGGATTATCGATACCTTGAAGTAGCGATTCGCAGGATTGTTAGGACAATATCAGCTTTTCGCTATGTATTTCCTTGCTCATAGTGTTAGGTCGTTACTAGATATGGAGTGACTAAGTCTGCAAATGGCGGAACGAGAATGGCTGTGGCTGGGCGCGTCCTACCTCTGCCTGCTACTAGCGACTGCAGACGACGCTGAGAGGTTCCAAAGGCAGTGGTACCACCTCCCAGGCCAGATTAGAGCTCTGGTGATGCTCGTCGTGCTGTGTATCCTACTCTCGACCCTTTCTCCTCCCCAGTCTGCACAACGCTGCCAAGTGAAGACCCAACATGCAGGCACAGGGGACTGGAGCTGGGAGGGTCAGGACTTCTCCTACTACTAGTTTCAGTGTTTTCTGGCTTTGAGGGTTTTCGCTAGTTTGGCGCGCACTTCGTCCATCAGCGATTGGACAGCTTGGGGACAGTCTGAAGGCTGGGTCTTCCCTGGTGTCAGTTGGGCGAGTAGACGGTCTTGTGCCTGTATGTCTGCCTCCAGGGTAGCGACTTGCGTTGTTAGACTCTCTACCTTCCTCTGCACGCTTTCTTTCTCCTTCAGGATCTGCGTCAATTCCGCTGTGCGGTCATCATACCTGCGGAAGAGTTCCTTCGTGTATTTCTTCAAAACACTGGGAGTGGCCGCGCTGCCCACAGTATTCCTAGGTGTTAGTGCCGGGGAGTTGCCACTAGTGCCCAGCTTCTTCGACCCACTCAGCGTATTTCTGGGTCTGCCGCTCTGCGAGGAGTCTCTGGACTTCACCAGGGAAGCCTTGGGAGTGGTCAATCGGGCGGTTGTGAACTTCCAGTTGCTGAGTAGTTGGGTGTATTTCGACACAGTGCTGTGTCTGGGAGTTGCGGAAGCCTTCATTATTTGTCTATGGCGTTAGAGTAGAGAGCGGCTCAGTCTGTAATTTGCAGAAAATTGGCACTGAAGTGCACCGGATAGGGGGAATTTGTGATTTCGCGAGAGTAAAGGATACTTTGGAGTGTATATATGCGAAATGAGGTATGAAATATGCATTTGCACATATAAAAGTGCATTAAACTGGCTGAAGCTACGCAATTCGTCTCAAAGCAGCCAGTTTAATCAATACTTTTCCAGTCTTCACAGCAGCCTTAAGGCAGTACTATAAGCCAATATGAAAAGTAACGCAATTCCCTCTACACTGAACTGTCCCATATAGCGAAGAGAAACGAAGCTAATCACTAGTGTAGTAGTAAGCTGGAGGCTTTCCGTGTGCACAGTAGGCGAAATCCACTTCGAACGCCTGACCTCTTCCAGACCTTTGCAAGTTTAACTCAGGGTTGTTTGCAGTTGCAGCCTTCTTGTTCTGTTCCAGGAAACGGCTCTGAAAGGCTCTGATAGACGTGCTTCTGTCTAGGTGGAGCAACACCATAGCTGCCTTCTTATTGATCTTGGACAGATGTTCGGTATCAAACAAGGCACTTTCCACTAAGTCTCCAGCTTCCCCGCGCTCTGGGAATGGAAACTGTTGCCGAATTTTGGCTTCTGTCGGTCTGGATGAGGATCGAGACAGTGCCGGAGGCCCAGTCTTTGGAGTGACCGTTGCCTTGAATTGCCCCCATGTTTGAGCCTCGGCTCTCAGCAGATAGTGCCCGAATTCATGCAGCAATATAATGCACTGATATGCTTCAATTAGTTCTCTGGGGGCATCGCAAGTGAGTGCTAAACCCGGAATATCCACAACCACTAGACTGGGCGACACAGTGATCCCATAGGTATTGAAGTCTTCCTGGAGTCGTACTGCGTAGATGGAATTGAGGAAATTCTCTCTCGCTCTGGCGTATACTGAAGGAAAGTGGCTAAAGTGCTGCTCAAACAGGTCTTGATAGACACGTTCTATCTGTGGCAGACGAAGGAGACGCGTCATCCCCGCTCTCGTCTCTCTCGCAAGAGGTGTCATCTTGAAAGGTTTGGCCTTGCTCAGTGTGCGGACGATGCATTCGTATTCTTTTTCGCATGCACTTGTTGAATCGCCAGCGAGAGTGATTCCAAGACAGAGCAGATTCCGTAGTTTGAAGTGCTCCCGCTTGTACTTCTCCACTAAAGCCTCGAAGGAATTTACCGCCAAGCACTTCCAGAAGCATTTTTTGTATGGAAAAAGCTTGTCAATGTCATAGTTCGAAAGGTCGATCAATTGTCGCAGAGCCGCAGCATGGACAGAAGCGAAGGCAGCCAGCAGAGCCCTGTCCCAGGGGATATCGCCTTCAGGCGAGTTGGCCAGCTCCACGTGGCAACTGAGGATTTGGTCTTCACAGCGTTCGTAGAGAGCCTCACCATAGATGATGAGTTGATAGATGTACCGTTCCTTCGGGTCGCTTTGAATTTTAGCTCTGATTACGTATGTGTCACTTTGATCGACGTAGCGCTTCATCCAGGGCTGAATACGACTCAACAGAGCCAAGTCCTGAATGGTATTTTCGGACTTTTGGCTTGGGATGGGACCAGTGGAATGAGAGCGGGAACGAGTGTGGCTGTGAGTACGGCTGGGAGACCTGGGCTCGGGGTCCCCGAACTCTCTCCTATTAGGCTTGATGAGCTTCCCATACTTCCAGAGCAGGCGGAAGTAGGTCTGCACCTCGTGGGCGTAGTCGACCATTTTAAGTACTATATCTTGGACTGCAGGATATGGCTGTCATAAGAGGAAATTATCGGGCTATATGCACACTCAACTGCCCTTCCTGAGTTAAAGCGCTTTAGATAGGGCACTGAAAATGCATTGTCCTGCCAAAACTAGGCCCGACTCTGACAGCACAAAGAACGATTCGGAACTCTTTCGATTAAATCCCTCACAGATGTAGCGCTCTTGGTCATTGAAGTACTCAGTACTTTTCAGATTTCCCTATGTATGGAATTCTGAATCAAGACTTGACAGACCTGTGGAGCTGGTTTGAGAGGTTGAGGCTCAGTCCTGGTTTGCAACACTACCTGCAAATGCGTAGAAGTGCCAATTCCAAGCTGCCAGTGGTAGGCCAGAATTGAGCTCCATCCTCACAGTCTCTGTGACATACTACTTCAGTGCCTTTGCGGCTTTTCCTCCCAAAGAACCTAGCTTGTACTCCAAGCCTAGCTAGCGCCAGCCACAAAAGATATAAAGCTAGACATGTCCATCAAGATCACGATGAAGCTGGAAACCGAGGGCGTGGTACTAGTCAAGGAAGACCCGCCTGCCCCCCCTCCACAGCCCTACGTCCCTCCTTCCAACGACCTACCCCCTGGACTTATCCCCAGCTGCGCAGCTTGGTTCGACCCGCGCGGCATCCACCAGCTGGAAATCGACGCTTTGCCGGAGTTCTTCAACCAGAAGTACCCGGCGAAAAGCCCGCAGTCTTACCTGATGTTCAGGAACTACATCATTAAGCTGTACCGCGAAAACCCCAAAAACGTACTCACAGCCACTACCTGCCGCAGACAAATTCCAGGCGATGCATGCGCTATCATCCGTCTGCACGCCTTTCTGGAGCATTGGGGACTTGTCAACTACGAGTGTCCGCGCGACTACGCAGCCCCGTGTGCAGACTTCACACCTGTGGACCACATCAGCAGCACTCGCAGGAAGGTCTTTGAGACGGGCAGGCCGTTTTGTGGGTACTGTGGGAAGGCATGTGAGTTGACTTGGTACAAAAGTGCGGATAGAGTGCTGTGCAATGGCTGTTTCGCCAAGGATTTGGGCTTTGACAAGGCTGCGTTTGAGAGGGAAAACCTGCTCGAGCACTTCCACTACGCAGACTTGGTGAAGAGCGAAACGTGGACCGAGGAAGAAACTGCGAGTTTGCTGCAAGGGCTGGAAAGACACGGGGAAAACTGGGAAAAAGTGGCTGCTGATGTAGGGAAGTCCGCAGAAGAGTGTCAATCCCGCTTCCTGGAACTACCCTTAAACGACATGGAAAACCTCGAAAGTGAGCGCAAAACTGACTACCAAATCCCCGAGCCAGACATCAACTTCCAAAAAGCCATCGACACAGCTGTCGAAGTCCGCCGCCAAGAAGACACCCACGTCGCCAACCTAATGAGCCAAATAATCGACCTGCAGATGCAGAAGCTGGGACTGAAGGCGAAGTACGTGAAGGACATGGAGCACATCCTGTGGCTGCAGCAGCAGCAGTACAAGTCGCAGCTGCAGCAACTGCTTACGTCGCAGGCGGGAGTGACGGTGGTGAAGGCACAAAGTCGTATTTCTTAGGAAATGGATGAGAGGGGTGCGCTCCATATATAATCGATAGATGGCAGAAACGCAACTGGATGGAGGAAGTGGGGATAAGTCGGCAGGCCCGCCACCAAGTCTGGAAAACACTGAGGTTTTTACTTATGCTGCACCCTGGGTAATATACGCAATGAGTTTCTCCACCAATCCCAACTTCCCCCACCGTCTTGCACTGGGCTCTTTCATAGAAACCTACAGCAACCGAGTGGAAGTTGTGCAACTCAACAGAGAGACCAAGCGGTACGAACTAAAGGCGGAGTTCGACCATCCCTACCCGCCCACGAAGATAATGTGGGTGCCAGATTTAACAGGATCACGACCAGACTTGCTAGCGACTAGTGGCGACTGTATCCGCATTTGGCAGTTTGGAGAGAGAATGACTCTCAAGGCACCGCTGGTAAACCATAGGAATACTGAGTATAGTGCACCACTGACTTCCTTTGACTGGAACCAGGACGACCCGACACTACTAGGCACCGCTAGCATTGACACTACTTGCACTATCTGGGACGTCGAAAAGGAAGCAGTGAAAACCCAACTAATCGCACACGACAAAGAAGTCTACGACTTCGCCTTCAACAAAGGCGTGCACCAGTTCGCCAGTGTGGGCGCCGACGGCTCCGTCCGCCTCTTCGACCTGCGCAACCTACAGCACTCCAACATCATCTACGAAAGTCCCATAGCCGCCCACCTGCTGCGACTGGCCTGGAACCGTCTGGATGAGCACTACTTAGCCACTGTGGCGATGGACTGTGACTCAGTCACGATTTTGGATATCCGGTCGCCTGCGATGCCGGTTGCTGAGCTTTCAGGCCACCATGGGAATGTCAACGCAATCGCCTGGGCGCCCCACTCCACTTGCCACATCTGCACTGCAGGCGACGACAGTCAAGCACTGATTTGGGACTTGCAGCGGGCGGTGCAAGGTAAAGTCCACATAGAGCCGATTCTGTCCTATGCGTCGGAAGCGGAGATTTCGGCCTTGCAGTGGTCGCAGGCGCAGAGTGAGTGGATTGCGATTGCGTTCAACCAGAGTGTGCAGATGCTTCGTGTGTAGCTAACTTCGTATTCCCTCTTGTGTGTAGCAGGTATTAGCTGCTACTTCTGACATCAATAGTGCTTGCTTATCTGTAATTCACCAGTTTTCCGCCTTATAGTCTCCTATCTTTTTCACTAATCAAAAGATTTTTGGTAGAAGTCGCTGTCAATAAATGTAAAAAGCAGCAAAATTACGTCAGAACTTTTGGGATAATTAACATTTCTGGACGCAAAATTTACCTCTTTCGTGGAAATATTTGAATGTGCGGTCTCAAAAGATGCAATTTATACTGCGGAGTGATAAATAAAGCAATCGAAAGTGGCATTTCCGGGTTGATTTTGAAAGGGGCGACTCAGTTGTCCTGCTCCCTCAGTCCTTATTTGAAGACTTTATCGTCCATCAAACTACGATTTTCCCAATACAGACCCCAGAGGTCCATTTTCGTACGTTTCCCCCTATTCGCTTGCTAGTGGGCAGTGACTACCCTTTGTTGGATGATTGTTACTGCGG
>Ga0247837_1004107_pt1 | contig 23917 bp, 20 predicted proteins | sample LaCtaG_2_FD_187115 | JGI IMG/M metagenome (GOLD analysis project Ga0247837, IMG submission 187115) | Freshwater microbial communities from meromictic Lake La Cruz, Castile-La Mancha, Spain - LaCruzMarch2015_14.5m | ecosystem: Environmental > Aquatic > Freshwater > Lake | place: Spain: Castile-La...
GAACAACATGCAGTAGCCGTAGTACCACGTCTGCATGCTCTTGGTCGAATAGCCAGCAGCCCACTGGGCTTCCCTTTTCAAGAGCGGTAAGTACTCCGGATTGCCACTGGCCAGCAACGCGAGGGCATTCAGAGACCGTGGTATCGCGTCCATTGCTCGGGAGTCCGGCTGCGACATCCGCACAGCCAGCGCCTTGCAGCCCTGATCGAGCAGCCGTTGGGACTTGTCACAGTCGAACGGAGCGGTTGTGGCGTAGCTGCCGAGGACTTGCAGTTGGAGGAAAACCTCGTCGGATTCTCCCTCGCGCCAGCGCGTCAGAGCGAGTTTGCCTTGACCGGCTTTCGTTTCGGCCGTCGTGATGGCGTTGCCAAGTTCTGTTCGGGGGTCGAAGGAGAACGGCTTGCCACCCACACCGAGAATCACGTCGCCGACCCGAAACGCGTCTGCGGCGGGAGATCCTTGGTCGACTTGGGTGACAAAGATCTGGCGCGCGTCGGTGGTCACCAACTTGTCGCAAAAGATCCAGCCGCGAAGCCCGGTCGGGCCGAGGTTCCAATCGTGCCTGGAGTCAGTCGGGATCTTCTCGCCCGCGGTGAAGTCTGGGACGACCACGCGGTCTTGCGCATGGAGGCTGGCAAGAGGAGTCCAGGCCGCGATCGTCAGGATCGCCACGATTTGTAACTGAGTCTTGAGCATCATCGAATGGTTCTTGGAATGGGAAGTTTGTGGCTAGGAAATCGGATTTCCTCCAAGGCTAGTTCGGATGGACAGATCGCGGATCGGGGTGAGCGATTCCCGAGCGTTGTGTGGGGTGCAACGAGAACAAGGTAGCGCATCCGGCTGGTGCAAACGCGGGCCAAAGGCAAGATAGGCGGAGCCGCCGCTCGAGTGCCGCGATCAGCCGTTCAAGCTCGCGGCGATAGGAAAAATGCTCGACCTCGAGTGCATGTCGGGGTGAGGCGACGTAGCGGATCGAGCCTGGGCGGGCCGGCCGTTGCCGCTGGGTGTAGAGCCAGCCTGAGGCCCGGGGCGCTGAGCGGGCGGCCACTGCCATGCCCGCCACAAGCCGGGCCTGGACAGCGGTGATTCCCCACTGGCCGCTGTCGGGCTGGATCAGGCCCACCACCGCGATATCGTCGCGGGTGGGGTGGAGCAGGTTCATGAACAGCCGCGGCCCGCCGTCGGCCGTGTCGGCCCCGAGCAGCCGGCAGTCGAGGAAGGGAAACGTGGTCTGGTATCCGGTGGCACAAATGACGACGTCAAAGTCTTCGCGGCGGCCGTCGCGAAAGACCACCCCCCGGCCTGCGAAAGCGGCCACGTCGCCGGCTGGCCGGATGGCCCCGGTGTCGATTTGCCGGAGCAACTCGGAGTTGATGATCGGGTGGGTCTCAAACAGCCGGTGGTCGGGCCGCGGCAGGCCGTGCTGCCAGGGGAGACCGACAGTCCGGGCGATCCCCCGGAGGGCGACCAGCCGCCGTAGCCAGAGGGGCGCGTGCATCTTCAGAAGTCGCTCGCCACGGAGGTCAGCCGGCCGGCCGAGCACGAACCGGGGCACCACGTAGTAGCCACGGCGGGTGGAGTGAACCGTGACCGCCGCGTGCTTCGAGCACTCGACGGCGATGTCGCAGCCGGAGTTGCCTGCGCCGATCACCAGCACCCGCTTGCCGGCCAGCGCGCTCGGCTCGGCCGGGCTTTTGTAGGCGGCGGAGTGCAGCAGGTCGCCGGAGAACTCACCCGGAATATCGGGCCATCTCGGCAGATGGTTGTGGCCGCTGGCGATCACGACGCCGGCGTACCGCCGGGGCTGGCCGCCAGCCAGCACCACCCAGCCCGCGCCGGCCGGGCCGGCCGGCTCGATCCGCTCGACCGAGATGCCGGTGCGGATGTGCGGCGCGAGCTCGAAGTGCTCGGCGTACGACTCCAGATACTCGAGGCACTGGTGGTGATCGGGATAGGCGGGGTAATGCCGCGGCATCGGGAAGTCGGCAAACTCGGTCAGCCGCTTGGAACTGATCAGCCGCGTCGAGGCGAACACGCGGCTCGTGGCCGAGCCGTACCGCCAGTTGCCACCGAGGGCCCCCTCGCGTTCCAGGCACTCCGCCGCGAGGCCGGCGGCCAGCAGGTGCCGCAGCGCTGCCAGGCCCGAGGGGCCAGCGCCGATCACACACCACGGCAAGCTAGATGGCATCGGCGAGCCTCACGAGATCCGCTTCGGTGTGGAGCCAGGAAAGGCTCGCCCGCACGAGGCTCCTGCCTGCCGGAACGCTGGGGGGCCGGATGGCCGGCACGAAAAAGCCCGCTTCGGCCAGCCGCGCCGACAGCGCCACGGCCGCCGCGGGCTCGCCGGCGATCAGCGGCACGATCTGGGCTGCGGCGCCACCAATCTCGATGCCCCGGGCGGCGAGCCGCTGGCGAAAGTCATGGGCCCGGGCCCGCAACTCCCGCCGGCGCTCGGGCTCCAGGCCCAGCAGCTCAATCGCGCGCGCCGCCGCCCCGGCCACGGCTGGTGGATGGGCGGTCGAAAAAACCCAGGCCCGCGCCTTGTGCCGGAGCCACTCGATCAAGCGGCCATGCCCGGCCACGAAGCCGCCCCCGGCGCCCAGGGCCTTGGAGAGCGTGCCCACGCGGATCTGGACCCCGTCAGCGCAGCCGGCTTCCTCGACCAAGCCACTGCCTCGCTCTCCAAACACGCCGGTCGCGTGGGCCTCGTCGGCCATCAGGATTGCCCCGTACCGTCGGGCCACGTCGCAAAGATCGACGAGCGGCGCGATCGTGCCGTCCATCGAAAACAGCGTGTCGCTGATGATGAGCCGGCGGCGGGCGGACGTCGCGGCCAAGAGCTGCTCGAGCGCCTTAAGATCCTTGTGTGGGTAGACGTGGACCGCGGCCCGGGCCAGCCGGCAGCCGTCGATCAGGCTGGCGTGGTTGCGCTCGTCGGAATAGATCGCGTCGCCGGGGCCGGCGATGGCGGCGATGGTGGCCGAGTTGGCCGCGAAGCCGCTGGAGAACACGAGGGCCGCCTCGACGCCAAGCAGGATCGCGATTGCCCGCTCCAGGGTTTCATGGGCTTGCGAGTGACCGCTCACCAGCGGACTTGCCCCGGCTCCAAAACCCTCCGCGCAGGCGGCCTTGGAGGCGGCCTTCGTCAGCCGCACGTCGCCGGCGTAGCCCAGGTAGTCGTTGGCGCCAAAGTTCACGAGCTCCCGGCCGTCGAGGATGACCCGCGCCCCCTGCCGACCGGAGCGGACGCGGCGCGGGCGGAGGAGATCGCTGGCGGCGAGATCGGCCAGATCGCCGTCGATCCACGCCAGGGGCTCGGGGAGCGGGACGGTGGCGGGAGGCCGAGGCGTGGCTGGTTCGATCCGGCAGGGCATGGCCCCATTATGCCGTCAGCGGCGCGACTGTTTTCCGGCCTTTGCCTGGGCGGGCTTGGCTGGCCGGGTTGGCCTGGCGGGCGGCTTTGTGTGGGCGCGCTTCTCGATCGTGCGAAACTCGGCGAGCGTGACGGGCGTGACCGAGAGCCGGCTGCCGCGGCGCAAGAGCTCCATCCCGGCGAGGGCCGTCACGCCCCGGAGTTCCTCGAGGGGGATCTCGCGGGGGAAGATCTCGACCAACTGCACGTCCACCATCGACCACAGGGGATTGTCGGGCGAGGCCTTGGGGTCGTGGTAGGCGCTCTCTGGATCCCAGGCGGTGGGGTCGGGATAGGCCTCGCGCACGATCCTTGCGATGCCGACGGCGGCCGGCGGCTCGGCATTGGAGTGGTAATAGATCGCGAGGTCGCCCCGCTTCATCGCCCGGAGAAAGTTGCGGGCCTGGTAGTTCCGTACGCCCTCCCACGAGGTCGTTTTCTTCGGCGCCTTTGCCAAGTCCTGGATCGAAAACGTCGTCGGTTCGCTCTTGATCAGCCAGCAGGGCATGGCGGCACGCTTGGCGGGGGAATCGGGGGCCACTTCAGAAGGGCACGTCATCGTCACCGGCTTCGGCGAAGGCGTCGTTGGGGTCGACGGCGTCACTTGGGCCGGCGTTTTCCTGCCCGCCCGCGGAGAGCCGCCGAAAGGAGAGGCCCTCGGCGCTCAGGAAATACTTGACCTCGCTGGCCTCATCGCGCTGCCAGCGGCGGCCGCTCAAGCGGTAGGTCACCTCGATTTCGTCCCCCACGCCGAGCTCGTCCACGGCGTCGCAGCCATCCTTCACAAACTCCAGCGGGATAAAGTTGGTGAACGTGCCCTTGGACTGTTCGAGCACCACCAGCCGCTTACGAAACCCCTTCTGCCCGAAGGTCTTGGTCGCTTCGATCAGGTGGATGACGCCGCGGACGGTGGAATCTTTCATGAGGCTTGGCCGGTGGTTTCCTGGAAGTCGATCGCCCGTCCGGCTGCCGGCCGGGCTGCGTGGGCGGGAGCGTACCACACCCGGCCGACCCCGAGCGCCGGCGGGGCCGCGGGGAACGAGCTGCTCAGGGCTGGGGCCCGGCGCGAGCGGTGAAGATCAGCCGATCCACCTCCTCGTTGACCCGGAAAAACCCCGCGTTGCTCACGGGCTTTCCGGCGAGCGACAGGTTGTCGAAGGTGAGATCGCGGATCCGGGCGTCGGGATGGCCCCAGAGCAGCTGCGATTCACCCAGGACGCTCGGTGCAGCGATGGAGATGTTCTCGAAGCGGACACCCGCCAGGTCTCCGCCGGCCCGGGAGTCTCCCTCGCTGGGATAGGGGGGCGGCACCGTCATGCAGAGGAAGAACTGCTGCAGCGTCGGGCGGGGGTCTTCGATATTGATGGTGCGGAAGACGACGCCGGCTCCGGCAGCGCCGCCCCCTTCCCCGCGCATGTTGAACACCCTGCCGCCGGTCCAGCGGTGCCACTTGGCCCGGGCGTAAATCACGTCGCAGTCTTCGACCACGAGCTCACGCCCGGCCAGCTGCGCCAGGGAACTGAGCACGAACGATGAACCGTTGGCATCGTTCCAGAGCACGGTCCGGCGGATGCCGAGGCCGTTCACATAGAGCGAATCGTCCTGGGTGCGGAGGAAGCAGTCCTCGATCAGCGTGTTGCCGAAGGGATTGATCCCGTCGCCGTTGACCCGCCAGGTGAAGATCTTGGTCCAGGTCACCTGATTGGGGTGTCCTGCCTGATACGGCCCGATCAGCATCAGCGAGTGGTTGGCTGAGTCTGCGATCGTGATGCCTTCGACACGGGTGTCGATCGCACCGGCGATTTCGATGGGGCGATAGCGGCGGCCTTCCGCTTCGGAGAGGGCAGGCGTGACAAACTTCGGGTATTTCAGCCGGGCCCCCGACAGCGTGCCGTGTCCGAAAACGTGGATCCGACGGCCGGCGTTCCAGTCTTGGCTGGAGAGCGTGCCGTACACGATCGCGTCGCCGGGGATGTAGTAGCGGCAGTTCGCCCGCAGCGGGAACGCCAGCCCGACGTCGTGGACGCCCGGCAGAAAATAAAGCGTGCTCCAGTCGCCCGCGGCGGGCGGCGCCTCACCCGGCTTGACGGTGACGATGCCGGGATCCTCCGGCTTGGGTTTATCGGTCAGGGGTGGATTGGCGAATACGGAGATCGTGTGGAGGGGCGGCCCGCGATAGCCCTTGCCCGTGTCCTGCCCGTCCAGTTGCCCGTCGATGTCCACGGCCACGAGGCAGGGCTGGTCGAGCGTGACACAGGCACGGCCGTCCTCGACGCTGGCCGGCTGCGGGAGCAGGCCCGACGCGGCGCCGTGGTCGTTCCGAGAGGGTACGAGGGGGGACGGCCCGTCTGCAAACAAAGGCCCGGGGCTTGTCGGCCGACGGGCCGGAAAAAGCAAGCGGGCCGGGTGGTTGCCCACCCGGCCCGCCGCGTTCACAACACAGGGGTCGGTTTTCGCCCGCAGGCGAAGACGGCTCAGCAGCCCTTGCGGCAGAGGCCCTTCTTGCCGTGGCCACGGCCGTTGCCGTTGCCACAGGCACCGGCGTCACCGGCCGGAACCTCTTCCTCGACGCACTTCTTGACCTGGACGCACACCTTCTTCGTGACCGTCTTCGGCACGCGAACCGTGTACGACTCCGTCTTCTGCTCCTCGACGATGTCGCAGGCGCAGACGGAGTAGGTCTTCGTCTTCTGGACCGGGACCATCACCGTGTAGCAGACCTCACGGGTACGGGTCTCGGGCACGCACTTGTTGACCGTGATCTCGCGGGTGCGAGTCTCACAGCGGCACTTGTTGACGCACACCGTCTTGGTGCGGGTCTCGGGCACCATCTTCGTGACGCAGTAGTTCCGCGTCCGCTCCTCGCAGCGATGGAGCTTGACGCAGTAGGTCCGGGTCCGCTCCTCGCAACGGCTCTTCCGCACGCACACCGTACGGCTCCGCTCCTCGCAACGGGACTTCTTCACGCAGTACGTGAAGGGAACCTGCTCGCACTCCGTCTTCCACGTGGTGGTCTCGATCTCCTTGGTCTCGCAGGTGGGAACCCACTTGCGGCAGCAGACCACCTTCGGGCAGCACGGGTTGCCCTCGGCGTCATACTTGCCATTGGCCGAGATCTCCTTGGCCTCGGTCACCCAGTGGCCGCCCCGGCAGGTGACGGTCTTGGTGCCCTTGACGGCAACCCGCTTCGCCACAGTCCGGTAACCGGTCATTTCCTCGGTGTAGGGGACCTGCACCGTGTAGGCCTGCTGGACCTCTTCGGTGTAGGGCACGTTCACCTTGTAGGTGGCCGTCCGCTCTTCGGTGTAGGGCACCATCACCTTGTAGGTGGCGGTCTTCTCTTCCTTGACGGGCACCATCACCGTGTAGCTCTGCTCGAGCTGCTCGGTGTAAGGAACCTTGACACTGTACTCCACCGTCTTGGTCTCGGGCACGTTGACGTTGACGGTGTACTCGACCGCCTTCGTCCGCTGCTCCGGCACCATCACGGTGTAGTTGCTGGTCTTCTCCTCGATCCGCGGCACCCGGTTCTTGACCGTGAAGGTCCGCTCGCGGACTTCGGTCGTCCACTCGGTCGCCTCGACCTCGCGGATTTCCGGCACCATCTTCCAAACCTTGACCGTCCGCATGCACGGATCGGCGGCGGCCTCATCGGCCACCTCGGCAGCGGCATCGGCGGCCGGGGCGGGAGCCACGTCGCCGGCGAGCACGGAATCGACGGCCGGTACGGCCGCCGCATCCTGGCCGCGGACGATCGTGCCACCGACGCACACGCCGGCAGCCGCGACCCACGGCAGGAACTTGAACGAGAAACGCTTCTTCACGGAAACCTCCAGAGGGGAAAGGGAAAGCATCGACCGTTTCGCGAAACCAGGTGCCTTGCTTCCGGTGGCGGACAGGCCGCAGCCTGAGGACCGCTGGGCCGGGAACGTCGGCAGGAGTCTCGCCGGCATTCCGCTTGCGGTCGGGGAGTGTCCCGAGGGACAGACTCACCATGACCGCTAGGGCTTGCGCTGCCGGCAAACTCCCCTCAGGTGATCGTGCTTTCCCGACCCAAAAACTCAGCGGGGGGAAAAACCTTCCGAAGATTCCGGTTCCGCCGGTGGCGCGGCCTCCGGCTCGCCACCAATCGGGTCGCGCCCACAGCCGCCGCCCATCGGCCCCCCTTCGCAGCAGGTTTCGATGATCATCCCGCACTGCCGGCAGATCAGCTTTGCGCGGATCTCATGGGTCGGGCCGGCGCAGACGGGGCAGATGGGGGCGGTCATGGCAGGGAAATCAGTCCTCGACCTGAACCCGGCCGGGAGCCACGGGCGTGCCGTCGATCTCGCGGGCCACCTTGTAGATCCCGAGGTTGTCGAGCCAGCGGTTGAACTGGTCGTTGGAGAAGAGCTTGGGCACCGCCTCGCCCGGCGGGATGTGTCCAAAGAAGAGCTCCGCCTCGCCATGGGGCCGGCCGGCCACGCTGCTCGTCGCCGTGACCACCGAGCCCTCCTCGGAGAGTTCCACGATCTCGACCTCGAACCGGAGCACGTCGCCGGGGACGGCGTCGAACTGGAACTCGCTCTTGCCCACCTTCGCCAGTACGACCCGCCGGCGGTAGTCGATCGCGTCGACCACCAGGATGCCGGCCGTCTGGGCGAGTCCCTCGAGCACCAGCGTGTTGGGCACGATCGCGGCGCCGGGGAAGTGGTCGTGGAGGTGCTCCTCGGCGAGCGTCACCGCCTTGATGGCGACCGCCCGCTGGCAGCGGACGAACTCCTCGAATCGATCAACCCAGAACCAGCGCATCGCAGCCCTATCCTACGAGGATCACGATCAGTTCCTTGGGCCCGTGCGCCCCGAGCACGAGAATCCGTTCGATGTCACCGGTGCGACTCGGGCCGGTGATGAAGGAGAACATGCTCGGGAGGTTTGCAGTGTGCCGGTCGCGGATCAGCGCGAGGGCATCGGCGAGCACGGGCACGACCTGGTCGACCGTGGCGATCACCACATGGCAGTGCGGCAGGATCGAGAGCGCCCGGCCCCCGCAGGAGTCGCTCGCGACGAGGATCGAGCCGGTCTGGGCCACGAGGCACTCGCAGGCGGTGATCCCGGCATCGCAGGCCTCGAGCGATCGCTTGTCGAACGCTTCATCGGGGGCGTCGATGCGCAGCGTGCTACAGGGGATTCCCGCGAGGATCCCGGCCACGAGCGGATGGTCGTGCCAGGCCACGCGTTGCCAGTCGCGCTCGCGGGCCTGGGCGAAGAGACAGTCGGCCGCCGCCGCCAGATCAGGCACCTGGAAGAATACGGCTCGGAGCTTGGCCAGGTTATCGGCGAGGATCCGCAGGCTCTCAGCGGGTGTGTCGCCGCCGTCGGGCAGCCAGGGGCGGCCCGCCTCGGCCGGCAGGATCATGAGGCCCGGGCGGCCATTGGGCTCGGGGGCGGCCGCGGCGGCATGACCAGAAAGGTGGGGCGGCGGGGCGGGCACCCGCAGTGCCTCGCGAATCCGCGCCAGGATCGCCTCGCGGGCCGCGGTGTTCTCGGCCGGCGTGCGGTCGCTCATCGCCGCCTCCGCTGCCAGGCGGCCCGAAAACTCTCGCGCGGCGCCGGCGGCAGGTCACGGGTGGCGAGCCAGGCTGAGAGCAGCGGCGGCTTGAGCGCCTTGGCCAGGGGCAGCGACTTGCGAAACAGCCAGCCTCCGGCGGCGAACAGCCAGGGTCGACTGGCCACGAATACAAACAGCCGATGGCCGAGCTTCTCGAGTCGCGAGGGAGCCGTGCGGGCGGCGTTGCGGCGGTTGTGGAGGAGATGGTGGTGGATGTCGATCCGGACCGGGCAGGCATCGGTGCAGGCGCCGCACAGGGAGCTGGCGCCTGAGAGATGGTTCCAGTTGGCCACGCCCCGCAGGTGGGGCGTGATCACGCTGCCAATCGGCCCTTGATAGGTGGTGCCGTAGGTGAAGCCGCCCACGTTTTTGAAGATCGGGCAGACGTTCAAGCACGCCCCACAGCGGATGCAGTGCAGGGCGTCCCGCTGTTCGGCGTCGGCCAACAGCGCCGTACGGGAGTTGTCGAGGAGCACGAGGTGCATCTCCTCGGGGCCGTCCCGCTCCCCGGCCCGACGCGGGCCCGAATAGAGCGTGTTGTAGCAGGTCATCGGCTGGCCGGCTCCGGCCGTGGCGAGCATCGGCAGGAGCACGGCGAGGTCGTCGAGCCGCTCGACCACCTTCTCGATTCCCGAGATCGCAATGTGCAGCCGTGGCAGGGCCACCGTGAGTCGGGCGTTGCCCTCGTTCTCGGTGATCGAGATCTGCCCCGTCTCGGCCACGAGGAAGTTGGCCCCGGTGATCCCCACGTCGGCCTCGACGTACAGCCGCCGCATGTGCCGGCGGGCAATCATCGTCAACTCCTCGGGGCTGTCGGTCGGCGGGGTGCCGAGGTGCTTCCCGAACAGGTCGCTGATTTCGTCCCGGCGGACGTGCATGCAGGGGAATACGAAGTGGTAAGGGGGCTCGCCGCGGAGCTGCTGGATGAACTCGCCGAGGTCGCTCTCCACCACCCCGTAGCCGGCGGCCTCGAGGGCGGCATTGAGATGGATCTCCTCGCTGGTCATGCACTTGCTCTTGATCACCGCCTTGGCATTGGCCTGCTCGAGTAGGCCAAGGATGATGGCCCGGGCCTCGGCGGCATCGCGGGCCCAGTGCACGCGGCCGCCGTTGGCCTCAAAGGCGGCCACGAACCGCGGCAGAAGTTCGTCAAGCCGGTTGACGGCGGACCACTTGGCGAGACTGGCCGCGTCACGGGCCTGCTCCCAGTCGCGGTAGCGGGCCTGCTGGGTGTCGCGGCTCTTGTAATAGCCGCCGAGTGCCTTGCGGACAAACGCCCGGTGGCCGGTGTCGCGGATGTGTTCGGCGGCATCCGCGAGAAACTGCTGCTTCGCCGTGGCCGGCTCGTGCGCGCCAGGCGGCGCGTGGGTGGGGTGAGGGATGGGATTTCGGGCAATCATCGGGGCTCTCCCGCCAAGACCTCGGCCAAGTGGATCGTCCGCGGTCGCTTGCCGCCGGCGGCGAGGTTCTTGGCGAACCAGCCGTCGAGCTGCAGCTGACAGGAGGGGTCGCTCGAGACGATGTAGTCGCAGTCGGTGCGGGCCAGGCTGCCCCCCTTCACCTCGGCCATCGCCGTCGAGACCATGGGAAACTTGACGCTGAACAGCCCGCCGAAGCCGCAGCAGCTCTCCGGCTCGTCACACTCAACGAGCTCGAGGTCGCGCACGGCTGCCAGCAGTTGCCGCGGCTCGTCTTTGAGCCGGAGCTCACGCAGCCCATGGCAGCCGTCGTGGTAGGTGACGCGGTGGGGGAAGCGGGCTCCGACGTCAGTGACGCCGAGCTTGTTGACCAGGAACTCCCCAAACTCGAAGGTGCGGGCGGCGAGATCGAGGGCCGCCGGCTCGTGGGGCGTGTCGGCGAGGAGTTGGGTGTAGAAGACCCGCATCATCGCCACGCACGAGCCACTCGGCCCCACCACCGCCTCGGCGCCAGCGAAGACCTCGAGCGCCCGGATCGCTACCGCTTTTGCCTCGTCCCAGTAGCCGGCGTTGAAGCTGGGCTGGCCGCAGCAGGTCTGGGCGGGACGAAACTCGACCGTGTGTCCAAGCCGCTCGAGCACGGTTGCCGCGGCGAGCCCGACCTGGGGGGCCATCTGGTCGACGAAGCAGGGGATGAAGAGCGAGACGTTCATGTCCCGGGATTGTAGCCGGCCGCGGGATAAAGACCGCCATCTGCCCGCGGTCAAACGAGCGACCGACAGAGTGAGACGCAGTGACCGAAACCGGTCAGACAAGCAGGCCGCGAACCTTGCTCCACGCGGTCGCAGCAGGCCAGGCGCCGAACGACGCGGCCGCAAACCCGTTGCCCGTGCTGCCAAGCACGCGCCACGTGCCCGAGGTCGGGTTCCAGGCGGCGATATCCGAGCGGCCGTCGCTGTCGAAGTCACCGGGCGTGACGAATCTCCAGGCGATCTCGGTGCGGAGATTCCCCCAGCCGGTCGTGGAGAAGGCGCTGCCGGTGCTGCGGGCTACGGACCACTGCCCGCTGCCGCCGTCGCGGCCGGCAATATCGCTCCGACCGTCGCCGTCGAAGTCACCCACGACGATGTCGCCCCAATCCGCCGCCGCGAGCCAGTTGTCAAACTTCGTGTTTGTAAACCCGGTACCCGTGCTTGTCAGCACCCGCCAGGCGCCCGAGCGGGCATTCCAGGTCGCGATGTCGCTCCGGCCATCGGCGTTGAAGTCGCCCACCTTGAGAAACCGCCACTCGATCTCCGTCCGCTGCCGCCGCCAGACGGAACTGGTGAATGAGCTTCCATCGCTGCGCCCGATCCACCAGGCACCCGTGCCCGGGTCGCGGGCCGCCAAGTCGCTGCGGCCGTCGCCGTCGAAGTCGCCAACCAAGGGCGTCGTCCAGGCAGTCGCAGGAGACCAGTTGCCAAACTCGCTGCTCGAGAACGACGCGCCGTCGCTGACAAGCACCCGCCACCCACCCGACTCTGGGTTCCAGGCCGCGATGTCGTCGCGGCCGTCGGCGTTGTAGTCGCCGGCCGTAAAGAATCGCCAGGCGATCGTGGTCGGCAGGCTGCCCCAGACTTGCGGTGCCTGTGCCGAGCCGGTCGCGGGGGTGAGCGTGACCCACCAGCGGCCTGCGGTCGAGAGCGTGGCAACGTCGCTGCGACCATCGCCGTTGAAATCACCCTCGACGAGCTCGACCCAGCCGCCGTCGCTCGGAAGGCTGACACTCGAGTCGGCGGCGAACCCAGTGCCCGTGCTGCGGGCGACTAGCAAGGCGTCACCGGCCAGGCCCACCAGCGAGTTGACGGCTGTGGCTGCGGTGACAAGCGTGACGTCGAAGCTGGTCTCGGTGAAGTCGGAGGCATCGAACACCGATGCCGCTCGCACCGTGATCGTGGCGGTTCCGGGCACCCCGCCGGTGTAGTTAATCGCGAGCCGGCCGTCGGCCGCGATCGCCACAGTCGCGACTGCGGAATTGCTCGAGGCGGCCGTGTAGACCAGTTCGCTCACGCGGCTGACCGAAGTGATCGTGACAAGGTTGTCGCGACTGATCAGGCTCGGATCCGAGAGGCCGATCGCCGGCAGATCGTCGAACGGTGACTGGAAATTGTAGACCGGCAGGGCCGCAATCGCATCGACCACCGTCATCCCGTCGCCGAGGATGCGAGCGAAAGTGGTGAACCCGCCATTTTGAGCGTCGAGGTTGCCGGAGTTGTCGGCCAGGTTCACGAAGAACTGGTTGGTGGCGCTGTCGGGATTGCCCCCCAGTTTGGCCATCGCCAGCGTGCCGCGGGCGTTTGTGTTGCCGGGCTCGTTGACGACGGCGGCGAATTGGGGGACGGCGTCCACGAGTGACAGGCTGTCGTCCGAGACGGCAAACCCGCCGGCCTGCACGACAAACCCGGGCACCGACCGATGCACGATCGTGTCGGCATACCTGCCAGAGTCCACGTAGGCGAGAAAGTTGGCGACGGTCGCGGGCGTGGTGCGGACGCGACCCACCCCAGGCTGGTCAAAGAGTTCGGCATAGACAACCGGGCCGGCGAGCGGTGCGTTGGTGGCGAAGCGAACCACCGTGCCGCTGACGCTGGCGAGGTCGAAGACGCTACTGAGGTCGAGCGCTGCGTCGGCCGCCCCGACAGCGACCGTTTGGTGGGCGAGCGGCGCCAGGACGTCGACCGCCAGGAGCTGACGGGGCTCGAGTCGCTCAGGCTGGCGAAGATTTCGGGGGGTGCGTCGGCGTCGCATCGCTGAAATCACCCGCGTGGTCGGGAAGGAATCGCATCATCGCCATTTCTACCCTACCTACGGCATGCCCCGGCCGCCAGTTCACGGCCGGTCAGTCTGGCGGGGTTTTGCGGGCCGGGCCGCCCCGGCTGCGGTCCTGCCGGCGGGGGCCGGATGGGCCGCTTGCGAGGCCCTTTAGCCGCCGCGGCGTTTTTCGACAGCCCGGACGAGCGCGGCCCCCATATCGGCCGGGCTGTCGGCGATTTCGATCCCGGCGTCGGCCAGGGCGGTGAGCTTGGCCTCGGCCGTGCCCTTGCCGCCGGAGATGATCGCCCCGGCATGGCCCATCCGCTTGCCCGGCGGGGCCGTCCGCCCGGCGATGAAGGCGGCCACGGGCTTGGTCACGTGGTGCTTCACGAACTCGGCCGCCTCCTCCTCGGCGCTGCCGCCGATCTCCCCCATCATCAGGATCGCGTGGGTCTCGGGGTCGGCCTGGAAGAGCGTCAGGATGTCGATGAACGACGAGCCCACGAGCGGATCGCCCCCCAGCCCCACGCAGGTGCTCTGGCCGTGGCCGAGCTGCGTCAGCTGCCAGACCGCCTCATACGTCAGCGTGCCGGAGCGGCTCATCACGCCCACGTGGCCGGGCGCGTGGATGTAGCCGGGCATGATCCCAATCTTGCACTCCGCCGGCGTGATCACCCCGGGGCAGTTGGGACCGATCAGGCGGCTGGCAGAGTCTTTCAAGACCGGCAGGACCCGGGCCATGTCGAGCACCGGGATCCCCTCGGTGATTGCCACCACCAGTTCGATCCCGGCCCCGATCGCCTCCAGGATCGCGTCGGCGGCGAAGGCCGGCGGCACGAAGATCATCGTGGCGTTTGCGCCGGTGGCGTCGCGGGCCTCGGCGACAGTGTTGAAGACGGGCAGGCCGGCGATGGCCTCGCCCCCCTTGCCCGGCGTCACGCCGCCCACCATCCGGGTGCCGTAGTCGAGGCAGCCGCGGGTGTGAAACTCACCGACTTTCCCGGTGATGCCCTGGCAGATGACCCGGGTGTCGCGATTGACGAGGATGCTCATTGGTGGAAATAGCCGGAGGCTGGCGGGGTGGAAGGGAGGAGGGTGTCAGGCCTGGCCGGCGGCGGCCACGACCTTCTGGGCGGCGTCGGTCAGGCCGTCGGCGGTGATGATGGCCGTGCCGCTTTCGGCCAGGATCTGCTTGCCTTCGGCGACCTCCGTGCCCTCCAGCCGCACGACCACGGGCACGGTGAAGCCGACGGTCTTGGAGGCCTCGACCAAGGCGGTGGCGATCGTCGTGCAGCGCATGATGCCGCCGAAGATGTTGACCAGGATCGCCTTGACGTTCTGGTCGGAGAGGATGATCCGGAAGGCCTCGGTGACCTGCTTCACGTCGGCTCCGCCGCCGACGTCCAAGAAGTTGGCGGGCTGCCCGCCGTGCAGCTTGACCAGGTCCATCGTGCTCATCGCCAGACCGGCGCCGTTGACCAGGCAGCCGATCGTGCCGTCGAGCTTGACGTACGACAGCCCGGCGGCGGCGGCCCGAATCTCAGCCGGCTCCTCCTCCGCTGCATCCCGCAGCATCGCGATGTCTTTGTGGCGATAGAGGGCGTTGTCGTCGAAGGTCATCTTGGCGTCGAGCGCCACGAGCGTGCCGTCCTTCGCGAGCACCAGCGGATTGACCTCGAGCAGCGCGGCGTCGAGGTCGACGAAGGCCTGGCAGAGCTGCTTGAAGAAGGTCTCGGCATACCGCCACGACGCCGTGGGCAGGCCGAGCTTCGAGGCGAGCAGCCGGGCCTGCCAGCCGGCCAGGCCGCGGTCGGGATCGAAGGGCTCGGAGAGAATCAACTCGGGCGTCTGGGCCGCGACCTCCTCGATGTCCATGCCGCCGGCGGTGCTGGCGATCAACACAGGGGAGCGAGCGGCCCGGTCCACCAGGATCGCGCAGTACAGTTCCCGCTCGATCGCACAGCCGCTCTCGACAAACACTTGCCGCACGGTCTGGCCACCGGGTCCGGTCTGAATCGTGACGAGCGTCTGGTTCAAGAGCCCCTTGGTGATCCGCTCGGCGTCGGCAGCGCTCTTGGCAAGCTCCACGCCCCGCTGGCCGCTGCCGGGCACCTGCCCCTTGCCGCGGCCGCCGGCATGAATCTGCGCCTTGACTGCGCAGACGGCCGTGCCGAGGGCCGTGTAGGCCGCGGCCGCTTCCGCGGGCGTCTTGGCCACCCTGCCGGGCAGGACGGGCACGCCGGCGGCACGCAGGAGATCCTTGGCCTGAAACTCGTGAATCTTCATGGCGCGTGAGCCTCGTGCCGGGGCGGGGGTGGGCTGCATGGGGGCGGGACCCAGAGCCGGAAATATCGCAGGAAACGCCTCCGCCGCAACCCTCGGGGTCAGTCGGCCGCCCGGGGCGGCAGCGCGGCGGCTTGGATGGCCGCGGCCCAGGCGGCGGGATCGGCAGCGGCGATGGCCGCGGCGCGCCGCTTCGCCGGCTCGAGCGGACAGGCCGCGAGATATCCCGCCACCGCCCGGCGGACGAGCGGGTCGTCTGTGCCCAGGCGATCCCACAGCGCCGCCACGTCGGCCAGGCTCGCCCAGTGTTGCCAGCGGGCGAGATCCACCGCCGTGTCGGCGGCGACCGCCGGATTGGCCAGGAGCTCCGCCGCGGCGGCCGCGACGCGATGGCGTGGCACGCGGGCGGCCAGATATTCCCAGGCGAAGCGGAGCGCGGCGAGCGTGTGGCGAGCATCGCCGGCCCGCGTCTCGGCCGCGAGCAGCCCGTGGTCACGAAGCCAGTCGAGGGCGGCCTGGCCGCGGGCCACGAGCAGGCCCCCGAGCAGGCCGTCATACCCGGCCCGCAGGTCGGTGCCCTCGGCCAAAAGTGCCCGCTCGAGCGCCGCCAGGCAGGCCGTGGCTCCGGCGTCGTCGCCTGCCTCCTCTGCCCGCCGGGCAACGATCCCCAGGGCCAGCCCATAAAAACCCCGCCGTCGCTGGTCGATCGCCGGTTCGGTGACCCAGGCCCGGAGCTTAGCCGGGTCGAGTGATCCGGCGGCCGCGACCACCACGTCGAACTCCGCCAGCCCAAACTCCATGAAGGCGTCGGCGGCGATCGAGCGATCGGGATGTTCGAGCCAGCGGGCGAACCAGGCGAGCCGCTCGGCCGACTCCGCTGCTGCCCGCGGTGCCGCGGCGACGTAGCCGAGTAGTGTTTCGTCGGCGGCCACTGCCTCGAACCGGCCGGCCTCGTCGCCGAAGAGCAACGCCGTGCCCGTGACCGGCCCCGCCACGCGGGCCATCACCGTCTCATCGGCGGGCCCGCCGCCGCGGATGACGCTCTGCACTACGAACGCCTGACGGACGCCGCCGGGCTCGTCGCGAGCCGCGCCGGCCGCCTCACCCACGGCCACGACCGCCGCGGCATCCCGCCGCTCGGCCAGCGGCCGGCCGACCACGTCGCAGAACGGGCAGGCGGTGGCGGCAAGGCAGGCGGTGACGAAGACCAGCGGGACGATCACTGGCATGGCTTCCTTCTCAGGCCCGGAGTACTGGCCGGCCCTCATGCCGATGCCGCCGTGCCCGTCCGTTCGAGTTCCATCCGCCGCCGCCAGTAGGGCACGGTGCAGAGCAGGAGCTTGCCGGTGCCCTCGTAGTAAAACGTCCGCTTCTGCCCCGAGAGCCACGCGCTCCAGAACGACTTGGTCGGCCACTTCATCTTGAGGCGGATCCCCGCGGTGTGGGCCACGACGTAGGGGCCGTCCACGATCAGCCGGTTGTCCTTGAGTTCGATCTCCTCGACGGGCCCGTCCACGACGAGCACCACCTGCCCGTCGCCGGAAAGCGCGGTCTTGTACCAGAGCAGTCCCTCGCCGGCGAAGAACCCCGTCAGCATCCGCTCGCGGTGGACCCGCAGGCTCACCTCGCCGTCGCTGGCCCAGAAGCACTTGGTGTCGAGGATCCACCGCTCGCCGGGCGTGATCTGAAACACGTGGTAGCCGCCGAGCGTGGAATCGAGGAACACGCTGCCGGTGCCAACGTAGCGGGGCCGGAGGATCGACTCGTCGGAAAACAGCGAGACCCACATCGCGTGGGGCGTGGGCAGCGGCACGGTCATCGTGACTGCGCCCTTGATATGGCTCATCGCCCCGCGCTCGGCGCGGCAGTCGTCATCCACCAGATCGATGCGGACCCACCGCATCGACTGGCTCTCCTCGATCTCAAAGGTCGCCATCGAGCGAGACCTCCGCTCCGCGGGTGATTCCGCCGGCCGTCCAGTCGCACTTCCAGCCGGGGAAGGCGACCTGGGGATAGGGGTCGGGGTGGATCGGCTCGGGTGACTCCCAGACGATGTCAAACTGTCGGTCGAGGCGAATCCGGCCAATCCGGCAGTATTTCGCGGTGTGCTGGGTCTTGGGGTCGAGCCGCACCGTCCCGCCCGGTCCGGCAAACTCGAGCCCCGAGCGGAAGGCCTGCCGCACTGCCTCGGTCTCGAAGCTGCCCGCCTTCTCGACAGCCTGCTTCCAAAGATGGACCAAGCACCAGTCGGGCTCCATCGGGTCATCGGTGACCCGATCGTGGCCGAACTCCTCCTGGAAGCCGGTCACCCACTCCCGGTTGGCCGGGGAGGCGAGGCTCTGGAAGTAGCAGGAGACGCCGTAGTGTCCCTTCACCTGCTCGGGCGGCAGGCTGCGCAGCTCGTCCTCGGCGATGCTCGTCGAGATGACCGGCGTCTTGTCGGGGTCGACGCCGGCCTCGGCGAGCGCCTGGAAGAGGCCCTCGTTCGAGTCGCCGTTGACCGTGTTCAGGACACAGTCGGCCTCGAGTTCGCGGAGCATTCGGGCGACGAGGCTAAAGTCTTGGTCGCCGAGCGGCCGGTAGAACTCCCCCACCACCTTCAAGTCGCGGCCGGCGAGGTACGTGCGGGTGACGTAGTGGGCCGTCCGCGGATACACGTAGTCCGAGCCGACCAGCAGGATCCGCCGCCGCGACCCGCCGGCGGGTGACTCGAGCCAGTCGAGCGCCGGCAGGATCTGCTGGTTGGGCACCATCCCGCCGTAGACGCAATAGGGCGACGACTCGTTGCCCTCGTACTGGACGGCGTAGAGCAGGAGCCGCTTTGCTTCCTCCATCACCGGCAGCACCGACTTGCGGCTGGCGCTCGTCCAGCAGCCGAAGATCGCCACGGCCCCCTGGTCAAGGATCCGCCGGGCGAGCTTGATGCGTCGGTCTGGCCGCGCGCCCGGATTGGGGCCGAGCAGCTCCACCTGGCGGCCAAGGATGCCACCGGCCTGGTTGATCCGCTCGAAGGCGTGAAACTCGATGTCGCGGAGGGAGCGACCGCCACCGCCGGTCGTGCCGGTTTGGGAGTGGAGCAGGCCGACGAGTACCTTTGGGGCCTTGGTTGGCAGCCCCAGCGAACACCCCACGAAGGTCGCTGGCGCCAGGGCCCGGGCCGCGGCGAGCAGCGCCGCGTTCGCGAGCACGGCCCGGCGGGAGGGGCGCGGGGCAGTCGCGGCTGGAGTCATGCCCGGCATCGATCAGTCCTCGTTCATCCGGGTGTAGATCGCCTCGAAGGGCTCGGCCGAGATGCTCACGTCGCCCCGAAACGGCTGGTTCATGTCGAAGATTAGAAACATCATCGTGCCCAGGTAGGCCGCCAGGATGCCCCCCAGCACCAGTTGCGTGACAAACCGCATGTCAAACAGCCAGCAGATCGCCAAGTTGAGCACCGCGCCCAGGATCATCACGTACCACATCGTGGCCGGCAGGCCCGCGGTCACGGAAAACAGTCGCAGCCGCCGGGCCTCAAGGAAGTGATTGAACTGCCGCAGGGCCTCGGCGTGGAGGATTTGCTCGGCCGGCGTGACGGGCTGGAAGGAGAGTAGTTCCTCCTGGACGGCGTCCACGCGGATCGTGCCCTCCTCCGGGATCACGCCCCGCCGCTGCAGCGGCCAGGCATACTTGATCACGTACCGCGTGTAGTCGCGCAGCAGCCAGCGGAGGTTCTGCCCGTGCGGTGCTGGGTAGTGGGAGACGTCTTCGTAGAGGGCCGAGAGGGCCGCCGCCTCGCGGGTCACATTGCCGCCGGCGTCGGCCACGTTTTGGTAGGCCGTGACCGCGATCAGGCCGAGCAAAAGGCCATAGAACACGCCGAAGCAGGAGAGCACGTAGCCGACGATGTCGTTAGCGCCGGCAGTGTGCTTGACGAACTGCCGGAGGATCGGCCGGAGAAAGACGCAGCCCGCCCAATAGAAGCCCACGAACGCAGCGATGAAAAAGATCGCCAGCCGGAGCGGGGGAATGTCGTACAGCCAGTACCAGTCTTGGGGGGCGGCTGACAGTGGCAGGGTGTCCACGGGCGAGGCAAAAGTTCCGGGGAGGGAGTCGCGACCGCGTTGCCGGCAACTGTGCGGGCAGGGGGCACGGGGCAGATCGTAGCACCGGGACGGCGCTACTTCACCTCGTCACCGTCGAGGGCATAAATCGCCAGATGGGAGCCGTCCGGGGCCCGCAGTTCGTCGATTTTGAACGTGCCGGCCACCGCCACCGGGCGGATCGAAAACTCGGCCGTTTTACCGGGCCGCATCCGCACCACGATGCAGTCGTGCAGCGCCGCCCCGGGGCCGAAGCAGCACTCCTGGTTGTCGCGGACGAGCACGAACTGCGTCAGGCCCGTCTGCTGAAAGCTCGGGAGGATGTAGCCGCGGATCCGGATGGCGGTGCCGGCCAGCGACGTCACGCGGGCGGGGAGCAGGTCGCGGGTGAAGGGGGCGCCCTTCTCCAGCTCGAGCTTGATGTCGTCGAAGTTGATCTCGCGGGGTGCGCCGGTGGCTGGCCGGGGAATCTCGCCGCGGCCACCAGCCGGCAACGCAGCCCCAGCAGCTGGCCCGACTGCCGGGGGCGGACTCCCGCAGCCGGCGGTTACCGCGGCGAGGAACAGAAGCGTGGCGAAGCGACGAATCATCGGCTGGGGCAGGATGCTCGCGGGCTAGCGGGGCAAGGCCTGATCGAGGTGGTAGAGCACGCCGCCGCCGAGGTCGGCCGTGCCAGCCGGCTCGATTCGGAACCGACCGGCGATCTTGACGAGCCGCTGGGTGAAGTCGACGCCCTTGGGGTCGGCGAGCCGGACGAGCACTCGGTCGGTGATCTTCGGTGTGCCACCGAAGCAGCAGTCGCCCTGATCGCGGCAGAGCAGAAACTCCGTGATTCCGCGCTGCCTGGAGCCCGGATACATGTAGCCCTTCAAGAGCACGTCGCGCCCGTTTACCTCCCGGGCAGAGTCGGGCACGGCCGTGGGCGGGTCACCGGGCAGCGGCTGGAGCATCACGTAGTTGAGCCGCGCGAAACCCTCGGGCAACTCGGCCGCGTAGACCGTGGCCAGGTAAGCGAGGCCGCCGACGAGGCTCACGCCTGAGCCCGCGAGCGCGGCTAGCGCCAGGCCTTTGCCCGTGACGGCCCCGGGCCGGCGGGCGATGTCGCCCAGGGCCGCTGCGGCCAGCACGAGCCCCACGGCCGGCACCGCCGCGAACGACCAGCCCAGGAGCACCAGGGGCGAGAGTATGGTGACCGCCGCCGCCGCGATCGCTGTGCCCGAGATCGCGAGGTAGAGATCCGGCTCCCGATCCGCAGGGCGGGCTGGCGTGAGCGGGGCCGGCGGCAGATCAAAGAGTCCCGTGCTCATGGGTCGAAAGGGGGCTGTTGGTGACGGGCGGCGAAAGACGACGAGCCGGGCCGGGGGTCAGCCGGCACCGGACACGCCCGGCTTGAGGAGCGTTCGGGCGACCACGGCCACGGCGAGCACGATGCCTGCCCAGAGGGCCCACTTCCAGGTGGTGGTCGGTGCGGGCTGGGCCGGTTTGGTCGCGGCGGTGGTGCCGGCCATCGGGACAGCTACCGCGACTCCGGGCTCCTCGTCGCCAACGACCGGGCTGATCTGCTGGGCCAGGGCGGTCTCGTCGCCGCCGGCCGCTGGCGGCTGGGCCGGGGCGTCGCCCGCGGCCGCGATACCAGCCAGGCCGGCGAGCGTGGCCGCGCGGCGAACCGCTTCCGGATCGATCGCCTGGAGCTCCTGCACGGCCGCGGCCGCCTCGGGCAGCGGGCAGGCGCGAAGGTAGTTCACGATCGGCTCGCGGACGAAGATGTTGTCGGCCTTGGCGTCCTTAAAAATTGTCACCAACCGGTCGATCACCGACCAGTCCTGCCAGCGGGCGAGATCGGCGATCACCAGGTCGGCGAGCTTGGGCTCGTCGAGCAGAAGTTTGAGCGACGCAAGCACCCGCTCGCGCGGGATCAGGTCTGACTCCTCGCCCAGAAACCGCAGGGCCATCACCGCGGCGTACGTCTCGGTGAAGGGCACCTCCTTGCCCTGTCCAGCCCGCGCCAGAAACAGCCGATCGACGAGCTCGAGGGCCTGCTCCCCCTGGAGCGCCACGTGGCAGGCGATCAGGGCGTCGAGGCCGTTACGCACCTCCGGCTGCTCCGCGGCGATCCCCTTGCCCTCAAGGATCGCGGCGATCCGCTCGGCCTCCGCCGGCGTGCCGCAGACGCCGAGCATCGTGGCGTAGAGGCGGCGGCGATTGGCCGGCACCTTCGGGTCTTCGATCCAGGCGAGCAGCCGCGCGGCATCCATCTTGTCCTCGAGGCCCTTGACGTCCTCGTAGGGGGCGACCGCGAACTCGTCGTAGGCGTCGCGGGTCAGCGTCTCGTCCTCGTCCTCGAGGTGGCCCAGGAAGAAGGCGAGCCGCTCGGGCCCCTTCTCGGGCAGGTCGGCGAGTTGCTTGAGATAGGCGATCGCCCGCTCACCCACCCGGATCGGGCTACTCCAGACGAGGCCCGGCGGCTCGACACCCATCAGGAGAAACGTCGTGCCGACCGGCTGCTCGTCGAGCATGATGGTCTCGATCGGCTGGGCATCGGCGCCGGCATGGCCGGCGGCGGCCACGAGATCACCCCCCTTGAGCACCTCGACTACCTCAAACTTGCCCTTGGGCAAGGGGCCGGTCGCAGTGGGCGCAAGCGCCGAGGCCGGGGGCGGCTCGACGAGCCTGGCGATCACGGCCGCCTCGCTCTGGGCGATCTCCTGGGCGAAGGTGAGCGATACGGCCGAGCAGAACGGGCAGGCCCGCGCCGGCGTCCCGACCAGGATGGCCCCGAGGCCGAGGAGGATCACCGCGAGCGGGTCAAGCAATCGGGGGTATGTCATGCTTGTATTGTAGCGGGGCCGGCGCTGGTCCCCGCACCCGATTTCCATGCGGATTGGCGGCGAAGCACGGGGCGGGGTACGCTCCCGAGCATAGCTGCTTCGACCACGCTAGTCAGCCACTGCCTGGCCCTGCCGCTTGTCGTTTTTCACCTGTCAGGGGCGGCGGTGCCGCCCTGTCACGCCTCCGCGGCCGCCGCCCTTCCGCTACTCCCGGTCGCTCGCGCCGCCACAATCACCTCGGCCGGCTTCGCTGCCCCAGCCGTCCGTTCGTCATCCGTTCATGCAGGTGCTCCATGCGGCTGTTCACCGCTCGTGTCTTCCGCTGGCTGGTCATCGGCGGGGTGATCGCCGCCGTGATCGCCGCTGCTGCGGCGCTTCGTGAACGGTGGATGCCGCTGGTCACGACCGCACCACCACCCCTTGCCGGGAGCGCGGCCGATCACGGCAGCGCCGCCCCCGCCCGCGACGTGCTCGAACTGAGCCCCCAGGCCCGCAAGAACCTCGGAATCGTGTCACGGCCGGCTGTGCTCACCGACTACCGGCGCACGATCCTCGTGCCGGGCGAGATCGCGGATCGGCCAGGTGTCTCCGATCGCGGCGTCACGTCACCGGCGGTCGGGATCGTGACGCAGGTGCATGCCTTCCCTGGCGACATCGTCCGTCCGGGCGCGCAGCTGTTTACGCTCCGGCTCCTCAGTGAATATGTGCAGAACGCGCAGGCGGAGCTGTTTCAGGCCGTCCGGGAAACGGAACTCGAGCGGGAGAAGCGGGTCCGGCTCGCCCAGATCGGCGAGGGGGCGATCGCCGGTGCCCGGCTGATCGAGATCGACCAGCAACTGCGGCGGCTCGCCGCTGAGATCGCAAGCCGGCGACAGGAGCTGCTTGCCCGGGGACTGCTTCCCGAGCAGATCCAAGAGGTCGAAGCGGGCCGGTTCGTCACGAGCGTGGAGATCGTGGCCCCGCCCCCGCTCGCCACTGCAGCGCCGGAGGCGAATCCCGGGTACGAAGTCCAAGAGCTGAAGGCGGAGCTCGGCGCGCAAGTGCAGGCCGGGCAGCTGCTCGCGGTGCTCTCCGATCACCGCCTGTTGTACGCCGTGGGCCACGCCTTCAAGCGGGAAGCGCCGGCGCTCGAGCGGGCGACCCAGCACGGCTGGCCGGTGGAGATCGAGTTTGCCGAGGACGATCCCGCCGCCTGGCCGCCGCTGGGGCAGTCCTTCGAGATCAGGTACCTCGCCAACATGGTTGATCGCGAGAGCCGCACCTTTGACTTCTTCGTGCCGCTCGAGAACCAGTCCCGCAGCTACGAACAGGACGGCCGGTCGCTCACGGTCTGGCGGTTCCGGCCGGGCCAGCGGGTGCGGCTCCACGTGCCCGTCGAGGAACTCCGCGGCGTGATCGTCCTGCCGGCCGCGGCGGTCGTGCGGGATCCGGGCGAGGCCTACGTGTTTCGGCAGAACGGCGACCTCTTCGACCGGCTCCCCGTGCATGTCCTCCACGAGGACCGCCGCAGCGTC
>Ga0247837_1004111_pt1 | contig 23904 bp, 18 predicted proteins | sample LaCtaG_2_FD_187115 | JGI IMG/M metagenome (GOLD analysis project Ga0247837, IMG submission 187115) | Freshwater microbial communities from meromictic Lake La Cruz, Castile-La Mancha, Spain - LaCruzMarch2015_14.5m | ecosystem: Environmental > Aquatic > Freshwater > Lake | place: Spain: Castile-La...
GATTGAAGGCGGTACGTTCGCTCCAGCCAGAGAAGGCATTTCGCGCGGCCACTACACCATCGCGCACATCCTTTCGGCTACACAAGCAGATGTTGGTCACGGTTCCCTCCTTCAACGTAACGGGATAATAATGCCCCGATTCCCCACGTGGAAACTGGCCTCCGATATAGATCTTGTATGTTTTCTGAACGTTCAAGCGTGTCATCTTCAAATGAGTTTAACATATGCACCCAAACCGTGAATGCCTCCTTCCCTACCGAATCCACTTTCCTTGTAGCCTCCGAAAGGTGAAGTCGGATCGAATTTATTGTAGGTATTGGCCCACACAACACCTGCACGGAGTTTGGTGGTGAGATTGAAAATACGACTGCCTTTATCCGTCCAAACACCTGCGCTGAGGCCAAATGGTGTGTTGTTGGCTTTCTCAATCACTTCGTCAATCGTGCGGAAGGTCTGAACGGCAAGCACAGGCCCGAAAATCTCTTCCTGTACAATGCGATGACTTTGAGATGCTTCCAAGAACAACGTTGGGCGGCACCAGTTGCCTTTCTTGGGTAAAACACATTCGGGCTGATAAATGGCCGCGCCTTCTTCCACGCCCAGTTTCAAATACTTCTCGATGGTGGCCAACTGCTCTTTGCTATTAATGGCTCCGATGTCGGTGTTTTTGTCCAGCGGGTCACCAACGCGGAGGGTGGCCATGCGGTCTTTCAGTTTTTGGATTACTACATCATAAACGCTCTCTTGCACAAAAAGCCTAGAACCAGCGCAGCACACATGCCCTTGATTGAAGAAGATGCCGTTGATGATGCCCTCGATTGCTTGGTCGATAGGCGCATCGTCAAAGATGATGTTGGCCGCCTTGCCACCCAATTCGAGGGTCACTTTCTTGTTTGTTCCAGCAACTGCTTTCTGAATAATCTTGCCCACGTTGGTCGATCCCGTGAAGGCAATCTTGTCCACATCGGGATGATTGACCAAAGCCGCGCCCGTGGCACCTGCACCCGTCACAATATTCACCACCCCTGCAGGCAGACCGGCATCGTGGATTAGTTCGGCCAGTTTGATGGCGGTGAGTGGGGTGGTCTCGGCCGACTTGAGCACAACGGTATTGCCACATGCCAATGCTGGGGCAATCTTCCAAGCGGCCATTAGCAGCGGGAAGTTCCACGGGATTATCTGTCCGGCCACGCCAAGCGATTGCACTTTCTTGCCAGGGAATGCATACTCCAGTTTGTCCGCCCAGCCTGCATAGTAAAAGAAATGGTTGGCGGCCAACGGTACATCTATGTCACGGCTTTCGCGAATAGGCTTACCGCCATCCATGCTCTCGCAGATGGCGAATTCACGCGCCCGTTCTTGAATGAGCCTTGCAATGCGGAAAATGTATTTCGCCCGTTCCTTGGCGGGCAGCTTGCTCCAAACATCGGTATAGGCTTTGCGGGCAGCCTTCACCGCCTTGTATACATCCTTGTCCGATGCCTCAGCAAAAAGGGCGATGTGTTCGCCAGTGGCAGGATTCTCCGAAGCGAAGGTCTTCCCGCCCTCGGCCTTCACCCATTTGCCATTGATGTAAAGTCCGTACTCCTTTTGGATGGAGACATTGGACGCACTTTCGGGTGCTGGAGAATAATTCCAAGCGGTGCCGAAAGCCAATTGTGGTTTCTCTTTCATTAGTCTTTACTAAAATACTCCAATCCCTGATACCTCCCGTCCTTCATTTTGGCCAGTTGCATCAGCACATCGTTTGCGAGGCTGCTTGCACCGAAACGGAACCATTCGTTGGTGAGCCACGCATCGCCCAACGTCTCGTTTACCATCACTAAATAATGCAAGGCAAGTTTGCTTTTGGAAATTCCGCCAGCGGGTTTCATGCCCACCATCTTCCCGGTTTCATAGTAGAAATCGCGGATTGCCTCCAGCATCACCAACGTGACGGGCATGGTGGCAGCGGGCGAGATTTTTCCGGTAGATGTTTTTATAAAATCGGCTCCCGCATCCATGGCTATGAATGAAGCTTGGCGCACATTGTCCAGCGTGCAGAGTTCGCCTGTTTCGAGAATCACCTTGAGCCGTGCTTTGCCACAGGCCTCTTTGATGGCCGCTATCTCATCAAACACAAAATCATGGTCGCCTTGCAAGAAACGTCCGCGCGAAATGACCATGTCCACCTCATCTGCCCCAGCTTCCACAGCAATTTTAGTGTCGCTCAGTTTTATTTCCCGAGAAGAATTTCCCGATGGAAATGCCGTAGCCACAGATGCTACTTTGATTCCCGTTCCTTTGAGGGCATTTACAGCCGTGGCCACATGGTTGGGATACACGCATACGGCCGCAACTGTGGGCAATCCCGACAATTGGTCGTGCAGGTGAGCTGCCTTGTAGCACATTTGCCGCACCTTGCCATCGGTGTCCTTGCCTTCGAGGGTGGTGAGGTCAATCATACTGAGTGTTAATCGCAGCCCCTGTTCCTTTGCCGCATTTTTGATGCTGCGCTTGGTGAAGCGGGACACGCGTTCCTCAACGCCTACTTGGTCAACAGTGGTATGCCTTAGTGTGGCTGCCATGTATAATCTGCTTTAGAATTGGGCTAAAGGTAGAATTGCTACGCGAAACACACCAAATACCGTCACTTCCATATTGGTGCCGTAAGTTTGAGCCTAAATTCAAATTCTCTCGATATAAAATGGAGAAATCAGACAAAATATATGTGGCAGGCCATCGAGGTATGGTGGGTTCAGCCATTTGCCGAGTGCTGGCAACTCAAGGCTTTTCCAACATAATTACCCGAACATCTGCCGAGCTTGACCTGCGCAAGCAAGCAGCAGTGGAGGCCTTTTTTGCTTCCGAACAACCGCAATATGTGTTTTTGGCCGCAGCGAAAGTGGGTGGTATTCATGCAAACGACACTTTTCGCGCTGACTTTTTGTTTGACAATCTCGCCATTGCGACCAACGTCATTCATGCTGCTCATACTTACCCAGTAAAAAAACTTCTATTCCTTGGCTCTTCGTGCATTTATCCGAAGCTAGCCCCTCAGCCACTGAGGGAAGAATACTTGCTTACTGGCGCTTTAGAGCAGACTAACGAGCCCTACGCCATTGCCAAAATTGCTGGGCTTAAACTCTGCGAGGCCTATCATGACCAATACGGAAGTAATTTCATCAGCGTTATGCCTACTAATCTGTATGGTTATGGCGACAACTACGATTTGAAAAATTCACACGTGTTGCCTGCGCTCATTCGCAAGTTTCATGAAGCCAAAGTCCACGGAACTCCCAACGTAACGCTTTGGGGAAGCGGCTCACCAAAACGCGAATTCCTTTTTGCAGACGACCTTGCCGAGGCTTGCGTGCATCTGATGCAAACCTATGCGAGTCGAGAAATTGTGAATATCGGTACGGGTGAAGACCTGAGCATTCGAGAATTAGCCGAACTTATTCGAGGTATTGTGGGTTTTGAAGGAGAGGTTGTTTGGGATACGGCCATGCCCGATGGCACACCCCGCAAGCTGCTTGACGTATCTCGCATTCACAGCCTTGGGTGGAAGCACCGCATTTCCCTAGAGGATGGCATTCGCCTAGCTTATTCTGATTTTTTGGAGAAATAATCCTCCTCAGAGTCCTTGTTTATGGAGGTTTCTTTCGGCAATAACACCATTCCACTCACCAAGATATTAGCCAGCACGGCCACTATTACAAGAATAAAAAACACGGGTGCAAAAGCAACATCAAACCCACGCAGCAGATTGGCACATATAAAACTGACGATAAGCAGGTGTTGCGGCCAAGCTTTCCATTTGGTGCCTTGTTGTCCAAAATGGGCGCGAAAGTGAAACCATAATACTCCAATGCTGCCGGCAATAGATAGCAGTTCCTTGCCCTTCCAATTGGCTACAGTGAGCACAAAGCCTCCAAAAAGCATAAGAATAGAAAGGGCAAAAAGTGATTGTTGCGATGGTTTCATGGTGGAAAGCTGATAGATAAAACGCTTAAGGATAACGCCCCGAAGGTGGAAAGTTTTGGCGAAGTGACACACATTCTACCACATTTTGCGTTGTATGCAGTTAGCATTGTCGTATACGCGAACTTCGCCCGGACAAGAAACACCCAAGCCCATTAGCAGAAACGCTTTGAGAACCACTATACTTGCTCATTATGGTTATCCTCGCAAGGTGATGTGTTTTTGGCGGCTGGTGTGTTTGGTTTTCGTCTTGCTTATGGGCCAAGCAACCCTGAGCCATGCGCAGGAATGGAGCAATTTGCACGCACATGATGTGGAAGTGGATGCCGACACCCTTACCCTTGACACACTGAGCATTATCCCTGATGGGTTTCGCCTGCTCTATCCCGATGGTAGCCCGGTAAGCCCAGAACTCTACACCCTCGAATGGTTTTCAGGCAAGCTCATTGTGAAACCCGAACTGCGAGGCCGTGCGCTATCGGCTAGCTATAGGGTGTTCTCTATTTTGTTTTCTGAACGCACTTTCAATAAAGACCCCAGCCTGATTCAAGCAAAAATTAGCGAGCCTATAAATCCATTTACCTACACGGTTAAAAAACGTTCTATTGATGAATTGTTTGACCTTGGAACCCTGACCAAAAGCGGCTCCATATCGCGCGGAGTGCAAGTGGGCAACAACCAAGATTTGGGAGTTACATCGAGCTTAAACCTCAATTTGAGTGGACAGATTACGCCACAGATTGGCATTCGAGCCGTGATTACCGACAATAATATCCCGTTTCAACCCGAAGGAAACACCCAGCAGTTACAGGATTTCGACCAAATATACATTCAGCTTTTTACGGATAAAACCGAACTAACCGCAGGCGATTTCCGCATTGATAGGCCAAAGAGTTATTTCATGAATTTCCTAAAACGCGCACAGGGATTGCGCCTAAAACACACGTTTAGCATCAAAAAATCAAAGACCACCGACCCTAAACCAGGCATATTGGAAGTGGACGGAAGTGGGGCTTTGTCTAAAGGAAAATTTAGCCGTCAAGTGGTGCAAGGCATCGAGGGCAATCAAGGTCCCTACATCTTGCGCGGGGCCGAACAAGAGCCTTTCATCATCATTATTGCTGGAACAGAACGAGTGTTTATTGATGGGAAATTGCTGACCCGTGGGCAGGAGAACGATTACATCATCAACTACAACTCAGCCGAGCTCATTTTCACTACCAAGAAAATGATAAACAAAGATTCGCGGATTGTGGTGGAGTTTCAATACTCCGAGCGAAACTACTCGCGTTCGCTGTTTCATGCGGGCATCAACTTTGAAAAAAGCAAGGTGAAAGTGCGGTTCAATCTGTATTCAGAGCAAGATGGCACCGACCAACTTTCAAATCTCAACATTACTGACGACCAATACCGTTTGCTCGATTCCATTGGCGACAATCTCGATTTAGCCATTTTGCCTGGTGCCGATTCTACGGGTTACTCTGCCGATGAGGTGCGCTATCGCAAAACGGACACCATCGTTTCGGTGAATGGTGTACCCGTATTTTACCAAGAGATATTTGTGCAGAGTTACGACCCCGATTCAGCTGTGTATCAAGTAGGTTTTTCGGATGTAGGCCTTGGTAATGCCGATTATATCCAAGCGCAAAGCACCGCCAATGGGCGTGTTTTTCAATGGATTGCTCCCGATTCGATTACGGGCGTGCGGCAAGGACGATATATGCCCGTTCAGAAAATAATTACGCCTAAGCAAAATCAACTTTTCACGCTTGGGGCAGAATATGAAATAGGTAAAAACGGCAAGGTGATGGTGGAAGGCGCACTTTCGAATACCGACCTAAACCGTTATTCCAGCTCGGATAGCGATGACGATTTAGGGTATGGCGTGAAGCTGCGCTACGACCAACGCATTCCGCTTGGTGGTGGTGGCGATTCGGCCAAATGGGCGCTGAACACTGGAGTGGATTTCGAACATCTCGACAGCAATTTTCGCCCTATAGAACGCTATCGCACTGTGGAGTTTGAACGCGATTGGAACCTGAATGCTGCGGTGAAACCAGTGAATCAATACATCTCATCTGCCCGATTGGGTGTAGCGCGTAAGGATTGGGGCGAACTGAATTACACTTTTCGCTCTTTTGTGAACCAAACGGTTTTCAATGCCTATCAACATTCGGTGGATGCGAGCGTGGTGCGCAAAGGGTTTTTATTTCGGTTCAATGGTAGCCTCATTAATTCTGATGGAGAAGTTACGGACAACCAGTTTGGGCGATTCACCCTCGACTTAGAGCAAAAGTTCAAGTGGTTTGTAGTGGGCGGACAAAACATCTTCGAGAACAATCAATTTTTTGCCAGTGGCACAGATTCATTGGGCGCCACTAGCTATGCGTGGAACGATGCCAAGGTTTATGTGCGTAGTCCTGACGGATGGAAAAACACTTATTCGGTTTTCTACCAACGCAGAGACGACCGCCTACCCAAACTGGGCGAATTGGCCTATAGCAGTGTGGGCGAAAGTTTTGGCATTAGCGGTATGTTGGGCAAAAACCCAAACAGTATACTGAAAGCCACAATCACCTACCGCAGGTTGGATATAAAAGACACGCTACTCACGGCACAAAAACCCGACAACACCCTCATCAACCGTATCGAGTATTCGCTTTCGGTACTGAAAGGCGCCATCACTTCGAGCACGTTTTACGAAGTGGGTTCGGGTCTCGAAAGCAAAAAAGATTATGTTTTCGTAGAGGTGACGCCAGGCCAGGGCGCTTGGAGCTGGATAGACCAAAATGCCAATGGTATAAAAGAAGTGGTGGAATATGTGCCTGCTATTTTTCAAGACACCGCAAAATATATTCGAGTGTATATCCCTACCAACGAATTCATAAAGGTTTACACCACGCAGTTTTCGGAAGCCATAAATATTAATCCACGGGTGCTTTGGGCTAACAAAAAAGGCACTCTAAAATTCCTTTCGCGGCTCAGCAACCAATTCGTTTATAGCATTGACAGGAAAATACAGCGCACAGATTTGTTACTGGCATTCGACCCATTCTTCAGTTCCATAGCCGATACTTCTTTGGTTACGCTTACTTCCAGTTTTCGAAATACGTTTTTTTTCAACCGCAGCAGCTCTAAAATTGGAGGTGATTACACCTATCAAGACACTCGAACCAAAACACTGCTGGCCAATGGGTTTGAATCGCGAACGCGCGTGTCGCACACCCTCAAGTTGCGCTGGAACATTACCAAGATTTTCACTTTCAATATGGAATATGAACCCGGAATTAAGAGCAGCATTTCCGATTTCATCAATTTCAACAACTTCGAGATTCATTACTACTACCTCGAACCGCAATTGATATTTCAGCCGGGCACTAAGTTTCGGGTTCGTGGCTCGTTTCGCTACACTGAAAAAGACAACCAACTGGCTGAGAATGTGGGGCAACGTGCCTTTGTGCGCAATGCAGGTGTAGAAGCTAAATACAACATTCTTCAGCGCGGAAGTATCAATGCAAGCTTCAATTTTATAAGCATTACCTACGATGGTATAGTGGGCAACACGGTAGAATTTGAAATGCTCGATGGCCTAAAGAACGGAGCGAACTACACTTGGGCGGTGCTATTCCAAACCAAATTGGGCAAAAACATGCAACTCAACCTGCAATACAACGGCCGAAAAAGCGGAGAAAATACCGCAATTCATACTGGGAATGTTCAAGTGAGGGCGTTTTTCTGAACTTGGATTCTACTCCACAAATTTGAGCAGCATGGCAGAATGGTGAATCCTAGCAATACCAATCTGTTCCTTTTCTACCCGATAAATGATTCTGTAACTTCCTTCTATAAGTTCGCGAATGTCTTTATGACCAAATTCAGGAACTATGCGTCCTGATAATGGAAAATGCTGCAGCTGCCCGACACGTTCCGCAATTCTTTCCACTACCTTTTTCGCATAAACAACAGAATCCTTGGAGATAGACTGATGAACATCTTTCAAATCAGCTAGTGCCAAATCCGTCCAAACTATTGTTACCATTTCTGGATGGCTTCTAACACCTTAGAATGCTCCGTTACGCGACCGTCATTCAGTTGGCTTAGACCTTCTTCTACCTTATTCATAAAAATAATTCGCTCCAGCAATTCTTCTACTTCAAATTCTTTTGGTAGGGAGTTCAATACCTCAAGTGCTTTTTCTTTCTTCATTGGAGCGGTGTTATTTGGTCAAATATACCAAGAATATATGCTAGAAATAATATCCGTGTAAATGGGAAACATGCAAGTGAGGGCATTTTTCTAATTGGACATTTCTACGTTCATCCAATTAGATTTTCATTACTCAAGTATGTGAATTTCATATACCACCCCATTCATCCAGACCTTGTCCCCGGCAACTTTCCCAATAAATTGAGCAGCAATTGGTGCCTTTGCCGATACTACAAAATAGACCGTTCCCTCAAATTCAACTTTCCCTAACCCAGTGGCTATAAAGAACATGCCTTTATCAGTCGTGATGAGCGAACCAAGCCCAACTCTAATGTGCCTTACTGCTGGGTCTATTCTTTCCATTTCGACTACTAAAACCTGAGCTTCGGCCAGCTGTTTTTGCAATTTCTCCTGTTCCAGATGCATCATGGCGCGGCCAGTTTCATGCTTATCGCCAGCCGTGCTTTTGCCTTCCGAAGTGGTCGACTCTTGCGTAGATTGGATTTCCTCTTCCAAAGCCAACACCTTCATTTTTGCAAGTCTGATGCAAAAATTCCACAATCTGGCTTTCAAACTATTTGAAATATTTTGCGCTTCGCTCACCCTAATTTTTTTTCTATCCATCTGTTGTAGTTCACCAATTCGGAATCTTGTTCTTCCACGGTAGCTTGGTTTTTAAACTCTTCCAACCGCTTGCGCATGGCCGTGTCGCGGGTTGAAAGTGATTTTAAGAACAAATCTTCGATTAGGAGAATGAACACCGCCTCGCGTTTGTTTTCGGAAAGGAACAGCTGCTCTGCAAATTCTTGCCGCACTTGTTTTAAACGTTGTTCCAAGAAATCGCCATCCCCCATTTCTATACGCACCATCAATTCAAACACGGCAATTCGAAACCGCAATGCAGCAGCAGTAAGCGCAAATCGTTCGTGGTGATACAGCTGGTTTAACCTTCGCACTGCTTGGCGGTAATCAGCCTTTTCAAAATAGAAAATGGCCAAGTTTAGGTGTACGAAAATGAGGTAGTATGGTGTGTCCTTCAGTTTGGGATGCTCTTCCAACTCAAGCAACAGCGCAATTGCTCGGTTCATATCCGTCTTGGTATAATTTATAACCAATGAGTTGTAGTAGAAAAATAGAAAGCGGTCGTAGTGCAAACCATCAAACTCTTCCATGGCCACGCGAAGTCGCTCTGCCCACTCCAGCGACAAATCAATTTTTCCATTCTTGAACAGTGAATTGACGATGTAAGTCAACATCTGCAATTTGGTCTGATGATTGGCCTTGTTGAAAAGCTTCTCTCCATCAAACTGCGAAAATGTTTGTAGCAAATAGTCCTCTAAGTTGGGATAATCGTGCTGCTGCAACAAAATCTGACTTACGGCCTGATACACCTTGAATCGTAGCTGGGCACCGCGCCTCACACGGTCGTCCACAGCCAATCGTTCCAAAGTTTCGCGAAGCACCTCCACTACAGGATTATCAACAGGCGAAAAATTCTGAGTCACCTTAAGTCGATACTTCACAGAGGCTAGAATATCATCAATTTGCCTTAGCGTTGCCAGCTGATTTTCATTCTCTTTTCGCTTGAGGATGTAAGTTTCGGGGTTGATGGTTACGATTTCTTGAGACAAACGAATAAACTCGGTGTAAATCAAATCGAGCAATTCGTAACTCTCCAACGCATCGGCTTTGCGCTCTGCTTTCGATAAAAAATGTTCTGTTAGCGAATATGCATTCCTTGCCTGATAATGCCGTGCTAGATGAAGCAAATGGAGCACTTGAGATGTGTCTTCATGGTCCATATGCTGAAGCATAAGGCTTTTTCCTAGCTCTGTTTTTAGTCGATTTTTCAATCGGTAATACGCATTTCTATTTCCGTCAGAATAAAGACTTGCAATGGCGGCATCTTCATCAAATGCTTCACGTTCTTTACGTATGATATCCAGAAGTTCAATGTCCTTGCGCGGCTCTTTCACATCCATACGCGTGGCATACACCTTGAAAAAGCGAATTTCTTCCTTCTCCAATCGGGCAATCATTTGTTCTAAGATTTCCATACTATCGCATTTGGAAACGTAAGATTACTGAAAATTCCAAAAACTATCGAAACAACACTATAATACCTTTGACCAAAAGAACGACCATGAACCAGAACATCCTCTTCCGTACATTAGGAATTGCTCTTTTATCGCTTGTGGGATTGAATCAAGCTAAGGCCCAGCAGACCTACTTTCTAAATGTAGATTCCATAATTGGCATACCTGATACTATCTATGATGGGTCGACTGTGACTTTTTCTATGGTGTTCAGTAACGTTAGTAATCTTGGTTTCCAGGGAGCAGTAGATACTTGGATACAGGTTCAAGGCACAGCAGATTCGATACAAGCAGACTCCACAACTTGGGATAATGCTTTTGTTCAAGCCCAAAGCCAAACGATGGTTTCTGTAACTCATCTGTTCACTTCTGATGGCAACACCCTCTCTATTGGAGACAATGTTGTGGTGGTTTGGCCACGAATTAGCTCAGGACCTGTGTTTCCTCCGCAAGAAGTGATAAACAAAGGAATGGCATCGTTCTATTTGGCTGAACCATTAAGTGTCAATTCAACGATTGGTTCTAAAAAAGAAACACTGCGATTATTTCCCAACCCAAGCATTAGCTTAATTGAACTTCGATTGCCCACCAATGAAACATTACAATCGGTTCAAATTACAGATGTAACAGGAAGAATAGTGCTGGAAACCCGAGATCCCTCAGTATTAATAAGCACAGCTTTGCTTCCAATTGGATTTTATACTGTGCGTGCTACCACAATCACCGGCAGCAAGTATAGCTCGCGGCTTTTGGTGCAACGTTAGGATTTAGAATATCTGCGAAAAGGATGGCTTGGGTTGGCTAATTTTGCGCCAAATTCCCACTAGATGCCCCATCCTGCTTATTGCAACAGCCTTTTTGAGTACAGCCGCTTCCGTACGCGGGAAGTGAAAGTGGGAAGCATTGGTATCGGTGGTGGCAATCCCATTCGTGTGCAAAGTATGACCACCACGGATACAATGGATACCGAGGCCACAGTGGCGCAGAGCATCCGAATGATAGAGGCAGGCTGTGAATTGGTGCGCATCACCGCCCCAAGCGTAAACGAAGCACACAATCTTGCTAATATTAAGTCTGAACTTCGCAAACGCGGGTATGACACGCCCATTTGTGCCGACATCCACTTCACTCCCAACGCTGCGGAAATAGCCGCTACTATTGTAGAGAAGGTGCGCGTGAACCCTGGCAATTACGCTGACAAAAAGAAATTTGAGGAGATAGAATATACCGATGCGTCCTATGCCTTGGAATTAGAGCGCATCCGTCAAAGGTTTCTCCCTTTGGTTAACCTGTGCAAGAAACATGGTACCGCCATGCGCATCGGTACTAACCACGGATCTCTGAGTGATCGGATTATGAGCCGCTATGGAGACACTGCTTTAGGAATGGTGGAGTCGGCTATGGAATTTCTTCGCATCTGCCGCGAAGAGGATTTCCACGAGATTGTGCTCTCCATGAAATCGAGCAACACACAAGTGATGGTGGAAGCCTACCGCCTACTGGTATCCAAAATGATTGCCGAGAATATGGACTATCCGCTTCACCTTGGGGTGACCGAAGCGGGAGAAGGCGAAGATGGTCGTATCAAATCGGCTGTAGGAATAGGCACTTTGCTTGAAGATGGATTAGGTGACACCATTAGAGTTTCGCTTACCGAAGACCCTGAGTTTGAAATTCCTGTAGCAAAGGCATTGGTAGAGCGTTATACGTTGAATCGGAAAGGAGAATGGGCAATTCCATCCATAAATAATATTCCGATAAATCCGTTTGAACACACCCGAAGAAAAACTCGGGAAGTGCTCAATTTAGGTGGTGGAAATGTGCCCCGGGTGATGGCCGACCTTAGCGCTCGCGAGAAGATTACGCCTGCTTCGTTTTTTGCGCTAGGCTATCATTACTCCGTTCCGTTGGATAAATGGAACCTTACGGATCAGGCCTGCGACTTCGTTTATCTGAGAGACCGTGTGGCCGACTTTGAGATTCCCGGCACTCTTGGCATCTTCTACAATCTCAAGACGTGGAGAAGCGAAGGCCATCGCCCACGCAGATACCCGCATCTTCAACCCAAGGAGTATCTGGAGGAAAGCGACCTACATCCTACTCTCAACTTGGTCTATTGCACGCTTCCCGACCTTACGGATGCCCTCATTACCAAACTAACAAGCGACCCGACCGCGGTGCTCCTCATCGACACTTTGCATCCACACGGCATGGCCGAGCAGCGCAGGTTGTTCTTCCGATTGATAGAGCAGAACTGTGATGTCCCGGTTATCATCGGCCGATATTATGAACGCCTCAGCGAAGAACGCCTGCAACTCTTCAGCGCTACAGACATGGGCGCATTGCTCATTGATGGTTTGGGCGATGGTGTGTTCATTGCAGCGGTGGATTGCGGCAGCGACAAATTGCTCAACAGCACCGCGTTCGGCATATTGCAAGCCGCTCGGATGCGCATTTCAAAGACGGAGTACATCAGTTGCCCAAGCTGCGGCCGCACGCTCTTTGATCTGCAAGAGACCACCGCCATGATTCGTAGCCGTACCCAGCACCTCAAAGGCATCAAGATCGGCATCATGGGCTGCATCGTCAACGGGCCAGGCGAGATGGCCGATGCCGACTATGGCTATGTGGGCGTGGGAAAAGGCAAAATCACCCTTTACAAAGGCCGTGAGGTGGTCAAGAAGAGCATCTCCTCCGAACATGCATTGGACGAGCTCATCAACCTTATCAAGGAGCACGGAGATTGGGTGGAGCCAATCCAGCACTGATAAATTTGGTTTAACAGAAAGGGGCGATGGATTAAATCCATCGCCCCTTTCAATGCTATTGCTTGGGTTTCAATCTATGCTATCGTCCACGTATTCCGTCCGCTTAGTAACTTATCTAAATCGCCTGCGCCCAAAGCTTCTTTCGCGCGGGTCACTTGTGCGTTGATGAGGTCGTCATGCGTGGCGCGCTGCGCTTGATAGAAGACCCCAAACGGACGTGGGAAATTGCCTTCCACAGTTGGATCGCCAAAGAAACGAGCGAGAATGGTAGCTTTTGTTCGATCACGGTCGTCATGTATCCATAGGTCGTTAGCGCTCACTTCTGATGTGGCCACCTTGCGTGGTGTCAGGCCATCAAGCACTATACCCCATTCGCGCTGTGGTCCATATATCAAAGGTTTTCCTTGTTCTACAAACAGCGTCTGCTCCAACTTGGTGTCCTTATCGGTCATTCCGAAGAAGGCACCATCGTTGAATACGTTGCAGTTCTGATAAATCTCAACCAAAGATGCGCCTTTGTGGTCATTCGCCACTTTCAGTACATCGCGCAGATGTTTCGGGTCGCGGTCCATAGTGCGGGCGAAGAATGTGGCCTCTGCACCCAATGCCAATGCAGCAGGATTGAACGGATGGTCCAACGAACCCATGGGCGTGCTCTTGGTAAGCTTGCCCTCTTCCGAAGTAGGCGAATACTGTCCTTTCGTCAACCCATAGATCTGGTTGTTGAACAACAGGATGTTCGTGTCGAAGTTCCTGCGCAACATATGGATGAGGTGATTGCCACCAATAGACATCGAGTCGCCATCGCCTGTGATAATCCACACGCTCAGCTCTGGACGCACTGCCTTCAGCCCGCTCACCACGCTCGGAGCACGGCCGTGGATGCTGTGCATTCCGTAGGTGTTCATGTAATAAGGGAATCGACTCGAACATCCGATACCCGATACAAAAACGATTTCCTCGCGCTTCAGCCCCAGTTCCGGAATCACGTTCTGTACTTGTTTCAAGATGGAGTAGTCTCCGCATCCTGGGCACCATCTAACCTCCTGATCGGTCTCAAGTTGCTTTGAGGTCATTGGTGGTGTGAGTGTTTCTTGCATATTTCTGTAAAAAGGTTAAAAGTTGATGGACAATTCATAACAATTCTCAAAGAATACTAGAGATTTTTAGAATGAAAGCTTCTTAAATTTATTTATACATTTTATCATAAAGCAAGACGCCAGTCACACTATTGTAAATCATCATTCTTAGGAATGCACCAGAAAAAACCTCGCTTTGAGCAAGTGCAATTTCATCGGTCAAATGAGAGTTTCGGGACCAATTCGCATCAAATGAAATTTTCTTTGAAGAGGAAATATCGCTTACTAAAACCAGGAGAATATCGCTCCTATTTTCTTCTATTTGAATAGCAATGTCCCGAGGAATTTTCAATCTAATAAACTCACTTATTGCATCTCTAGTTTTCTTTTGAATCAATGGGATTTTTGAAATATCGAAATCCAAAATTGTTCGTGGTGGTCTAACCTTATAATACGAGAAACTCTTATCAGAGTACTCATACCCCCTCGATTTATTTCTAGGATCGTACTTAAAAGCATTATACCCAAGATAGTCCTTGGATGTGCCAATCTCGAAATCAAATGTTCCATTCTTCAAATCATAATTAGATATTGTATAGTCATTAAACTCAAGTCCAATGATATATGTCTCCTCGTTCAACGCCTGTTTTGCAGCCTTCACTTGATTCAACGCACTCATATAGTCATCCGTCTTCATGAATTCAGACTTTTTCAGCTCTGAATTATACTTTTCCTCTAAATCCATATATGCCCACACATTTAACCTATGAGCCATCCAAAGCTTATCCGTGAAATCTTTAAATTCAGATTCATAAAAACCATTCCCTCGATTTATATGCACACCATTTTTTTGAACAAACTCATAATTCAAAGGATTTCCACCGAGAAATAATTCGCGAATTTCCTTCTTAGAAAATTCGGATTCCAATTTGCTTTGAGCGCTAGAAGCGAAGCTGAAAATAAAACCAAAAAGAATAATTAGCTTAATATACTTCATGATTATGTTCTATGCCTTTTTCGGAAAAAAGCAGCTCAGTGAACCAAAACGAGTTATCGGAATCAAAAGCGTCACTAAATATCAATAAACCATCAATTTCATTAGGAACCTTGATAGACAAGGCAGGAATACCACCCTCTAAACATGAAGATAAATGGTGAGATATCTTGCGCTTTTCGGAAAATGCTTCATTGACCGCAAGAATTTTCTTTCCGCTTAATCCAGAAATATTTTCTATTCCGAATTTGCTTTCACTCTTATTATTCACCTTCACTTGAAAGCCATAATTTTCATCGAATAAGTCCAAAAACCCATTTTCAGATTGCTCCAACGGAGAATATGGCGTGTAGATTTCTATTTCGAAATTATTTCCCTTAGAATCAGAAACACTAAGGTCAACATCTCTTTTTACTGTCCTGTTATTAATGAAAGATGTCCCGTGAAATTTCCTTTCAAATGAAACATTATAGCCAGCACGCACTAGTTCACTGGCCAATGAAAGTTCACTAAGAGTTGACAGAAAGGATGGTCCTTGAAGAATTAGAAGTTTATCCAAAAAACTCTTGTCCTTTAAGAGCTGCGGAAACAAAAGAAGGGCAGAGTCAATTTTTTGAAGTAATCGGTAACAATGCTCCGTGGATAGATACTCCGAACCCGTTTCAATATGACACCCAACAATTGAACTTGTGTTCAACAAATTAGGTCGGTTCCATTTTATCTGGTTCGCTGTCTCAACCGATGCTTTCATCAACTGCTTTTCCCAATTGCCATAAATAGAAACATTTATGGCAGAAAATAGTGCTGGGAATTGGTTTAGGCCAACTCTGGAGTAGTTGACATATTCTAGTGCTGTTTCCATGTTGAGCAAGCTATCTCATGAGACTCAAAGCAATTCCAACACCTTACTCTTCACTTCTCCCTTGGTGAACGGCATTCCCTGCACCTTGTTTAGCCCAATGGCTGGAACAAGGAACTCGGCCCGGATAAGCATCCGCAATTGGCCGAGATTCATCTCAGGAATTAGAACTTTATCAAATCCTTTCATCACCTCCTCCAGATTCTTAGGGAACGGATTGAGGTAGCGCACATGAGCGTGGGAAACGGCATGGCCTTCTTCGCGCAGCTCTTTCACAGCAGCTTTGATGGCTCCAAATGTTGAACCCCAACCCAACACAAGCACTTTGCCTGTTGCCTCTCCTAATTCAATGCCTTGCAAAGGAATGTTATCGGCAATGTTGGCCACTTTCTTGGCACGGGTATGCACCATGTGTTCATGGTTTTTGGGGTCGTAGCTGATATTGCCTGTTCCGTCTTCTTTCTCAATACCACCCACGCGATGCTCCAATCCTGCCACACCTGGAATGGCCCATTTGCGCACCAAAGCAGCATTTCGTTTGTATGGTTGAAATGTACCATCAACGAGGTCGTTAGCTGTTGCAAAATCTCCTTTAAACGTTGGTAATTCCTCGGCTTTTGGGAATTTCCATGGCTCGGAACCGTTAGCCAAGTACCCATCAGATAGGAAGAACACAGGCGTCATGTGCTGCACAGCGATGCGACACGCTTCAAATGCCATAGTAAAACAATCGGCAGGCGTGGCAGCGGCAACTACAGCAACAGGAGCCTCACCATTCCGACCCATCATTGCTTGCATAAGGTCGGACTGCTCCGTTTTGGTAGGAAGTCCCGTGGATGGCCCACCGCGTTGCACATTCACGATAACCAAAGGCAGTTCGAGCATTAACGCCAAACCAATAGCCTCGCCCTTGAGCGCGATTCCTGGTCCACTGCTCGCAGTAATTCCAAGCGCACCACCGAAAGATGCTCCGATAGATGCACTTATGGCCGCAATTTCGTCCTCGGCCTGAAAAGTCTTTACGTTGAAATTCTTGTGACACGCCAACTCATGCAATATGTCTGACGCTGGAGTAATTGGGTAACTACCGTAGAATAGCTCAAGTCCAGAACGGTTTCCAGCAGCAATAAGCCCCAACGCTGCAGCTATATTTCCGGTAATGTTGCGGTAAGTACCGCTTGACATTGGCGCCTTGTCCACACTAAAACGTGCTGTTGGCGCCTCGATAGTATCACCATAATTGTAGCCCGCTTGCAACACCTGCATGTTGAACCCAATCAGTTCAGGCTTCTTTTTGAATTTCTCTTTCAGGAAATTTGCAGTGGTTTCTAAGGTGCGGTCGTACATCCAAAGCACGAAACCGAGCACAAACATATTCTTACTCCGGTCTATATCGCGTGTGCTGAGGCCACTTTCCTTAAGGCATTCTCGGGTCAATTTGGTAACATCAATCGGATAGACAGTGTACCCGTTCAGCGTTCCATCTTCCAGTGGGTTTACTCCTTCTGGATATTTTGATAATCGCAGATTTTTGGCATCAAAACCATCCGTATTTAGAATGATGATCCCACCCTTTTTAAGCAGCCTCAAATTGGCTTTTAGCCCAGCGGCATTCATCACCACGAGCGCATCGCACTCATCACCTGGAGTAAAAATTTCGATACTTCCAAAATGCAATTGAAAGCCCGAAACGCCTGCTAAGGTGCCTTGCGGGGCACGAATTTCGGCTGGAAAATTCGGGAATGTGCTGAGGTCATTGCCAAAAAGCGCGTTGGTATCAGTAAACTGAGTTCCAGTTAACTGAATACCGTCACCACTATCTCCTGCGAACAGAATGGTTACCTCTTTTGTCTTCTCTAATGTATGGGACATTTATGCTATGAAAATGGCTGCAAAAGTACTGCTCGAAAGGGGATTGATAATGGGTTTGGAGCGACTATTTGCCGACAGCTTATTATAAAATTACGTTGGAAGAAAACAGCATTTCCAGAGGAAAATTCAAATTCAAATCTCCTCGTAAGCTTCTACTCCAGAAATTTGCGGTGCTACCCTTTTGATGGCCTCTTCCACCCCACCTTTGATGGTCATGGCACTCATTTGACAACTGCGGCACGAACCGAGAAGGCGCACACGAGCTACCATAGTTTCGGTAATATCTACAAGCTGCATATCGCCTCCATCAGCGGCAAAATATGGCCTCATGGTATCGATGGCGGCTTCAACTTTTTGCAATAATTCAGTATCGGTACTTGGGCTTTGCGTCATTTTATCGAGGAATATTTTCCAATCGTTTTGTGGGTGGGAGCAATACATTGCGCTGTTCCACATGTTTTACAACCTCTGAGGCCAACGCTTTGAAGGCCAATGCTGCGGTAGTTGTTTCTTGAAGTATAGCAGGACGACCTGCATCGCCAGCTTCTCTAACGCTTTGCACCAAAGGAATTTGTCCTAATAATGGGACGCTCAATTGGTCTGCAAGTGCCTTCACCCCATCCTTTCCAAAAATGTAGTATTTATTCTCAGGCAATTCTGCTGGAGTGAACCACGCCATGTTTTCTACCAAACCCAAAACAGGAACGTTTATGCTAGGAAGCTGGAACATAGCCACGCCTTTTCGAGCATCTGCAAGGGCAATTTCTTGGGGTGTACTCACCACCACAACCCCTGTTATTTGAACCGCTTGTACCAAAGTAAGGTGAATGTCGCCTGTGCCTGGTGGCAAATCGAGCACCATAAAATCCAAATCGCCCCACCATGCATCTGCAAAAAGTTGGTTAATGGCTTTAGTAGCCATCGGGCCCCGCCAAACTATGGCTTGATTTGGGTCGGCAAAAAACCCAATGGAAAGCAGTTTTACACCATGACTTTCCACTGGAATCATATATTGCTTGCCTTCAATAACTTGAACACCTGGTTTTTGATGCACCACATCGAACATTATGGGCATTGATGGACCGTAAATATCTGCGTCAATCAGACCAACTTTATAACCCATTTGCGCCAATCCAATGGCCAAATTTGCAGTAATTGTGCTCTTGCCTACTCCGCCCTTTCCCGAAGCCACAGCAATAATATTCTTCACATTGCGCATAGAGGCTGGGCCTTTGTAGCTTTCCTCCAATACTTTTGCTGTGATGTTAACACGAAGTTTAACTGCGCTTCCAAATGCCCTATAAAGCGCTTCGCCAATCTGATCTTCTAGTCGCTTGCGAACATGCAGTGCTGGATTTCGAATTTCTAGGTCGATATCCACATCGGTTCCGAAAATTTGGACGTTTTTCAGTTCTCCACTCTCAGTTATCATAACGGATCCAGCAGGAGACGGCACTTGAGCGAGCGCCTTTTCTATAGATTCCTTATTTAGATTCATTCTAAACGCAAAGATAGTTTTTGAATTGACTAGGTAGAACCGCTGCATCAAAATTTGGTTTTTTCAATCCATAAGTTTTGTTGGGTGTTGTTCACCCAATCTGATTTTTTTCTAATCTTGAATTCTTAAACAACTCATAGTCATGATGAAATTAATAGTAGTTGCAATTTGCAGCTTAGCTTGGATTGGTGCTGCAATCGCCCCTTCGCAAAAAGCGACACTTTCCAGTAAACCGATAGATGCAAACACCCCGGTGAGTGAATTGCTTATTTCTTTGGGAGATGCTCCTCAAAAGCACTATATCAAAGAAATTGACACAAAGAAAGTTTCCATTGGTAAAGACTTAGTACTTAAAGGAAATTCTGTAATGGCGGATGGTACCAAAAGCAAGCGAATTTCAGAATTCTTTGTGTGCACCGACTGCCATAATGTTGTGCCAGAAGCGGAAAATGCATTGGAAAACAACCCATATGCGCGTTTGGATTATGCTATGAAACATGATATTCCTTATCTCACGGGTTCCACTTTTTGGGGTATTGTAAACAGAACGGGGTGGTTTAATGGAGATCACATTAAGAAGTATGGAGACCTTGTAAAACCAGCGAACCACGATTTGCATGGAGCTATTCAACTTTGCTCGCGCGAATGTTCATCTGGCCGTTATTTAGAGGATTGGGAGTTGGATGCAATGATGCATTACTTAACCTCTCTTCAACTAAAAGTGAGCGACCTTAAACTGTCCGAACAAGAGATGGTTCGTGTGCAACAAACCGATGGCAACGCGGCCGCTGTAGCCTTAGTAAAATCAAATTATCTAACTGCCGTTCCGGCCACGTTCTTAGAGCCAATACCATTAGAAAATAGAGGTTTAGGAGGAAAAGGCGATGTTGCTAAGGGTAAATTTTTGTACGAAAAAAGCTGCCTTCATTGCCACAAAGAAGGTGGTGTGACCAAAACAGTTTTTGGCGATGGAAAAGGCATGAAAAACATGACTTGGCTTTTGAGTTATCTCCCAAAAAACAATGGTGGTTCTACTTATTTTATTTGCAGAAAAGGTACTTCTCCCAAAAAAAGTACACCACAATATATGCCCATCTATTCGAGTGAAAAATTATCTGATTCTCAGTTGGAAGATTTAGCTGCATTCATAGTGGAGGCTAGTAAATCAAAGTGAAGCTTCAAATGATTTCATTGGGCAACTCAAAAGCCTGTTCTACGTCCTTCATTTGTCATTAAACGCACGAGTACAATATTGCTCAAGAAGCATGGAATCATGTTAAGACGAATACGCAATTGCTCCATTTTTTTCACGCTACTTTTCCCACTAATCGGATTAGCGCAGTCGCCAACGTGTGATATTCCGCTCATAATTCAAACTTTTACTGGGGCTGGTTATGTGCCACTCGCAGTGCAAGGTCAACCGTGTAGTTTATACTTCGTGAATCCCGCATCTCAGCCCGCTGGAAATTCACAAGCTGCTGCTTCCGCGCTTGGAGCCAATATGGTTGTGATGAATGATGCAGCCGAAAATGCAGCAGTAACTGCCGCCCTCAATGCAAGTGCTTATGCTGGAAACACCATCTGGATTGGCGTGCAGCGCACGGGGGCTGGGCAGGCCACATTTTATGCAAGTGATGGAACTACTGGAAATTTTGTACCCAACAACGCTGACCCTAACATTTATCAGAATTGGGCTGGTGGAGAACCGAACAATAGCGGATTTGGCGATACCGACTTTTTTGGAGGTTGCGATTATGATTGCACGAATGGAGAACAATGCGTTCAAATTTATTCGGCAGGAAGTTGGAATGATCTTTCATGCACAGACAATAGCCAATCTGTAATTGAAGTAAATCTTTGCCCAGAACTTACACTAGCAACTGATGCCAATAATTTATGTGCAGGATTGCCCGTTAATTTGAGTTCAACTGCTTTACTTGGTTCTTTACCTTGGAGCTATAGTTGGGATACAGGACAGGCTGGAGCCAACATTACCGTTTCCCCTGCTCAAACCACCACTTATACTGCAACAGTTACAGACCGCTATTCGTGTTCTGATCAAGAATCCATTACCATCACAACATTGCCAAGTGCGTCATCCACATTTACAACAGATGCTTCGGCTTGCGTGGGTATTCCCGCAGCAGTAACCTATACAGGAAACGGTCTGCTTGGCTCTACATATGTATGGGGATTTGATGGTGGAGTGCCAGTAAGTGGCAGTGGACAAGGTCCGTATCAAGTAGCTTGGGCTACTTCTGGCGTGAAAAACGTTACCCTGCAAGTGACTGAAAATGGTTGTCTTTCAGCAGTAACAACAGTGCAGATTACGGTGGAGGCTAACCCCACAGCAGACTTTACATTTACTACGGAATGCCTTGGTGCCGCCACTGTGTTCACCAATACTTCAACTGGATTAATTGTTGGCAGCGCTTGGGATTTTGGAGGTGCCCCAGTGCTTAGCACAGATGCTACGTTTACTTTTCCAAGTGCGGGTACTTTTCCTATTACTATGGGCGTAGCCACCGCTGGCGGATGTGTAGACCAGATAACACAACAAGTTACTGTGAATCCGACTCCAGTCGCAGCATTCTCAGCACCTGATGTCTGCCTTGGCGCAAGCACTTCTTTCACCGATGCATCATCCATTTCATCTGGCACTATTGCTACGTACGCATGGAATTTCGATGATGGCGTGGGTAATTCAGCGGTTTCTGATCCAACTTACACCTATACTGCAGCTAACAGCTACAACGTAACCCTTGATATAACCAGCAATCAAGGATGCACAGCCACAGCAACTGAAACCATAATTGTTGGTGTTAATCCAATAGCAGACTTCATCATCCAAGACGCCTGCGATGGTGTACCAGTAACCTTCACCGATGCATCTACCGTTGCTGCAGGAGCACTCACCGCTTGGGATTGGGATTTTGGCGACAATGGCACTTCCAACCTGCAAGACCCAACTCATACCTATGCCAATCCTGGAGTTTATGATGTGACGTTGATTGCCAATTCGGGCACCTGCACAGGAACGGTTACCTACCAAGCCACGGTGTTCGAAAGCCCTGTGGCCGATTTCACCACAGCCAATGTCTGTTTGGGAACCCCAGCCGTTTTCACCGATAATTCATCTGTAACTGGAGGCACTATTGCAGGTTGGGCATGGGATTTTGGAGGTTTGGGCAATTCCATTGTGCAATCGCCCAGCTACACGTTTGCTGCCGCGGGCACATTCACCGTTAGCCTGGCGGTGGTGACTGCCGATTTGTGTTCGGCCATTTATTCTGAAGACATCATCATTTACCCCACTCCTGTGGCCGATTTTGCTGCGCCAGATGTATGTCTGGGCAATCCAACCATTTTTACCAACCAGAGCACCGTGAGTTCTGGAGTTATTACACTGAACGGATGGGATTTTGATGACACGGGTGTTTCAGCTAACGCATCACCCACGCACGGCTATACCACAGCTGGCACCTATGCCGTTACCCTTGCCGTTTCATCCAATTTCGGCTGCAATGGACTTATCACCCAAAATGTTACTGTAAATCCACTTCCGGTAATTGCCGCCACCCATGCCGACATTTCCTGTGCCGGGTTGGCCGATGGCGTGGCTACAGCAACAGCTTCGGGCTCAAGCGCACCCTACACCTACCAGTGGAACGACCAATTGCAGCAAAACACCACCACCATTCAAAACCTCAATGCTGGGCCGTATATGGTCACCGTGACCGATGCGTTGGGCTGTGTTTCCGACACCACAGTTACCATCGTTCAACCGCTGCCCATCAACGTGAATCTAATTGCTGGAGATGACACCTGTTTGTACGGCAATGGCGCGCTGCAAGCAGTGATGCTGGGCGGAACAGCGCCTTTTGTTTACGTGTGGTCGGCCATTCGCGATTCCAGTTCCATTTCGTCCACACTTATTCCACCTGCGGGATGGAATAGAGGGTTGAGCCCTGGAGAATATTCGGTAATTGTGACCGATGCTGGAGGATGTATCGTGGTAGATACCGCCACAGTAGGTGTAGTTCCTCCACCAGTAGCCAGTTTTAGTACACGCTCTAAACCGGAAGAATTCAATGACCCTGCAGTTTTGTTCAACAACGAAAGCGAATCGGCCTATTCCTACGAATGGCATTTTGGAGATGACCAAGTAGGCAATGAAGAAGACCCTGTTCATGATTATGATTCGAGTGGAGTTTATCTAGTAATGCTAATTGCCTACAACGAACCGCGCTATGGTTGCACAGATACCACCTTCCGTTATGTGGAAGTTGACCCGCTGTTCACCTTCTACATTCCCAATTCGTTTACGCCCGATAGCGATGACCTCAACGACACATGGGGCCCCAAAGGAACCAACTATGAATACGAAAGCTACAATGTTCAAGTCTACGACCGCTGGGGTAAAATGGTGTGGCAAACCGACAATCCCAACAACTATTGGGACGGCATTGACCAAAGCAGCCTAGAACCCGTAAAACAAGGAACCTATATCTACCAATTCATCCTCAAACAGTTCAACACCTTCGAACCTAAACAAATTACTGGGTCGAT
>Ga0247837_1004118_pt1 | contig 23886 bp, 18 predicted proteins | sample LaCtaG_2_FD_187115 | JGI IMG/M metagenome (GOLD analysis project Ga0247837, IMG submission 187115) | Freshwater microbial communities from meromictic Lake La Cruz, Castile-La Mancha, Spain - LaCruzMarch2015_14.5m | ecosystem: Environmental > Aquatic > Freshwater > Lake | place: Spain: Castile-La...
AAATTTACTTCTGTCGCACCGATTTGTTGAATGCCTAACAAGTCTGGCTGTGATTTCCAGTGAACAAGATTTCTGTTCCAATAAATTCCGAAAGCATTTATTATTTTATGAGTGTCTTTCGTTACAATTTTATCTTTTACAATTTCAGGTTCACTTTCGTCTGTGTCGTTGTCTTCTGTTTGATTTAAATACTTGCGTAAAATGTAATAGCCTTTATCTGTTTTTGCAAAGATTGATTTTTCTTTCTTCGTGTTAATGTCAGTTGTCAAGTTTGCACTTACTGTGTCTTGAGGTGTCGCACCAAGTGCTTTTCTGTAACCTCTTTCAGCAATAAGTTCAGCAATTTCTGTATAATGAAGTTGCTTTTTTTCTTCACTCATTACTTTTTCAATTGCTTCTTTCCATTTTAAATCTGCCATATTTTCTGTCTATTTATGTTGTTTATGTGAGTCGTCCTAAACTGACCGCTAACTACCTTATATCCGAAACTTCGTTTCGGATATAAGGTCAAATTGGAGAGCTTGCCGAAGGTTTGTTTCATTTTTGGCAAATGTAATTCAAAATTATAAATCGTCGAAGGGACTCTTAATTTGCTGTATAAATCTTGTACTTACATGGGTGTAAATTTCTGTTGTTTTACTGCTTTTGTGACCTAAAAGCTCCTGAATATAGCGCAAATCGGTGCCGCTCTCTAATAAATGTGTTGCATAACTGTGACGTAACCAATGCAAGGTAGCTGGTTTGGTGATGCCAGCTTTCTGCAATGCTTGTTTTAAAACTAACTGTAAACTCCTTTCGTCATAAGGCATTCCCTTGGTTTGACCTTCAAATAAATAGGTTACTGGCTTAAAATATCTGAAATATTCGCGCAGTTGCTCTAAAATCTTTGGACTCAATGGTGTAATCCTGTCTTTTTTGCCTTTCGCGTTTTTTATGAATACTATGCCACGCTTTGAATCAATATGTTCTGGTAGTAATGACAACAGTTCGCCACAACGCAAACCGCAACTGTATATTAAACTTAACATTACCCTATGCTTTATATTGCTGTGCGCTTGTAAAATAGCCTTCACCTCCTGCTTGCTCAACACATTGGGCAATTCTTTTGCGCGTCGTGGACGGTGTATTTTATCTAATTCTATAGTGGTGTCTTCGCAAGCTTTGTAGTAAAGTTTTATTGCATTTATGACCTGATTTTGATAGGATGCCGATAACTTATTCTTTATAATATGTTCGTTGTTGTATTCTATTATATCCTGATTACCTAATTCTGAACTAGGACGATGGGCAAAAAAAGCAAAAAACGATTTTAAAGCATCTAAATATGTCTTTATAGTGTTTACACTATAACGCCTGGAACTTAAAAAACTCTTAAACTCTTGGAGTTGCTGCTGACTCTCAAAATTAAGTAAATTATTGTCTTTAGGTGGTAACCTAAACTGAATGCGATATTCTTCGGTATCGGGCAAATGCCAGGCTCCAAGTGATTGGCTCCAACGAGAACCTGCTAATTTTACAATCCGGGCATTGAGCTCGGCACTATTTTCAAAGTATACTGCAATTCTACTTTCATTCTGGTGCTTAATAATGGCGGCTTTCCACATAAATAATGATAATAAGTATGATAGTAATATTTATAATAATGCTTAATAATATAATAGATTGTTAAAGTATATAAAATTTAAATACGAACCTTAATACAAATTGAAATTTTTATTAACCTGAGTGGAATAAAGAATTACAGTACTGATTAACAGCAATGTACATCCGCGCCCCTGATTGAGCGTAATACCGCCCGAGGTACGAGGGAGTATTAGCGAAAGCAGGAATTGGCGCCCAATAAAAAAAGCTGCTCTAATTTCTTAAAGCAGCTTTATTATGCGTGTTTGTGGTTACTTATTTTATTGATATTCTTCTTACGCTTCGCTCCTGCCCTGCTGTTACTTCTATTAAGTAAATTCCTTGGCTGAGTTGGTTTCTGTAGTCTAAAGAGTAGTTATTTAAACCTTGTGATACTGTTTTTTGCTCTGTAACTAGCACTCTACCTGCTAAATCTGTTAACTTGATTTCTGCTTTGCCTGCTGTGGCGGCTGTAAATTGAAGTGCAAATTGCCCACTGCTTGGATTTGGAAATGCGGTCAACTTTAATTCATCTATTTCTGCTATAGCATTAGGATTGTCTATTAAATCGCCCAAGGTGTATTGGAAGTAATAAACCATCATTTCATCCAAAGTGGTTAAGCCGAAGTAAACGGTCTCTGGTCCATTGTTTTGAAAGGTTGCCTGCTGTATCATTCCTAACCTGGGATTTAGTTGATAAAGCGGATCGAACTGGCGAATTGGTGGGTGACTAAAGTTATAATACCCTTGATTGAAGGTGTAATCTATGTCATAAAAGCCCTCGTAAATCTGCTCTCCTTGCTGACCATTGGCGGTTCTTGTAAACAAATCATAATCTTTACCATACTTGTGTGTATGCGATGTTAATTGCCATAAATTCCAGTACCGACTTTCTGATGGTAAATAATTGGGCGCTGTAAAGGTCACAGGTTGGTTATTGTTGGGTATGGCAATGTTTAGGTTGGTAACCAAATCTGAATACATTATTGCATCGTCTGTAGTGTTTGGAACGGTATATACATTTACGTAAACTTCTGATGCCAAAATAGAATCGGTACTGTAATTTCTTAAATGGAAGTTCATATCGAGCACGCTCCCTGCATCCCATTTATAGGCTGTTCCTGTGGGCAAATATGTATCGTATGAAATTTGCCAAGCATTTACCATGGTGTTATAACCCGATGAGGAGCCTTCGCCACTTAATGGATTCTGCAACCTTAGACCTTCTGGAAAAAAATTAACGGCGTTGGGCATTAATTTATACAAAATAAAATGATGGCTTTGTGGCGCCATGTGCAAATCTAATCTGTTTACTCTTATAAAATCGGGCAATTCTAAATCGTATTTGATAAAGTATTCTACTTCTGTTTGCGGCTCCAAAAATATCTTGCCTAAATGCAACTGAAAAGCTCCTGGTTCTGTTGGCACTGGTGGTGGACTAGGAACGCTGTTTATTCCGCCTTCTGTATAAAAAGTGTTTATAGTATTGATGTTTACTACACTTCCAGTTTCTGGCACACCTTTGTAAACCCATTGACGAATCAACTCAATTTCTTGCGGCTGCATGGCTGGTTGCGGGTAACTAGGCATAGGCGCCCCTAAATCAGCTGCGTCTATTCCTGCATTTTGATATAAATTGTTATTGCATTTACGTAATAAAAAACTTCTATCCGGATAACCTGGCTTGATTCTTTTCCAATTACGGGCTGCCGCTGCCGGATTTGTGGGCGTTGCATTTACTAAACGCTGATAAACCTCCGCATCTGTTCCTGTTAAATCTAAGTTCCCAGTAGGGTCCGTAGCATTGTGACAACCATTGGTGCAATTGGCGGTAAAAAGTGCTCTAACTGAACTAAATGTAGTTTGCGAATTCCCCACAAAAGCAAGCATGGTAAAGATAATGGCTAAAAATTTTGGATGATGGTTTTGTTTAATCATAAGATTCAAATTTTATCTGTTTTTTATCGTGAACCAATGTTTGTAATTTTTCTCTGGCCTCTTTGAGCATTGCCGACCAACCGCAAAGATAAAATATTGTATTACTCGGTATGTTAAAATATTGTAAATAAACATCATGCACATATCCTTTAAATCCTTTCCAACTTTCGCTTTCTTCTTTGCTCAAAACGGGATAATAATGGAAATTTTCATTTTCTAAGGCTAACTTTTCGAATTCGTCGCGGTACGATAAATCTTCGGCTTTCCGCGAGCCCATAATGAGTGTAATAGACTTAAATGGTTTTTTGTGTAGAAAAATTTCCTGAATCATAGCCCTGAATGGAGCTACTCCGGTTCCGGTACAAATAAAACACACATCTGTTTCTATTGGCTCAACTAGTGTAAATTTCCCTAGGGGAGAAGATGCCTTTACAATGCTGCCAACTCCAATATTGTCGAACAAATGAGGTGTACCGAGTCCTTGTGGATTTAAGACAATCAACAGTTCTAGCCAATTTTCATCATTACAAGCACTTGCAATGGAATAACTTCGGTTGGTGTATTTGCTATCAATTGGTAAATCGAGCATAATAAATTGCCCAGCTTTAAATTCCAACTTATACGTTTCGGGGTATTTTATTATAAATCGCTTTACTCCGGGCGCAGCGCCAATAACGTTTATTACTTCGCAATCATGATATTGGTAGGCCATGCAACGAAGGTAAAAAAAAAACAATATCTCAGCTTTTATTTAAAAATAAATTTATGCTGGGCGTGCCCCGAAATATTTGCAAACCAAACACTTGGTTCTAACATTATACATTTTATAAACCAGTAAATCCATTTCGGGGTCGTGCTATTCACTTCAATCTTGCAATTCGTGCCTCATTGCAAGGATTTTCGTTGCTATCAATCACGCAAGCTTCGTTTATTATTTGGCATATAGATTGCGCAAAATAAAATACCTTTGCAATCTACTTTTATTAAAAAAATGAATCAATCAAAACGAATGTTTAACCACTGCATGGCCTTTTTTAAGGTTTTTGTTCTGGCAATATTCGTGGGTCATATTGCTTTAGCATCTGCAGCAGTTGGATTTTTTCCTAAAGTGGAAGCTCGGCAAAAAGCTAAAATCACCTCCATCGCAATAGGAGATTCAAAAACTCCCCTTTCTTCTTCCATACCTCAACAACTTAGTTTAGAAGAACTGCTAGTTTTTGACGATGATAATGAAGAAAACGAGCTAACTTTTTCTACATCACATTCTTCAAATTTCTATTTATTTGAAGTCTTATCAAACATCGAAAAAAGTGTTTTCGTCTCTAAGAAATCATTTTTTACAAACATTCCCCTTTACCTGCTTTTCAAATCCTGGAAAGCATTTCTCTGCTAGAAAATTATATTGTAACTACACTTTTATCAAAGAATAGTCTGTACATTTATTGAAACATACGTTTCAATCTTTTCTTGATTCTAAAGTCTTAGCAATCAATTAAATCCTAATTCTTAGGACAATAATTTTCATTAAATTTTATATCATGAATGAAAATAAAACCGTATTCGATGAAATATCGGTATTAAAACATTTGAGGCATTATTTGCCTCACCAATCTCCGCTCAAAGATTTTATTCACCACAATACATTACATGCTTTCCAAAACAATTCATTTCACGAAGGCGTGCAACAAGCTGCTGAAATTTTTGGTTACCGCGTTTACCTCGAATTAAAGCAGTTTCGCAAATTATTCGAGCAACAGAAAATTAACAAAAACATTCTGTTAAACATTATTGCCGACAAAAAAGGAAAAGACCAAACAGATATTTGGTTCACCAAAATGTGTCACCACAACTACGACACAAGCATCAAAGGAAAGCTTGGGAAAATAAGGCAATTCTGGAGAAAATCGGTAAGTATAAATCTCGACAAAATGGTTCACCCTTTGTTGTTTCGAATTTGCGGTGCATATCTCGACCAAGGCATTTCTATTTGGAAATTCCCTGTTCATAAAGATGGTTTTTTAGCTTCCATTCAACAATTAGAAACCAGCAGCTTAAGAAGCCTTATTAAAAGTAAACGTGCTATTTCTTTGCTACTTTCGCCCGAAACAACCATTGCAGGATTACTGCACATTCTTGTAGGCAATGAAGCCTTGTTCGAAAACTATTTGTTCGATCAACAATTCGCACATCCTGGCTGGTCGGGAATGGCAGCCATTTTAGAACATCAGCCCGAAGGCTTGCTTGATTATCGTAAAATCTCACTACGCGATTTTATCTTTTTCGAGCTCATCCTCGAAATCGAATACCTCGATAGCATTATTGGCACCGAATGGAAACCATTGGCGCAACAAGCAGAAATAAATGCTACTCAAATCTTCGAAAAACCAGCATATTCCGAACTGTTTGATGTGCTTTCTCTTTGGCAAGAAGCCATGGAATGGAGTTTTTATGACCCCATTTTAAAAGGACTTCAAATAAAAAGAAATGAAACTCCATTTAAAACGCCATCCTTACAAGCCATTTTCTGCTTAGACGATAGAGAATGTTCAATTAGGCGACATGTTGAAAACACCATAATTGGCGCTGAAACATTCGGAAGTGCTGGTTTTTTTAACGCCGAATTTTATTTCCAACCCGAACACGGAAATTTTTACACAAAAGTTTGCCCTGCTCCTTTAACTCCAAAATACGTCATTAAAGAATCTGAAGCCCATGTGCGACATAAAAAAGACGCCATCTTTGGTCAACGTTCACATGGTATTTTAGGTGGTTGGATTTCAGCCCCAACCATGGGTTTCCTCTCAGCTTTTAAATTGGCTTACAACATTTTTATGCCTGCCGAAAGTCCAGTAATGGTTTCATCCTCCAAACACATGGACAAAAATGGTAAGTTAAAAATACAAGCTGCCGAAAAACCAACAATTGAAAATGGCTTGCAAGTGGGTTATACCTTATTAGAAATGGCCGATAGAATTGAAGGCTTATTCAGAAGTATTGGTCTATTAGAAAGCTTTGCTCCCATTGTATATGTTGTTGGCCATGGCGCCAGCAGTGTAAACAATACCCATTATGCTGGTTACGATTGTGGAGCTTGTAGCGGTCGTGCAGGAAGCGTAAATGCACGTGTTGTTGCAGCTATGGCCAACAATGCAGAAGTTAGAAAATTACTGGCCGAACGTAGAATTCACATTCCCGATACAACTCAGTTTCTAGGTGCTTTGCACGATACTACTAAAGATGAAATAGTATGGTACGACTTAGATGTTTTAAATCCAGACAATAAATCTTTGCATGCTAGCTACAGCAAATCTTTCCAAGTTGCCCTCGACTTAAATGCCAAAGAACGCTCACGTAGGTTTTTGTTAATGGACACCAACGTTCCCGCTGCAGAAATTCATAATAAGGTAAAAAAACGCGCTTTGTCTTTGTTTGAGCCTCGACCCGAATGGAACCATGCAACAAATGCCATGTGTATTGTGGGTCAAAGAAAAAACAATAAACACTTGTTTCTCGACCGCCGCTCTTTCTTAAACTCTTACGATTATTCTAAAGACCCAAGTGGAAAATACCTTCAAAACATTCTAAGAGCGGTAGCTCCTGTTTGTGGTGGGATAAACTTAGAGTACTATTTCTCGCGGGTAGACAATGCCCGATTAGGTGCAGGAACAAAATTACCACACAATGTAATAGGACTTTTTGGTGTTGCAAACGGCATGGACGGCGATTTAAGAACTGGTTTACCAAGACAAATGATAAATATTCACGAGCCTTTGCGCTTAATAGTAATTGTAGAACACTTTCCTGAAATTGTGCTCGATGCCATTCATACAAATGAAGCAACTTACGAATGGTTTAAAAATTCATGGGTGCACTTGGTGGCCATGCATCCTGAGACCAAGCAAATGTTTCATTTTAAAAACGAAGCATTTACTGCCTATGAGCCAATTGCCGATTTTCCGAAACAAGCCAAAAACTTAGACGAAATATTCAAAAGTTCTTCAGAAAGCTTGCCTGTTTAGGAACTTTTAAATGCTTAAACAATGGAAGTAAATTATTTCATCCTCAGTTTTGTTTTAATTCCATTGATTGGATTTATAACGAGTTTGTTGATACCAGAGAAAAAGGAGAATTTTATTTCTCGATTGGCTTTTTTGGTTGTTTTATTTCAGCTAATTTCTGTAGTGCTATTTATTTCTTTTTGGGTTTTCTCTGGTGCCGAATCATTCAACATCAAAGAAATTGTATTGTATTCATCAAAAGAATATGAGTTTTTAATTGATATTTATTTTGATGAAATTACAGCTGTATATTTATTCGTTGGAAGTTTTGTGAGTCTCTTAATAACGCGCTACAGTGCTTATTATATGCACATGGAATTAGGTTTTAAGCGGTTTTTCAACACCATTTTACTCTTCTTTTTAGGATATAATTTCACCGTATTATCTGGCAATTTTGAAACGCTTTTTATTGGCTGGGAAATATTAGGAATTTCGTCTTTCTTGTTAATTGCTTTCTACCGCGACAGATATTTACCAGTAAGAAATGCAGTGAAGGTTTTCTCTATTTACAGAATCGGTGATGTAGGAATTTTCTTAGCAATGTGGGCAAGTCACCACTTATGGCACGAAAACATTACATTCTATAAATTACAAAACTACGATTTGGTGCATGAACATTTAAGTGGACATAGTTTAATTGGTATTGTAATTTCATTAGGAATATTAATTGCGGCAAGTGCAAAATCTGCCGTATTTCCTTTTTCTTCCTGGTTACCAAGAGCAATGGAAGGCCCTACTCCATCGAGTGCCGTATTTTATGGTTCACTTTCGGTGCATTTTGGCGTATTTCTCCTTTTGAGAACATTTCCATTTTGGGAACATCAAATTTCTGTTAGAATACTAATAGGTTTAGTTGGTTTAGTAACTGCACTAATCGCTTTTCTAATCACAGGTGTGCAAGCAACCATTAAAACAAAAATAGCCTATGCATCTATTGCACAAATAGGAATCATGTTTATTGAAATAGCGCTTGGTTTAGAAACACTTGCTTTGATACATTTTACTGGTAATGCGTTTTTAAGAACTTACCAATTGCTGGTTTCACCATCTATTGTAAGCTACCAGATTCGCGACCAGTTTTATCATTTTAAAACTTACCAAAATGTAAAATTTCCGAAATTCTTAAAAAGATTCGAAAGTACATTTTATATACTGTCTCTAAAAGAATGGTACTTGGATAGAATTATGCAAAAATGGATTTTCTTCCCAGTAAAAAGAATAGGTAAATACTTGCAATTTATTACCATGAAGAATGTGTTTTTTATATTTATTCCTATTTACATTTCAGGAATGATTTTACTGGAAAATCAGCAAATTATAAATGCAGAAATTCTAGGTTTTCTGCCTGGATTGTTAGCATTTATGGGAATGTTGATGGTGTTTAAATCTTTTTCAGAAAAGGAAAATCCATTTTTGGCTTGGTTATTAATTTTAATAAATCATTTCTGGGTAGCGTTGGCTGTTTCATTTAACGAGCATTTCGAATACGCTGAAACATTTATCTACCTCAGCGGAATTTCTATTGCTGCAATAATTGGTTTTATATGCTTATTCACCTTAAAAAAGCGGGAACCTGAATTTTTCAACCTCAAAATGTATTTTGGTCATGTGTATCAATATCCTATTTTAAGTTTGGTATTTTTAATTTCTTCTCTAGGTATTATGGGCTTTCCCATAACACTTTCTTTTATTGGTGAAGACTTAATTTTTAGTCATATCAAGGCTTCTCAGTATGCATTAGCATTCTTTTATGCTATCAGTTTTGTGTTTGGTGGTATTGCTGCAATTCGCATGTATGCAAGGCTATTCTTAGGCCCGCATTGCAAGCCTACTCATGAAATATCATTAAAATCTTCTTAAAAAAATTAATTTCAAAATATTCAAAATAATGAAAACAATTCAAAATATTATTCCATCCTCTGGAATTAAAGGATTAAAAGAATTTTGGAAATCAGATATTGTAGCTGGATTCTTAGTATTCTTATTGGCATTGCCTTTAAGCTTAGGTATTGCCAAAGCAAGTGGATTCCCTCCAGCAATGGGTGTTCTAACAGCAATGATTGGTGGTTTATTTACCACATTTTTCAAAGTATCTGTATTAACAATAAAAGGTCCGGCCGCAGGATTAATTACCATTTGTGCTGGTGCAGTAATGGAAATGGGCGGCGATGAAAATGGATGGCACATAGCCTGCGCAGCAATTATGGTGATGGCAGTAATTCAAGTGCTATTCGGTTTTCTAAAATTCGGTGCGCTGAGCGACAGTTTTCCTCACTCTTCTGTACATGGAATGCTTGCAGCCATTGGCCTGATTATAATTGCTAAACAAGTTCCTGTGCTGCTGGGCGTTGACCCAACCTCTTACAAAGGCGAAGGCCCTGTTCAATTGTTGGCAGATATTCCTCGTTTTGTGCTATCTGCCCATTGGCATATTGCGGTAATTGGACTTTTAGGATTGCTTATTATGGTGATTTTTCCATTGTTAAAAATAAATTTTCTTAAAAAGGTTCCAGCTCCAATGATTGTGCTTTTACTGGCTATTCCACTTGGTATTGTTGAACATTTAAAAGAAACAGAGCCTGCTTATACCATGGTGAAAATTGGCGATTTCTGGTCGAATGTTCATTTCAACGCAAATTTCGAAATGATTGGAACTTTCATCTTCTGGAAATATGTAATCATGTTTTTGTTTGTGAGCAGCTTGGAGTCATTGCTCACCGTAAAAGCTGTGGATGGTTTAGATGAACACAAACGTGAATCAGATTATAACGGAGATTTAAAAGCCCAAGGTGTCGGTAATTTCATTGCAGGAATGTTAGGTGGATTACCTATGATTTCGGAAGTAGTTAGAAGTAGCGCAAATGTTGGTTTTGGCGCAAAAACCAAATGGTCTAATTTCTTTCACGGTTTGTTTTTGTTAATTGCAATGTTGCTTTTAATTCCGCTAATAGAAATGATTCCAAATGCAGCATTGGCAGCCATGTTGATTTTTGCTGGTTATAGATTAGCAGCTCCAAAAGAATTCTTTAAAACCTATAAAATTGGTAAAGAGCAATTGGCCATATTCTTAGTAACCATTATTGTTACTTTATTGGAAGATTTATTGTTGGGAATTGCTGCTGGAATAATAGTTAAATTTATTTTTCACCTATACCATGGAGCTACATTAAAAACGCTTTTTAAAACAAATTACATCGTCGAAAAAACTGGAAATAAAACCATTTTCAAAATTAAAGATGCTGCAATTTTTTCAAACTTATTAGGTTATAAAAACGCATTAAAAAACCTCGAAAAAAACCAAGAAGTAATATTCGATTTAAGTGCCTCCAATTTAATTGACCACTCATTTATGGAATTTATTCATCACTTCGAAAGAGAGTATAATATTGCTGGAGGTAACTTTAAAATTATAGGATTAGATTTACATCGTTCGCTTTCTGAACATCCTTTGGCCACGCAAGTTTTAAGAAAAAGTAAATATGGAAAATAGCCTAAAAATTAAATTTTTAACTTTAATTTTTGCATTTTTTTCTGTATTTTTTTTTAGATTTAAGTGAAATTAAATCTCAAACAAATTCAGTTTACAATAATGGAGAATTAAAATTGAAGTTAAATGAAGATGGTTCGCATTATATTAAAAGGAACTTTTGCCAACCAAATTTGGCTAAGATATACTGATAATAATCCTGGAAGCACCGTTTTCGGAGTTCCTCAAAAAGACGTATTCGACATTGGTATTAGAAGAACGCGTTTTCAGTTATATGGACAAATTACCGACCGTGTATTTGTTTATACCCAATTGGGCGAAAACAATTTTACCTATTTAAGCAAACAGTTCAGCGGGTTCTTTCTGCATGATGCCATTACAGAATATACAGCTGTAAAAACACATTTAAGCATTGGAGCCGGTCTAACAGGTTGGACAGGACTTTCTCGTTACGCATCGCCAGCAATTGGCTCTATTATGAGCTTAGATGCGCCTTTGTACCAACAAAGCACGAATGGTGTAAACGACCAGTTTTTAAGGAAATTGAGCGTGTATGCCAAAGGAAAACTAGGGAAATTAGATTATCGCCTCGCTTTGGCAAAACCATTGGCTGTTCAAAATGCTGTAGTTCCTGGGAACGCCATTTCTGAAAATGCTGATTTTTCTTTAAATCCTTCTAAAATGCAAGCGCAAGGTTATTTTATGTGGCAGTTTTTAGTCCCGGAAACAGATGTAACTCCATACATAACAGGTACCTATTTAGGCAAAAAGAAAGTTTTTAATATTGGTGCTGGCTTCATCTATCAACCAGATGCCATGTGGAGAAAAAATAGTTTTGGTGATACTTTAAACAATGCCATGCAGCTCTTTGCTGTTGATGTATTTTACGATACTCCTCTGAACAAAGAAAAAGGAAATGCCCTCACCATTTATGGAGCTTATCAACATTTAGATTTCGGAAAAAACTATGAACGAGCAGTGGGCGTAATGAATCCTGCAAATGGTGTAAATAAAAATGGAACCGTTAGCGGCGCTGGTAATGGTTTCCCAATGATTGGAACTGGGGACGTTGGCTATTTTCAGGCGGGCTATCTGTTTAAAAAAGGAATACTTCCCAATGATGGACGCTTGCAACCTTATGCAGCTGTTCAAATTGCGAATTATAGGAAGTTAAGCAATTCCATGATTATGATGGAAGGTGGCATTAATTGGTATATTCATGGTACACATGCTTCTAAAATTACACTCAATTACCAGGACCGTCCTGTAATGGAACTCCAACCTGATAACAGAATTATTACCACTAAACACAAGGCAATGATGCAGTTGCAGTATCAGATTATGATCTGATTTTAAATAGCCCAGGATTTAAATCCTGGGCTGTTTAAATTAATCCATTTTTTATTAAATTATGTCTAACAAAAACATTTCCATTCACTAGTGTAAAAAAATGTTGGGCAAGTTTTTTATAAACAAACTTTTGAAGCACATCCGGAGCATCCTTATTATTTACAACTAAAGATAAAGAAATTTTGATGGATTGTATGCAGAAATAAATCATACTATTATCTGTTACCAAAATTTACAAGCAAGCTTAAAATAAGATCTAACGAACTATTATGACATCGAATTTTAAATGTACTAAGAAAAAAAGAGGGGGGGGGGGGTGTTTTACACGGGTTGCACTTGCGTGTAAAATATACTTTTTAGCTAAGTGTATTTTATCTCATATTTGTAGAACACTAAACCCTAAAAATTATGAAAATCAAATTTAAACTTCGAACAACCATTTTGATATTAAGTCAATTGGTATTTTTTATTGTATTAACTAGCTGTGGCGGAGAAAGGCAAAGCCCCCCTGCTGCTTTATTGGCATGTGACAAAGTTGAAATCGATGTTTCAGGGCATGCAATAGAATATTTAGATTATTTTGAAAACTCGAAAAAATTCATTAAAAATTATGAAATATCTAAAGATGGAAACAATTTATCATTTGATGATTACCAATATGAAAAATTAGATTATAGTTCCATAAAAAAAGAAATAGAAAATACTAGAAATAGTTTAGCAGCAGATGATCGCGATAAAAGAGTATATGGATTACGCATTTTTTATACACTTGATGTAATAAATAATAAGATTAAATTGTATTACTTTGTTGACTACACAAAACCATATACAGATGTAGATGATAAAGGAGAATTCTTTTTTGAATACCTTAATACAGATTATAAAACTATAATAGATTACCTAAATAACAGCAATTTAACTGTTTACGAGAGCGATAAAGGACAGCTAAAGCCGCTTGGTCAAACCCAAAAAGAATTAGCATTAAGACAATGGGAAGATTATAAAGAAAAAATTTCAATTAGGACATATATCCCAATACAATCTAGAAACTTTGATCCAGAAAAAGATCCTGTTTCTAGTTTTTTCCCTGAAAGTGTATTTCTTGGATTAGAAGCTGCTGAAGAAAATCAAAAACATGTTTTCCTAGTTTCTGTATGTAAAAACTATTCTGCATCGCACATTCACAGCATTGAATTAGGAAATATTCTTCCTCCTTTTGATGAAAATGCTATTTCTCAAGTTACACCTGGAGAAATAGCTAAATTTAGAGGAAGAGCTGCTAATTATGGCCAATTGTGTCCTAATAATTGCAAAGGATTTAACACAAAGAAAACGCAAGATATTTGCAAGTTCACTATAATTAAACAAGTTCACAATAATTAAATAAGAAGTATCAGTAAACTGAAATAGCTAATAATGATATCTTTCCTTTTAAATTTTGGTCCTCAAATTCTAACCATATTATTAGGATTATTAAGTATAAGGCGATTAACCTTACCTTATTGCCTTATACTTTTTCAAATCTTATTCAGTGTTTTTACAGATTTTTTTGCCCTACAATATTTAAAATTTCATTCATCTAATGAGGTTATCTATAATGTCTATTTAATCATCGAAACCTCAGTATTAACAAGTGCAATTTTTTATTCAGTTAATTCAGATAAAGTGAAGAAAATATTAGGAATAACATTAATTGCTTTTTTATTTTTTGTGCTTTTCATTTTTAGCAAATCTTCATTTCTCCAAATTAATTACCAATTGTTAATTACAGGTTTTATAATCATTGCGTTTTCGAATCTGTTTTACATAATCAACCCCTCCACTGAAAAATCTATATTAAAAAATCCATTTTTAGTTATTGCCATTAGTCATGTGATTTACTTTTTAGGTGTAACTCCTTATTTCATTGCGCGAAATTTAATTATCATCAATAATCCTGAAATGGAGTTTACATTGTTTAGCTACATCAATATGACTTTAATGATTTTAAGATACTCCTTCTGCGCTTTCGCCTTTTTTATTGTTTTAAAGAAAAATAATGCCCTTCAAATGTCATGAATCAACAAGCGCTTTTTATAGGTATTATTGTAACTACACTTGTAATTCTCTTGTTAATTGCAAGTATCGTAATATCTGTGTTTATTGCCAGCCGACAGCGCTTACAGCAAGACATTAAACTTTCTCAAATGGAATTGACCTATGAAAAGGAATTACGCCAAACTGAGTTAGAAGTAAAAGAACAACTTATGGCACAAGTGTCTAGAGAGCTGCACGACCATGTAGGCCATACGCTCACCAACATGCGACTTACTATCGAAAACAAAAAAATTGACTTTCCCGAGGTTGAGATTTTTTTTAAACCTGTAGAAATTTTATTAGATGAAGCCTCTTTACAATTGCGCATGCTTAGCCGCTCTATGAATTCTGATTACCTAAATGGATTAACATTTCAAGATGCCATTCAGCAAGAAACAACTCGCTTACAAGGTATTTCTAAAATGGAAATTGATTACCGTCCAGGCACTCATATTTACCCAACTTTAGACAAAGATCAGTTGTTAATGAGCTTTAGAATCTTTCAAGAGATTTTAAACAATGCAATTAAACATTCTGGAGCCCAAAAGTTATTGATTCGAAGTAACCATAAAGATTTTTTACTTCAAGTTATTGACCAAGGAAAGGGTTTTGATTTGCAACAAACAATCAAATCTGGTAAATCTTCTGGGCTTATTAATATGCAAAAGCGAGCAGCTCTTGCTAAACTAGATTTAAATATTACAACTGCTCCTCAAAATGGAACCTCCATTTTATTGAAATTAAAACAAGCTTAAAATCCTATGACAATGAAAGAGAAACAATCTATCATATTAGTCGACGACCATGTTGTGGTGCGCAACGGTCTTAGAGAACTTATCGACAAACTTGGTGGTTATAAAGTTACCAATGAATACGATAACGGAACTGATTTATTGGAAGCCATAGAGAAAAAAGTAGCCGCAGATTTAATCATTATGGACCTCTCTATGCCAGGTTTGAATGGTGATGAAGTGCTGGAAGAGATGAACAAACGTGGTGTAGAAATTCCAGTTTTGATTCTAACTGTAAATAGCGAACCCGGAAAACATGTTAAACTTTTTCGGCTAGGCGCACGAGGTTATATAGAGAAAAACTCATCAGCAATTATTCTAAGAGAAGCACTTACTGATATTTTCAACAGAGGTTATTATCACAACGATTTACTGGCCGACGCGCTAACCTCTGTTTATAAAAAACAAGATATTGACCCTCGAAAAGTTATTATGGAAAAGCTAAGTGAGCGCGAAATAGAATTCCTAAAACTAGTTTGTCACGAAGAAGAATATACTTACGAGCAAATTGCAGCAATGATGAATGTGCATAGGCGAACAGTTGATGGTTACAGAGAATCGGTTTTCGATAAATTCGAAATAAAATCTAAAACAGGCTTGGTATTATTCCTTGTAAGAAACAATCTTTTTGAACTTTTATAATATTAATCATTTCAATTATTAAGAAGATTCGTTACAATGTAACGGATCTTTTTTTTGGGAATAAGGTGCCCTTATACGTGTAAAACGCCCTCTTTAAAATTACACTTTTTCTTGTCAAATAACCTAGCAAAATATACTGTTACAGCTCTTAACTATGTTTCATTTTTGTACAGAAGATTATGCAATTGATGTGCATAAATAAATTAACTATAAAATTATAAAACATGAAAACTGTATGCTCAATTTTAATCTACACTATAACACTCTTTTTGTCCGCTCAAACAGCTTCAGCAAAAAGCAAATCAGAGAAAAAAGATGTAAAATGTCTTAAACTAAAATCATCAGGTAATTATGTTATTGATCTTATTGCTTTGGGGGCATTAGATAAAGATACAGTAAATGGTCTTTTTTCTGCACCAAATCTTATTGAACTTATGAGAGATCCTTATAATTCCTCAGTTGATCTTGAAATAACAAACACTGAAAAAAAAGACACAACTCTCAACTTCTCACATGGTACTTCTGCATTATTTAAATCAAATGAAAAAGCTATCAGCTCTGAGTTGCCGCCTTTAGTTCAACAAAAGCTTAGGTTCTCTGCCATTCTTTGTATCATAATATTAGTGTTTATTATAGTTGCAGGTTATACATCTCCATTATTTAGAAAAGCTTATGGTGCAACTACTTCAGAACTTACTCCTTTTAGTCTTTCACGAAGTATTATGTTTTGTTGGTTCTTTTTCATTCTAGGAACTATTTTCACCATATATGGAAGTACAGGGAATTTTCCCACTATAGTAATTAGCATTCCCTATTTTGGTGGAATAGTTTTCATCACTTTTTTATTTACTTTTTTAGTAGAGAAAATTGGATGTAGAAATAATAAAAATGTAAAATTTAAAAGAAATAGTGCAGGTGTAATGAGTGATTTATTAAAATACAATGGAAAAATATGCCTACCTCGTTTACAGTATTTATTAGTTTCTATGTTAAACCTAGCAATATTAATTATACCAGCTTGGCAACAGCTTTTATTTAAAGATTTACCAGGAACGCACTTCGTTATTCAAACCATTAGCAGTGCAGTTTATTTAGGCCACAAAGCTTCACTTTTGCAGAATTTTCATACACTCATATTCAGAAAATCAATGAGAACATAACCCAAATTTGCCTACTATCAAAACCTAAAAGAAAGCAACTTCCTTAAAAAAGTAATAGGGTTATTTAGATAATTTTAGTAGAAAGTTATATTAATGTAGATATTTATAGTGTAAATAGGGTTTACTCAAAAAGTCAGAAATGCTTTGGATGTGCGGCCAAGACAGTGATTTTGAATGAACCCTATATAATTTGCAATAAAATTAGCTCTGTAATTTTATAAAATCTTCACTTTGGGTACAAAAGAAAATCTAGCAAAAATAAATACTATTGCCTGTTATGGCTAAGTTATTTATCATGTAAATTTGCTCTTTCCCGAAAAATTAAATATTATGAATAAATTTTTACTTCTCTTTGGTCTTATTCTAATATCTACCTATTCTAGGGCTCAACATACATTTCCTGAAAATAATGATGCATTTCTTCAAAATGAAGTAGCAACTGTGCGCATTACTATTAATCCCGATAGCTTAGCGGCTCTCCTTGATTTAAGTATTTATTCAGAAGAAAAAGAGTACAGCGCTCAATTTAAATATGAAAGTTCGAATTTCAACCAAACAATTCCAGCGGTTGGATTTAGGTTGCGCGGAAACACCAGCCTTTATTCTCAAAAAAAATCCTTCAAAATATCTTTCAACACTTTTACCCCAAATGGTGAATGGCAAGGTTTAGAAAAAATGAATCTAAATGGAAGTCATAACGACCCCTCGATGATTAGAGCTAAATTATCATGGGAAAGTATTAAAAATAATGGATTACCTGGAAGCCGCAGTTCTTTCATAAGCCTTTACATTAACGATGAATACCGTGGCTTATACAGTAACATTGAACATATAGATGAAGTTTTTGCAAGTTCATATTTCGATGGAACTGGTGATGGGAATTTATATAAATGTACTTACCCTTCTAATTTAAAATTTATAAATAACAATCCTGATAGTTATAAATTTATATCAGGTTCCAGAAGAGCCTATGAGTTAAATACAAATAATTGGTTAGATGATTATAGCGACTTAGCTAATTTTATTAAGGTGCTAAATCAAACTGAAATTTCAGAATTACCCTGCGCTTTAGAACAAATTTTTAATGTAGATAATTACTTAAAAGTTGCAGCCTTAGATGTCCTTATGGGCAATTGGGACAATTATATTTTTAATAAAAATAACTTTTACTTGTACCATAATCAGTTAACTGGCCAATTCGAATACATTCCTTATGATTTAGACAATACCTGGGGCATAGATTGGGTTAATCAAAATTGGATTTCCAGAGATATATACAATTGGTCGCAAGAAAATGAGTCAAGACCTTTGTACACCAGGCTTTTAGAAGTTCCTGAATTTAGAAGTCGTTTTAGTTTCTATATCAAACAGTTTGCTACAAGTACAATGCATGAAGATACTGTTGCTAATAGTGTTAACCAAATGCTTACTTTAATTAGTCCTGCAGCAGCCCTTGATTCATATAGAACTTTCGATTATGGATTTACCTTCGAAGATTTTCAAAACTCAGGAACAATTCCTTGGGGAAATCAAGTAGAAGAAGCAATTATACCATTTATAACAGCAAGAAATGCTTCCACTTTGGCACAAGTTGAAGAGGCTGCTACTCCATTTGGGAAAATTGTAGGTTGGATAGAAGGCGTGCTAGATAGCAATCCTATAATGCGTGCTTATTGTAAGAATTGTATGGCAGATTCAATTGGTTGGGAATATAGTACTGATGGCATTAACTGGTCATTAGGAAGCAGCCTGCAGGATAATGGAGTTTCACCCGATACTTTAGCTAATGATAACGTGTTTTCTGCTATCGTAAATAATGCAACAACTGGAAATGAATTTAAATTTCGCTTTTTTTCAATAACAAATGGCAATAATTATTATTGGCCTTGCTCTCCTCTGGCTGCATATTTAGGAGTTTATCCCGATGGTTTAGTTATTAATGAAGTTATGAGCAGTAATCAATCTACAATTGCTGATGAACTTGGAGGTTTTGCTGATTGGATTGAATTATACAATGGCAATTCTTCAGCCCAATCTTTAAATGGTTACTTTTTAACCGATAACCCAAATAAACCCTATAAATTCCCATTGCCTGCCGAAACTATTGGACTAGCAGGATTTAAATTGTTTTGGGCAGATAGCGACGAAGAAACAGGTCGAAATCATTGTAATTTTAACGTAAGTGCAGCTGGTGAACCACTTTGGATAGTTAAAGCAGTAGCGAATGGCTATAAAGTAACCAATTACAAAAATTTACCTTCTATGAGTCCTGATGTTTCTTATGGCAGAATTCTAGACGGTAATGATAACTGGACATTCTTTTCTCCTTCAACTCCAAATGGAACTAATAATCCAATTGGAATTGCGGAGATAAATTCAAAGTCCTGGAAACCATTCCCAAATCCTACTAATTCTACTTTGAGTTTTAATCAGAATGTTTCTATAATCAAAGTAACTGACTTAACTGGAAAAGTGGTAGCGTTAAAATACAATTGCAATTTAATTGATCTCTCACACTTATCTGCTTCAGTTTATTTCTTAAATGCAGATGGTCAAGTATTTAAAGTAATTAAAAATTAAATGTGCGAAGGTAATGTTTAAAAAACTGATGTTTCTAGTAAACACTTGTTAATAATTACTGTGTAAACTAGAATGTTAAAGTTTGTAAAAACAAAAAATTAAATAATTAAACTCCACCTCTAAATCACTCAAAATTAATAATTTAACTTAATTAACCGTAAATAATTAAATTTTTACCAATTTCTTTTCACTTTCAACTTTCACCCTTTTCCCTTTTCCCTTTCACCTTTTCCCTTTCTACTTTCAACTCTCAACTTTTCCCTTTCAACTTTCAACTTTCAACTACAAATAGCTCAACCACCATTTTTCCCTATTATTTTGCTTATAAACATCAAACCACTTGCATAAAGGATAAGTTGCAAAAACAATTAGAATCCAAATTAAATATACAATCAATAAAGAAAAGCCATAACCAACTAAACTTGGTTGGTAAGAAACCCAATTTCCCAGAAACATTGAAGTCCAGCCGAAGCCAGTAAGCCCTGCTGCAAATATTGCTGCAAAGTGAATTACATAAATATGAATGATGTAAAAGAAAAATGGCACCCTACCAAAAGTACTAAAGAAATCTACAATTCTCCCTTTCAATTTTTCTGAATTTGCAATAAATAAAAAAGGTAAGCTCAAAGTAATCAACAAATAAGAAAGTGATGGTGGATATTTATCTACATTAAAAAACGACATAATCGATTTGGATGAAGAACCTAATACTTCCCAGTTTTCTGGATTTCCATAAATGTTTGGAATTCGGAGGATAAAAAACAAAACTAACGCAGAAATTCCTATACAATTTAATATTAATCTTCGCTTATTTTTATCAAAATTCTTCTCATATAATTTACCAATGCAGTACCCTAAAGACATTACTGCAATCCACGGAATTAAGGGATAGCCCACAAAAAATGTGTAGCCGTTTTTAAAATCATAAAAATAAAATTCATGTAAAATCGCCCATAAAACATTCCCTTCAAAATGAACATTATCTAATAAATTATGACCAAAAATTAAAATAATACTAAAAGCCAGAATTATTTGAATAGGCAAATAAACCAAGGCCGATAAAACTATCATGCTTATTCCCAAAGACCAAATTGTTATAAGCCCAACAGTTGCAAAATGAATATCGAAAAACCAACCAAAATTAACCACTGTAAATTCGATAAACACCAACCAAAGTCCGCGTTTTAAAAGAAATGAAGAAAGTTCCGCTTTTGTTTTCTTTTGTCCCATAATAAATGCTGAAACTCCTGCCAACATTGAAAATGCAGGAGCACAAAAATGAGTTATCCAACGCGTAAAAAATATGGGAAGATTCGATTTTTCAATATCTGTAGGGTCGAAAACAAAAGAATCGGCATGAAAATAATCTCTCGTATGGTCTAATGCCATTAAAACCATTACAATTCCTTTTAAAAAATCTAAACTCGAAATTCTATTTTTTTCTGGTATTGACATAAAAAACAAATAAAAAAAAACAATATTTTAAATTAATAAATACTTCATTTTTAACGAATCACCCCCCATTTCTGATGACAAATCCTATTATCAGAAAATTCAACAGTAATAAAATAAATACCTTCTGCCATTTCTGGTAATTTATTTTTTGGCAGTAATTCGTAAGTGTATTTTCCATCTAAGCTTCTAATTGATGCCTTCTTAAAAGCCGATAATTGAAGTTGTTCAGGAGTAAAATTGCAACTGTAATGAGCAATTTCAGAAATTCCATTAAATGCATTCGAAGGATCAAATTCAACATCCATCATTACCGGAATATGGTCGCTCATTAAATGCAAGGCTTGCAAAACACTGTCGGGAAGACTATTATTAACTGGAGAGTCAATTATAGATTTATTAAAATGATTACCATCGTTTCCAACAGCCGTATACGAATTCGGTAAATACCGCATACCAAAACGCCCATCAATAATATCTTCTGTGGCCATTATAAAATCAAAACGGTCGTCCATGCCGCCAGTTACGCCATTATCAAAAGAAGTTGTACGCGGACTTTGCGTATGAATATCTGAAAAAGAGCTATTGTTGCTCCAATTTCCCGGTCTATCTATCGGGTCGAAAAACTGACCATTACCAGGCAATAACAAATTCTGATAAGCCTCTTCGTTGCTCGTGTACACATTAAAATCGCCTGCCAAAATGCAGTTACGCTTGTCAACATTTTGGTTTATATGCCAGCGAATGGTGCCCGTTTGTTCTGCCCTTTGAAACTCATTATCAGAACCTTGAGACGATTTTAAATGCACCACAAATTGCCTGAATTTAATGGTATCAGGAAATTGTGTAAAATCCTGGTCTTTGTAATACATCCTGTACACAAAGGTTTTACGCGGATTAGAATCCACATAATAAGCCTGCAAAATGCCCACACGCTGCTTGTTATAAAACAAAGAACTAATCAAGGTTCCATCCGCAATCCATGGCGCCGGCGCGTATTTACTGGTATCTAACGCATATTTCATTAACGAATCAATTCCCGACTGCGCAGTTAACTCATTCACTGAAATAATATCGGGCTGCAAATAATTTACAATAGGCCTTAAACGAAAAGCTTTATTAGGATTCGCATCAGGAAACATCAACAAATTATAATGCATAAAACGCAACGTACCAACTTGAGCAACACCAAGTGTAGCAATAGAAAACAAGAGTATTGTCGTAAAAATCTTCCTCATATTTGCCGCAAGTTAAAACTTTGAAATTAAGAATACACCTGCAAATTAATTTTGGGGCTTCCCCCAGCGGTTTTTCAAAATCCTCAAAAGTTAAAACATTTCGCTAACCGCTGCGGTCAGGCCTTCACCCATACTGCCCTCCTAAAGTCGGGCGGTATTTGGCTCAGTCCTTAAGCCGGGCAATCCAAAATGCCACATGAGCGATAGTAGCGGAAAGCTCCTTTGTTGAAATAGTTGGTGAAATAAATGTAAAAAGTTAATTGAAAGCCATTTCAAAAACGCGAAAGGACTTGCAGCGATAGCGCGACCTTGCGTGTGCAAAGGCATTTAAGCCCGTGGAAGCAAGGGCATGCACTAAAAAATTAACTGAATAACAAAATTTTTAATATACAACATCTTTAACTTGCTAAGAGCAAAAGCATTAGCAAATCGTCGTTTACATTTTCTATTAAAACGGGAAAGAACAAAATAAACATAAGCGCATCTAAAAGTGGGGATGCATCTAGTTGATGCGTAATTATTTTTAATATTGGCTTACTTTCTTTGCTTTCCAATCCATAGGCTAATAATTGATCGTCTCCTTCAAATAGTATAAAATGTACCATTGGAGCATTCTTAGTTTTAATGAGATACATTCTATTTCCCATTTCAACCTGTATAACGTCTGAATACCATTTTTCAGGTTTTAGGTTTAAAATAACAAGTCCATTCGCATCTTCAATTGTTGCCTTTGTTTTGGATAATCCAAACTTTTCGAATGTAAATTTTCTATCTTGAAATTCAATAAGAGCCTTGTTGATATCGTTTCTTTGATAAAACAAAACGCTAATGCTTAATTGACCATTTATGTAGAGTGAGAATTTTTCTTCACTCTGTTTTTTCCATTGTTTTTCCATTGCTATTTATTTTATACAAAAATAGAAGCAACAATTTGTCAAAAATTGAGTATTCAATTTTTCTAAAATACATTATAACATTAAAGAATTAATAAAAAAATCTTAACTATTCTTCATTTTTTAATAGTAAAATAAACCATGAAGGAATTAAGAAAAAAAATCTTAACTATTCTTCATTTTTTAATAGTAAAATAAACCATGAAGGAATTAAGAAAAAAAATCTTAACTAATCTTAATTTCTTAATGGTAAAATAAACCATGAAGGAATTAAGAAAATAAATCTTAAATATTCTTCATTTTATAATAGTAAAATAAACCATGAAGGAATTAAGAAAATAAATCTTAACTATTCTTCATTTTTTAATAATAAAATAAACCATAAAGGAATTAAGAAAAAAATCTTAACTAAACCTAATTTCTTAATGGTTAAATAAACCATGAAGGAATTAAGAAAAAAAATCTTAACTATTCTTACCCGTTGTGCGGTTAAGATTGTTAATAAATAAAGTAATTTAAGGTTGTGCAATATACTGTAATACAGTACATTAGATAAGCTTCTCACACAAATCTAATTATGCACAACCTTATCGCTAATATA
>Ga0247837_1004119_pt1 | contig 23885 bp, 20 predicted proteins | sample LaCtaG_2_FD_187115 | JGI IMG/M metagenome (GOLD analysis project Ga0247837, IMG submission 187115) | Freshwater microbial communities from meromictic Lake La Cruz, Castile-La Mancha, Spain - LaCruzMarch2015_14.5m | ecosystem: Environmental > Aquatic > Freshwater > Lake | place: Spain: Castile-La...
CATCAAGGAATCGAGTGCGGCGCAGATGGGCCTGCAAGATGGTGACGTGATCACGGCCATCAATGGCTATACGATGATCGATTGGACCGACATCAGTGCCATTATTCGCAGTTTGGAGCCGGAATCTGAGATTACCCTCAGCATTCGGCGCAATGATCAGACCTTGACCAAAACGGGGAAAATTGGTAAAAAAGACAGCGATTCCAACAACTACCGGATCAATATTGGTTCGATGGGATCTGGCTTTTCCTGGTCAGGCAACAATCAGAGCAGAGAAAATCAATCCAGCGGCGCTTTTCTTGGGGTGAACCTGGGGACAATGAGCAAAGAAAAAGCCAAAAAACTGGGTTTCAGCAACGCCTATGGCACTTACGTTTCGAGTGTAATTCCTAAATCTGCTGCCGCCAAAGCGGGTATTCAGGCTTTCGATTACATCTATGGGGTGGATCAATACCGGGTTGGCGAAGGACAATCTTTAAGCTTCATCCTACGCAAGTTTTCCGCAGGCCAAAAAGCAGAGGTATACTTTATCCGCAAGGGCCAAGAGAAAAACCTGAACATCGTTCTTGGTGACCGCGACGATAGCGATGACGACAACGATTGGACCGACGAATGCTCCAAGCCCTTCCTGGGCGTACGCCAATCCCACGATGCCTACAACGAAAAAGGCATGTTGGTAGACATCGTTGAAGGCTCCACCGCCAAAGATATGGGCCTGAAAGATGGCGACATCATCACCGGCATCAATGGATACCCGATTATCGACTGGAGCGACATCACTGCCGCCTTGGGTACGCTCAAAGTGGGCAGCAGCGCCAGTGTGGAATACCTGCGGGAAGGCAAAAAAGCATCAGCCAGCAAAGCCATCAAATCGGTTTGCGAATCCAGAAAATCCAGTTCTACCAATTACAACCGCTCCGAAGGTGGCAATGATGGCTCCTGGAGTTTTAGCTGGGGTAAAAGCGAAAGCTCGGGCAATGCAGCTCAAAGCAGTGCGCGTGTAAATCCGGCCAATGTCAAAGCCAAAATGGAAGACATGGACAAAGCCGATGCCGATAAATTGAAAGCGCAGGGCATCAACATGCCCGCCATCAATAACCTCAAAGTGGAAAAAATCAACCTGTATCCCAATCCAACCAAAGGTTTGTTTCGCTTGCAGTTTGATTTGCCGGAAAAAGGCATCACCGAAATCAAGGCCATCAATGCGGCTGGACGCACGATTTACGAATACGAATTGGGCAACTTCAGCGGTGAATTTTCGGACGACATCGATATTTCCCAAAATGGCACGGGAACTTACTTTCTCCAAATCCGCCAAGGGGACAAGTACCTTTCCAAAAAAGTCATTTTGCAATAAGTATAAAAATCGCCTAACGGCATCCATCTTTTAAAACCCTAGTTTCATCAGTCCAATTGAACACTTGTAAGGGTCACCCGATGATTTAATTTTTAACAAGGCGAGGTTTTTCTCTTAAATCCTTTAAGCCACATCATTATTGGTGTGGCTTTTTTTGTATTTTTCAGCGCAGCATGACTTATTATGACGCAAAAAATTAGTTCCCGATTTTTTGGAAGGGAAGTTAATTTACTTGTGTTAGAATTGCTGGCCAGATCAAAAAACCAAAATCAAAGGATTCAGTATGAAAAAATTCTCGATTGGCTTGTTGCTGCTCTGTTGCGGCCTTTTCCTTCAGCCTGCTCAAGCGCAAAAAAAACGGACTACACCAACACCTGCACCAGTTGCATCAACGGCTGCACCCAAAACAGGTTTTGAGGAAAATCTATACAATTCCATCAAATGGCGCTCCATCGGGCCTTACCGCGGTGGCCGTTCCGGCACCGTAACCGGTGTGCCGGGCAAACCCAACCTCTTTTACTTTGGTAGCGTTGGTGGTGGCGTATGGCGCACCAAAGACGGCGGTCAAACCTGGCAAAACATCTCCGATGGCTTTTTCGGAGGCTCTATCGGTGCTGTAGCGGTTTCAGAATCCGACAACAACGTGATCTATGTAGGCGGTGGCGAAAAAACCGTGCGCGGCAACGTATCTTATGGATATGGCATGTGGAAATCGCAAGATGCGGGCAAAACCTGGCAAAAAGCCGGACTGGAAAAAACCCTGTTCATCCCCAAAGTGCGCATCCATCCCAAAAATCCTGATTTGGTGTACGCCGCAGTATTGGGTGATTTGTTCAAAACCTCTGAAGAGCGTGGCGTTTACCGCAGCAAAGACGGAGGCAAAAACTGGGAGCGCATCCTTTTTGCCAATGCCGATGCCGGTGCTTTCGACCTGGTACTCGACCCCAACAATCCCCGCATCATCTACGCTAGCACCTGGCGCATCCGCCGTACCCCTTACAGCCTCGACAGTGGTGGTGAAGGATCTGCCCTTTGGAAAAGCACGGATGGTGGCGACACCTGGACCAACCTGATGGGGAAAAAAGGTTTGCCCAAAGGCCCCCACGGCATCATGGGCGTAACGGTTTCTCCGGTCAACTCCGAGCGGGTTTGGAGCATCATTGAAGCACCCGAAGGTGGCGTTTTCCGCTCCGACGATGGCGGCAACACCTGGACCAGAACCAATGAAGACCGCAATTTGCGCCAACGCGCCTGGTATTACACCAACATCATTGCCGATACCAAAGACGAAAACGTGGTGTACGTGATGAACGTGAGCTACCACAAATCAACCGATGGCGGCAGAACCTTCAGCACCCATAATGCGCCGCATGGCGACCACCACGACCTTTGGATCGCCCCCGAAGATCCTCAGCGCATGATCATTGCCGATGACGGCGGCGCACAGGTATCTTTTGATGGTGGCGAAAACTGGAGTACGTACGAAAACCAGCCTACGTCTCAGTTTTACCGCGTGGTTACCGACAATGCATTTCCTTACCGCATTTATGGCGCGCAACAAGACAACTCTACCGTGCGCATTGCCCACCGCACCGATGGTTTTTCCATTGGCAACCGCGATTGGGAATCTTCTGCTGGTGGTGAAAGTGCCCATTTGGCCGTTGATCCACTCGACAATGACATCGTGTATGGTGGCAGTTACGGCGGTTTGCTGACCAGACAAAACCACCGCACCAAACAAGAACAAACCATCAACGTGTGGCCGGACAACCCCATGGGCGCTGGCGCAGAAGCCATGAAGTACCGCTTTCAGTGGAATTACCCGATTTTCTTTTCGCCGCACAATCCTAAAAAGCTGTACGCGGCTTCCGACCACCTGCACGTAACTGAAGACGGAGGCAATACCTGGAAAACCATCAGCCCAGATTTGACCCGTAACGACAAAAGCAAACAAAAAACTTCTGGTGGCTTAATCACCCAGGACAATACGAGTGTGGAATACTATTGCACCGTTTTTGCCGCCATTGAATCTCCCTTTGAAGAAAACCTGCTCTGGACAGGATCGGATGACGGACTTCTGTATGTTTCCAAAGACGGGGGCAAAAACTGGACGAATGTAACTCCAGGAGATGCTCCGGCCAATATCATGTTCAACAGCATTGACGCCGATCCATTCAATAAGGGCGGGGCGTATGTTGCTGGAACCAGTTACAAATCAGGAGACTACAAGCCTTATTTGTTTTACACCAAAGACTACGGCAAAACCTGGACCAAAATCACCAATGGCATTCCTGAAAACCATTTTACCCGGGTTGTTCGCGCTGATCAAAAACGTGCAGGCTTGTTGTACGCAGGTACCGAATCCGGGATGTACATCTCGTTCAACAATGGCGCCAATTGGCAGCCGTTCCAACTCAACTTGCCGATTGTGCCGATCACCGATTTGACCATCAAAAACGACAACCTGATTGCGGCTACTCAAGGTCGTAGCTTCTGGTTGATCGATGATTTGACTCCGCTGCACCAAATTACCGAACAAGTTGCAAACAGCAGTTTCCATTTGTACCAACCCATCCCCAGCTACCGCATGGACGGTGGTCAGGGTAGAGGCGCTAGCCTTACCGAAGGCACCAACCACCCTGGTGGCGTAACCTTCCATTATTTCCTCAAACAAAAGCCTGTTGATTCCATTGAGGTCAAACTGACCATTATGGAAGCCAATGGTACGGTGATCAAGGAATATTCCAGCAAGGCGAAGGAGATGAATGAAAAACTACCAGAACTTGCGGCAGGTGGCAATACGTTCAACTGGAACATGCGCTATTCCGACGCCAAGCGTTTTGATGGAATGATTTTTTGGGCAGCAGGTACAACCGGGCCAAAAGCGGTACCTGGCAAGTACAAAGTGCGCCTGAAAGTGGGCAAAGATGCGCAGGAAGTCGAGTTTGAAATCCTCAAAGATCCGCGTTCGGAATCGTCGTTGGAAGACCTACGCGAGCAATTCAATTTCTTGATCAGCATCCGCGACAAGGTGAGCGAGGCCCACCAAACCATCCTCGACATTCGCAACATTCGCAAGCAACTCAATCACTTCAAGGAGCTCTGGAAAGACAATCCAGCGATGAAACCGCTGATGGAAAAAGCCAACGAAATCGATAAGTCCATTGGCGAAATCGAGAATGAGTTGTACCAAACCAAAAACCGCAGCAACCAGGATCCACTCAACTTCCCGATCAAGTTGACCAACAAGTTGGCACATGTTGGTGCGGTAAGCGGCAACGGTGATTTCAAACCCACCAAACCTGCCATGGAAGTGAAGGAAGAAATGACGAAAAAGATCGACGAGCAATTGGGCAAATTCCGCAACCTGCGCGATACCCAATTGCCGGATTTCAACCGTCAGGTGCGTGAAAAAGGGATTGATGCGGTACTTTTGAAAGAAGAGAAGCTGAAGTCTTAGCGTTTTCGGGTTGCACATAATTTTTGCTTTGCAGCTAAGATTGTGTGCAACTCGAAATTCTTACAGTCCACCTTCGGTGGAGTGGGTTTTAAAAAAAATAGCCACAAATTGCACAAATTTTCACAAATTGAAGCACGAACTTCGTTCGTTCAAGGGACACAAACGCAAGTTTGTGTATCAATTTGTGAAAATTTGTGCAATTTGTGGCAAAAAAATGTTTTTTCGCCTTCGCCGAAGGCGAAATTCTTCACTTCAAAGCTTTTAAAGTGAAAGGGTTAAAAATCTGATCTTTTTTTGCATTGGGCTGTTTCATAATCCAGATATACATCACAAAAAAGCAGACCATGCCATTCAGCAAATTCATTCTGAGTTACCTACTCACCACCATCGTTTTCCTGATCATTGATTTGACCTGGTTGGGATTCATCGCCAAGGGGCTTTATGCCCGCTATCTTGGGAATTTCCTCAGCGAGCAAGTCAACTGGACGGCGGCGATTGTTTTTTACCTGTTGTTCATTGTAGGCATCTTTCTGTTCGTCATTTTTCCAGCCTTGGAAAAAGAATCCTGGCGACATGCCTTGCTGTATGGCGCATTGTTTGGCCTGTTTACTTACGCCACTTATGACCTGACCAACCTCGCTACAATGAAAGGCTGGCCGCTCAACATCGTGTTCATCGACATGATTTGGGGCATGGTACTTTCTGGAGCAGTGAGCGTTTCGGGGTATTTCATCTCGGCCTATTTCAAATAAACATGGCCACTACCCTACTCTCTATTGCCGCATTGATTTTTGGATACGCCAGCATTTGGTTTGTCATTTCATTGATTGTCAAGCGCAATGATGTTGCCGATATAGCCTGGGGCCTGGGCTACGCCTTGATTTGTGTATACCTGGCCAACACCCAGCCTTTGACTACCGTTCCACTTGTTGTATATCTCTTGGTGTGCATTTGGGCGCTGCGCTTGTCCTTGCACATCTTCTTGCGCAATCGGGGCAAAACAGAGGATTTTCGCTATCGGCAATGGCGTCAGGAATGGGGCAGTAGTTTTTATTTGCGTTCGTATTTGCAGGTCTATTTGTTGCAAGGCTTGTTTTTGTGGGTCATTGCCTTGCCGATTGTTGTTGCTGGCGTTTCCGCAGCTGTTGAATTGACCCTGTTTTCTTACCTGGGCGTGCTATTTTGGAGCATCGGTTTTTTCTTTCAAGCGATGGGAGACTACCAGCTTGCGCGGTTTGTCAAGACGCGCCCCGACAAAGAAGCAGTGTTGCAAACCGGATTGTGGCGCTACAGCCGCCACCCCAATTATTTCGGAGAAATCCTGATGTGGTGGGGGATTTTTGTGATAACGCTTCCTTTGCCACATGCGCTCTGGGGTGCATTGGGGCCTGTAACGATCACCCTTCTGCTGACTTTTGTGTCTGGAGTACCGATGTTGGAAAAACGTTACAGTGGAAATCCCGCTTATGCAGCCTACCAAAAAAGAACCAGTGTGCTGATCCCCTGGTTTCCCAAACGAAATACTTAATTGAATCAACTGTTGTTTCAAAAATGCTTTCTATGTTTGCACAAAAAAAGAAACTATGCAACAATGGTCTACTCCTCCTGCCATGCAGATCGACACAACGAAATCTTACGTGGCAACCCTGAACACCGCTAAAGGAGACATCGTAATTCAACTGTTCCCCGAATATGCCCCATTTACCGTCAACAATTTCGTGTTTTTGGCACGCGAAGGCTTTTACAATGGCATCACTTTTCACCGAGTGATCAGCAATTTTATGATCCAGGGTGGTGACCCAACTGGCAGCGGACGTGGCGGCGCAGGTTACCGTTTTGCCGATGAGTTTGCAGGCAACCCACTTACCCATACCACTGGTGCACTTTCCATGGCCAATGCTGGCCCCAATACCAACGGCAGCCAGTTTTTCATCACCCACAGCCCACAACCCCACCTCAACAACAAACATACCGTGTTTGGACAAGTGACGGAAGGACAAGACGTGGTGGACGCGATTCGTCAAGGAGATACTATTGTGAGCTTGACGATTACGGAAGCGTAGTTTGAGTGCTGGTCACTGAGCGTAGCCGAAGTGCTGGTCACTGAGCGTAGCCGAAGTGCTGGTCACTGAGCGTAGCCGAAGTGCTGGTCACTGAGCGTAGCCGAAGTGCTGAATTTTTCGAATGAAGAGTGAAAAATGATCGGTCACTGAGCGTAGCCGAAGTGCCGGTCATTTTTCACTCTTCATTCGAAAAATTCACTTCCTCTTCAACAATCTTTCCTCTATCCGCTCTCGATAAGCGGAAGCCAATGGAATGGTATGTTTTTCCAGAGTCAACTGGTGTTTTTCAATTTTTTGTACCGCATCAAGCGCCACAATGTACGACTTGTGTACCCGTGCAAAACGCTCGGCAGGCAACATATCCAGCATTTCAGCGAGGGTCATTCTGGTCGTTAACCTGCGTTGGCGCTCATGAATGAACAACAGATTGGTATCTGACTGAATGTACAGCACCTCGTCCAAATTGACCCGCACCCAATCGTATCCTTCCTTTACAAAAATACTGGATTCATCTTGACCAGGATTGGTATCCACCTGTTCCAGTGCCCGGTTGCAAGCCTGCAAGAAGCGGGCAAAATCAAAAGGTTTGAGCAGGTAATCCAGCGCTTTCAAATTAAAACCTTCCAAGGCGTATTCTGCAAAAGCCGTCGTAAAAACAATTTGGGTCTTAGCAGATTGAATGGTCCTTGCAAAATCCGTTCCCAGCATATCGGGCATATGGATGTCTAGAAAAATCAATTGAACTGGTTCGGCATGCAGGTAGGCCAAGGCTTCGGCGGTACTGTAAAAGGTTTTTTTAAGCGTCAAAAAAGGTACTTTCGCCGCGTAACGCTCCAATACTTCCAGCGCAGATGGCTCGTCATCGATGGCTATGGCGTTGATCATGATTTAGGGTTTTCTGTTTTCAAATCCAGGCTTAGCGCAACCTGAAATACTTTTTCTCCACTTTGAATGTGCAGCGTATGCCGACCAGGATACAGCAACAACAGTCGTTCGCGGGTATTGGCAATGCCTGTACCCAAACCCTGCTTGCTTTTGGCATTGGGTGCAATGCTGTTCTGTACATCCAGTTTCAAGTGGGTTTCCGTCAATGCCAATTCAATGTGGATGAAGCAATCTTCGTTCATGCTGATGCCGTACTGAAAAGCATTTTCAATAAATGGAATCAGCAACAAGGGGGCAATTTTTCCGGGCACAATGTCGCGAGGCAGTTTTACCTGCAAGTCTACTTTCCCTTTAGGAGGCAAGCGCAGGCTTTGAAAACGAATGTACCGCTCCAAAAAAGCCACTTCATTGTGCAAACTCGTGTACTCCTGATTGGCCTCCTGGATGCTGAAACGCAATAAATTGGACAATTCCAGTACCAGTTGGGCAGTGTCTTCATCCTGATGCTTTTGGGCCGAGTTGTAAATGATGTTGAGGGTGTTGAATAAAAAATGCGGTTTGACCTGCGCTTTGAGCACATTCAATTCGGCTTCTCTTTTGTCTTTAATCAAAGTCAGTTGCAACCTGCGGGTGCGAAAATAATCGGCACTGTAGGCATAACCGATCACAAAAGCCGTCAACAACAGGGTCAACAGTACGTTTTCATCGGCGTAGTTGGGTTCATAGTACGTTCGATACTCAAGCAAAGCAAACCCTAAAAAAGCGAGAATCGCAATCCATGCCCAATACAAATTGCTGGTCTTGGAATTGTTTTGAGCAAAAAAACGCAGAAAGATCAGCCTGAAATTGAGGTATGCAATGCCCCAAACCACGAGCAGTTCGAGTAGAATCCCTGAAAAATAGCGGATTAAGGCGTTGATTTCCTCCGATTCGTTGTCGAGATCGTTGATGTATACCCACAAAAAACGCCAGATCAGGTAGCCCAAAACGGAACCTGCAATCAGGATAGCCAGTACGTTGATCCCAAGTTGTGCATTCAATCGGGTTGCTTGACCTTCTCGTTTTTGCGGCATTTTTTCATCTCTTTTTTAGCGGTTTCAGAATCTACAACTTGCATGATCAGGTATCGATCCCAAAAGTCTACTTCTTCATACGCCTGGATGTAATAGACCTGCGCGGGTTCGGTTTGCACAACAAGAACGCGCTTACTCCCCCGATACATGTTCGACTCGATGCTGACTTTACCCGGAGGCGTATAGATTTCCAGATAGCTGTTGGGACTCATATTGGCCACCAATTTTCCGTTAATCCTGATTTCGGAGGCAATTCCCAAAAACTCACGACCACGGTAGAGGACAAGGGTGGCTTTTTCGGTATTTTCGCTGCGCGCAAAACAGAGAAAAGCACATGCAATGATACTCAATTTGTACATGGTTCAATTGGAGTTGCGGGAAATAGAAATCATGTATTGAAAATACAGCATATTCAGGTTGTCTACTGGTGCATCCAGCAGTTGGAAGGATTTTGACTTCCACCGATAGCCCTGCAACCCATGTCGATAGCCAAGGCGAAAACAATTTCCAATCGAAACGGATTTTTTTTCCCGGTTTGATAAAGACATACTCACTTCAATAGCGCCGCCTCGATTGTAAATATAAGGCGTGCTTTTAAACGTCGTATTCAGTAAATCCTGAAATGCAACCTTGCGATCGGGTTCATTCTGTACAATGGATAGGCTGTATTCGTAAAGGCTAGCACCTCCGCCCACATTGAAACGATAATTGCGGCTTTTGAACACCGTGCGTTCAACCAACAACGACGCAGTGGTCATGGTCGGTTTAAAATCATCACTAAGAATTCCGGGGAAGGCCGTATTTAAATTGAAAAACCAGTCGCCAAATCGAGCTCCCGCTTCAAAAGGTGTACTTCCGATCAGTTGGGATTCGCCTGAGAGTTTCAGCGGCTTTAAAAATTGCTGCATGTTGGTCATCCAAACCAGACTGAGGTTGGTGCTAAACAAATAGCCAGTTGTGCGCAGGTGGTAACCGCGTTTAAAATTTTGATCAAGATTTGTTGAATTGTCGTTTTGCGCTATACTTTCCACACTCAACATTAATAAAAACCCAATCAGGAAGAGCGATTTTTTCATGTGAAATTGTTTTGAAGATAAACTAAAAGGAAAACAAATAAATGTCCAATCCAATAATTTTATCAAAAATATAAGCACCCCTTGAGAGAATAAATAAACTGTGTCCATTGCCCAAAAATACGTGCTGAAATCCCCAAAAGATGTGGTTAGTTAAAGAGGCAATTCCGTCTCTAGGTAAAATTGTTCCAGATTTCTTTTTCCACACTGGTTGCACTTTTCAAGCAAAATGTATATTTTTATTGCAAATTGCTTTAAAAATTGCAACAAGCGACCCAAAGTCCTGAAATCAAGAAAAAAATGCAACTGGAAGACGGTATCATCGAAGAATTGGAAGACAAAGAACGCGAAATTGAAGAACTCGGCGTCATCGTGGACGAAGTAAGGGCTGAAAATGAACAGGTGAAACAACTTGCTGAACAAGAAAAACAACGCGCGAATCAACTCTACCAAGAAAAGCTACAAACCCTACAACGCATGCGCAAAGCTGGCCTTTCAGAAGCAGACATTTGTGCTTTTTTGAATATTAGTCCCCAGGAGCTGGAGCAACTGATGCATGATTCGAGTGCCAAATAGCCAGCACTTCGGCTACGCTCAGTGACCGGCTATTTGGCACTCGAATCTTAGAGCATCCCTAAAATCCCGATTTGTCCATCCTCTAATTTTGTTTAAATTTGCCGCCTGTTCACCACCAGCTAAAACCATTCCCTCAAAAGAAACCCAAATGCAAGAAACACCCTTTCGCCTCGAACCCTTTCGCGATGATGAAATCAAAGCGGCCATTGATGAGTTGTTCAGTTTTCCTGGATTTATTGATGGGATGAAGCTCTTTTTGCCAGAGCCCTTGTTGCAACACATCATGCAGGCAAAAGATGAGGTCAATACTGCGGCGGATTTCCAGGCCAAGATCGTAGCGCCCTTCCTTAAAGTCATTGAAAAATCCAGCATTGCGGCATTGAGTGCCAGTGGGTTTGAGCACCTGGATCCCAATCAGCGCTACCTCTTCATCTCCAACCACAGAGACATCGTACTGGACAGCGCATTTTTGAACATCGTCTTGTTTGAAAATGGCTTTGAAACCAGTCAGATTGCCATTGGCGACAACCTGATGATGCACCGAATTTCGGAGTTGTTGTTTCGGATTAACAAGAGTTTTGTAGTCAAAAGAACCGGCACGCCGCGCGAGCTTTATGGTTATTCCATGCAATTGTCCAATTACATCCACGATTTGATCAGCAGTAAAAGTGCCTCCGTATGGATCGCCCAGCGCGAAGGCCGTGCCAAAGATGGCAACGACCGCACCCAGGCCGGCCTGTTGACCATGCTGGGGCTAAGTGGCAAAAAAGACCTCAAGCAGCATTTTCAAAGCCTCAACATCGTTCCGGTAGCCATTTCTTACGAGTATGATCCTTGTGGGATGCTCAAAACCCAGGAATACCTGGATAAACTGGCCGATCCTGAATTCAATAAAAGCTTCCAACAGGATGTGCAATACATGCTGCTGGGCATCAAAGGGCAAAAAGGACGGGTACATTTTCACTTTGGCGAGGTACTAACGGACGCCCTCGAAGCTCTGGGCGAAGAAGGCAACAGCAAAAAGCAAGTGGATATGCTGGCAGAAATGATTGATCAATCCATCCACCAACATTACGAGTTGCGGCCAATCAATTACATCGCCCACGATCTGTTGACCGAAACGACTGAATACGCTGCACACTATACACCCGAACAATTGCAGTGGCACCTCAACTTCTTTGAAGACCAGATCAAAATGCTAAGTAATGATGCGGAAGGCGCAGGCCGAAAATACCTGCTGGAGATGTACGCCAATCCTTTGATCAACGCAAATAGTTACGGTTAAGTAACGCAGAAAAATTAACTTCCCGATTTTGGGTTTTGAACAGGAAGTCGAACGGTTCATTTTAAGTGAGCTTCCTATTCAAAAGCGGCTAAAAAAATCGGGAAGTAATTTTTTGCGTCATACTAAGTCTACAAACGAATTTCCTCATCATCAAAAATTTTCCCGTTCAAACAGCGGATGATCCGGGCCGGGAAATTCTCCAGAATGCGGTAATCATGGGTAGCAAAAAGCACCGCCGCATTGTTTTGCTTGGACAAATGGCGCATAAGGAGCAAAATCTCATCCGAAGTTTCGGGATCGAGGTTTCCGGTAGGTTCATCCGCGATGATCAAGGCGGGAGCATTGAGCAAGGCGCGGGCAACCACTACCCGCTGTTGTTCGCCACCAGAGAGCTGGTGCGGCATTTTTGGCCCTTGGCCAGACAAACCTACCTGTTGCAACACCTCGTGAATCCGGTCTAAAATGGCTTGCCTTTTAATCCAACCCGTTGCCTTGAGGGTAAACAGCAGGTTGTCAAACACACTGCGATCGCTGAGCAAATTAAAATCCTGGAAGACGATGCCCAATTTGCGGCGCAAAAGCGGAATGTTGTTGCGGTTGAGTTGGTTCAGGTCGTAACCCGCCACTTCTCCCCGCCCCTCAGCCATTGGCAGCGCGCCATACAGGGTTTTGAGCAAACTGGATTTTCCACTGCCCGTTTTGCCAATCAAATACGTAAATTCCCCTTCGCTGATGCGCAGATTAACTCCACTCAGTACCGTTTGATCTCCCTGCTTGATGATGGCGTCTTGTAGCCTGACAATTAACTTGCTCATAATGGACAAAGTTAACAGAGTTCTTGAATTTTTCAATGGATTGGGTTGAGACGGGATGTAAGCCATAAGGCGATGTGTCGCTTCTCATTCTTTATTTACTCACATGACGCATTTTACCGCAGAGTAAAGAAGTTGACGCAGAGTTGCGCGGAGTTTTTTTAGTGGCACCTTCGGTGCGGAAAGGCCACGGAGGTCGCTATTGCTGAAGTTTGGTTCATTGCTGTAATTAAAAACACAACAGTATACTTGATTTAAGCCAAATTTTATTGGAGCATGATCTCTAGCCACCGCAGGTGGCAAACTTCTTGACACTAATAAACTCCGCGCAACTCTGCGTCAACTTCTTTACTCTGCGGTTAATATGAGTGCGGCTAGTCAGCTTCCTAATCAATGTGCGTTATTTAGAATCATTCAATTTTACAAAAACCAGACACAACAACCTGACCATTTGTCTGAAATTGCTGTTTTAATTGTGAAAAAGGAAAGAAAAGCAGTTTACCTTTGCCAAATTCTAACGCAGTATGCAACGAAAGGAGCACTATTTGCGTAAGTAGAGTAGAAAAACAACTTGGATTATGAAGCGGATCTATCTCGTCGCAGGTGTAATGGTGGCCATTGCCATCGCATTGCTGATCAACTCAGCCAAAGACATGAGTACCTATGGTTCTTTTGCGGATGCCAGCAGCAACAGCAAAAAAATCAAAATCGCCGGAAAGCTTTCTAAAGACAAGCCCATGGTGTACGACCCCGTAAAAGACCCCAACCATTTCAGCTTTTTCATCAAAGACACCAAGGGGGAAGAGCACAAAGTGGTACTGCTGAAGGCAAAACCACAAGATTTTGAAATGTCGGAACAAATCGTCGTCACTGGCCGCATGAAAGAAGGCGTTTTTGTGGCAACCGACCTATTGATGAAATGTCCTTCCAAATACAAGGACGAAGAAATTGCGCTCAAAAGCAAACAGAACGGTTAATAATGGAAAAAATCCAATACATCGGCGAAACCCTTTTGCCAGGCCACATCGGCCAGATCGGGGTTTTGCTGGGATTCGTAGGTGCGTTATTGTCGATGGTGGCCTACTGGTTTGCCACCCAACGCGAGAACACTACTGAATATGCAAGCTGGCGCAACATTGGCCGCTTCTCTTTTTTGGTACACGGTGTAGGCATCCTGGCCGTGATTGGGTCGATGCTTTACGCCATGACCCATCAACTGTACGAGTACCAGTACGTACAAGGCCACGTATCAGAAGAACTGCCCATGAAGTTCATCTTCTCGGCTTTATGGGAAGGCCAGGAAGGCAGCTTCTTGCTCTGGATGTTCTGGAACATTGTGCTGGGCACCATTCTGTTGGTCAAGGCCAAATCCTGGGAGACCTCAACCCTGACGGTGATGGCGGCCATTCAGGCCGTTCTGGCTTCGATGCTGTTGGGCATTTACGTGGGTTTTGGCGATGAGCCAGCGCGCATTGGCAGTAATCCAATGTTGCTGTTGCGGCAGGCCATTGATGCCCCCATTTTTGCGCAAGCCGATTATTTGAAGCTGATCAAGGGCAACGGCTTGTCTCCGGCACTGCAGAATTATTGGATGACCATCCACCCTCCTACCCTGTTTTTGGGTTTTGCCTCTACTGCCATTCCTTTTGCCTTTGCCATTGCAGGCTTGTGGACAAAGCGGCATACCGAGTGGTTGAAACCCGCTTTGCCTTGGGCATTGTTTTGCGGTTCCATCCTGGGTACAGGCATTCTGATGGGTTCAGCCTGGGCATATGAAGCGCTCAACTTTGGGGGCTATTGGGCCTGGGATCCCGTAGAAAACACCTCGCTGGTGCCTTGGTTGATCATCCTGGCGGGCATCCATACCAACTTGATTTCCAAAGCCACCGGACATTCGGTGCGCAGTTCGTATATTTTTTACCTGCTCAGTTTCTTGCTGGTGGTGTATTCTACTTTCCTTACCCGCAGTGGGGTTTTGGGTGAAACCTCCGTGCACGCCTTTACTGGCGCAGGTTTGGGCAATCAATTGATTTTGTTCATCGCCATTTTCCTCTTGCCAGCAATTGGCATGATGATCTGGCGCTGGCGCGAAATCCCGAATCCCAAATCGGAAGAAGCCACTACCTCCAAAGAGTTTTGGATGTTCATCGGTACTTTGGTGTTGCTCTTTTCGGCAGTGATCATCACGGGGTCTACTTCCTTGCCCGTTTTCAACAAGATTGTGCAATACTTCAATCCGGCCTATCAGGGTCGGGTCATCACTGAGCCAGTCGTGCATTTCAACAAGTACCAATTGTGGATTGGGGTATTCATCGGCTTCTTTTCCGGGTTTGCCCAGTTTTTGCGCTTCAGAGAAAACAATTGGAGCAAAAACGCCCAAAAATTTGCCATTCATGCTGGCGTTGGCCTGCTTATTTCCGCTGCCTTGACCTACCTGACGAGTTTGTGGATTGCCCTTCCTACCTGGCAATACGTACTATTGACCTTCAGCGGATTTTTCGCAGTGGTGAGCAACCTGGATTACCTGGTTTTTTACCTGAGGGGCAACTTGAAAATGGCAGGTTCGGTTTTCGCGCACATTGGCTACGGCTTGATGATTGTGGGGATCATGGCTTCGGGGGTCAACCGCAAGATCATTTCTTCCAATTCCTTTTTGATGGATGGCTTAATCGAAGGCGGCGATGAAGAAATGAGCAAAAAGAACATTTCCTTGTTCAGGAATATCCCGACGATGATGCAGGACTACCTCGTGACCTACAAAAAAGACACGCTGGTGGATTACACCCGCACTTACACGGTCAATTACCAGCGCAAAAACAAGGAAGGCAAAGTGGTGGAAAACTTCGATTTGTTTCCGACCATTTTATACGAAAAAACCTTCACCAAAATTGCCACTTCCAACCCGGATACCCGGCACTATGTGACCAAAGACGTGTTTACGCACATCAGCGCATTGCCGGAAGTGGAGCAGAATTTTGAGCTCAAAAAAGAACGCGAAGAGCAACTGAAATACAAACCACTGCAATTGGAGCAAGGGCGTACGGTCTTGCTGCACGATACCCTGAAAGTTGAAAATCAGGACACGGTTTTCCGCCGCACCTACCAGATCAGTTTGGAATCGATCAGCCGCAACCCGGCTCACCACGATTACAAAGCAGAAAAAGGCGACCTAGCTTTCAGTACCAAACTCAAAGTTCGGCGCAGCGATGACGATACCGTTTTTTATGCCAATCCGGCCATTGTGCTGCGCGGGCAACTGATCTACACTTATCCCGATCAGGTGGACGATTTGAGCATGAAATTCAAAATTGGCCAGGAGGCGATCGAGCAAGTTTTTGCCTTGGACAGCAAGTTGCAATATTCCAACATTAACCTGCGTCAAGGCGATGTAGGCAGTTGGGAGGACTTAAAAATCCAGTTTTCAGGCTTCAACAAAAATCCAGAGCATCCCGATTACCTGCGCAAAGAAGGCGATCTGGCCGTGGCTGCCATGCTGGACATTGCTGCGCCTGACGGCAAAAGTTACCACGCTGAACCGATTTTCCTGATCCGGGATGGACAGCCAATGAACGTCAAAGTGGAAGTTCCAGAATTGGGCTTGAACCTGCGTTTTCCATTGCTCGATCCGGGTAAAGAAACGATTCAGTTGATGTTGGCCAAATCCAGTGCACCCAGCAGCATCCCGATGGAAGTTGCTACCGATGCGCTGCCTTCCAATTACATCGTACTGGAAGCCATGGAGTTTCCGGGCATCAACGTATTCTGGTTGGGTTCCCTGCTGATGATGTTTGGCTTGGGTTTCAGCATCTGGAATCGTATGAGTACGCGAAGGGGTGCAGAAGCAGTACCGATATAATTCGCAAATTGTAAATGTTTAGCACCCCACCTTCGGTGGAGTGCTAATTTAATATAGAACTTGCGAATTGAATCTACGGACAATAAATAAAACTATCCTAGTGGTTCTATCAGTCATCGGTGCGGGCAAAGTGGCCTGGCACCTCTCTAAAAGGCTTCATGCGTGCGGCCTGCACGTCAGGCAAGTCTACAGTCGCCAACTGGACAAAGCGCTTCAGTTGGCGACTGAAGTTAATGCCAAGGGCATCAATCGTTGGGAAGACCTGGACGCGACAGGAGTGGATTTGATCATCATTGCGGTCAGCGATCAGGCGATTTTGGAAGTGGCGCAGCAATTGTCCAGGCAATTGGTTCACCCTCCTTTGGTGGTGCATACTTCGGGCAGCAGTCCACTGAGTTGGCTGAGCGAAGCCCTGCCTCGTTCGGGCATTTTCTACCCGCTACAAAGCTTTTCGTGGGGCAGAGTACCTGATTTTACCACCATTCCCATTTGCATCGAAACGGCTCACCCCGAAGACCAAAATTTCCTGATTCAACTGGGCGAGCGCATCAGCCATCAGGTGCGCTTGACCTCCGAATCTGACCGCAAACAATTGCACCTGGCGGCGGTTTTTGTCAACAACTTTGTGAACGAATTGTACCAAATCGGTGCCGAAATTCTAGCCGAAAAACGCTTACCTTTTGAGTTGTTGTTGCCTCTGATTCAGGAAACTGCGGCCAAAGTCCAGGCGCTGCCCCCCGATCAAGTGCAGACCGGCCCCGCCCTGCGCGGCGATTTGAGTACCATTGAACGGCAATTGGACTTATTGGAGGCACATCCAGATTGGCGGGAATTGTATGGGCTGATGACGGGGTTGATTCGGGGGTAGGGATTGGGCAAAGATCTTTCCATCCCTACTTAACTCACCTACACTCCTATTTTTTTCTTTGCATCTCCTCATATACTCCAACGGCCAGCTTGGCAAAACCGGGAATTTTGCGAGATACCGAAGACTTCACTGCATCGGGATTATCACTATTCATGATCTTGGCCATGTCAGCGTAAGACCAATCCAGCTCATCCTTCATGGCCTTGAAGCGTTTTTTCCACTCCTCTTCTGCTTTTTCAGCCATTTTGGTCCGTACAAAAGCCCAGGTAGACTCGGAGAAAAAGGGTTTCAGGTTTTGTTCCATGTAAAACATCAAAGCTTCTGCCTCAGTGCAGTAAAGGTGCTCTTGCTGGAAGTTGTGCAGTACGTTATTTACTCCAAACTCAAAAGTATCACACATCATTTGCGCTTTGCGCTCAGCGGGCAATTGGTCGACCCACTTGGCATAGGCGAGTTCAGCCTCTTTGCTGGAATTGATCAGATTAAAATAATCCATAGCGATTGATTAATAAACGGTTGCACCAAGTAGCGTTCAATTCCTAAAAAATCGACTATTCGTCTGAGTTCGGTCGAGGAGGGTTTCAGGATAAATAATCTTCCAAAACGATAACCTCTAGCTCTTGAATGACATGTAAACGTTTGTCATTGGTGATAAAGGCTTGGCAATTGGTTTCAATAGCCATTGCAAGTTGCAAGGCATCGGGTGTACGCAGGTTATTTTCTTTATATTTTGCACGTAAACTTGCCGCCGTTATGGCCACTCCAGCATTTATTGGAACAAGCGAAAGGTTTTTGCTTTGGAGCAAAAGTTGATGATATTTTTCTTGTAAATCAGGCAATTGTTTGTAAAATGGGAAGACCAATACTTCAGTCAACGTAATTGTAGAAGTGAACCCTAGCAAACGACCTTGGCTTATTTTTTGAAAAATAATCGTTGCAAGGGAAGCATATTGCGGATTTGCCTCAACAAAATAAATGATTGGCGAGGTATCCAAAGCAATCCGAGCATATTGCTCGAGTCTTTGTGACAATTCATTTATTCCCATTCCGCACGGAGCTTATCAACATATATTTGAGCATCTTCCTCCATCGCATAGGCTTGTCCCACCCCAGCAAAGTCCATCACATCATGGAAAGAAGCCATCTCTGGGTGCTGATGCTCCACCACGATGGTTTCATCCTCCAATAGACGGATAAGCTCTAGCCGTTCCTGGAAAGAAAGTTGACGTAAATAAGTATTGTAGAGCAATTGCACACTCATGCGAGCTGTTTTTTGATCATTTAAGCTTGGTAAAGTTACATTTTTTATCGTTCAAATCAAATGATGACCGGTCCTTTTGAGAGTGTTCAAAAAAGTGTGTCATAGTTAAATGTTACTTTTTAACTTTGACACACTTTTTTGAACACTCTCAAAGAGGACGACCATTCGTTATTCAATATTCATCATTTCTTCTTCTTCTCCTCCACAGTCACCTTCATGTCACCAAAAATATCCAGTCCAATGTTGAACCCATTTGTGCCCAGCCGGAGTGTGCCGATCTCGAGGCGATTCACATTGCCGGCAATGCGCAGGCCAGCGCCAAGGCGGTAATTGTTGAGCTCGGCTTGCATCATGTTTTTCATTTCCTCCAGGTTGTATTGGAGCAGGAAATTCATGTTGTCCTGGATGCGGTTTTTGATGGTGGTACGCAGTAGCCAGGCTCCGCTTTTGGCCAAAAAATTGCGGGTTTCCAGCGTGAAATCCATGTCCTTGATCTTGATTTTGCTGCTCGATTGATCAAACTCTGGCGTACCCGTCAAATAAATACTGCCGTTGTAGCTGCCACTCAGGCGGGTATTGATTACCACCTTGCTGTCTTTGGTGCCGTAAAGTTTCAGGTCTTGCACGGTCACCTTGCGTTTTCCAGCAGAGTAGGTTTCGCCCACCACCTTTTCTTTGGCAATGCGCTCGGCCTCTGCCCAATCGACGCTGGTGTTGAGGTACATTTCTATCCCTGGTGCCAGTGCACTGTACATCGTAAGTGGAGGGAGTTGCATGATTTCTTTGTCTTCCGGGCGCGGGCCAATGCTCACCAGCGGTCTGGCCTCAATCACAATGGTGGTAGCCAATGCGTTGTTTACAATACCAACCGGCGTCATGCCAATAGTGGTCGGGTTAAACTGCAACCAGGCGCTGTATTCGGGGGAAACCAACAAGGGTTGAAACAACATGTCCCAGGTATCCTGGATCACCCGGCTCAATCCCAGGTAGTCTTTGATCACATCGTCGATTTCCCGGCCAATGGTTTTTTTGGTCCTGGTCAGCACGACATCCACCAGCGAACCAATGGGTATATTGATCGATCCAACTTGCAAAACGGGGCGCTTGAGCCAGCGGTAACCCGAAATTTCGGTTTTGGTCACAATCGACCAATCGGGTTGGATGCTGTATTCCGTTCTCAAGTCAAGTGAAATATCCCCTTTGGCATCCAGCATCCCCAATATCCCGGCGTTGTACTGGATGACCAGAGCAAGCGGAAGGGAGAAAGAAATGGCTTTGTTGTCGGCTTTGAACCCAATCTTGTCCAGCTTGGTGGCTTTCAATTTCATGTTGTCGCCATCCTCAAACGAGTTGTCACTAAACAACACACCCTGCAATTCCTCATTGAGGGTTTCTTCCAGGTGTTGAATTTTTAGTTCGATCGGGATGTGCAACACCGAACGTTTTTCATCAGGTTCGGAGGGGTAAACTGCCATAGGCGGATCTAATTTGCGGTGGGTTTGGCAAGCGGATAGGGCTACCATTAAAATAAGCAAGCTCACTCGTTCAAGGGATCTCATAAGTATTGTTTTATGGAGTAAGTAACGTAAAAGGGGTAGCGAGGTTACGTTCAACATGCAATTTTGGCAAAAAAAGTGAAAATTTCAGGGAATAAAATGCGTGTTGCCATTTATTGCAAACCCATTCCTCAGAATTTTGGGGATCATTTGCCATCAATATGTGAAAATTTCCGCATTTTGGAGCAACGAAATACATTTGATGATCAGTCGCACACTTAAAACATGAAACACCTTGCCCTGCCATTCTGCCTACTCATTGCATGCCTTGGCTTTGCTCAAAGCCCTACTCAAACCATTCGCGGAACGGTGCGGGACAAAGGGGCCAAAAATCTACTCATCGGGGCCAGCGTAGAAGTAGTCGGCAGTGATCCACTCCAAGTGGCCATCACAGATGAAAATGGAGCTTTCGCCCTCGAAAAAGTAAAAGTAGGCCGCGTCAACCTGCGGGTGCAATACCTGGGCTACGAACCCCTCACCGTGGAAGACATCATCTTGCAATCCACCAAAGAAAGTTACCAGGAATTCGAACTCAGTGAAGGGCAAATCAACATCAAAGAAGTAGTGGTCAACGCGTCCAAAAACGCTTTTGAAGCCGTCAATCAATCCTCTACGGTAAGTACTCGTTCCTTCACCGCCGAACAAACCGAACGTATACCCGCCGGTGCCAACGATCCTGGCCGGGTGGCACTCTCCTACCCGGGAGTACAACGCGGCGAAAACGACACGGAAAACCAGATCATCGTACGCGGAAACTCGCCTGCCGGAATTTTGTGGCGACTAGAAGGCATCGATATCCCCAATCCCAACCATTTTGCCATCATCGGAAGTTCGGGGGGCGGCATCACCGTGTTTTCGGCGCAGTTGCTGGCGCGCTCAGATTTTTCTACCGGAGGTTTTGCAGCGGAGTACGGCAATGCTTTTTCAGGCGTATTCGACATTCACTTTCGGCAAGGCAACTTTTACAAGTCTTCCAATCGCTTCCGATTGACCTTGTTGGGCATCGATTTGTCAAAGGAAGGCCCCATTCAGAAAGGGCGCTCTTCGTACCTGGTCAACTACCGCTACTCTACCCTTGGCCTATTGAGCAGCTTTGGGGTATACCTGGTGGGCGAAAGGGTGACCAACAACTTTCAAGACTTGTCCTTCAACCTGGTATTTAAATCCAAAAACAACAAAAGTGTCTCTACGGTATTTGGCATCGGCGGCTTGAGCGAGGAGCATTACTTGCCTGTGACTGCCCCGGAAGCCCGCATCACAGGTCAATCCAGCCATTGGGAAGACCGCGTACGTCCCGCCAACATGGGCACCCTGGGTTGGACCTGGACGTACTTGCCCGACGACAAATCGTACCTCAAAACGGTAGTCGCCCTGGTTGGCAGTCGCATCGAACGCATGAGCGATACCCTCAACCGCGAAGACAAGCGCTACCGCTACGAAACCCAAAAATACCTGGACAACCGTTTGGTGAGTTCCATCACCTACAACCGCAAGCTCAATGCTCGGGCAGTATTCAAAACCGGGCTCATCTTCAACCAGATCTGGTTTGACTTTTTTAAATCTACCCGCGTCCGTGCCAGTACTTCCAACATCAGTCAGCCACTTTTCAATACCTCGGTGCAAGGCAGCGGCAATTCCCAGCAATTTCAGCACTATGCACAACTGCACTACAACTTGAGCGACAAACTCGCGTTGAACACGGGTTACCATTTTTTACACCTGTTTGCCAACAACAGCAGTTCATTGGAGCCGCGCGTATCGCTGGAGTACAAACCACAGAGCAACCAACGCCTCAGTTTGGCCTACGGCCTCTACAGCCGCGCCCTGCCGCTGATGGCTTATTTCTACGCCGATGCAGCGGGCAACAACATCAACAGAAACCTGAAGTTGCTCAAATCGCAGCATACCATCCTGGCTTACCACCTGTACAACCAGCAAAAAATGCGCATCATTCTGGAGGCTTACTGGCAGCACATGTACAACGTGCCCATTCGCCCCGAGACCAAATACACCTACTGGATGCTGAACGAAAGCGAATCTTTTCCTGAGTTCAAAGCGGTAAGCAAAGGAACAGGCAACAACTACGGCATCGACGCGGCCATCGAAAAGCTTTTCTCCAATTCCTACTATTTCATGATCAATGGCTCGCTAATGAAAGGTACCTTCAAAACGGCCAATGGCGAAACCTACAATACCCGTTTCAATACCGTTTTTTCCTCCAGCTTGAGCGTGGGCAAGGAATTTCCGCTGCGCCGGGGTAGCATCCTGCAAATCGGTGCCCGCTTTTTGTTGAATGGTGGTTTCCGCTATACGCCCCTCGATCCGGTATTGTCCAAAGCACAAGGCCGCTATGTGCCACAGGCTGGCGCAGACTTTGCGGAGCAAGTACCCGCTTACAAACGCCTGGACTCCCGCATCGCCTACCGCTTCAACCGCAGCAAACTGGCCGGCAACATCAGTTTGGACATTCAAAACACGCTCAACCGGATCAATCCAACCCGGGTGGGGTACGATGCGGTCAAAAACAGTACGTATGTGATTTATGATGGGAGTAGTTTGGTGCCGGTGCTGGGAGTGCAGTTGGATTTTTGAGGGTAAGGATTACTCAATGACTCACACAATATTCAACATTTTGAAACCACCCGTTTCAACGGTTGGATTAAGGGCTCTCAACCCTTCCGTAGGCATTGTTGATGCGCGCTCTGGATGGATGTTTGATGTGATGAGTGGGCTTCATCTCGACCCGCCGATAAAGCGGCGGGTTACAAGATTTCAGATGTGATTGGTTGATAAATCCGATAATTATGAATTCTGTAAAAATCAAACATCTATTTATTACTAACTGACTATCAGATATTTAATTCTATTTTTATCCTCGTTTTTTTCAGCAAAATGCAATTGCAGCATCTAACATCTTGAAACCGCCCGTTTCAACGGGTGGACTAGGCTCACCCCACCCCTCACATCTATCATCTTTCCAGAGCGTGAATCAAAAAAAATTCAACTCCATATGAACCCTAAAGAAAAAACACTTATTTTTGATCATTCTAACCTTTGCCTTACATCTATTCAGTACTAAGCGAGCCAAGTATATCTTCCACTAGTGCTTTCACAACCTTTCGATGGATTTATTTTTTCAAGCGGTATTGCCACCATTTGACGGTAATACGTTAAACCCAATCGAAATGGCACAAGTACGAATTTGGATTCACGCTGTATGGGGTACCAAAAATCGAATTCCTTACATGCAAAACAAAAGCCGCCGGATTAACCTATTCAAACACATGAAATCCTACGCCAAAGACAAAGACATTTATCTCGACTTCGTCAACGGAGCAAGTGATCATGTGCATTGCCTCATATCAATGGCTTGTGATCAGAACATTGCGCAGATCATGAAATTAATCAAAGGAGAAAGCTCTTCTTATGCGGGAAAGCAACGATTATTTACCCCGGATTTTGATTGGGCGGATGATTATTATGCCGTTTCGGTATCACAATCTCATGTAGAGGCGGTAAGGAATTACCTAAAAAAGCAAGAGGAACACCATCGAATAAAGACTTTTGAAGAAGAATGTCAGCTTTTTATAGAGAAATATGGATTCATTCGGGTGCTTGGATGAGGAGAGATAAGATGCGCGCTCTGGAAGGATGAACTGTGTTAACGTCCAAATGTAAAGGCACAAAAATCGGAATAAAATTTTGTACCTATTGGACAATGACTGCAGGCTGGTAGTTTTTGTCATACTTGATCTCAGTT
>Ga0247837_1004120_pt1 | contig 23881 bp, 16 predicted proteins | sample LaCtaG_2_FD_187115 | JGI IMG/M metagenome (GOLD analysis project Ga0247837, IMG submission 187115) | Freshwater microbial communities from meromictic Lake La Cruz, Castile-La Mancha, Spain - LaCruzMarch2015_14.5m | ecosystem: Environmental > Aquatic > Freshwater > Lake | place: Spain: Castile-La...
GTGGTGCTCCCGGACTGCGCTCATGCGCCTCATATAGAGAAAGCAGCGCAGTTCCTAGCAGAATTAGTCACTTTCCTAGCTAATATAGCTTAGGCACGTTACCAAGTGGCTAATAGAATGTGAATAAAGACTTCCAACTACAACGTGATTACAATAATAAGCATTCAAGACTTCCCGTAACCTCTGAGTTCTATTGAAATGCGATAGGCTACGCTCCCCTAAGTGCCTAAAACGGTTCGATAGATCAAGGCGGGCTTGCCACACGGTCTCTCTGGTACTGCGAAAAAGTAACAGCTTCCACTTTCCTCTGCAAGAAATGTCTCCGCCTGCAAGGTTTGAGAGCAGGACATCCTGCCCAGCAGCACTGGAGCTTGCCCGGCTACCTGCCATTCCAGCCTCTCCGCAGTTTGCCCTTTCTCTGAGTCAAGTCATATCTGCATAAGTTGGACAACAGTGTGATGGAAACCCAGATGAAAGAGCCAGCAAGCAGTATACCTAGGCGAAATGAAGAAAAGGAGTAGAGTGAATCAATACAAAACTTGTCGATGTTCGATGAAGACGAAGGACACACAAATACGACTGGCAGTGCAGGAACTGGGGAAAGCACTGGACTCCTGCTCGCACTCCCATCCAATGTCTGCACCGCTGAACCAAGACTCTCAAGCCAGGACTAGTCCGGGAACCGTGGAGTCGACAGGAAGACGAAGAAATGACAGCCTGGGTGCAGCTGCATGGGACTAGTGACTGGCTGGGGTGTTCGGCTCAAGTGCAGGGACGCAGTGCCAAGTAGTGTAGAGAACGCTGGACCAATACGCTTTATCCCAACATCAAAAAGGCTACTGGAGCGAGCAGGAAGATGAAGTCATTTTCAGGGAGTATCGAGCACGGACCCGAAATGAACTGAAATTGCCAAGCTTCTGCCTGGCAGGCCTGAAAACTCCATCAAGAACCGCTTCTATTCCACGATTCAAAAGGTAAAGCCTCTCGATTCGATGTACCTATTGGAGTCGTCTGACTCGCAGAAGGTTCGGCCTGCCTCCTGTGAAGTGGTACTCGTGCTACTGAAGCAGCTGGAGGACTTGCTGGGCGAAACTCAGAAGGAAATCGCTTACTAGGAGAATCTAATATCTAGCCTCCAGAGAGAGCACATACTCCGCAATCTCTCGGACCGCTTGATCTCTTAAAACTGATACTATTGGCTGCCGCTCCTCTCTAAGCTCACAACTGTAGAGGATTTCATGTTCATCTTCATCATATTGCGGCAAATAGACGCTACTCTGATTTTCCAAATTGATTTTCACTTTTTTCGCCAACTTCACTTCTCTGAATTGATTCACTCTCTCCAATTTCTCATAGCATGCCTTTGGAATGTTATTTCCGCTCAAATCGAGATTTTCCAAGGAGGGAATCTTCGGTAGAAATTTCGCAAACGAATTCGCTCCCTTTTCTCCAACCCCATTGCGATAAAAGAACAAGGTTCTAAGTTGCACCAAGTTCTCAAAGTGTTCTGCAACGATAGTCGCTCCTTCATCGCCTAGGTTCTGCTCGCTGAGACACATAGACCACAAGCACAGAACGCCAACTTTAAGGTATATTTGAGTTCCTATCTTCACATGATTGACTGCGTCCTTTTCCGACAGGTTAGGATTGATAGGAGAAGGCAGTGTTAGCAGTTCTAACACATTATTACAACCTATCTGGTTACCCACTTTTCCCTCCAGGCCTTGGATGAAATATAACCATATTTTCAACCTGCAAGTGACACTAATAAGTGCTTTAAAGCCTCTGGCCCCAATGCGATTGTATTGAATATCAAACGTAGTTATGAATTTGCAGTTTATCATTGCAGTAGCCAATTTTATCGCCATGAGGTCATCCAATCCACAGTGTTGGAGTTCGAGCTTTGTGAGGTTGACCATTCTCGGCAGTAGTGAGAGGGTTAGCTCGATACTTTGATGACTCAGTATTAGTTCAGTTTGCGCGGCCAGAGCTTTATCTTCTTCTCTTTTCCTCTCCGCCTCTATCTCTCTTGCTTCACTTTCGCGTCGTCTTTTCGCAGCCGCTTCTTCTGCTTCTCTTTTCCTCGCCGCCTCCAACTCTCGCTCTCTTGCTTCCCTTTCGCGTCGTCTGTCCGCAGCCGCTTCTTGATTCACGTACTCTCGTTTTGCTTTCGCACTGGCGCACGCACCCATATTATTATATTAAATCTATACATTTCGGGAAGAGTAATTCTGTAAGCGCTAAGTGTGTGCATACACAGTATTGGCGAATTTACAGGAACTGCGGAATGTACGTGTGCTTGTGTATATAAGACATATTGGTCCACACATCTCTGTCCTTACTCAAAGTGGAAACCTGCATCCACACCCAAATTGGCTGCAAAATTGTCCAATTCCTGGCGGTTTTTCATATACAAAGCGAAGAACTAGTTAGTGGCGAAAGCAACCCAAAAAGAATATATCTGCAGCATCTCACAGCAATGCTCCAGATAGACTCATCTGTGTGTACACATACTGTGCAGGTGGACAATGTGCTCCCATAGCAGTTACAACTCCCAGTTCAGAGCCACCACCTTGAATCTGGACTATGTGGGCCCTTGGAGACATTCGCTGGCATTCTGCCAACCAGCAGCGCATTCTGCAAGGAAATAAGGTGCTTGAAGACGGAAACACTCTTAGATCCTATGTCTTCAGTTAAAAATCATCCTCACGCTCTGCTAGTTAATTGCCAGGTTAGCCTTGCTAACTGTGCCTGTTACTTCAATTATGCCGAAAAAATCTTCAAAACTTCTATCAGTGAACCTGTGGGTGTTGCTCCTTGTAGGGTGGTCTCTAGGCGGCGTGGCTCTGCAGTTCGCTATCTCCCATTCAGGCCCAGTTCTGTCTGTGACTCTGGAAGCCACGATTTCGCCCTTCGGAGTGAGCGACACGAAGGCTACACAAAGAACTCCTTGCTGGGCAGACTACGCAGGGTCAGGCTGTGGCCAAGCCCCAGAGACTCTATTCGCCTCCTTGCGAGCCAAAGACATGTCCCTTGCCAATCCCTTATCTTTGCCCAGTTTCTGGAAGGTGTATGTATTCAAGCCGCCCTACTTCCCAAGAGGTACTGCGCTGAGACCTTCAAAACGCAGATATCCGAGGACTTATACACTGGAGACGTCCTTTCTTCGCAGAATTGGCCTGGCTTCAAGCCTGGAACAGGGGCCTCCTTAACGCTATGTCTCCTGCCTATTGCGACTTATCAGCTTTCTCCAGTCTCCCAAGTGGTCCTCCAGTCCTGTGGATTCATGGCATTCCTTATTATATCGGATGAACCCATAGGTTCCCCTGGATACCAAGGTAGCGCTTTGCACGACTGGCCAGGGAAAGCAGTGTTCCCGCCCCAGCCCATGCTAGGCCAAATAAGACACTTGCTGTAGGGCTATTCTGCCAGCGGCGGCTCTGTCCAGGAACTACGGCTCGAGTCCTATGGCCATGCGCCTCATATAGAGAAAGAAGCAGCCTTCCTTTCAGCTCTCACCAGCTTCCTAAGTAGCGTTAAAGCTGGGTGAAAAGCTGATTTGGGAGTGAGGACTTTTTCGTATTGCAATTTACTAGGAATTTTAGAGCCAGGCATAGGGGAATTCGGGGAAATTCGCCTCCATTTCTTCAACTACCCATAACAATATAGGGAAATCAGCACTAAAATCGTTCAGAAACGAGGACCGTCAGACACTTTTAGCTGCTTCTTCGGGCTTGCGGACTGCCTAGGAGCGAGATTAGGGCAGAAGGCTAGAAGCAACGCCCTCCATTAATAATGAGTTTCGCCATTCCTAGCCACTTCGAGGCTTTGCAAGGCACGTTTCCGCCAGTGGGGGATGTGAGCAAGGCACTTCTCCAGGTCCAGAATGATCTCTTCGCTCGCCAAACGCCTTTACGACTGTATGAGGTCTTCCCAACTATGTGCGGACTGATAGTTTCCCTCGAGCAAATGGCCGAAGACGAGCAGCGGAAATACACCAATGTCCTCACAGGTTGGATCCGCCTCTCTATGACCCCTTCCGAGTCTTCTGCTGAGCGCGACCAAATGTGGAGTTGTCTCAAGATGTACGTCTTTCTGCTCAGCGAATGGCTAAACCGGGTTTCCGACCTGAATAAAAAGCTGGTTTCCACTACTATTCAAAAGCTGCTTGCCTGCGATATATTCCAGTTATTGCACCAGCGAAAGCCTGAAGAGCAGTACATAGTCCGCATCATGAGTCTTGCCTTTCCCTTGCTAAAGCTCGGAGAAAGCGCTAAAGGAGTCATAGACTGGCTCAGTGAACATAAGACCGAAGGACTCTGGGAGCAATGGAGTGCTCGGCTGATTCAACTTGTCACTAGCAGTGGCAAGCGCACTGAAACCATGATAGTGGGAGTCAGGGAACTAGTCGCTGCGAACGACAGTATCGGCAAATCTATACTGAAGGAAGTCGTGTCCGCGGCTATGAAAAGTGGAAACCACAAAGGCGATCCTGAGGCTTTTCGAGCACTGGGGAGACTGTTAGAGGAAATTTCCGAGGCTTGTCCGAAGGTCTTCCTTTCAGAACTCGGCCAGCCAACGTATCTCTTGGACTGCGACAGCTACCTAGTGAGGAATGGCGTAGTGGCTGGTATTCGGGCGTGTATCCAATTCCTGCAATCAGAGAAATGCGATACAGAGCCTATTACTAAGAATGAGCGGCTGCAGTACTTGTTTGACATCCTGGAAGGCAGGAGTCTGGACAAACAAACGTTTTCTCGACAAAAGGTGTTAGACGCTTTCTACGACTTGGCTCAAAGGGATTTGCTGCCTTTGGAGCGGTTCTTAAAGGTGCTGAATTTAGCGAAGGAGCGACTGAGAGATAAGAGTCCTATCGTTCGCAAGAGTGCGGGCAAGCTAGTGTTCGTCCTACTGGGCCGCAGACTAGAGGAAGAGCAGAGACTGCAGAGTATTGAGGAAATTCAGGCGGACTGCCTGTCTCTCCAGGCCCAACTAGTCTTCCTGGACTCCGCCGACCCCTCTGAAGACTACCAGAACCACAAAAACCGCCTAAAGATGCAAATCGGAATAAAGGAGTTTTCCCTCAAGCGAATCGTTCTGTTTGGAGAATGCGCCTGCAGACTGATCCAACTCCTCGACAGCGTCCACAGTTCCGACTCGAAAATCGCCATCGAAGTGCTGTTTTACATGCAACACGCAGGCATAGCAGATGCACAGAGAGCCACGCAGACCATACTGCCACATATCTGGAGAAGTGACGAAGACATCAAGAAGGACATCATAAATGGCTTCCACGGACTGTTCACGAACAGGGAAATCAGGAGAGTTGAGGACGGCTTGGCCCAACTAACAGACCTGTACAACTCACTACTGCCTGGAGAACGGACTTCCCTCGAAGAAGTGTTCAAAGCACTATGGGAAAGCAAGTGTTTGGATTTGAACTATTTCCGCATGTTGCAGCGGGAGTTCTATCGGACTCCGTCTGCGGCGCTGGCCTGCTTCCTGCGCTGTGCAGCTGCCTCTCTGTCTGAACTCTACTTGACGCATTTCGATAAAATGGCCAAAGTCGCGTTCCGACAAGTACAGCAGTTGGGCATTTTGGAGGAGTTCCTGGCGGCTGCAGCTATCCTGGGCAAGCATGGTGATAAGACTGAAGTGTTCCTATTGAGCGCTATCAAGATCCTAACCGACCCGAATCTGCCTTCTCAGTACGCTTGGTTCAGCTGCACAGGGCAACTTATCAACAGTGTGATGAAGCTAAGCGAAGCACCAATGGAGATAATGCAAAGAGTGCTGAAGATACTGATGAAGCGGATAATGGTGGCTGGGTATAGTGAAGAAGACTTGGCGAAATGTTTATTTGTGGCTGGGGAAGTTGCACTCAAAGTCGCTATTTTAATAGAAAAGACGAAGGGGAAAATACAGGAAATCTCAGGAGCAAAGAAGTCCGGAGAGCAGGAAATGGAGCAAATCAGCAGTGTCCACGACGTCGAGCTAAACTCTCGCCTGGAAGAGCTCTCCATCATTCAAAACACTCGCCTCATGCAGACCAACTTACTACGCTACTTCCCACCACTCATTCACCAGTGCATAGACAGGTCGCAGACTCTGCACCCGCTTACACTCATGGCTGCCTATCTAACGATGGGCAAGTTGATGTGTATTAGTCAGTCCAGCTGTGAAGAGTTCTTGAACTCCTTCCTACAAGCGATATCGGCCAAATCCTTCCCTACATCTCTCCAATGCAACTTAATTGTCATATTCGGCGACCTGATCCAGCGCTTTCCCAACCTACTAGAGGACCATATTGGCCTCCTTTTCCTTCAATTGCGCGATGCAGCCCAAGAAATCCGCATCAAAGCGATGCTAATTATCACTCATTTAGTCCTCAACGAAATGATTAAGCTGCGAGAACAAGCGGCTGATATCCTCCTTATGCTAGTGGACGAAAACCCCACCATTCGCAACCTCGCCCGCCTTTTCCTCGTGAAACTAAAGGAACGACATCCCCATATGCTTCAAAACGCAGTCCCTGAAGCCTTATCGAAACTCAGTGACAATGTAGCTTTGCAGAACGAACAATTCGAAAGTATCGCCAATCGCGTGATTGACCAGGCGATTAATATAAAAGAACAGCAAAGTCTGATAGAACGCCTGTGTCAGAAGCTGTTCCCTAAGGAAGGACTGCCGAAGAGAAGACTGTGCTACTGTCTGGCCAAGTGCACCAAGAGTGAAGCCGCAGTCCGCAAGTTACTAGACAACTTGACCTCCTGGCAATCCTTCGTCCTCGCAGACGAAGAGGCGCGGAAGTGGTTCGAAGCGGCGCTGGCAGCAGTGATGCGGACTAAAGACAAGGAGAACCCCGCAGTGTTCGACGAGTTTGCAACCCGACTCAACCTTGCAGTTCGAGAGTTGCCCCATAAGACTCCTGCGACCCGAGCCAAGAAGCCATCTTAGTCGTAATGCTTCGTCTTCTGGGCCTCAGGCGCTTTACCTCCCAGACCTCCAGTCTGTACCAAGCAATCCTCACAGAGGAACGCACCTTCCCCAAGCTGCAGCGCTTCATGACCTTCTGCGACCAGATGGAGCGGTTCGCGCAGCACCAGGCAGAAGTGCGGGAGCATCACATGCGTAGGGACTACGAACTGCGCACCTGCACCTTTGCTGCCCGCGAGCCAGTCAAGTCTGCCCTCACTGCCTATATCCGCTACCGCAAGGACTTCAGCAGCGAACATATTGTCACTTCTTTGGAGTGGTTGGCGGACGTTGTCAATGCGCGCTCAGACCACTTCTTCACCGACCTCTCAGTCAACGAGCTGTTCGACGACTGGCGATTTGTGCGTATTCTGGACGACATCCGCATTGGTCTCCAGCCCGGCCTGTTCTTTCCGCCTGACCACATTGGCCGCGCACTCAAAGCCTTGGCATCCATCGGCTTCAAACACGCAGGTCTGATGACAGAAATGGGGCAGAAGGCACTGGAGAAGAAAGACAAGGCTGTCAACTACTCGCCTGAAGGAACACACATATTCACTGGCTTCGAGACTGATCCCGACTTCCAAAGCTACGTCCGAACCTTGCTGGACTGGAAAGAGCGAACTCCCAACCCTTTCCAACACCTCGACAAAGCCATCCAAGCAGCCAACCAAGCTCAAAACTTCAGCAAAGAGTTCGCTGCAGCTCTGCTAAACGTCAGTTCCCAATACTACGAAATGATCAAGGCGCAGCGCGAAAACCCCGTCTTCAAGCGAGACGTGGACATAGACGAGGGACTGGTGGAGCTGCAGGAAGTGCTGGTCAGAGCGGGCCTCATGCACCCTGACGACTTCGAAGACTTGAACAACTTCGTGGATATGGAGGTTAAAATGAAGCGGGCGGAGCGAGTTTTCAATGACTTGCAGAAGACTTTTCCTGGACTAAACCCGCCCATAGCGGAGGTAGTGGCCAAGACTGCTCCGGGCAGTGAGCCGCACAGTATAGTCTTCGCTGAGTCGGGGCCTATCCCTGACGCCAACCAACTCTCTGCAAGGAACGCTGGCATCTTCGCGGAGGGACTGGCGGACATGATGGTTTCCGCGACAAAGGAGCAGGACGGCAGTGAGTTCCCTAACGAGCACTGGCGCAAGAAAGGCTCGCACTTCCTCGCTGAAAAAATACCTGAAGCACTGGAAAAGCCCGTCCTCGCCCTGCACCTCTCCAAAACCTGGCAACGAGGACTAGGGATATTTAGCCAGCTTCTCCCTGCAGTGAAGCCGCTCATCTCTGCTGGCACTACTCAAGACCTTTGCTTGGTGCTCTACGGAATGGCGAAAGGCAGAGTTATTGACAAAGAGCTTTGCAATCTGATTGAATTCACGCCTGCCAAGGGCTCGGTGCCTCTCAGAGAGCGGGTGAAGGGACTGTTTGGAGCTGCGCTGACTGGCTTGAATAGCCGCTTTGCTGATGTTCTCTTGAAAAATTTCCCTGTGGAGGAGGTGGCGGATATGAATCGAAGAGACGCAATTCAACTGGCCTGGGCCTTATGTCTCCTGGACGAAACCAGCTCCCACGTCCTTTCCAAGGTCCTGGAGGCCCTAAACGATGGCTCAGTGATCGACAAAGACCTCACAGCCGAAACCAGCGCCCTGGCCTACGACATCACCAACTACCTCCAACTCACTCGCGCCCAGGACAAGTCCACCTACATCCCTCAGAACTTCTATGAGCACGTGCTTGTGAACGCTGCAAATGTATACGACCCTTTGAAGGCTCTGACTCTCTCCGCGCTCCGGCCTCTGCTGGGCCTCAACTACACTGAGGAAGAAAACAAGCTGTATACACGCACAATGGCTGCCAAAGCTCCGCGCATTTACCCTGTGGACGACATGCTCGCCTTCAACCAAAGCCTCGCCCCTGTCTTTCTCCTGTGCACTGATGGCTTTTCCCTCAATGGAAAGCTGCTGTTGGGGTATGCGCGCATGCGGCAGGTGATTTTGGAGCAAATGGGGTATAAGCCGCTTATGGTGCCGATGCACAAAGTGGTAAATGTGAATTATGAGAAGGGAACTTTCCAGTTAAACTCCAACTTCAACCTCAAGCAAGTGGTGACTCGGCGGTTTGGGAACTTCAGTGACTTCTTGGTGGAGCTGGACGAAACTGTAGAGGGGGTGCTGGAAAAACTGCAGTTGGAAGAGAGTGGCAGCCGCTATGTCCCTGCTAGTGCCTTCGGCCTGGTCAAGGACCTCATGCTACTGTATAAGCTGCAAGACGCTCTCAAGCTTAAGACTTCTCCGCATGAAATAGACGAAAAAGTAGACGAAATGAAGCTGCAAATCGTGACTGCCAGCCTCGCTTTCGAACGACTGCCCCCAGACCAGCAAGCCCTGTTCACAGGCCTGCCCGCAAAGCTCAAAGCTGTGTACGAGAAGCTGCACGCAGTGCCTGTGACTCCTCCCAGCCTGCCCACTTACCTCCAGCCCTGGGTGGGGCTGCGCCAGGGCATGGAACTGCCGCTTTCCGGCCAGAAGAGCATCGACCCGGAGTTGATAAATCAGTCGTTTCTATGGGTGGCGAACTACTACCAGTATAAGGACTGGGAGGAGCGGCTCAGCAGGGCCTATCCTTTGTATGTGGATATGACACTTAGCGCCTCGGACCAGCAAAACCGCCTTTACTTCGCTGGGAGAAGGCAACTGTATGGCAAAACTCCAGATCCGGCGGCCACGAAAAACGCCTTGGACCGACCAATTGACTTGGAAGACCGAGTCATTGCGTCCCTCACGAACCTCAAGTACGAACTAAAGCGCACTAAGACGGACTCTGAAATTCTGGACTGGATTCTCGACTTGGACTTCATTGGCGGACTCATATCGGAGCATTTGGGCAAAAACCCAGGCCAAGCCAAGCCCTTGCTTCCCCGCTCCCCCCTCGACTTCGTCCGCATGATGGACCACGCCGAGGCCCAAAAGATGCATTTGGACCACTACACTCGCTTTTACCAGCAAATCCACTTGAAAGAAGTCGCCCGCGACAACCTTTTCACCTCCACTCTGCAGAAAATCGACCAACTGATGTCGTCTCCGAAGCTAAACCACCTGGAAAAGGCAGCACAGCGGAACCAGATCATAGACGCCTACATGGAGGAGTACCGCAGGGCATCCAAGGACGACCCTGACCTCGATATCATAATCGGAGACCAGAAAAAGCAGAAAAAAGTGATCGTTACCAATCCGGACTCGTGGAAAATGCAGCCCAAAACCATCTTTGCGGATGCAGACTACTTGCAAGTGGGCAGTGACGAGGAGTTCCTGCAGTTGAAGCGACTGAAGGCGGAGGCCAAACTCATCAAGGCCAGCATACTGCGTAGACTGGCGCAGGACCAGCCACTGTCTGTGGGGCAAAACGCCTATTTGGAGGAGTGGAGAGCGGAGTTGAAGAAGTCTTCCCCGAACTCGGCGGGCAGAGCCTACCTTCCCAAGATGATGACCAGTCTGTCCCTGAGCGACTTATCTCCCAAAGACTCGCAAGTCTTGCAAGACCTTCGAAACGTGTCCTTCCCTGCAGACTGCCCCATCAGTCTCAACGAGTTAATCCTGGAGCTTTCGCACTTCATTGACGACGAAGTGATAAACCGGTTGGAGTTCACACTGGGTGAAAGGACAGAGTTGAGGAAGTGGAAGGGACTGTTGCCCCGCACAGACGGCAGGCCGAGACTACGGCCGGAGTGGGAAAACAAGGAACTGCAGTTGCGGAATAAGGAGCTGGAGGAGCAGCTGTGGCTGCAGGCGGGGGTCATGACTCCTACCGACTTGAAGACTTTCGAGGATTTCTTCGGATTCATGAAGCAAAACACTCGATTGGGACGGCTCTGGTGGCCTTATGACATTGGCAGCTGGCGAGAGTTCGCCTCAGTCGCGAACCAGCGCGAAAACAGACTGGACCTGATGCGTTCCTGGTACCGTCGCAAGGAACAGCAAGGCGCCTCCTCCATCCCCTACGGCCCCTTCGCCAAGACCGACTTCGAGCTAGCTGCAGACATCGCCCTAGCCAGAGCTGCCCAAGGCAAAGCAGCTGTTGAACACCTCGCAGACAAGCCGTGGGACCAGCTACTGGACTCACATCTCCGAGCTGCCGCCAACGAAGCAGTGAAGCAGGTGCTGGACAGTAGACTGGACCGAGAGCAGAACGAGTACCTGTTCCATGCTTTGCTGAACCACCCCAACCTTCTTCCCAGGTCGAAAGAGGTAGGAAACAGATAGGAACTGGAAGCTGTGTTCAAGCGCTACAGCATACTACAGGCCAGTGAAGACCTGGAGGAGCCGCTGGCTCTGCGGCCTGTGCCGCTCCTAGGCGACCTTCTTCCGCCCATGCGCTCAAGGAAGGAGTGGGAAGAGGTCCTTTCGGCTGCAGGCAGCGACTACATGACTCCACTGCTCAAGAAAATAGGCACTTAACTACTTCTTAGGACTCGCGGTGGCTTTCTCGATGATTCCCTTCATTTCCTCCCTACTCGGCAAGAACTTGAAGTCGGGCAGCGCCAGCAGACACTCGTCCGACCCTTCCAAAGCGCTCTGAAAGGCCTTCACCCCTTTGCGAATCAGGTCATGCTGCGAGTTCAAGTAGGCACGCAGGCGCTCCCTGTAGCGTCTGCGAGCCGCTATCATAATGCCTGTAAGTATCTGCGCTTTCTGAGCAGGAGTGATTTCCATATACTTGATAGTCACATCTTTCTTCTTTCTCACAGGCCGTCTGGACTGCTTGACCGGCTTCGACAAGTCCTTGATGATGTCTTCGAGGCAGGAAGTCCACAGGGCAGTGAGCTGCTCCCAGCGACCCTTCTTGCGGGCTAAGTAGGCTTTCCAGACCTTCTTGATCAGTTCAACTGACTAGGGATTACTGCGGCGCAGCATGCGGCTGGCGGCCATGGGCAGGATGGAGTTCTTCAGGGCTGCTTTCAGCACTCGCACGATTTTCACCTTTGCGGTGCGACGGATTGGCCGGAACATCAGCCTAGCATATAACAGCAAGCTGTTGCGGGAGGCTCGCAGCCCCAAGCCAGTTCGATCCAGGCCGCTTAGCTGCTGGCGCACAAAGCGCTGAATTAGAATTGCGGCTTTATTTCGCCGCCTCGCTAGCTCGATTTCCGCCTTGCGACGCACGAATTGGGCATTCAAAACGTCGATTCCCTGTTGGTGAAATAGGAGCATCAGCCACGCCTTCTCATAAGTCTCCTTGCGAGCAATTAACTCCATAATTTCCCTGGCCTTCTCCTCAGCCTGCATTCTCAGTTCATGGCGGTGCAGCACCAAATAAGTCCTCTGCCGTTTCGTTTCTATCACCGTTTGCTTCCTTACCAGCACCGCTTTGCGCCGTTCTTCGGCCTGCTTGCGCTTGACTTTGAGAGATTTGGACGAAGTGGGCGAAAGCACTTGGATGTTGCGCTTGATGAAGTTGTCGCGGTAGGTGGAGGCTTTGGGCTTCAGCAGCTTCCTCAGCTCTTCCAAGTGCGCATCTTCCTCTAACTCCGCCTCGCGTCTCGCTCTCAGATTCGCCTCACTCTGCGACACTCCCCGCTTCCCATACTTGAGCCCGATAGTGAAGATGGTCTGATTCAGAGCCTTCGCTCCCAGGTAGAAGAACTCCGTCTTGAACCTGAGTCCCGGGTCAGATATGACGAATTCGTCCTTCTTGTACACCGCCTCAGCCTCGCCCTCCGTAGGCTCCGTGATGGTCCTGGACATGTAGATGAGAAGGGCTCCCTTTTCCCGCTCCACTGTGACCTTTAGAGGGCAGGGACGGCCGAGGCAGCGGATTTTGAAGAATTGGATTTCGTCCGGCTCCATGATGAGTTCTTCGTCTTTGGAGTCAGATAGGAGGATGCGACGGTTGCCTATATTCCCTGTTTGCAGCTTTTGAAGCCGATCCAGTACTCTCTGGAAGTCTTTATCAGTGGGAGATCTGAGACGAGAGGTCGAGCCACTTTCCAGTCCCGACTTTGGCGACAGCATAGTCTGCAGGTCACTGCGGTACTCCAAACGTCTGTTTTCCCTCGCTGTGAATTGACTCATTCCCGCTGATTTGGGCCTGATGGAGAGGGGCAGGTGGTACTCAGAGCTGGCAGGGGAGGGGAACTCAGTCTCCCCGTTTTTTTCCTTCCCTCTCCACATCTCCTCTGTCTGAACGCCGGTCTTTGGCCTGAGTGCAGCCTCAGAGTCGATGCTTTGACGGGCAGGCAGCAGGGCAGGTTGACTTCGAGTGACCATATTAATAGCCTAATTGGCACAGTTTTCTAACTCGAGAGCAGGTAAGAGCAGCTTGGAAGTGGTGAGTTTGAGGTGGAGACGCACCCAGGGAGCCAAGGCTTCTTCCTTCATTTTCCGCATTTCCTCACTGAATTGCTGGCTGACGGGGTTGAGGTCGAGCCAGGAGTACACATCCGTAGAGGCTATTTCGCGCAGTAAAGCGGTTAAATCCGCTGGATGTGGACTTGAGTAATCCTTGAGATCCGCTGATAAGTCCATAAGGTCCATATCGCCATCCCTGTGGCTTAGAGCCTCTATCGAGGTTTGAATCTGCTTAGAATGGATGTCGTTCGGGTCGATGAATAGACTTCTGAGCACAGTCAAACACCTGACCACACTCCCTCTCTCCCTTGGCCTCAGTGCATACATGAGTGAAAGCAGGCGCAGGGCCAGGACTTTGCACGCATCTCTCAGGATCTTGAGGAAATTGGACGGCTCTGCAGGCAGTGGGATTAGGACGAGCCTCAACGCACACAGAGAAGCCTCGTACTCCCCTTGGTTCATGTGAGACAGGACGTACAGGGACAACTGCAGTTCACGATAGGAGGTGAAGAAGGTCTCAAGAAGCCGTTCTAATTGCAGCTTTTCGTGTAGACTGATGAAAATGAACCTTGGGACGTCTCTCCAAGCTGTGAGCAACTGACTTTTCAGCTTCAAAATAAACCCATTCCTCTCATCAAAGTCACACAAGCCCCTGCCCAGTCCATCCACCTCCCGCAAGCATTCATCCAGCACCACCCACTTGCTCAGGTTGTCATCCGCTTTGAGTTTGAGGTAGTAAGGGAAGTTCATGACTTCGTAGCGGATGGCAGTGTGCGGACTGCTGAGTGAGGCGGCCCGGTACTTGTGGTGCAGTGCAGACAGGAGAGTTATGCGGGCGCTGTAGAGTTCGTTGATGTGAAGGACGGTTTCTGTGTCTTTGTAGTCCTGCAAGTCACGTTCGAAGCGTTTGTTTTGGCTTTCGATGAAGTCGGGAATGGGGAAGGAGAGGGGGAGTGCGGGGGAGCCGGGAGAGTACAGGGCGCATTGGAGAGTTACTGTGGGACAATGGACACAGGAAGCGATTTCAGTCCAGGCCACTTCGCTTACATCCGTGTCTGTGAACTTAAACCAAGAACTGCCTTTCTTCATGTAGCAATGGTAGGAGTTAGAAGGCAGGTATAGCACAATTAGACCGTGAAGTCCATACAAGTGCGGTTCAAGTCCGGAGTTCAGATACAGTCCCTGGATTTCCTCCTTAATCACCCCAACTCGGCTTTCCAATTGGAACTGGGTGGTAGTGAACTGCGCTTGCAGTGCGGCCAGCCCTGCATAGGTCTCCACTTCTCCACTGCTCGCTGCCAAGTTGAGGGCTGATTGCAGGACGGAGTGGATGGATGTGCCTCCTTGGTGGCTGTGATATTGCTGTAGTTGAGTCTCTACACTCTGTAACTCCTGCAGGAAGTGAGTTTCTTTGGCGTGAATGGGCTGCAGAAGAGACTGGTTGCAGGCTAGAACTTGGGAAATATCGAAGGAGAGAGGAGGGATTGCGGCTGGTTGAAGGGAAAGGAGGAGGAGGTCAGGAAGAGTGTTGAGAGAGGGTTTGAAGCTTTGGTAAAAGGGAGTGTGGACTGGGAGTTGGGAAAGCACTGCTACGAAGCCTCCCCCGCCTTCCCCCAAGTTCGCCTGCAGGCCTGCAGCCAAGGCTCCATTCAACTCCTCCCAGTTCTCTTTGGGAAAGTGCAGTCTCGCCAGTCTGCTCCCTTCCAACTCCACCATCCGCCTGTTGCCCCACACCAGCAGTCCCATCACCAGCGCCAGTCCCTCCCAGTCTCCAGCCCTCTGTTTCCACCTGCCTGGACTGAGCACAGTCTGCATAAAGCGAGGAGACAAGGAATAGGCCAGCAGCAAAGGAGCGAGCAAGGGACAGTCCGGGTGCGGTCTGACACCCACAGGCAGTGCACTAACCCGCAGTTCCGACAGCAAAGAGAGTGTTTGAGAGGTGCGCAGGTCCTGCGGGGCGCTGTAGGAGGGCAGACGCAGGGAGTGAGCGCCTAGCAGCAGGCCTTCTAACTGCTCCAACTGCATGTTGTATTCTAAGCTAACAGCGGGTCTTCCTCTTCCTCCTCGGCTTCTTCGTCGAAGTCGGACTGGGGTCGTTTAGCAGCGCCTGCAGCGAAGGAAATCATAAAAACCACTGAAAAGAGCCAATTCAGCGCAAATGTAGCGACTGTGAATGTAGGTATCGACAGCGAAATCCTATCTTTCTCGCTTACTTATTGAAAAAGCGCGAAGTAGTGGTCATTATGCACCGGTCAGGAGCACTATGGGCTATTGAACTCAGACTGCAGTGAGACCCACTGGTCTTTTGAGAGCCAAATGTGGCGTATGTGGGGGCCAGAGTCAGGGTTTCCATGCACACTCCCAGGAATAGGAGCATCAGCACCACTGAAGCGATCAGTAGAGCCTGCGGAATTGTGCGCTTCTTCTTGATGGTGAAGAGCTGCTTGGGAGGTACTGTAAAGCAGGCCAGGCGCACGCCCCAGCGGATGATTCCATATAAAGAGGCGAGGAACAGGTAGAGGATAAAGAGGCTGAAGAGTAGGTAATCCAGTGGAAACATGGAGGAGCAAAGTACCAACAGAGAGTCAAGCGGGTTCCATAAGGCTGTTTCACTTGTTAAAAAGCCACACTTCAGTCCGCACTCAGAGCTGATCACTCGATCAATAAGCCCTGCGAGCATTGACACAGCAATAAGGACCGACAGCACCAAAGCCACGACTCCCAACACCACCCTAAACGGCGTCAATACCTTCAGCAGAGCCGTAATGACCTGCGAAGAGTCCCTCTGTGCCTCCTCCAGTCGTTCCGACCTAGCCAACATCTTAGCTTCCAGTTTCTTTAGAGCTCTGAGTTCCTTTAACTCCTTGCGGGTAGGCTTGGTTTTCGTGCTTTGGCACTTTTTGTCGATTTCTCGATGTCGCTCTCTCAATTTCGTAATGTCAGTTTCGATTTCGGACTTGGCTTGTTCGAGGGACTTGGTGCCTTTGATGAGGTACCAGGGGAGAGTGCCGAGGCCATGGGCAGTGTATACACTCCAGCAGAACACTCCCACGAGGGCTAGAATTGCTACCATGTAGGCGATGGCTTCCTCGCCTACATGCTCCACGTCGAAGAGACTTCTCACCCACTCTTTGCCTTCTCCCCAGTTTTCCCTTTCCGGCCGCAGCACGAGTCCAATGATAATGAGCACACAGCACAGCAGCATGAACAGTCCTGTGAACTTCGTGGCTTCCACCACTCGGTCACACACTGAACTCCCCTCGTCCAGGTCGTCCTCCAGTCGGTCCTCGCCAAAGAAGTAGGCGAATGGGGTCAAAACAAATGCCAAAATGCCCATTGCTGCGAGAAGGAAAGTGAGACTTTGGCGGAGTGCTTCGGGAGTGAGGGTGGGGTCTTCTTCTTCATAGCTAGATATGAAGATATCGATTGGGAGGAGCAAAGCTGCGACTAGAGTCACAGTAAGACTCAGCACAGTGACGATGGAGGCCAGCAGGTAGCTCTCACTCGGGTCAGTGTAGTACTTGACCAGGACGAAGTTGAAGCACAGCAGGAAGACCAGCAAGACCAGGAAGATGCCGTAGCCCACAGCCAGGAAGTGCGCCATTAACCTGTTACTTAAACCTCCGAGCTACGGTTCGAGTAGTTCAGACTTTCCTCCCTGCTCACAGAGTCTTCATCCAGGTCCAGCCTTCTCTGCATCTTCTCCAGCTGCTTCATGCCCTTCATAGTCTCTTCTATGCCCAGGATTTCGCTAAATAAGGCCTACTCCAGACTTTCGAAGCGCTCCTTGGCGGGGGGCTTCGCTGCAGGGACGGGGTGGGGCTCTTTGTGACGACGTAAGCCTTGCTGCAAGGCTAAGGTCTCTTCTGCGATTTTCGCCTATATATTCCCTACGGATTCCCGCTCAAAGGCTTCTATCGGGTTCGTATAGCGGTGAGAATTAGGCCGAGCAGCCGGCCGCAGTCCCTCTTCATGCCGCTTCAGTCGCGTTATTTCGTCCTTCAGTTCCTCTATGAGTTTATTTTGCTCCGCAATGGTCCTGGACCGGGTCTACTTGTGTGGTACGAGCAGTTCCCCTCGCAGGTACTCCTCATTCTTCATAGCAATGTCCAGTCTGGCCTTCAGTCCTGCCACTTCCTCAGTGCCTCGCATCGCTACCTTCAGTGCTGGCGCTTTAGTGGCTTCGTACAGAGTTGGCGGCTCTATTGGAATGGGCTTCGACCGCTCGACTGGTTCTGGTAGTTTGTTGCCTCTTGGAGTGGCACTAATTGGGGTCAATTCTGCCTTTGGAGGGTCTAAAGACCCGCTGACTTGTCGCTTTGGAGTGCCGAAGCGTCTGCCGTTCCAAGGGTTTTCCTTCTTCTTGTGCACGAATGCGAACTGCCTAGCACTCACGTTGGCGCGGTTGATGATGGGCAGGGGACCTTCAGGTGGGATCTTGTTGAAGGGCTCTTCCAGGTTGTTATTGTACACCATCTCCAGCAGTATTTCCGCGTATGTGTTGCGATTGCGCTTCCAGGCCGGGTTAGTGGTGACCTGACAAAGCTTCTTCGACCACTGCTGAATGCGGATTTTCTCGAGCTTGGGAAACTTCTCGTACAGCTGCTCTACTTCGATCATAGTGGCAGCGAATTCGCCATCTAGACGACTGAGTTGAGTGGTCATTTATATCAGTGCCCGGGTCGATGCTCTAAGGGGAGGGAAAGCTGCATATTGAGGAATAGTACAATTGGGTATAGAACTCAAGGAAAAGCCACCTCAGAGAGGTGAGAACTGCTAATACTACCAAGACTAGCCAATGGGCTGGAAGTCCACAATTTCATGCTGCTGCAGGGAAAGATACCGCATGGGACTGCCTTCTCTGGACCCCTCCAAGCTCCTAGCGAGCTCTGGAGACACTCTGGAAGCCACAGTGACTCGCCTCGGAGCAGGTCTCTGGACCTTCCCTGCATAGGCAGCAGGACTGAACTCCTTGTAGATGTGCAGCATTTCTTTCTGACTGGAGTTGGTGTGGTCCATAGGGTTGACCAGGGGCACTAGGTAGGACTCACAGGCTATGGACTGCACAGCGAGGTCGGACTTCACACTTCTGCCGCGGTGTCTTCGAGGCTGGGCGCCAGGCATGCCTCCGGGAGACATCATCGACCTGAAGTCCAGGTCCAAACCACCAGTTCCCAGTGTGGAGGGCGTCTGCACTGCGTCTGGAATCGTAGTGCGCGGCCTTTCACTGGTGTGAAGTCGTCTGAAACTGGGCTTGATCGCTGCTATTGTGTCCTGCACCTTCTCAATGGACTGTATGCGTCTGTTTTCTTCATTGCGCAGGCGAGCTTCGATAGTGTACAGCCGGGCTTCCGTCGGGGACATGCCCCTCAAGTCTGTCAAGTTCAGAGGCAGCCAGGCCAGCTTCGCCCGCACTTCACTCACTTGGGAGGCCACAAAGTCCTCCATTCCCTTCGCTATTCGCTGCTCAAGACCTGCCAAAGAGGCCAGTTGGTCACTCAACAGTGTCTTTTCCTTGTCTTCTATCAGATACAGGAGGTCTGTTTTGGCTTGACTCAGGTGACTTAGAAGATTTGTCTGTGCTGAGGTCAGATTTCCCTGCAAGTTTACTGCGTTGGAGGCCACTTTTGCCTCGATTGTAGCCAAAGAAGCATCAAAACTGCCTTTTAATTTGATTATTTCCTGCTGGGTTTGTGATTTTTCGGTGTTAACTTGTGTTTCTAGCGTGGTTATACCAGTTTGCAAGGGTCTCAGGGCGATTTGTATGGTTTCTGAGAGCTTTTCAGCGGAGAAATCACTGCTCGACGGCAACTTATTGAGGGCAGTTAGTGCAGTTTCCAAGGATTTCTCACACATTTCGAGTTTTGTCTGCACATTTCTCTGCTGAAAGTCCTCCAAAGCCTCGATTTTCGCTCCTAGTCGCTTATCTATCTTCTTTAAAGCCAAATTCACCTCTTCCACACTCTCTGTGACTGTTTTTACCTCTGGTTTAATCACCAATTCTTCTATTTCATACTTCGTAATCGCCTTTAAACTCCCAATTTCCGCTTTTAGTTCCCTTTCAGTGGCAATTAGCATAGTTTGCAGGCCGTTAAGTTTCCCTGTAGCAGTGGCTAGCCGCTCCTCTGTGTCTTTTCGTGAGTTTTCTCTGTCTTTCCGCTCTGCTTCGATGGAGCCGGAGACATCTTCTCTCAATTTGGCGGAAACAGCTTCAAGTCGCTTGGACAAGATCTCCTGGTAGTCAGACTGGCGCTTCTGGGATGCGAGGAGCAGGTCTACTTGCGAGTTAAGAGCCTTTGCAGACTTCTTGAGTCGGGCGCTGAGAGTTTCAGAGGAGCTTTGGACGGCAGTTTCCAGGTGCATGTGGGCACTGGTGAGTGCTAGGACATGTCTACACATCACAGCGATGCTGGTCTTCACTGGCAAAGGGATGTTCTGCCACAGGTCTGTGTTCACAGCTTCCAATTCCACTAGTGAGTCACCAAGGGAGACAGGCGGTTCCACCATATGCAGTGACGTTATAGGGTGGTGGATAATGCTTAGGCTGGGAAGACGAGTACCGGCCTTGCTGCGGAGCATAAGGACAGAGCCTGCAGACCCAATAGACGAGACAGTGAAGGAGTTCCTGCCCCCGAAGGCTTTCTATGCCCAGCTCAAGTCTCGTGGCATGGACTTCTTCACTGGAGTGCCGGACTCTCTGCTGAAGGACTTCAACTCCTACATCCTAGACAACGTGCCTGAGAACAGACACATCATAGCGGCCAACGAAGGCGCTGCGGTGGCCATTGCAGCAGGCTATCACCTGGCTTCGAGAAAATTCCCAGTGGTCTACTTGCAGAATTCTGGCCTTGGCAATGTCGTAAACCCACTGCTTTCCCTAGTGGACTCCCGTATCTACAAAATCCCTATCCTGTTCCTTATCGGGTGGAGAGGGGAGCCGGGCACAAAGGACGAGCCGCAGCACACAGTGCAAGGCCAGGTTATGAATAACCTCATGACAGACTTGGGCCTTGCATACCAGGTACTACCGGACTATGAGGATGGAGCGGCTGCAGCACTGGACTTAGCTGTATATCACATGAGGTCGAGAGGCTCATCCTACGCGTTTTTAGTCCGCAGAGAAACCTTCCTCAAGTACAAGGGACTGAAATCGGTCAAACTGGACCTGCCCATCAACCGCGAGCGAGCCATTCAGCTGCTCCTCGCCAAGACCGATCGCTACGACGCCTTCGTCGCTACCACTGGCTTCACTAGTCGCGAGTTGTATGAACTCCGCGAGCAAAGCAGTCAAAGCCACGAACAGGACTTCTACGTGGTGGGGTCTATGGGGCATGCTTCTTCCATCGCTATGGGCATTGCCCTTTCCAAGCCTTCCAAGAACGTATACTGTCTGGATGGAGACGGAGCAGTGCTCATGCATATGGGAGCGCTGGCGCAGGCCGGGGCACGCCTACTGCCCAATTATCGTCATATTCTGCTGAATAATTCGAGTCATGACTCAGTGGGAGGACAGCCTACAGTGAGTCCAGGGATGGACTATGTGATGCTGGCTAAGGCCTGTGGGTACCAGTATGCTGCCACTGCCACTACAGAGGCTGACATGGTGGCTCGGCTCAGTGAAGTGACGAAGACGCAGGGCCCAGCTTTCCTCGAGCTCAAAGTGTGCAGGAAAACTCGAGACAACCTAGGCAGACCTAAAAGCACTCCCCGGGACAACAAAGAAGCCTTCATGACTTTCTTAGAGTCCTAAACTCCCTCTTTCCCAGCTCTCCAATACCATTATGAGACCTTTCTTGTCCTCGCACCGACTGCCTCCGGTCACCAAGCAGGCCCGAGAAGGCAGTCAGTGGAATCAAGTGATTTCCGAACTGCTCAGATCACTGCAAAGCAGGGCTGAGGACACCTATGCTCTCAAGGCTCTGTCTGAATGCAGGACTGGCAAAGCCAAACTCACTGCGGAAAAGACAGTAGCGGAGATCGAAGCGAAGGAGGAGTGGAGACTATGCAGAGAGGACAGTCTACTGAGTGGGATTGCAGCACTGAGATTTGAAAACGGAATCGAACGGAGGTAATGCCAAAGCAGCTACTTGGACAAAATCGTTCACAAGATGGTCAAAATAAACCTGCAATTCGCAGAGGAACCCTCTAGCTCCGACCTCAACGCTGCAGACTTACACGTGAGCGCAGTAATGTGCGGCGACCGAAGCGCTTGGCCAGACGTCTCTCTGTGGCAGGACAGAGAAAGCCGCATACTGGACTACTGCCTGCAGAGCACTTCTATATGTGTGAGCGCTGTACTGACTGTATGTCTGAAGACTTCAAGAGTGGGCTTTGCAAAGGAACTACACAGGCAAAAGAGCGGTCTGGAAGGAGTGGGTCTGAGCAGAGGCCTCGGCCTACTTTGTGTCAGCCGCAGTCTCAAGTCCCGCAATATACTGAAGCCTGTAAAGCCTCCGTCAGTCAGAGCCAAGTCTACTCCCCTGCAGTTGGAGTGGAAAAAGGACATGTTCGCTGTACTGCTGGGCAAAAACTCCGACCTTGCTGGGAAAGTCAGGGAGTTTCGGAGACTGGCATTGTACAGGAAGGCCAACCACAGCTACTTGGAGGAAAGTACAGACGTGGAAAGCGAGTATATGGGGAAAATGCACAGGGCGAAAGGATATGAAAAGCTAGGAGCCACGAATCCAGCGCTCATTCCCTACTACCGCCTTCGTTCTTCCCAGCAAAGGATGTTCAAAGCTGTATCTGGACCCTATTTCCCCCCTAACACCCCACTGCCCAACCGCATCAAAACTATCCACTGTGCATTATTGATCCAAAGGGCCTATCAACATTTCCGAAGAGAGCGAAAAATGCGGGGAATTCTGGTAATTCAAGCCTGGTTTCGGCAAGAAGAGACCCTTAGAGGCTATCTACGAAGGAAATTTGAGAGCTTTCGAATGGTATTTTTCGCAGGGAAGTTGCAGCACTGGTACCCACTACTAGTAAATAAGCTCAGAGAGCGAAAAGACCGTGTAAATTACGCAAAAGGCGACTATTGCCGCTATTTGCCCTGCATCAGGACGATGCAGCGACTCGTCCGAGGCTTTTTGGTTCGTAAAAGGGTGATTTTGTGGGTAAAAATTAATGCAAAACTCAGAACTAACAGGACAATTGCTCGATTTCGAAGACTGAAAACAGCGATTTGGGCCGAAAGTTCCTCAATAGAAGGCAACTTGGTGGCTGTTGCGATCTCTGTCGAGTCGCAAATCGCTGCTTTGCTTGAAAATTTGAAGCAGGGCAAGCAAGTCAAAGGCTTTATCAGTGAGAAGGAAGTCACGGACTACTTAAACAGCCTGGAGAAGGCAGAGGCGCAGACTCGACGGCAGCACCTGTGGCAAAGCGCGAGTGCTCGGCAGCAGCGGCTAGTGCAGGCAGATAGGCTAATCTGGGCCACCTATAATGGCGACATCGCTGGATGCCTTTAAGCGTCTGCTGATGCAAGTGCCCAAGTTGGATGTGGCTGAGGACTTCAAGGCGGAGCAGGTTCATGACTATTATTTGGCGCAGGAACGGGTTAATGACGTAGAGCTTTTTTACTACGGCCAGTTCGACTGCCTGGCCTCTAAAGCTGCCCCTCGCCAGGACAAGTACAACGAGCTGAACCGCAAATTCAAGGAAATCACTTTCAATCTCTCCGAGATCTACCGTCTTTCCCACTAAGTCCAGCTAGAATATATGGACCAGTGCTTCCGCAACCGCAACTTGGTCATGGTTATCAGCGACTTCCTCACTTTCACTGATACCTTTCGACTGTCGCTGGTGAATGAACAGCTGAGGACGTTGCTGAGGAAGGATGATATTTGGTGGCCGCTGTACTTCAGGGAGTATCCGTATCGAGTGGTGGATAGGAAGGCGGGAGGGGCGCTGCAGGCCTTTCTGTACTGCCACAAACACGCTTCCGACCTGGAAAACTTCCAAACCAGCAAGAAACTGACCCTGGGCATATTAGGCAACCTGAAGGGAATCCAAGTCCCCGACTACATGGCCCTACGAAGACTCGACTTCTACGAGATGTTTTCCAAGCCCATTATTCGCAAAGGAGTAGCCATCGAGATAACTGCCCTGAGTCTCCCAGGCAGCCAGGACTTGGAGTATGACAAGGAGTATATCCACTGCTTCCTGCTCCTCGTTAATTCAGTCGAAAGCAGCGACTTAGAGACCTTCCGATCCTGGCTAGAAGCCTTCTATGAGCAGCAATGTGGAAATTTTTTCATTCTATTCAACCATCGAGACAGCAGCGGAGTGAACCCCTTGTCTCTCCCCGAGGTAGCAGCCCTGCGAACCCTGGTGCCAGTGGTGTGCATTGAGGAACTGACAGAGGCCAGCATTAATGCAGTGCTGAGTAACATCTTGAGAGTCGTGAGGAAAAAGGAGAAGGGGAAGTTGCAGGAAGCGCTGAGGCCGGAAAGAGTGGAGGAGGTGACGCCGAGGTTTAGAAGGCTTTGCAGGCTGCTCTAGGCAATAGGACTAGGACTTAGATCATATTTGTGCCAATAAAAGTGAACTGTCCTAGTGAA
>Ga0247837_1004121_pt1 | contig 23879 bp, 25 predicted proteins | sample LaCtaG_2_FD_187115 | JGI IMG/M metagenome (GOLD analysis project Ga0247837, IMG submission 187115) | Freshwater microbial communities from meromictic Lake La Cruz, Castile-La Mancha, Spain - LaCruzMarch2015_14.5m | ecosystem: Environmental > Aquatic > Freshwater > Lake | place: Spain: Castile-La...
GATTTGTCTACAAGAAAATTACCGGGAAGACTCTTCCCCACTACTCCAAGGCCCAGTACAACCAGGCCAAGAGAATTAAGAGAGGCAATGCCCAGCCAGGTGACCTCGTCTTCTTTTTCCAAGGCGGAGCGCACCACGTTGGGATTTACATTGGTAACGGAAAAATGATCGATGCACCCAATGCTGGCAAAAGCGTTCGCGTCAGTCCGATCTCCGGATCTTGGTGGGGTCGTAGCTACACCGGTATGGGCCGAATCCTCCCCGCTTGAGGCTTGAGGCTTGAGGCTTGAACCTTAGGGTTTAAACACTGAGCGGAAGGCGCACCGAGATCTGAAGCCCGGTACCTTCCGGGGCTCCTTGCGCCCAGGCATCTCCTCCGGCCATGCGGGCACTTTCTTGAACGAGGGCCAGTCCGAGTCCGCTACCACCCGGGTGAGAATTGCTCGCACGGTAAAACCGATTAAATATTTGAGTGAAATCCTCGGTCTCGGGTAGTCCTGATCCGTCATCCGCGACCATCAGCTCACAGAAGGATCCCGCTCTTTGGAGGGTGACGACAGCCTCGGAATTTGCGTATTTCAATGCGTTACCCAGTAACTCATCAATAATTCGGGAACATGTGCCCGCGGGCACCGTGACGGTGCAGTCTTCTACCTCTGCACGAATCACAATTCCTTTTTCTTGTGCAATCACAGTGGCCGCTTCAACACGGTCGAGCACAATTTCGCTCAGCGACTCTTCGCGCATGTTGAGCATCCCCGAATCTGACCGGGTCAATAGCAAGATTTGATCAATACGGTGTGCCAATCGATCAACTTCGGCAATTGCAGCATCTGCATTAGATATAACTTCAGGATCCGTCGACACATCAGAGATCGCTTCGAGTCGAAGCCGCACACCTGTCAGCGGACTGCGCAAATGGTGAGAGGCATCTGCTGCAACTCTCTGCGTCCGACTCAACAGCCCTTCGAGGCGAGATGCGGTCGCGTTCACAGCCGTAGCTGCGTAGCGGATCTCTTTTGCCCCATGCTTTTCATCTGCTCGTATGGATAAGTCCTGCGGCATGAGTTCAATGACATCGGTCAAGGCATCAACGGGTCTGGCAAGTGAACGGGAGAGGAACCAAGCCACGAGGCCAGCAGCCAGAACAACACTGGCAACAAAAGCAATCAGCCAGAGTTCCGCGATGAGGACTTCCGAATCAACCTCACTTTCGCTTAAGGAAAGCCGCACCACTGCAACGACTTTAAAGTTTTGATTAATTGGGGCAGCCACGAAACGCAAGTCATCACCCAATGTGACAGAAGGGCGAACATCTGATGCTAATTCCCCGGCAAGTGCTGCCTCAATCTCCGGGCGATCAAATGACCGATCTACACCACTTGAATCACTGTCTGCAATCAAAGTCAGATCAGAATTGACAACAACAACGCGAGCACCTGTTCGATCGGCTGTTGCATCAGCAGTAGCCTGCCAATCAATGTAGGGCTGTGATGACATGACCGAAGCAGTCGTCAATGTGTCAAACTCTAATGCGCTCAGGAAATTTTCCCGTTCATAATTACTGATGGCAAGTCCTAAAGGAATGGCAAGCGCTAGTGCAATGACGGCGACAAGTGTTGTCATTGCAATAACTAATCGTCGAGTCACGGCAGATCCACATATCGGTAGCCAACGCCTCGGACAGTTTCAATCAAGTCAGCATTTCCCAGCTTTTTCCGCAATCCCGCGACGTGCACGTCGAGGGTCTTTCCGCTGCCGATCCAAATGGGGTCCCACACTCGGGAATACAACTCTTGGCGGGGCACAACACGCCCTGGTTCTTCGAGAAGTACGGCAAGCAAATCAAACTCTTTAGCGGTCAGCTCAATCAACTCACCTAATACGTGTACCGACCTTCGGTTTCGATCAAGACTTACTTGACCCATTTCACTGGGTGCTTCAACAACGCGTCTGCGCGAAATTGCACGGACGCGCGCTGCAAGTTCTCGCACGGAGAATGGTTTGACCACATAATCATCGGCACCGATTTCCAGTCCAATAATTCGATCCATCTCATCTCCGCGGGCGGTTGCAATAATGACGGGGATATCAGATATTTTCCTGATCGCCTTCAAGACTTCAAGGCCATCCATGTCGGGCAGCCCCAGATCAAGGATCAGAATGTCTTTACCGGGAAGGGCTTCAACGACTAAACCCCCGAATTCCACGCATGTTGCCTCGAAGCCATTTCGCACTAAACCTTGGACGAGGGGCCCTGAAATCGCCGGGTCATCTTCCACCACGAGTACATGCATAGGAGCATCGTGCCAGACGACTAACCCAGAACTTGGTTTCCTTACCCAGACTTAACCTTGGACAACCTTGGCTTAACGTTCACTTTGGCATGGTTGAGTCATGAAAAGAAACAGCACACTCATCTCAGTAGCCGCAGCCACCGGAATAGTGGGTGCCACCGTAATTGCTGCAATCTCCTTGATGCAGGCAACAATTACCAGCGAGTCAGAGAACGAAACCGTCACTCTTGCCGCTTCCAGTGCCACTTCCCCAATGTCACCGGATCTCGCATTTAACCCATCCCCATTGCCCGAGATCCCAGTGATAACAGCACCAGTGACATCCAATGAAGTGGTGACTTCCTCCTCGAGTGTCGGTCAGATAGATCGCGAATACGCGATCAAGGCTGTAGTTGATGCAACGGGCGGCAAGGTCACCAAAGTTGACTCTCTCACCCACAACGGAATCGATGCTTTCAGCGTCACTGTGAAGCGCACCGACGGATCGGTCGTTACCGGTTACGTGAATAAATCCAGTGGAGCTGTTTACGAATGGGCCATTGTCAAAGAAGCCCCCGTTAAGCAGTACGAAGAAGAAGAGTACGAAGAAGAAGAGTACGAAGAAGACGAAAGTGAAGAAGGCGAGTACGAGGAAGACGAAAGGGAGAATGAAGATGACTAATTCAAAAGACGTGAAGCAACGCAACACGAAAATCATTTCAACGGGTCTGGCTGTTGCCACGGGCATTGGAATTGTTGGAGTCATCGGTTTTCGAACCATGGAAGATGCTGCGGCTCAAAGTGCATCAGCTACAACGAGCGTCGATGCGAGCAGCGTAGAAGTCGCCTCCCTGGAGGGCTACTCGGCTGAGCAACTACAGGCTTATGCGCAGGCCCTCACCCAAGAGGCTGTTCGTTTAAGCGAATATCGGGATCAGTTGAATGCGGTTGCCCAGCAACTTGTTGCAGCTCAAGCAGATGGTTCGGTAACCGTTTCATCCAAACCCGCTAAATCACCGAGTGCGAGTACTACACCGAAAATCGCGCCAGTTCCTGCTACGGCGAAACCACCAGCACTTCAGAGCAACTCACAAGGATCCGGATGAGCACCGCCCTAGCCCTTAGTCGTAAGCACAGCGTCACAAAAAATGTTGACGTAGCTGACGTAGCTTCCGTGGCTTTCCGAGCCATGGGGTCTCCCGTTGAAGTGACGCTGTGGGGTGATCCGGTGATCATCGAAGAACTTATTGCGTTGGTTCCGGTACGGATGGAGATTTTGGAGCAAAGCTGGAGCCGGTTCCGAACCGATAGTGAACTCTCACGCAACAATGCACACGCGGGAAAGGGTGAACTGCTGATCTCTGATGATTTCCGGGAGCTCGTCACTTCCATGCTTGATGCAGCAACACTGACCAACGAGCTGTTTAATCCAACGATGGCTCGAGTTATTGATGCACTGGGTTACAGCGTTGATTTCAACAAGATTTCAGCCAATCACAGCGCCGCAACTTCTTTGCCCACAGTTGGTTCACCAACAGGGATTCATCTGCGGGGAAACCACCTCGCATTGGATTCCGGAATTGCTTTGGATCCGGGTGCAATAGGAAAAGGGTTGGCCGGAGACATCCTGTGTAGGGAATTTCGGGCCGCCGGAGCGATCGGTGTGTTGGCAAACATTGGTGGTGATGTCGTGACTTCAGGAACACCGGGCACAACAGGTGCAGACACCATTGACAGTTGGAACATTGGTGTGATCAACGAACTCGATCGCGATGAAATCATTGCAACCGTCAACACAGATGCAGATTCACTGGCTGTTGCAACAAGTACAACGGCTCGACGCGTGTGGGGGAACGGAACACACCACGTGATCGATCCCCGAAGCGGAAACGTGTCAGCAACGGATCTCGTGCAAGCCACAGTCGTTGCCGAACAAGGGTGGATCTCTGAGGCGTATGCAACTGCAGCGATGGTACTCGGATTCACCGAAGCTCAATCATTTTTGAACAAGATGGAAATCTCGTACTACCTGGTTCGAGAAAGTGGAGAGGTTGCGTTCGCATGAACAACATAAATAGCCTATTAAATGCAGACATCGCTTGGACATGGCTCATCATCCGCGCCAGTGGCGTTCTGGCTTGGGCTCTTCTGTCCGCGGTTGTTTTTTGGGGCCTGTTCCTGCGAACTCGCATTCTTGGCACTAACTCAACTCCCGTTACCCTGCTACACCTGCACCGCTGGTTGGGCGCACTCGCCTTAGCCGCCCTCGCCGTACACCTGGGCGCATTACTGATTGATCCCGTGGTGAAGTTCACCGTGCCTGAAATTTTGGTTCCCGGATTAGCTTCATGGCAGCCCATCCCGGTCGCTCTGGGAACATTGGCGCTGTGGTGCATGTTGCCCGTATCCCTGATCGGTCGTATTCGAACCAAAATGGGCAAGAAGGGGAATTCGTTCTTCAAAAAGTCCCACTTGATCGCGTACTTCGCCTGGCCACTGGCCACGGCCCATTACGTTCTCGCCGGAACGGATGCAATGACGGAATGGTCAATTGCACTCGTGATCGCCGTGTCGGTCATCCTGGTCTTCCTTCTGCTTGCCCGCGGATTCGTGCAACCAGCTCGACGTGCACCTCGGCCACGGCCGACAACCGCTACGCTCGGTAACGGGGATAACGACACAACGGAAATGCCTAAAATGGTGGAACGACGCGAGCTTGCGGACAGTACGGTGTAGTCATTCCAGTGTCGGGGTGACCTAGGCCCTGGACCTGGACCTGGACCTGGACCTGGAACCTAGAGCCTAGAGCCGAGTTGGGAGGACGTGAAGGTGAACGACTCGGCTCTGGGCCTTGATGGTCTGCTCGGCTGGTCCCTAGCGCGACAGGTGGCTTATGCGGCTGGGCGACCACTCCCTTTTGTCCGGGCCCGACTCGATGAAGCGAGCGGTTCGTTACTGGGCGAGCCCATAGTTGCACTTTCTGATGAACCCAATGAAGATGTCGCCGAGTTTGACGGCTACGCCTTATGCGCTGCCGGGCCTTGGACCGTCATCGATTTGTCAACTGACGTGGCACTGCCTCAGCACTATGCAACAAAGTTGCGTGCATTTGAACCCGTGCCTCCACACACCGACGCTGTGCTCGCACTCTCACAAGGCCAAATGCAGGAGATTCAACCGGGTGAACACCAACTCATTGCATTTGATTCACTTAATGGAACCCCCGATGAAAATGCCCGGCCCGAATTTGGCTCTGGGATTATTCGTCAGGCGGCAATCGCCAGCGCCGGGCGTGAACTTGTCGCTGCAGATTCACTGATTACCCCCCAAGTTATTTCACTTGCCGCTGCGGCAGGTCACGACTTCTTGCGAATCTGCCCGCCACCGATTGTGGGTACATTAATCATCGGCGCATCACTTCTCGAACAGGGTGTTCCCCGAGGTGGGCGAGTGCGTGACGCTTTGGGCATCAGTGTTCCTGCGTTCGTTGGCGCACTCGGCGCCCGAGGCAACCCATATGTACGGGCACCTGAAACTCGCGATTTACTCCTTGAAGAAATTGATGACTCACACGCTGATCTACTTATTACGACCGGATCAACAGCTCCCGGCGGCGCTAATTTGTTGCGTAATGTTCTGCGTGATTTAGCCGCACACTGGTTAATTGATGGAGTCACCATGACACCTGGTGCCCAAGTTCTTCTTGCGCGTTTACCCGATGGAAAGCTTTTACTGGGACTACCCGGTGATCCACGAAGTGCACTTGCCGCTCTTGTGAGCATTGCACCACCTTTGATCGCTGGTCTGCGCGGAGCAAAATGGAGTGAGAGCACCCAAACTGCTGTGCTCATCGATGAGACTCCATTACCCGAGTACGCGGAGGACACAGCCATAGTGCCCATCAGGGTGACCAACAGTCCTGCCGGTCGAACTGCACAGGTACTTCACTCTGGCGGGCCTGCCGGTTTAACCGGATGGGCGAATGCAACCGACTTCGCGGTCGTCCCACCCGGTATGGGCTCTCCCGGCGACGTTGTCATGACACTTTCCGCGTTAGGGGTCTAATTAGGGGTCCGATTGCGGTGGCTAGCACCTGATCCGGTGTCGTTGCTGGCATGATTGAGTGCGTGCGAAGAGAAGGTAACTGCGATGCAAGACGATGAAGACAGCAGTTCAACTGAATCCATTCGGTCATTACTATTTCGTGGCAGCAAGATCACACCATTACAGAATGTAAGTTTGCGCATTGGTGTCGCAGTTCTCGCCCTGGTCATCACTGCGCTCACCGTCTATTTCGAGCGCACATGTTACGCCGACCGAGGTGTCGCGGGAGAACTCACACTGATCGACGCTTTCTATTACGCGACTGTGAGCCTTTCAACAACCGGTTACGGCGACATTGTTCCCGTATGTGAATCCTCTCGAGTAGTCAACGTGCTCGTGATCACACCACTTCGCTTCCTCTTCCTGATTGTTCTGATCGGTACGACAATCGAAGTCCTAACCAAAAAAACACGAAGTGAAATCCGCTCCCGACAATGGAGGAAGAAAGTGGAAAACCACACCATCATCATTGGATACGGAGTCAAAGGTCGTAGCGCCGCCAAGGCGCTCCTCGACGCTGGTTACAACCCGAACACAATTGTTGTCGTTGCAACTGATCGCGAGTCGTGTGAGCTTGCAACACGAGATGGACTCGTCGCTTTCGTTGGTGACGGCCGCCAAGAAGAAGTGCTCCGTGATGTGTCAATTGAGCGGGCCGGGCAAATCATTGTCGCCACCAACGAGGACGACACCTCGGTGTTGGTAACTCTCACCGCTCGCCGGCTCGCGCCGGCAGATGCAAAAATTATCGCAGCCGTCCGAGAGTCACAAAACGCCGACGTGATGCGCCAATCCGGTGCGACTAGCGTCATCCCCACTGCTGAATCCGCTGGGCGCCTCATGGGCCTGTCGGTCATTAGCTCAGCAGCGGGTGCGCTCATGGAAGATCTACTTGACTCCTCCCGTGGACTGGAAGTTACCGAACGGGAGGTAACCAAAGACGAGCTCGGTATGTCACCGGGTGATCTCAACGAAAAAGGTCTCATCATCTTGGCGATAATTCGAGGCGGTATCACGCACCGCTTCTACACGGAAAGTATTCGCTTCCTGGAGCAAGGCGATCGAATGGTTGTTATTAAATATAATCAGGACGAGGACTGACCATGTTTGCCATCACCCAAAAAGTTTTTGGTGGTCCGGAAACCCTTGAATGGTCCAGGGTCGCCGACCCGCAACCGGATCCCGGTGAAGTAATCATTGACATCAGTGCTACCGCTGTTAACCGCGCCGATCTACTGCAGCGCAAAGGAAACTACCCCCCTCCCCCCGGTTCTACCGACATTCTCGGCCTTGAATGTTCCGGAACAATCGTTTCTGTTGGCGCAGCGCTCACCATGGACCGGATCGGCGAGCGCGTAACCGCACTATTAAATGGTGGTGGATACGCGCAAAAAGTGGCGGTTCCTCTCGGTCAGGTAATGAGCGTCCCCGAGGGTGTCAGCCTCATTGATGCCGGAGCCCTGCCGGAAATTGCCGCGACGGTGTGGAGCAACTTCACCAAGGTGCTGCACCTGCGCGAAGGAAACACAATTCTTATTCACGGTGGTGGCGGGGGAATCGGAACATTTGCCATTCAGGTAGCAAAGGCGCTCGGGGTAAAAGTTGCAGTAACCGCCGGCAGCCAAGAAAAACTCAATGTGTGCGCATCTCTGGGCGCGGACCTATTAATCAATTACAAGGAGCAAGATTTTGTCGAAGTGATCCAGGAAACCTGGGGTGGCACTGACAATATTTTGGATAACATGGGCGCAAGTTACCTTTCTAAAAATGTCGAAGCGCTCAAGCGCAATGGTCACTTAGCAATTATTGGAATGCAGGGTGGAACCAAAGTTGATTTCCAGATAGACCAACTGCTGCGCAAGAACGCCACGATCAGCACAACCTCACTGCGCGGTCGCCCAGAGTCGGAAAAGTCGGCGATCTGTCGGGAGGTTGAGAAAATTGTCTGGCCCTGGATCACTGACGGCACAGTTAAGTTGGTGATTAATCGAGTAATGCCCATCGAAGACGCGGGTGAAGCCCATAAAATTCTTGAAAACGGCGAAGCAACTGGAAAGATATTGCTCCAGGTTCGTTAGACGAGCGCCGCAATTTTGCGGATCAAGTACGGCGAGAAATACCCGCTGTACTTTGATTGAAGCTCTGGATTGCGCCAATCCATCCCGGTAACGACACCACGACAGGTCGGAAATTCACACAGGCACGCAAACTCGTCATAGTCCGATGCGTCACACATTGCGTAATCAAATGAGAGTTCTTCACCGGGTTCAATATCGCGCATGGCTACCAAAATTTGGGATCCGATCAGACCACAGTTGGGTTCACACGAATGATTCAACATTTCACCGGCTTCTGGTGTATCACCGGACACCAAATACAGATCGTGATCAATTTGAATTGAACGACCCCGACGGTCCTTACTCATGGTGTCGAGGGTTTCACGCTCAATTACCCAGCCACCGAAACCGGCAACGGTTTCACCCTTGCTGATCCGCTCCGTCACAAAGGAGCCCCAACCTTTTCCGCCGGCGGGGCGAGCCTGTGCTTTCGGGGTCAACCAGTTGTAGTCCATGAAGGCTCCCTGCGCTCAGTGTGTAAGACCTCGTCGTAATCCAAAGACAACGAATCGTGCCACATGGAAGTTGACTACTCTCAGCCACCCTGCCTGTCGGCCTTTTTACCCACGACCGAGCGCCACAATTCACCCTCCCCTGAGAAAAGTAGACTGAGCCCGTGATTGACCCCAATATCCTGCGTGCACACCCCGAGCTCGTTCGGGAATCCCAGATTAAGCGTGGTGAGGACCCGAACCTGGTTGACCAGTGGCTAGCGGCTGACATCGCGGCTCGTGAGGGACAGCAAGCCTTTGACCTACTGCGTAATGAGCAGAAGATTCTCGGGAAAGAGATGGGTCCGTTGCAGGGCAGGCTCAAAAAGGAGCCCGCACCCGAGTTAACCGCGCAGGTGGACGCTCTCATGGCGAAGGCGACGGAGCTTGCCGCTCGAGTCAAGATTGCCGATGAACACGCGTCACATCTCAATGAAAAAGTTAACGCAATCGCTGGCGCTCTTTCCAATATTGTTGATCCTCGCTCACCCGTCGGTGGTGAAGACAAATTTGAATTGATCGAATTAGTGGGAACACCCCGCGATTTCGCAGCTGAAGGTTTTGTCCCCAAAAATCATCTGGAAATCGGTGAGGCGCTCAAAGCAATCGACGTTGATCGTGGAGCCAAAGTTTCAGGCTCCCGCTTCTACTTTCTGACCGGACAGGGCGCACTCCTCGAGTTTGCACTGTTGAATCTTGCAATGGCGCAAGCCACCGCCAACGGATTCATTCCCATGATCACGCCTGCTTTGGTTTTGCCCGCCGCAATGGAAGGAACAGGTTTCCTCGGCCAAGCGGAAGAAAATGTTTACCGGGTTGAATCCGACGACATGTATTTGGTGGGTACCTCAGAAGTTCCACTCGCGGCCTATCACTCCGATGAAATCATTCCCGGTGCTGACCTGCCGTTGCGTTATGCCGGTTGGTCAACATGTTTCCGCCGCGAAGCAGGTTCTTATGGCAAGGACACAATGGGAATTATTCGCGTTCACCAATTCGACAAAGTTGAAATGTTTGTTTACTGCGATCCTGCGCAAGCACAAGAAGAACATGAACGGCTACTGCAGTGGGAGAAAGACTTCCTTGATGCCCTTGAACTCCCTTACCGGGTGATTGATGTTGCATCCGGTGACCTTGGGTCAAGTGCTGCTCGCAAGTTTGACATTGAAGCATGGATTCCAACCCAGGGTACCTACCGCGAAGTGACATCGACTTCGAACACAACCGAGTACCAAGCCCGCCGGTTAAAGATTCGGATGCGCGATTCAGAAGGAACAAAGCCACTGGCAACCTTGAATGGAACTTTGTGCGCGATGCCGCGCATAATTGTTGCGATCCTGGAAAACCACCAACAGGCCGACGGAACTGTGAGTGTGCCTAAGGCATTGCAACCATTCCTCGGTGGAAAGAAAGTGCTCACGTGACAACAACGCAGGATCCTGAAGGCCCCCCTCTGCACATTGCGGGTGAGGCACTGCCCATCAACTGGAGGCCAGAGCTCATCGCGCTCGACATTGATGACACGCTTGCAGAATATTTAGGCAGCATTGCCCATGAAGCCGTTGACGCAATCGAGCGGATAATCGAAGCTGGTATCAAAGTAACTCTTGCAACCGGCCGTTCCATCAGTACTACCTACCCCATTGCTCGGGCAGCTGGAATCGACGACTTGATCGTCTGCAGTAACGGTGGCATATTGGCCATGGTCGAAACTGAAAAGGTCATGGAAGCCATCACATTTGACCCTATGGATGCAATTGAGCAAATCATGGTTCTTGTCCCCGATGCGGTTTTCGCTGTTGAAGACACTAAAGGCCACTTTTTTACAACCCACATGTTTGAAACTGGCGCACTCGGAGTCAATATCCAAGAAGTCGGACTTGCCGACCTGAACAAGGAACCCGTCGTCAGGCTGGTTGTCCGCAGCGAAAGCGCCACCGCGGAAACTTACAGTGCGGTAGCAAAAAGCCTTGGCTTTCACTCGGTTGTCTTTGGAATTGACCGAGTATCGTGGATGGACATTGCACCCCAAGGGGTCAACAAGGCAAACATGCTCAAAGAGGTGTGCGCTCGTCGACAGATCGATCCCACAAAAACAATTGCGATTGGTGATTCTTGGAACGACATTGAGATGTTGGATTGGGCTGGCTTCAGCGTGGCCATGGGAACTGCTGTGCCAAGAGTTGCGGCGCATGCAGATCTTGTTACGTCACCCGAGCCTGGGATCGGCGTTGCCCAGATCCTTAACGCAATACAGCTGTAAACGTGCCTATAAACAAACCCAGTAGCAGTTGTGCGGGTTGTTTAGTCGATAGTAAGCATGATGTCGGGAATTGCCTCGTGCAATGCAACTCGCCAGTCGCGCATCGGTTCCATTCCTACTGCCGCCCAACCTTGGTGGCCCAAAACTGAATATGCGGGCCGCGGGGCAAGTTGAACAAAGCTCGAGGAATCGGTGGGAAGGATTCGTTCAGGATCTTCACCAATCTCGGACATGATGGCGCGTGCAAATTCATACCAAGAAGTAACACCGCTATTTGTGCCGTGGAAAATTCCCGAACCAGAATAGGTATCTAACAATGTAACAATCTGATCAGCCAGATCTGATGCGCAAGTTGGTTGACCAATTTGGTCGGTAACCACACTCAGGGTCTCACGATCTCTTTGCGCTTTGATAATTGTTTTCACGAAATTGTGTCCCGTCGCGCTATACAACCAAGCGGTGCGGATAACGAGGTGGTTAGCTGGCAAAAGCTCACGAACGAAGTTTTCACCGGCAAGTTTGGTACGACCGTAAGCCGTAATTGGCCCCGGCCGTGAATCTTCTCGGTACGGCTCGGTTGCATCGCCTCCAAACACGTAGTCCGTTGAGATCTGCACTAAGCGCGCACCTGCCCTGGCGCAATATGTCGCCAGGATTGCTGGTCCCTCCGCGTTAACCGTAAACGCGGAGCTTTCCTTTTCTTCGGCTGCGTCAACAGCGGTCCAGGCGGCACAGTTGATCACAACGTCGGGTGCGATACTTGCAAACGTTGAGGCGATAGACAATTCGGAAGTAATGTCAATGTCGGGTAGATCTCCAACAAAAAGTTCATCATTGGGTCGATCGGAGTAGCGATTAACCAACTCGGTACCAAGTTGCCCGTTGCTGCCGGTGACCAAGATCTTCATGTCAACTACTTAATCGCTGCCTTGGCTTGCAATGGTCGCCACCAGGATTCATTTGCTGTGTACCACGCAATAGTTTCGGCCAGACCGTCTTCGAATTTGTGTTGTGGTTCATAACCCATGGCGCGCAGCTTCGAGTCGTCAACGGAATAGCGTCGATCATGGCCCTTGCGGTCTTCGACCGGAGTAACCATTGACCAGTCTGCGCCCATCGAAGCGAGTACCGCTTCGGTGATCTCCCTATTGTTCAGTTCCAACCCGCCACCGATGTTGTAAGGCTGGCCGGGTTCACCCTTCTCAATCACAATGGCGATTCCCCGACAGTGGTCATCAACGTGTAACCAATCTCTAACGTTGAGGCCATCTCCGTAAAGCGGAACTTTTTTGCCATCGATCAGGTTCGTGACAAAAAGCGGAATGAGTTTTTCAGGAAATTGATACGGGCCATAGTTATTGGAACAGCGAGTCGAAGAAACATTAAGTCCGTAGGTCACAAAATAGGAGCGCACCAATAATTCAGCGGCGGCCTTTGCTGCTGAATACGGTGAGTTCGGCAGTAAAGGTTCAGACTCAGACCATGATCCTTCGTCAATGGATCCATATACTTCATCGGTGCCAATATGCACAACCCGCGCAATGTTATTTCGTAGACAAGCATCTAGAACAGTCTGTGTCCCGACAACGTTGGTCACCACAAAATCCTGTGGTCCGTGGATCGAGCGGTCCACGTGGGTTTCTGCAGCAAAGTTGACGACCACGTCATGGCTTGGCAATACCTGATCCAAAAGATCACCGTCGCAGATATCACCCTGCACGAATGTGTACCGCGGATCAGTGGAAACGGAAGCAAGGTTTTCCAGGTTGCCGGCATAGGTCAACTTGTCGTACACCGTCACGCCTTCTACCTGACCCAAACCGGGATAGGAACCAGCCAAAAGTTCACGAACAAAATGGCTACCAATAAAACCAGCGGCGCCGGTTACCAGAATTTTCATTCCGTTCCCTTCAATTTGTTCAACCATGCTTGGGCGGTCTCAAAATCACTGTCGGTCACACCAGCGCGTAGAACCGGCTCACGTCCGTCGTGGCGAGGATATGAGCCGAGGAAGCGGATATCAAGACATACCCGGTGCAAACCCATAAGTGCCTCTTCAACGCGTAGGTCGTTGACGTGGCCCTCGAAATCCAAACTGAAGTAATAGTCGCCCAATATTTTCTTAGTGGGACGAGACTCAAGACGAGTCAGGTTGATCCCCCGCACGGAAAATTCGGTCAAGATCTCTAACAAACCACCGGCGTGATTACTGCGTTGAAAGACACTCAAGGTTGTTTTGTCGGCGCCCGTCGGAGCAGGAAGTTCACCCGGAAGCTCAACGATGACGAAACGCGTGTGGGCATCAGAGTTATCGCCAATTTCATCAGTGAGAATCTCTAAACCGTAAATCTCGGCGTTGAGCGCCTGTCCAATTGCGGCATCAAAAGGCGGATTAGAACCTACGAGGGCAGCGGCCGCCGCCGAGGTGGACATGGCGGGAATGACGTCAGCGTCGGGCAGATTCGCATTGAGCCAATTTCGCACCTGTGCCTGCGCATGCGGATGCGTACCGATCGTGCGAATCTGCGCGAGCGTTGTTCCCGGCCGAACAAGAAGTGAAAACTGGACGGGAAGCACAACTTCATCGGTGATCACCAAACGCTTACCACTGGCTAGTTCATCCAGCGTAATCGATACCGAACCTTCAACTGAATTCTCAATAGGGACCAGTGCGGCACTAACTTCACCGTTGCGAACTGCATCAAGTGCGTGCAAAACAGACTTGGCAGGGATCGCGTCAACACCGCCCGCGGCATAAACACTTGATGCGCGAAGAGCCGCTTGCGCAAATGAACCTGACGGTCCGAGGTAGGCGATCCTGCGGGTTACATCACTCATGAGCTTCTCTCATTTACATCATTTTTGTCCGGTTGTAAAAATGCCCTTTTCCGACCAAGTGCCCTGTCGACCGCATCCCGCTCCTCGGGAGACAGTTCAATTTCAGACTTCCCACCATTGATCTCTTTCAGATACGAGCGGGTATCAGCACGGCCATGAATTGTGGTAATTACCAAGCCGTCACCATAATCATCCACGATTGCCGCTGAGAAAGAATAACGACCACTGAGATTGTCCAATGCGTCATAGCGCACCACCGCAATGTGATTCAAAGAGTCACGCAGACCAGATTTTAGTTGCCTGATTGCATAATCTTGGGCCTGCAATTCATCTTGGACCACTTCGAATTGCTCCAACGTCCTGGCGAGCACGTCAATGTATGTTTCCCGACCCTCGGCGACCTCTAAGAGCGCGTACGACCTGTGTAGACGGGAAAGCTTGGACAACGCAATAGTGCCAATAACGACCCCAATTACCCCTACGACGACGCCAATAAGCCCCACAATCGTGGCTGTTTGGGCGTCAAGATTCACGCTCATAAGCGTAGCGGCAACTTAGCGCGGTTTCGGAACCGCACCAAAGTGCCCGCAAGTGCGCCATCCGTGCCAACATATGCCCGTGAATACCATCAACCTGCTGACCGCAGATCTTTTCTCTCGAACGGCAGCAACGCTCTTGGGTTCGTTTCTCTTTATTGCCACCACAATTAGCATTTTGAGAACAATCGTGGTTCCACGCGCACTATCGTCGCTCATTGCCGATTCGATTTCCCAGAGCGTGTACGGGTTTCATTTATTCATTGCCAACCGTCGCAAGTCCTATGCGAATCAAGACACGATCTTGGCATGGGTTGGTCCGATGATCATCGTTTCTCAAGTTATCGTTTGGCTAATTCTATATTTGATCTCTTACGGTCTGTGGATTTATGGACTTGGTGGCAGCAATTTCACCGACGCCTTCCGTGAGGCGGGATCAAGTTTGTTTACTCTCGGCTTCGCAGGGACAACTAATTTTGGTCCAACAATTCTCGCCTTTATGGCGGCAGCAACAGGTCCGATCGTAATCGCACTTCTCATTGGTTTTCTCCCCACCATTTATGGTGCTTATATCGACCGTGAAGTTGATGTTTCACTCCTTGGCGTTTCTGGTGGTCAACCGAGTTGGGGACCGGAATACCTCGCACGACTCACTCTCAATAATCAAATTTATGACCTCCCCGATCGAATGAGTTCTTGGACTAAGTGGTTCGGTGAACTTCGCCTAACTCACACGACCTACCAGGTCCTTGTCCACATTAGATCCGCCTCTCCATACCGACATTGGGTTATCGCCAGCATCACCGTTTTGGACGCGGCAGCCCTGCAACTTTGCCTCACAAAAACGCTGCCGCGCGCTGAATGTGCGCAAGTGATTATTCACGGGACGCAAACACTGGAAAGCCTGTACGCAACCTTATTTGTCCGCAAGAAAGTCCTTAAAAAATTACCATTCGTTGGTCGTTTCCTCGGTGCATCAAGTATTGAACCCCTCGTACTGGAACAAATACGCGGTTACAACCGTGGAACAGTTGCGGTTGAAAAGGCGGCGAGCGCTGACACGGCACGCAGCTTTTCAGCAGAAACCCTTCGGCTGATGCGTCAGGGTGAAAGAAACGTTACCCAAATCCCAAAAGAAGAGTTCACCGATGCCGTCAATATGCTCAAGCGGGCTGGCTACCCGGTGGAAGTTGATCTTGACACTGCTTGGGAACAGTTTTCGGTTACACGAGCTCGCTATGAATACGTTGCCTACCAACTCGCTTACACACTCACTGTGGTTCCAGCACCGTGGAGCGGGGTGCGGAGGAAAAATTTCAACACCGTGTGGCCAACTTCAGCGGTTGACATCTATGAAGGCAAACCCAAAGAAAACAATCCCGGAAATGACACAACCTAGATTTTTCTAAACGTCGCGCAAAGTAACTTGGCGTGAAGTCAGCCCAGAGCGTGCACGGCGCTCCGCATCGGTTAACGGCTTTGACAACTTCAATGCTGCGTCGAGTCGCTTACCAAATTCTGCTGCTGGCTCTTCAATTGCAGCAGCACCGCGACCCAGTGGAATATCCCAGACCGGAACGATCAACCCTTGAGCGCGGAACATGCCGACCAACCTGGTGTCAGGGCCGATTGTGTCTTCTTCGGCTGAATGCAGGCGTGCGAGCGCATTGAGTAACTCGTTCTCCGGGGTGGACATAATCCAACGCAGGTGCTCTTTCTCTCCCATCTGAGTCCAGTAGCCAGAGTCAATTGATGCGAGTTTCACAGTTGGATTCGCGTATTCACTTGCGCGCTCAAGGGATGCCTTTACCTCGTCGGTTAAATCCGATCCCTCTTCTATCCAGAAATCAAAGTTTTCATGGACTACAACGTCCAATGCAACGGAAGCGTCAATGAATTCTTGAGCCGAGGGTGAATCTGTGGTGACCCGCTCCAGTCCCACCGGTTCGCCGTAGGGAGCCACCAGCGCGCGCTGTAATGCGTTGGCAAGGTCGCGGGATGGGTCACCACTTCCTGTATTGATTTGCAGCCCCAACAAAATATCGCCGTTGGCCCGCACCAGTGCCGGGTAGGCCATAGGGAGCACCGTCCCCAGCGTCACCCGGCGTCCGTCTGCAACTCCAGGCTTAAGGGTCAACTCGGCTGTCGCAGATGGAATCAGCTCTCGCATTGCGACGATGTCGCATTCACTGGCAAATCCTTGGAATGGGCGGTTAGGAGCGGCAACAGCCTTAGAAGCCTCACGACCGTGGCACGCCTTGTAACGGCGACCGGATCCGCAGGGGCATGGTTCCCGCATGCCGACTACGGGGATTTCATCTTCGATTTGCGTTTCCTTAGCCATAGTGCGAAAACTTACCTGAACTCACAAACAATTCACTCGCGCGGCCACTATTTCGCGACTTCCCTGGAGTTCGCCCGAGCAATTACCTCACCGGGACGATTACTAATGATTGCATCAACCCCCAATTGCAGACACAGGTCAACGTCTTGCATTTCATCAACGGTCCACACATGAACTTCGTGTCCGAATGAATGCACGCGATCAACATAATCTGGGTCTTTCTTCAGGTAATGAATATCGATTCCAGAGATACCAACTCCCTGTGGCAAGGAACCATTTCGACGACGAAGGGCAGGTCTCGCGGCAAGTAAAACAACTTGGGTCGATGGGGAGAGTTTTTTGAACCGTTGAACAGCGAATTGGCTAAAACTCATAACTCTCGCTCGCGGGAACTCACTTCCCTTTTGCACTTTGGTCAATCCGTATCGCACCAGCACGTCAAATAACTCACGCTCAACGTATTTTCCGTACCGCACCGGATGTTTGGTTTCAATGGAAAACTCAATCGTCTGGGAGTAGTCACAAACGGTGGTAAGCAGGGTTTCCAAAGTTAATAACCGCGTCCGACTTTCATCGGGTCTGGGGTCTTCATAGTCAATCCAGTCATCAAGGCTGCCGCTGAAATCATTGGTCACCAAGTCCGCGAGCAACTGGCCCGAGACTGATCCGCGCCCGGTGCTTGTGCGATCAATTCGCCGGTCATGCACACACACCAAGGTCCCGTCATTGGTCAAACGCACATCACACTCAACCGCGTCAACCCCCAACTCAATAGCACGAATATAAGCTGCCAAAGAGTGCTCGGGTTCCGTGTCATTTGCACCGCGGTGGGCAATGATTTTCGGTAGTGCCATGATTCCCTAATGCTAAACCGTGATCTTGATTTAATTCTGTTTGACCTTGACGGCACGCTGACCGATTCAGGTCCAGGGATTCTCAATTGCCTCGAGTACGCCCTGCAGGATCAAGGAATCCCGATCCCTCCCCGTGACGAATTGAGCAAGCACCTCGGCCCACCACTAGTGGTCACTTTCGGCGAGGTTTTCGGCATGAACGACCAAGAGATCGCCCAAGCAATCGACAAGTATCGCGAGCGCTACCACGATGTTGGCCTATTTGAGAACAGTGTCTACGAAGGCGTGCCAGAACTACTCGCCGAGTTGCAAGGAGCCGGTCTGCGCCTGGCCACGGCAACAAGTAAACCCGAATACTCAGCAACCAGAATCTTGCAACACTTTGAACTGGATCAATATTTTGATTTCATTGGTGCTGCTGCACTCGATGGATCACGTGACTCCAAAAATCTCGTGATTGCGCACACGCTTCAGAACACGAACACCCACCCAACTTCACACAACATAATCATGATCGGTGATCGACACCACGACGTGATTGGTGCCAAAGAACATGGAATTGACACAATCGGTGTGCTGTGGGGGTACGGGGATGCAGAGGAACTGCAATCTGCTGGCGTGATCGATATTGCAAAGAATCCAGTCGAACTTCGAGACCTGTTACTGGATTCCTCGGGTCTTTAGGTAGGCAGCAAGTACCTCTTTGGATTCAGGCGAAAAAACATCAAAGCCCCACACGGCCTCGCACGTTTCCCACACCTCGTCTAATTCTGTGTAGTTCAAGATCCCAACAAGCACCCCCACGTCATCGAGGTCGCGGCGTCCGCGCATAGCGCGTGCTTTCATGGCCAACAAAAATTCAGGTGAAGCGACACTCACCGTCAGTCCGCTGATGTTGAGTGCTTCCCATGCGCCCGAATCGGCAATCCGTGGCAGGAGCGGCAGCACTTTCGAGTTTAACCAGTCCTTGCCCAAACGTGTGTTTTCCCGGTACATCTGTTCAATGATTTCATCGATTTCTTCAACCGGTGTGAAGACCGCATCAATGTCATTCGTGATCGTGATGCGCTGATATCCCAACAACATCGCTGTACCACCAACTATGTAAACGTCACCGTGAATTCCGCGCGCATCGAGGCGCGCTCCAAGTTCGGTCAACAAAGTGATCACTTGTTCTCGAGAGGACAACATCAGACGGATTCCAAATTGGTGGCAGCCAGAAATATTCCGCGAGCTCGTAATGCCGGCACTCCTCGCGCGACACCGATACTTCCCAGCAGGTTCCCTTCCTGACCGCCGTCAACAAACCAAGGTGTTTGCAGAAACAGTTCAGGGTTCCTCGTCCAGTTCGGTACGCGAGGGAGTCCGCCCTGCCGTGACCAGTGCACTGCCATGCCAGCAAACGCAACGTCAGCCCGATGCAGTCCTACAGGTCCCGGTTGCATAAGAAAGAACTGTTGATCAACCTGATTGTTCAGTTCGGCAAATCGATCATGTGAATCAATTAATGCCCGGATGATGACCGAGTCTTGATCTTCAACGCTCTTGCACTGCGGCCTAGCGAGCAACTCCCGTAACTCAACTACTTGCGAAGCTAATGTGGGGAACCCACCATCGCAAAAGACGGACTGCGGGTGTAACTCCAACAGAGCAGCAAATCGCTGCTCGATCACGGACCCTGGCTCGAGCACCCCGCGTTCATAAGCGCTGATATTGGATTGCTTGGTTCCCATTAAAAAGGCCAGGTTCACCTGGCTCAGACCAAGCTCTCTGCGTTTAGCCTGAATAAGGTTCACTTCCCCAGTATATATCACAATTAGGTTGTTATATATATTGGGCATATGGCCCTAACATCAAGGGCAGAACAGTGCTTCAGGGCATGAGGGCCGACTACACCGGTACGGTAGAGCCATTGGCTTAGGAGGTTGCAATGACACGAATCGTGAACGTGATCACGGACCCGACCAACTATGTACTCACCCTGACACTCGATGACGGGCGAACAACCCACTTCGACGTCGCTCCCATGCTGTGGGGGCCAGTATTCGAACCATTAAAAAACAACCGAGCACTCTTTGATGCTGTCACGGTCAGTGAATACGGCGATACCGTTACCTGGCCAACCGGGGCAGACGTTGCCCCCGAAGCGCTACTCGCTAATTCAACAGTCTCGAGCTAGACACCGTGTGGCCTTGATGTGGCGCACACCTTCAGTGTTTGAGTTGTTAATGAGTGAACAGCACCCCTGGGTTGAGAATCCCCTTCGGATCCAGCGCTGACTTAATCCCCCGCATGGCGGCGATTTCAGGGGCGCTGCGCGAGAGGTGCAGGTGATCGGCCTTCATGTGACCAACCCCGTGTTCAGCCGAGATCGACCCACCGTGGGCAGCAACGAGTTCCAGCACCGCCGCATCCAAAGTGGTGTCATCGGTGTCAGTTGTGAAGAACACATGGAAGTTGCCATCCATTAGGTGTCCAAACAGAACAACATCACGTACACCCGGCTGATCCAGGTAAGTGGTGATCTCCCGATACACGGCACCTAGCTCTGACAGAGGAACGCTGATATCAAGTTTGTGACTCACACCCACCGATACAACCGCCATCGCTTCAGTGATGCGTTCGCGCAGCGCCCAGTATTTCGCTCGTTCACTCGAATCCATGGCCAGCGTGACGTGCTCCAAATCCTCCAGATCACCGGGAGCAATGTCACCGTTAATTTCCACAAGGATGTGAAACGGTGTTGGAAACGGAATAACGATTCCGGTAACGCGTGAAACCGCATCAAGGCCCGCGCGATCCATGATCTCTGCTGCAGCGAGTTTCCCAATGAACCGTGAAGCAATTGACAGAGCCTGCTCAACGGAATCACACCCCGCCACAATTAACTCGGTGCTGCGGGGGCGAATCAATTGCAGTGACACCTCGGTGATTACTCCGAGCGTCCCTTCAGATCCACACAGCAACTGCGTCAAGTCATAACCGGTGTTGTTTTTAGCCAACCCAGACATACTGCGAATCACTTCACCCGATGCCAGAACCGCTTCGACACCAAGCACCTGCTTGCGCATCATGCCGTTACCCACCACATGAATACCGCCAGCGTTAGTGGCGACCATGCCCCCGATCGTTGCTGAATCACGCCCTGCAAGATCAACCCCAAATGTCCAGCCGGCAGCATGAGCGTGCACTTGCAACGCAGCAAGAGTTACTCCCGCGCCAACACTGACGTGGCCGGTTATAGGATCCACCGGGCCCATCGAGTTCATTCGAGTCAGCGACAACACAACGGCGCCCGAGTTAGCCAAAGGAACTGATCCACCAACCAACCCGGTGTTCCCACCCTGTGGCACAACCGGAATACCGGCAACCGAACACGTGGCCAGCACCGCGGAGACTTCAGCAACCGAACTAGCTCGCACGACGCACAGTGCATCACCGCGGTAACGGCCGGTCCAGTCGACCACGAATGCAGCCATGAGATCAGGTGTGCTTAACACCTGTTCGGCACCAACAATGCCAGCTAATTGGTTGACTACTGCTTCTGGTTGCACGTTCTTACTTATCGCCCCGTAACTAAAATCGGCATTATCCCAACGGTGACAGTGTTATTGACCACCGGTGAACACTCTGGCCTCGTCAATTGGCACACCCGTGAACCGAGCCCCTTCACATTGACTTCAGATGTCCCCGCGCGAGTCCACAGCAAAGTAAAAGGTTGGCCAGCACGGTCAATAAATTGGCACGCATACCCGACACCATCGGATTCCACGCAGCGGGTCATGCGGGTGCCCTCAAGGAACGCCCGCAAGTTGTTCCACACCGAATTCGAAATCGGGGTAGATGGATCCAACTGCACACCGAGGAGGTCGTAGTAGCCACGAGTGCCCGTCCACAAGTACCAGAAGGTCGAGTCAATTCCATATTGAATCGACTGAATGTAGGACTGGGCGATGTAAGCGGCACCCGTTGCGTCATCAATTCGCCGGACACCTTCACCCAAACCCGCAAGACCGTAATTCAGCTCGGTATCCCAGATCGGTTTTACAGGTGCTCCGCGTAGAGCCAGCATGGTTTTGAATTGACCGAGTTCATTAACGCGTTCAACCGGGCCAGCACTAGCAATCGGGTAACTGTGCACCGTGTAACCGTCAACCGGCCAATTCAGTGCTCTCAACGCATCAAGGTAATCACCGTAATTTGTCACGAACGCATTTGTTGCTCGGGTTGTCGTGCTAGCCGCGAAGACCATGCTGGTATCACCAATGGCATCCTTTATTCCCTTGGTGAGCTCTGCCAACTGCTGTTGGGAACCATTCCAGTACGTAGGAAGGTTTCCTTCATTCCACACTTCATAAGCACCAATTCGCGCACCAAATTGGGTTTTGAGTGCGCGAATGAAATTCAGAGCAGAATCATTAGAAGTCGGGGCAATATTCCCCGGTTTACCACCATTAGCCCACGCAGGAGTGTCCCCTAAAACGTATAGAACACGAGCGCCATTACGTTCGGCTGACTCAATGGATGCGCGCAATTTTGTGAAATCAATTCTTCCCTGGGTCGGTTCCATTTGAGCCCACGAAACACCCGCGTCCCACAAACGAGTCCATGAAGCCCCTACACCAGGTGCTCCCCAATCGACGGGGGCATGGATACCGAAGGCACCAGAGGGAACCGGAACGCCACTGGAAGCATCGGGATAGTCAGAAATAAACTGAAAAACTCGGCGATCAATGGGGGAACGCCCATCCCACACTGACACGGTGGGAACGGGTGTTGTTGGCTCCACGGGATTGATTCCATTGAGCCTTGATTCCAACGTGATGCCGACGGCAACATCGGCGCATTCACTATTCACTTCTCGCATCACTGCCAGAGTTTGCGGGCTGACCGACAGACCCCACGCAGTGACGTTGGATGCCAAGCTGATAATCAGCTCACAGCGTTCAGCAGCCACCTTTGCCGCATTCTCTGCGAATACTTTGCCTAACTCTTCGCCAACCGCTCCATAAATAGCTGAAAAATATATTGCACATGACAACGACCATCCGCCACAAAGTCTGGTAACATCCGAGCGAATCATCTCGGGAAGTCGCTGCTTTAGTGCCTCATAAGACGCGTTGTCCTGAGTGAGTCTTCGAATATTTGCGTTCTCTGCTTGTGACACAAGTGTTTGAGTAACCTGCAAATTCGTGACGGCCTTAGCTCGAGTCTTAGAACCACTCACATTGGTATTGGTGGCCCACGCCAACCGCTGCTCCGGTGTCCACGCGAATGCTCCCTGACCCCAAGCGTCTTTATAGGACATGACCGGAGCAATTATTAAACTCGATGGCGTGGTGACCTTCGCACCTAACGCCGTGGTCCACACCCCACCACTCATCCGGCAACCCTTACCCACCTTGGGCTTCTTAGTTGCCAGGTCAATGATCATGCGCTGACGCAAAACACAACCGAACTTGTCCTTCTTATTCGCAACCGCTGCAGGGATAAAAGATGTTGGTCCCTTGTAACCGACATAAATCGGATCAACAAAAGGCAGGTCATTGACCAACTGCTTAGACCCGATCGTGACCGAAGGTGGGTTAGCCGCATTAGCCACCGACCCGTTGACCATCGGTAAAAGGGAAAGAACCAGGACCGGAGCGAGGACTTTAGCCACGTTTTTGATAATCACCTGAGCATCATTCACTATCGCCACGTGAAAGGGAACACTTTTCACTCACTAATTCCGGCCGCTTAATCACCCTTTTCACCCCCCGCGAGCCGGTTGCGGGGCAGCCACCCCGATTCGGGTTATCCTGATGGACACGAGTTCATTCCGCTTATTAGGGCATTGGGGGTTTTACATGGCTTTCACCGCGATCGCTGGCCACAAGGCCCGCCGGGTCACGGTTGCCCTGCTGGCTATTTCAACCCTGGGCATCTCTAGTGCTGTGATTACACCCGCAACGGCAGTCGAGTTCTCCTATGACAATCCCAATACCCGGGACGCCACCGGTGCATTCGTCATGACAACAGCCCCAGGGATTCTGCCGGCCCTTACCTCTGCCGGG
>Ga0247837_1004122_pt1 | contig 23879 bp, 20 predicted proteins | sample LaCtaG_2_FD_187115 | JGI IMG/M metagenome (GOLD analysis project Ga0247837, IMG submission 187115) | Freshwater microbial communities from meromictic Lake La Cruz, Castile-La Mancha, Spain - LaCruzMarch2015_14.5m | ecosystem: Environmental > Aquatic > Freshwater > Lake | place: Spain: Castile-La...
GGTCCAGGCGATCCTTTCGCCCTCTTGGGGAGCGGAATGCCGCAAAATCTATTCGACGTATCATATCTACCGGCAATCCGGCGGGGCCGAGCAAGCCGTGTTCAGTGGGGGGCAGGGGATGCCCCGATCAAAAAAGATCGTGGATTGGCTCAAGCGACAGGCCCGGTTGCCGCTGCGAGGGGAGGTGCTGGATGTCGGGTGTGGGAACGGGGGTTTTTTACGAGCTTTGCGGAGTGAGTTCTCCCGATGGGGGCTTTCCGGAACCGAGTTTGATCGGCGGAATGAAAAAGCCCTCAGGAAAATCCGTGGTTTCCGCAAGCTCTATGACAGCCGAAGCACTCCTCCGGCAGCAAGTTTCGACCTAATTTCACTGGTGCACGTGCTGGAGCACATGGCGGCACCTTCGGAATATCTGAAGGGTCTCCGTCCCTTGGCTCGTCCAGGGGCACGGTTGCTGATTCAGGTGCCCGATGCGGAAAGGAATCCCTTTATTCTCCCGGTGGCGGATCACGCGTCCCACTTCAGCCGGAGTTCCCTGAGACGGGTGGCGGAGAGGGCGGGAATTCGGGTGAAATCCGTCCGACACGATGTGGTGGCGCGTGAACTCACCCTTCTGGGGGAATGGGGCGTGAAACAAAAAGCGGGGGGGTGCAGATCCGGGAAACCCGGGGGAAGGAAATGGGCGGAAAAAAATCTCGGTCTGCTGAAACGGATGTCGGATGAGGCACAACGGGAAGCCAAAAAGGAAAAGCTGGTGGTCTTTGGCTCTTCCTTGGGGGCGGCGTGGATTCATGGAATCACTCGGGGACGTGTCGAGACCTTTTTGGATGAGGATCGGGCGCGGCATGGTCGGAAACACCTCGGCGTTCCGATTGTTCGGCCTGGGATGGGACAAGGACGTGGAGTGCTTGTTCCGTTGGCCGAGAAAACCCGGCGGTGGGTGGAAAAAATGCTGAAGTCCAAAGGGTGGAGAATTATAAAGGGTAAAAACCGATGACCTTTGCCTCGTTGGGATACCTGACATTTCTTCTGCTTCTGTTGCCGGCCTATCGATGGACTCCGGTCAAGCAGCGGTGGATTCTTTTTTTGGCCGCCAGCTACTATTTTTACGGCTGTTGGAACATCAAGTACTCCCTTCTCATGCTGGCCAGCACCGTGTTCAGCTACTTGGGCGCCCTTTGGGTGGCCCCCGGGAGACCGGTGTGGTTACGAAAAACAGGGCTGGTCTTTGGTGTGGGGCTGAATCTGGCGATGCTGGCGAGCTTCAAGTACTGGAACTTTTTCCGCGAAGAGACGGGGCAGGTTTTCGGATGGTTTGGGCTTACCAATCCTCTTCCATTTTTCGAGGTGCTTCTCCCGGTCGGGATATCCTTTTACACTTTTCAGGCGCTTAGCTACGTGATCGATGTGTATCGGGGGCAACAGCCCGCGGAAAAGCACCTCGGTTGGTATTCCACTTATCACGCCTTTTTTCCCCAACTGGTGGCGGGTCCGATCGAGAGGGTGGGTCATCTTCTGGGACAACTGAAGAACATGCCGGCGAGGTTGCGGGAAGAGGATTTGGCCGAGGGATTCCGCCTAATCCTGTGGGGACTGTTTATGAAGCTGGTGGTGGCGGACAATCTGGCGGCGCTGGTAGATCAGATTGCTCTTATGAAGAGCCCCCGATTTCTGCAGGGGATTATCCTGATGGGTGGTTTTGGTTTGCAGATTTACTTTGATTTCAACGCCTACTCCACGATCGCTATCGGGTCCGCCCGGTTGTTTGGGGTCAATTTGATGGACAATTTCCGTAGGCCCTACATGGCAACCTCGATCCGCGATTTTTGGAGGAGATGGCACATTTCCCTCACCACCTGGTTTCGAGATTATGTCTATTTTCCGCTGGGCGGCAACCGGGTGGAGGGATCTCGCTGGGCCCTGAATATCGCCGCAGTGTTTGTCTTAAGCGGATTGTGGCACGGTGCTGGTCTAACGTTTCTCATCTGGGGAGCGGGGCACGCCGGACTTTATCTACTGGAGGGCGCTTTGCGGGATCGGCCGTTGGGGCAACGGTTACGCCAACTGCCAGTTTGGATTCGGCGACTGGCGGTTTTCCAGCTGGCCGGGATTCTTTGGCTGTTCTTCCGTGCAAGTTCCCTAGCCCAAGCGGGGGGATGGCTCAAAACTATGACTCAACCCAAAACAATCCTTTCATTGCGCGGTATCAACTGCGATGGAGGAATAGTCGCGGGCACTTTGATGGCGGCACTCATTCTCTGGATGGAAGCCCGATCAGAAAAGAGTGAATCGCTGGATATCATGAAGTGGACCCGCCTCCAGAGGTGGGGGGTCTACGCGTTGGCAGTCTATGGGATTCTGCTGTTCGGACGGTTTGGGAACAGCGGTTTTATTTATTTTCAATTCTGATGAAACATAAAATCTGGGCTGTCGCGGCAATCTTTTCTCCACTGCTTTTGTTGGGGGTCTTTGAGGCCACCCGCCTGCCTCTTACCCAGTTTACTTTTCGGGCTTGGGAAGGGGTGAAGGTCAACTTGCTGCAAAATTCAATGCCCGGTCCCTTCTACCCGAACATGGATCGGATGATTTGGGAGACAACGGATCAAAGAACCAAGGCACCGAAGACAAGGCATAACCATTGGGTCACAGATTCGTATGGGCAAAGAAACCGGAGACTCCCGGTTCCCGGAGAAAAATATGGTGTCGTCGTCGGGGATTCCAACGCTTTAGGGTGCAGTCTCAGCCAGGAACAGATGCTTTCCGAGGTCTTAACCGAAAAAACAGGATTCCTATGGGTGAATCTCGGGTATGAATATATCGAGCCGTGGAGTCATCCGATCTGTCAGCAAACGCCGCCCGCATGGATCGTTTATGAGCTCAAGAGGGGAAATCTCCCGAGCCTAAACCAGTGCGGCAACTCGGGGACGGATCCGGGAAGGAAAAATCTTATCGGATGGACGAAGAAACTGGATCACATGACCAAATTGGCCGGATGGAATCGGCTCCGAAGTTTCTTTTCGTGCGGCCCGATCAACTTGAAGGAGCAAACGGAGGTCCCACATCTCAAGGTCTTGGTGGATCTGCTATGCTGGGGGCTATCGGGTGGTGGAATAGAAAGGGGAATCGATGTGAAGGGATTTCGGAGTGCGAGCTCGCATGAGATTCTTGTGGACCACACAAGGCGGTCTGAAGAAAAAGGGATTCGCTTTATCATTGTCGTGCTGCCCGATACCGTTCGCGAAGCCGATTCCATGATCCGGGATCTGGAAAAAGCGGGTTGCCAAGTAGCGGGGTTCTTACCGGATGACAAACACCCGGATGGTGCAGATTTGAGCGTCTTCTGGCAGAAGGAGGATAGCCACTGGTCGACAGAAGGAATTCGAATAACGGCAGACGAGGTTGTAAAAAAAATTGGGAAATAAGCCCTGGAAATCAATGCCATCAACAAGTCCAAAACTTTCTCCCAATCCCAATAAATACCCAAGGACGATATTCAGTTTAAAATCAGGGATTATCCTATAAAAGTAGAGCAAAAGGCGATTCATCAAAATGATCCGCCAGAGGTCTTCAGCTGGCGAAGGGATCCTCGGATTATTACAAATCTAAATACCCGACCAGTGAAGGACTATCCAAAGAGAGACTCCATAAACCTTGCGTAGCAAAAAGCAACTTATTCAACTAATTGACTGAGCTTATAAACTGAACTGATATGGTCACACTAAGAAATGACTAACACAAAAATAATCTTTAATAATCGGGAATCGGTGGTAATTAAAACAGACTTGTAAACATTAAATATCTATCGGCGTTGTGCTGAAAGACCTAAAACCAGAACTTATAAATGAGCAAATCAGCGTCATCAGAGTATTCGCTATCACTGGTATCGTGGGCGTATAATGAAGAAGATCTGGTTGATGAATTTGTTAAAAAAGCCGACCGCCTGCTAAAGAAAACCGTAACCGACTATGAGATAGTTATTGTTGACGATGGCTCCACGGATAAAACTACAAAAAAACTTACTGCATTAAAAAAAGACTTTGAACGCTTGCGAGTACTAAGAAACTCGAAAAACCGAAATGTGGGTTACTCTTGTCGACGAGCAATCAAAGCTGCGAGCAAGCAAATCGTATTTTGGCAAACGGTAGACTGGAGTTACGACATAAGAACGATCAGGGCTAATCTGAAATACCTGAAGAGTTACGATGTTTTGGCGGGAGTGCGAAGAAAGCCTGTGGATGCCAAGGGACTTCCCATGCAAATCTTGGAAGGAATACTAAAACTCTTCAGCATAAATCATCTGACAAAAAGATCCGACACAATCTGGAAGGCAATCGTTTCTACCATAAATTACTGCCTTATTCGCGTGCTTTTCCAGGTGCCTCTTTCAGATTTTCAGAACATTGTTTTTTATCGAAGGAGTTTTATTCAACAAACATTAATGGAGGCGACAAGTTCATTTGCAAATCCCGAGCTTCTTCTAAAAGCTCATTGGTCGGGGTTGGCCATAAAGGAAATACCGGTAAACTTTATCTCGCGAAAAAAAGGATCCGCCAAAGGGACAAAAGCGGGTTCTATATTTGCATCAGTACGAGATATAATTTTTTTCTGGTATAAATGGAAAATAAGTGGCTCATTCAGAATCCTGGTCCACGGTAAGATCAACCGTATCCACTAACCTATTTTTCTTTTTTGAAAGAGCAAATCATTTCCCGATCACGAGCATTAGAAAAAACAACTGAATAGGGAGGCACAGTTAAGGCTGATATTGAGGGGAGTACATGATCGTAATCCTTACCCCGAAACAAAACAAAATCGACATTATGGGAAGTAAGCCATTCAAGAGCTTCAGTATCGCTAACTTTTCCTTGAAACAGCCTGTTTAAAGCGTGGGTACCCTCGATGAACTGCTTACAAATATTAACGTCTCTATTAATTGACTGATAGATGCCGTGAGGAAATACGGAAAGATAAAAAGCACCGTAAACATTCACCGAGTCGGTACCGGATGGATTAACTAAAAAAGCCCGATGAGAAGGCAGAGATTTAAGAGTGGAAATAAGGTCTGAAGAAAAACCGAATGGATTGTTTGCGCCCTCTAATGAATACATAACACTCTTCTTAGACAGGGCCTCTTTAAATACCTGAAATAAGCCAGAATAATTAAACGTTGAAAAGAAGAGAACAAATAGAACCAAGGTGTAAATAGGAAAATGGCTTTTAATCTTAAGCAGCACAAAACTGCGAGATTTCTTAAAAAGAAACAGAAAATAACAACAAACTATAATATAAGATAGGTATACAAATAGAGATTCATAAGGAACCTTATAAAAGCGAGGCCAAAACCATCCTAAGAACAGTCCAAGCAAAGATACTGGAAGGCAAAGAATCAGCATGAAACGAGCCGGTGTGTGATATCTGAGATGAATGATCCAATCAAATAGACGAAGAAAACCTAAAGGGATAATGAGGTATGCAAAGAAATATATAATCCTAGGAGAAGTCATAATGAGTTCGCTGTAGGAACATGCGATGCAAAGCAAGGTTCCCGAGCTCCAGATTAAACAGAAAAACCAAAGAACTAAAAAAAATAGCCCAAAAACCTTTGAGCGAAAGTCAGCCGCAGCGAAGATGAATATAAGCGAGAAGGCGGAACATATTAACCAAGGAAAACTCTGAATAAATCTCGGATTCTCAGTGGCGGCGACCTGAAAAGGAATCCAATCATTGGGGAAATTAAAGAAATGGGAATAACCAAGCAGATGAATCGGGGAAAAGGCGGCAACCAAAGCAGTTTTCTTTATGGAAAACTCGTCGTAAGAGTGAGTCTCACTATTTGCAAAGAAATGGTTGAACAAGTAAAAGAGTGCCGCAGTTAATATTAGTGAAACGAAAATGCTCAAAAATCTTTTTGTAATTCTAACAAACTGAGAAGAAAAAAGTACTACAAATGTCATCCAACCTAAGAATGCATAAAGACAGAACTGAAAGAACTCCCGTGGATGCCACAAAAAGGTAGAAACCACGAAGATGAAAAACAAAATATGAACAATCGGCCGTCGATACCGAAGATTGTACAATAAAAAGCTGCAACCAATAGGGATCAGAACATCAATTGCAGTATCGGAGTGACCGGCAAGCGGATAAAAACAGAAGATCCCGCGAGTTTGTTGAGTGCGAATCCAATCCCATGGGCTAGGGGACATCAAGAAAAACCAGGAAACAACAAGAAGTAATGAGGCGAGGCTTAAGAAGAAAGTCTTTTGAGGGGAACGGAATATGCAACGAACCATCCACATTAATCCAATTAAACCGATCAGAGTGGCTATAAAACGGGAGAAGAAAAAAATCTCGTAGGGGTCGGTATGAACAAGATTGGCCCATAAGGCAAGAAGCGCTTCCCAGAGATTTATTAAATTCGGCAGTGGGGTGTCTTTGGCAAAGCCTAAATTCATGAAAGATAGGTCAGTAGTGGCATAATTTACGGTATACGCCAAATGCAGAAGAATTTCTCCGTTATTAAGAAAAATATCAGTTCCCCATCGATATGCCGGAATAGTTAAAATAACAATTAGAAGTAAGAGAAATAAATCATATTTTCGAGAATCTGAGAGAACCTTGGCAGAAAACAAATTATCTATTTGTTTTGGATGACTAACTAAAACAAAAGAAAAAAGAGCCAAGACTAGAAAAATAAAGCCAACAGCGACGCTTTGCATAGAGGCCTTGAAGCCGATGCCGACTAAAAGTAAAATAGTAGCAAATGCAAGGGAGCACACAAAAGACAGGCCTATCAATTCAAATAGATTTCTAAAGCGGAGCTTGATCAACGGTATAAGTAGCAACCCAGGAACAAAAAAGAGAGTTAAGCCGGACGCTACAATTTTAAAGGCCCGGGGAATCATGGTTCCAATGAAGGGATGATTCAAATGCGAAGCAAAAAGTGGCAAACCAAAAAGAGCCAAAAAAAGTAAAGTAACGTACACATGGTTTCTGTGGACGAGAAAAAAAGAAAATATTTTTGTCCTTTCCTGTGCCATTAAACTAAAGGGATTATTCACAAATAAATCGTCCTATTAGCTTTGAAGGAAACAATCAACTCCAACAGTATTCGTCGAAGATCACGCTTCATTATTTCTTTTTCTTTGGTCGATGGATTACCAATACAAGATTTAAATGCGATAATAAACAAAACCTGCTATGAATCAAAATATAAAGAGCCAAGTCAGTAAACATAATTGACGACAGATCTCGCTTTTCTTTATGGTAACTAATTATCCATCGAGCCCTGTTCCATCCATCATTCAAATGCAGTCCGCCTTTAATCTGAGCCTTGGTGCGGAAGAATGTCCCCTGATGATTATTCTTTCGATTATTTATCCGTGCAACCTCGGTTGTTCGAATTGCTCTTGTACGGATGGAAATTCCGACCTGAGGAAATGTTACCATGAAAAAGGCCGAGATCTCATGGCGGTTAAATTATGGGACTGACGGCTCTTCATCTTGAAATTCTTGCGGAAGAAGCAAAGGCAAGACCGTTCTCCGGGACTGTCGTTACCTGTGGTGTTTTGGATTCTAAAATAAAAATTTTCCTCCCTGTGGAAAACAGCTTCAGACAAAGGCATTTCTTTGCGGAGAACCATGCCTAGGACTTCTCCTAATCCCGGGCAATACCTCGGAGGGTGCCTTCATGCAGCTTGTATACTGGAGAGCCTTGGATTTGATTTGGTCAGGGCGATGGATGCCAGTGACTTCGAGGGCGCGGAAATCCTGCTCGATCTGAACCAGTCGGAAACACCGAAGGAACTGGTCGGAGTGGCGGATGTGATTCTTGAGGGAGGGACACTGGAGCATGTTCTTCATTCCCCTCATGCAATGAGGCATCTGACAAGAATGGTGAAGCCCGGAGGGCGAATCATCCATACTTCGCCCGCGTCCAACTTCATCGACCATGGTTTCTATTCCTTCAGTCCCACATTCTTTTTTATTATTATGCGTAGAACGGTTTCCGAACCGAAAACTCTCTTGGGCGAAGCGGTTGCGGAAGTGGTTTTTAGGAAAATGATGAATCTAGCCGAGGTCCAATGAGAGATGGAAGCCAGCAAGGCAATGGCCATTAGCTAGATAGAGAGGATTCGAGGGTTTTAAATTCCAAGAGGCTGGTCACTAGCAAAAAAGCGGGTATAAAGAGTGCTGCCGGATCACTCCGCAAAATGAATCCATCCCATTCCATCGTTCAAAAGCAGAGCCGTTTCGAGTTGCGACCCGGGGCGGAAGAATTTCCCCTGATGATTATTCTTTCGATCATTTATCCGTGCAACCTCGGTTGTCCGAATTGCCCTTATACGGACGGAAATTCCGACTTGCGAAAATTTTACCATGAAAAAGGCGGCGATCTCATGCCGGTCAAGTTGTGGGAAAAAATTGCCGTGGAGGCGGGTCCCTACCAATCCTGGTTGCGCTGTACCGGGGGCGGGGAACCGATGATGCATCCCCAGATGTGCGAAATGGTGGAGTTTGCGAAAAAACAAGGGGCCCGGATCTGGATGAACACCAACGGGACCATGTTCGGTCCCTCCCCTCTGGGGCGGGGAAAACTGGAGCGGGTGATTGCCGCCGGCATCGACCTGATTGAATTTTCCATGGACGCAGGGGATGCCGAGGCTTATCAAAAGGTGCGCCCCCCGCGGAAGGGCGAAGTGCCCGATATTCAGGCGCGCTGGGAAGGGCAGGTGGCAAACATTCGGGCGGCCCTCGATCTCCGAAAAAAACTACGCAAAACCACGCGCATCGTTGTTTCGATGATTCGGCAACAGTTGATCGAGGGCAAACTCGAGCAGTATCAGAAATTCTGGAAGGACGAGATTGGGGTGGACGAAGTGATCACGAGAAAATTCCTTTCGTGGGATGACAACACCACGATTGATCTCGGGAAATCCATGGATCGCCATCTGTACAAGGAACTGCCCACACAAAAAAAGGAGCCCTGTGTTTGGCCTTTTGAGCGGCTCAACATCGACACGCTGGGCCGGGTGGCGCTGTGCGGTCAGGATATCGGATTCCGGACGGCCCATCTTTTCCCGAATGCGAACGAAACGAGTGTTCGGGATATTTGGCTTGGGGAAAACTTCCAGTGGTATCGCCGCCTCCATCTCGAGGGATTTGGGGCCCAGGCCTCTCCCTGTCGCGGATGCACGGCTTGGTTCGCCGGAGTCCGGGATTGGCAACACGGGTGGCTGAAGGTTTTGAAAAAATCAGCTCACCATGTCCGCGAGGTTCTTTCCAAGGATCTTGGAGCGGAGGTGGAGATTTATACGCCCCCGGCCGCACAAGACATCCAGGAGTGATCCGCGATCCTGTTGGCTCCAGCTCAGGCCAAGGCAAGGCCGGTCGGATCGGTTTTATGGTTTCCGGGAAAGGGAGGCTTGCCTTGGAGGCCTTGCGCCAGCGGAAAAGTCTGGGCTTTGAGCCTAGTTTCATCCTTTGGGATACGGGAGCTGACTTAGCCGCGCAAGCTCAGGCCGAGAAGGAGGGCATTCCCTGTTTCCGACTGACCCACAGTAAACGGGAAGAGGCTCAAATGGAGATGCATGACATTCTGCGAAAACAAGAAACAGAATGGGTCTTTCTCACGTTTGACCGGATTTTGGGCGAGCCGCTTCTTCAGATTTTTCCCAGTAAGATGATTAACCTGCATCTTTCTCTTTTGCCGGCATACCCCGGGATGCGAGCCTTGGATCGAGCTTTGGCGGATGGCGTCCCCTTTGTCGGCGCCACCATGCATCTGGTCACTCCTCGGGTGGATGACGGCCCTTCTTTGGCCCAGTGCGTCATTCCGGTTTTACCGAAAGATAGCCGGGAGAGCATCGGGAAGCGGTTGTTTCAACCCATGCAGATCATGTTTCTTAACATGGTTCGATGGGCCGCCCAAGGCCGGGTGATCTGGCGTCCTGGAGAAAAAGCGGCGATATCTGGAACCCAGCCGGGAAAATCCCTTATCTCGCCTGAGCCGGAGTGGAGGCCGTGAGCTTTCCCGCAGGACTCGCCGCATTCAGCTTGGACGTTGTCTACTTAACGATCGGGCTTTTTTTTCTTTTGGATGGTGTGAGTTGGCTGCCGATCGGACGGGCTTTTTTTGCGCCTGCCGGTGGGGCCATCGCTTCGCCCCAGGTAAGCCGTTTGCTTTGGGGGGGGTGGATGGTGTTTTCCGCAATGCTTCTTTTCCCCAATCCGTGGACAAGATGGGGGGCTTCGATCGCTCTGTGGACGTTCACCCGGCATTATTTTATCCGGCTTCGCTGGGCGACGCCCCGAAGGGGAGGTGGAGCTCCGGGATTTATGAACGATTTCACCGCCCGGTTGCTGGTTTTTTTTAGTTCCGCAGTGCTCTTCGACCGCTCTGGCTACTTGGGGCAGGCCGTTCTGTGGATCGGGCGTCTTGATCTGGTGGCGATTGTGGGCTGTGCGGGGCTGTATAAGCTGCTTTCCGGGTATGCGCGCGGGGAGGGAATGGAGTTTGGCATGGTTAATCCCATGTGGGGATATGCTTGGAAGTTTTGGGGCGCCTTGGCTCCATCTTCCTTTGTTTTTAGATTCTGGAACCAAGCGGGCTGGTGTTCCGAACTATTGGCCGCCGTTTTCTTGCTTACCCCCTTTTGGGGGTTGGGGGTTTTTCTGGTCAGTGCAGGTTTTTTAGCCGTGGCTGGGATGATCCGACTTGGACGATTGGCTTTTCTCATGGCCTTCCTTCCGATCCTTTTTTTCCCGTTCTTGGCGGATGACCTGTTGGCCCAAGCGCAAAGGCATGGAATTCTGGCCTTGCCCGCTGGGAGTCGGGATTGGGTGGTGGCAGGGGTGGTGGGATGGGCTGTCCTGCTCCTTCTCACCAAAGTTGTGCAGTATTTCAATCTTCTGAAAAAAAAGAAGGTTTGGTCGCCCCTGCAAAAGATTGCCGATGGCTTTGGTCAGATCTGGCCAGTTATCCTCTGGAGGGTCTTCACCTCCGACATCACAAATTTCTTTGTCCGAATCCGCCGCCCGGGTGATCCGGGGGATGGCTGGCTGGTTCATGAAGAGACTACATACCGCTATGGTTGGAAAAGCTGGAAAAATCCCTGGGCCAAACTGCGATTTCTGCATGTCACGGAATCCATCGCTTTGGCCAGCATCTTTACGCAGCTGAAATATTATCCCTCGGATCCCGGGCGCTTCCGGCAGAGGATTCTGGCCTATGCCGCCTCTTTGCCGGACTCGACGCCTTCAGATGGAATATGGGAGTTTCATCTTATGCAGATCGAAAAAGGAGCGGAGGGATTCCATTTCCAGCCTACCCGGATTTACAGGGTGGAGGTAGCCTCCCAAAGGGTGGAGGAAACATGGAGAAGGCCGGACGACCGTTTCGCCGAAGCTCATGAAGGAAGTTCGATGACCCATTCCGCCGAACCGGGGGTTTATTGGAGCAAAAAGCTATGTGCGGAATAGCGGGGGTATTTGGCCGGAATGAGCCGACCGTGGTGGCGGAGATGCTGGCCACATTGATTCACCGAGGGCCGGATGACCGGCATCAGGTTGGAGAAGGGGAATTCACCTTCGGGGCGTGCCGGCTGAGCATCCAGGATCTGGCCCATGGGCGCCAACCGATGGAGTCACCGGATCGAAAAATTTGCGCCATGCAAAATGGGGAAATCTATAATTATCCCGAGCTTCGGCAGCAGCTGGAGGGGAAGGGTTGGAAATTTCAAAGCCATTGCGACACGGAAATCTTGGCCGCCCTCTACAAGAATCAGGGGAGGGACTTTTTTGTGGATCTCGAGGGAATGTTTGCCGTGGCGCTTTGGGATGCGGAGCGCAAGGAGGGTTCTTTGGTCCGCGACCGCATGGGAAAAAAACCCCTGTACTATGCTTCCCAAGGGGGAGCCCTCTATTTCGCCTCAGAAATCAAGGCCCTCCTTTCTGTTCCCGGAATGTCCCGGGAGTTGGATGCCGTCTCTTTGAAGGCCTATCTCGGGCTGAAGCATGTTCCCGGGCCCCGTTCCATTTTTTCCCGGATCCGGCAGGTTCCTCCAGGCCACGTGCTTTTCTGGAAAGCCGGGAATCAGTTCTCCTGCCGGCCCTATTGGCAGCTGTCGGATAAGGAGGTCGAACCGGCCGATCCTACCGAAGTCGTGCCACGGTTTTTGGATCTTCTACGGAAGGGAATTCAGCAGCGGCTTTTGAGTGATGTTCCTGTCGGTTTCTTTTTGAGCGGGGGGCTTGATTCGAGTCTGGTGACCGCCCTCGCTGCCGAAGGGAGTTCACAACCCGTGCGAACTTTCACCCTCACGCTCGACTCTGAGCATGTGACGCCGGGTAAGGAGGCCGACCGGAAATGGGCGGGGTGGGTCGCCCAGCGGTTTGGAACAACCCATCAGGAGGAAAGGGTGGAAGTTCGCGATCTGGGGGACCAGCTGCGGGACGTCCTGTGCGCCTTTGATGAGCCCTTTGCAGGGGTCATTTCTCCTTATTTTCTGTCCCGGGTGATGGTTCAGCATGTGAAGGTTGCCATGTGCGGGGACGGGGCGGACGAACTTTTGGGAAGTTATCTCTCGCACCGGCTGGCCGCCTCGTTGGAGCAGGGGGAATGGGCGTACCCCCGATCTCCCGAGGAAGAAAAACTTTTCGCCGGGATCCGGTCGGACGATCCGGCTGTCTGGCGGACCAAGCTGGAAGTTTTTCAGGGAACGGAAATATCTAAGCTCCTCTCGCCCGAATGGAGGAAATCATCTGACGACGAACTTAGTGCGGAGGGGCGATGGCGGGAAGCGCTGCAACCCTTCGTGGGGCGGACGCCTTTAACCAGAATGCTTTCGGCGGAGTTAACGACCCTATTGCCGGATCAGATCCTCAAGTATGCCGACCGGCTTTCCATGGCCCACTCTCTGGAGGTTCGTAGCCCGTATTTGTCCCGGGAGCTGGTTGAATTTGTCAGCGCCCTTCCGGCCTGCTGGAAAATCCGCGGGAAACAAACCAAATTTCTGATGAAGGAAGCCGCTCGTCGGTATTTTCCAGAGGAAATGGTGTCGCGTCCCAAAGAGGGATTTTTCCTGCCGCTTGCCCAGTGGCTGCGAACGTCCCTCCGCCCTTTGGTGGAGGAGCACTTGCGTCCAGAGGCGCTTCGTCGTCAAGGAATCTTGGATCCGGCGGCCGTGGGAACGTTGCGTGGGATTTGGGAAAAAGGGGACCCTTCTGATTATCGGCTGGCGAATAAAATCTATTCCCTGCTGATTCTTTCCCTTTGGCATGACCAATATGTCCGCTGACTGGCCCCGCCCCATTCTGGCTGCGCTCCAGCCCAGTTATCTTCCCTGGCTGGGGGCCTTCGAGCAACTGGCCCAAAGCGACATTTTTGTCGTCTACGACGATGTGCAGTACGACCGGGATGGCTGGAGGAATCGAAACAGGATCAAAACGGCCCAAGGCATCCAGTGGCTGACGGTTCCCGTTTTGACTAAGGGACTTTTCGGGCAGAAAATCTGCGACGTATTGATCGACAACCGAAAACCTTGGCCGCGGAAACACCTAGAAACCATGCGGCAAGCTTATGCCAAAGCACCCTTTTTGAATCCCGTCATGGCGGAACTTATTCCCGTCTTGGGGCAGGAATGGAAGGGTCTTTCTGATTTGAATACGGCTCTTTTTCTTAGCCTAGCACGACTCATGGGACTGGAGCGAACGATCCGTCGTTCGGGGGAGTTTGCCCTGCCGGAAGATAAGAACGACCGGCTGATCGAGCTTTGTCAAAAGCTGGGAGCGAAAACATATTACTCGGGCCAGGCGGCCAAGGATTATTTAGCGGAAGAACGATTTGCTCGCGCAGGGATTGCGGTTCGGTGGCAGGAATTTCAACCCCACACTTATCCCCAGCTTCATGGAGAATTTGTGTCTCACCTTTCCGTGGTGGACTGGTTATTCAATTGCCCCGACCGCCTGAGCTTCCTAAGTTAGAGGGCACGTGAAGAAAACCATCCTTGTGACCGGCGGCGCCGGATTTATCGGAAGCAATTTTGTCCACCATCTCTGGAACAAGTACCCTGACTATAAGATCCTGGTTCTCGATTTGTTGACCTACGCGGGAAATCCCGAGAACTTCCCGGTGCAGGGAAGCGGGCACCCCCGATTTGAATTTTGGTATGGGGATGTCTGCAACGCCGAGTTGGTCGACACCCTAGTCAGCCGTAGTGACTATATCATCCACTTTGCCGCCGAGAGTCATGTCACCCGCTCCATTTATGACAACCACACGTTTTTTCGGACGGATGTCATGGGGACCCATGCGGTGGCCAGCGCCGTATTGAAATACCGGAAAAAAATTCAGCGTTTCATCCACATCTCCACCTCCGAAGTCTACGGAACGGCGGAGAAAGAAAAAATGGACGAGGAGCACTCACTTAAACCGCTCTCCCCGTATGCCAGCGCCAAGTGCGGAGCGGACCGGCTTGTTTTTTCATATTACACAACCTACCAGATCCCGGCTGTGATCATCCGGCCCTTCAATAATTTCGGCCCCCGGCAGCACCTGGAAAAACTGGTTCCGCGGTTTCTGACCAGTCTTCTCCTAGGGGAGCCGTTGACCGTTCACGGGGACGGGTCCGCGGCCCGGGACTTTGTCTATGTGGAGGACAATTGCGAGGCAATTGACCTGGTGATGCATGCACCCGCCGAAAAAGTGGATGGCCAGATTTTTAATGTCGGAACCGGCCTGCACCGCACCATTTCCGAAATCGCCGCCGACATTCGAATTCTATCTCCCAAGAATTTCCCCGGGGAAACCATCGTGGCCGACCGGCCGGGCCAGGTTTTCCGACATACCGCGGATATCCGAAAAATCGAGACGACCCTCGGTTGGACCCCGAAAACCTCATGGAAGGACGGGCTGGCGAAGACCTTGGCCTGGTACGATGCGAACCGGCCCTGGTGGGAAAAACAAGTTTGGATGCGGCATATTGAAATTGAGACTCAGGACGGAAAAAAAGTCCTCCATTAAGCGGAGCATGAAGGTCCCCTTTTTTCGTCACGGCCTTGGACGGGCTGAACTGGAAAGATTGGCCAAGGTTTTGCGAGGTCCGATTTTGACCACGGGAGCGGAGGTTTTCGAATTTGAGAGAAAATTTTCCAAATACCTGGGCATTCACGACACCGTGGCCTGTACTAGCTGGACGGGTGCGGCCCATATTGTTTTAATCGCTTTGGGGGTGGGGCCTGGGGATGAGGTGATTACCACCCCCTTTACCTTCGTCGCTTCGGCCCTTGCCATTCTACAGGCGGGAGCCACCCCGGTCTTTGTGGACGTCGAACTTGGGACGGGGAATCTCGATGCTTCTTTGATTGAGGCGGCGATCACCCGCCGGACAAAAGCCATTCTCCCGGTTCATCTCTACGGCCAGATGGCGGACATGAAGGCCATTGACCGCATCGCAAGAAAGCACCGGCTGAAAGTTGTGGAGGATGCGGCGCACTGCGTCGAAGGATCACGGGACGGCGTCCGGCCGGGGCAACTTTCCGATGCAGTGTGTTTCTCGTTTTTCGCGACAAAGAATTTGGCGTGCGGAGAGGGAGGAGCTGTTTCCTTTCGCGACCCATCCCTGTCCAAAAAGCTTCGTCTTCTTCGGCTCCACGGAATGACCAAGACATCTTATGACCGCGAAAAAGAGGGGTTTAAGCCCTGGGATGTGGAGATCTTCGGCTGGAAATACAACATGGACAACCTTCATGCGGCACTTTTGCTTCCGCAGCTTGGTAAAATTCAGAAAAATGCGGCTCGACGCCGAGAACGGGCCCGCTGGTACAGGCGGGGGCTCCAAGATATTCCCGAAATAGAATTATTTCCCGCAGTCCCGCGGAGTGTTCACGCCCATCATCTCTATCCGATTTTGGTGCCTGCCCGACACCGGGGAATCATTGTGCAAAAACTTCGGGAAAAGGGCGTGGAGACGACGGTCAATTATCGCCCGGTTCACCTGCTTTCGTATTTCCGAGGTCAACCCCGCTGGAGAAGGGCTTCTTTTCCGGTGGCGGAAAAACTGGGAGAAAGGGTCCTTTCCCTACCGCTGTACCCCGGGCTGGGCAAAAAAGAATGTGATTATGTCATCCGAAGCCTGAAGCGAATTCTGCAGAGCCTCCCGGCGAAAAGTTAAGTGCGGGCTGGCAGGTGCTGGGCGATTCGATCAAAAAGCGGCTGTAAAATACGATTCGAATCGCAAACCTCCCGGAATCGTTCCCGACCGTCTGCGGCCAGACGGAGGAGAAGGTCGGGATTTTTGTAAAGGGATTCCAGTCGATGGGCAATCGTCTGGGCATCGTGGGGCACCACCACGAGATGCCGGTCCGGTTCAAATAGAACGTTTAAGCGAGATTGATCGGTCATGACAACGAGACAACCGCAGAGGCCGGCCTCGACATTGGTCACATTGGGGGCTCCCTCTAAATGACCGGGGGCAAGGGAGTTCGGCAGATTAGGGGAAAGAATCAAATCCATATTCGGGTAAAAACGCGGGAAGAAATCCTGATTCTGAACCCCATGAAAAACCATTCGTGAGCCCAGTTCGGTGACATCAGAATCTTCAGGGCCGCAAGATCCAACCACATGAAAAACCATCGCAGGAAACTTCCTCGCCAATTGTTTGGCCACTTCTACGAACACATCGAAGCCCTTATTTTTTCCGCCGAGGGCGGACTTCATTCCGACAAAACAGATCTGTTGGGTTGGAGCCAAGGAGCGGATTGCCCCGGCGGAATAAAGGGTTGTGGTGTCGACCATCCATCCAGGAATATAGCTGAGCTGAATGGGGCTCAATTTCCATTTCTCCCTGAGGTAGCGTTCCGTGGCGGGGTCGACCGTGATAACATGGCGGAACTGGGGACTGCGGAGCACTCGGTCCAGCATTCGGTCGGACCCTTCGTTCCCGACGCACCACTCGCCCCCAAGATAGAGACGAAAAATAAAGGGGGTTCGGGTTGCCTCCAAAAGTGGAAGACAGTCATGAATATTATTCAGGAAGATGGTGTAAAAGAGAGACGTAGAGAAGGAAGAGGACAGATCCAATTTCCGAATCCGGCCGGAATGTCGGGGATACAAGGCCAAATAATTTTTCAAAATCTCTGCAAAGGTCAACCGATCCGAGCCTGTATGGAAATCCGTACCTGAAGTGTAGCACAAGCTTTCAGGGAACTTATCCAAAAGGGCCTGATATTCCACCAGATTGAAGGAACAGGAAAGGCGGGGAAAGATGGTGGCATATAAAATGAGGGGAGGAGTTGGGGATGTCGGCGGAGAAGCGGGATGGTGGGCTAATTCGGCCAGCAACTCTGCCACAGCGTAGCGGGAGTAAGGCGTTTGGTTCAGCTTCTTCGAAAGGCGGCGGCGCCGCAAAAAACACTGGAGAGGCCCGGGCAAAAGCTTTGGAGTCCAACTCATCTTTCTGTAATAATCCAATCTTGTCGAAACTCGAGAACAAACCCCTCCCCACCCCATGACCTACGACTTCCAGTACCTCCCCTTTAGCTTGGGGGATATCCTGACTTGGACGGTGCATCTTACCGTGCAGGCCCAAGAAGCCAACTGGGAGCCGGAGGAGATCCGGTACGGGCATCAGCTCCGTTACCCCCATCCTATGCAGCCCTTCATCCATGCGGGCAAAGGAAAGAAGTATCTTGGGGAATTGCCGGAAGCCTTTCTTTTCAATCCCCTCGGGCTGAAGACGGTCGAGGAAGAAGATTCGCACCCCGTTGGGGAGTGTATTCGAACTGAGTACGGGAGGGATTTGAAAAACCTAAGAGAGGAAAGCAGGAAGGGGGTCGACATTAAAAAGCAGACCAGATTCTTTATTCGTCATGTGGCCAGCCACGAAAATCTGAATCAGTATTATCGGCGAGGCGGGCAAATTCCCATGGTACAGGCACCCGCTTCCATTATGAAGCAGACGGCGAAACTTATCCGAAAAGCCACCGGCAAAACCAAGTGGATCTGCCTTCATGTCAGGTTCCGCGGGTACGATCAAAGATGGGACTTGAGTGATGCCTCGCGGAATGCCGACCCGGTGGCTTGGTTTAAGATTTTGGAGGCAATTTCAGACGGCTATCGCCGCACCCATGCTATTCTTTTAATGGGGGAAATCGCCAATTATCCACCCAGCTTCAAGGAGATACCTGGGATTATTTCTCTCCGGGTGAGGGGGGGTAGCCTGCAAAATGATTTGGCCGCTGTTTTGGGGGCGGAAGCTTTTCTGGGCAGCTCGTCCGGTTTTGCGACGGCGGCGAACTTTTCCAGAACCCCTTATGTAATCTTTAATGTGACCCCGTCTGGATACGAAAACTATGCGATCCCCCAGAACGCGAAAAAACTTCCTTTTGCTGGACCCCACCAATATCTCAGCGGTGCGGGACAGGATCTGGGAGCCATGGTTAAAATGACGAGACGAGTTCTCCAGAAGGTAAAAGTCCGTGACAAATTGTGTTCCCGTAGGCCAAGCGGAGGACAACATATGCAGTCTGGGCTGGAGGCCTTCAGCGCAAATCTGCTGGCACGAATTGACCAAGATCAATCCGCCGATTCTCTTGAGAAATATTTTCAAGCTTTTGAGACAGTGATTCCCGAAGCCAAAAATACATTTGAACTCCAGTTTGCGCGGAAATTGGCTGACAAGGCCGGGATGATTCAAGACGAGTTTGTTTGGAGGGCCTTGCGCAAGCTCACGCGGATTCGGGCGGAGGCTGCCCAGGAAAAAGTGAAGGTCATTTTGCAGCACAAGAATATATCTGTGGCGGTGGCCATGCCTTTGGCGGTCCGCGCGCGGGAACTTGCCCCTTATGACATCCGCATCCGCTCGTTTTGGAATCTTCTGCGCCGCGCCGAAAAACTCCATTGGAAGAATATTGATCGATCTGTCCTCCAGCTTTGTGCTTTCTTTTGGTCGGTATTTTATCGGCTCTTCTATGGATTTTGGACGCCCTATCGGTCGAAAAATTTGAACCCGTAAATATCCTCGTGATCTCCGTCGTCATTCCGAACCGAAACCACGGGGTTTTTCTGGAAAGATGCCTGCACTCCGTTCTGGAGGGGCCGGAACCAGCCGACATCATCTGGGTGATCGACGATGCCTCGGAGGACAACAGCTTAGAGATTGTCGCAAAGCTTCAACTGCGGTATCCCCAGATCCGGTTGCTGAAAAAAGATCGGCCCCGCGGGCTCCTTCGGAACATTAACGACCTCCTGCCTGAAATCCCGTCCGGGCATGTTTTATTTTTGGCAGCCGACGACTATCTTTTGCCTGGGGCGGTACCGAGAATTCGCCAGATCCTTCAGGAACATCCAGAGGTCGGCGTGGTGGTTTGGGATCTAATGATTGAATCCAAGTTACGGATCCGCCCCCCCCACAATTACCGGCCTTCTCGGGGCGGTGGATATTTTTCGCCGGGAAAGGTGCCAGGCCGATTCGGCTATCTTCCTTTTGTCGGGCAGGCACTGTTCCATGTTTCCGCCCTTCAGAAAATGGGGGGCTTGCCCGAAGCTCTCCGTTGGCATGCGGATCATCACTTGGCCTGGGTGCTCGGTCTCCAACGCGGAATTTTCTACGAACCCCAATGTCTGGGCGTTTTTCAGGAAATGGAAAAATCCTACAGCTCCGGAATGTTCGGAGAGGAGCAGTCGCAAGTTCTCCGGGCCACGGTCGAGGAGTGGGAAAAACCGGAGTATTCAGACATTCGGAAAGACCTGATCCGAGGCGGAGCCTTGGCGGTCTTTGGCAGGAATTCCCTGGCGGCCCTGCCCCGAATTCCCGGCGGCCGAGCGTATCTCACGCCGGCCATGAGACGATGGTGTATTGGGCAAGGGATCCGCGCATGGTGGAGACATCCGCTGGCTTTCGCTTGGTCCCATGGGCTGAAGAAGTTCAAGCCGAAAGGGGCCATGAGCTTGAAAAGCTATGTGCGACGGCCTCTGCTCCGGGAGTACCGCCGGATTCTGAAAAATATGTCATGGGGATCCATTCCTCTGGAAGTGGCGGAGGAAACTCCGGAGTTTCTCCGGCAACGTGGTCTGGAGGAGGGGAAGGTTCTTTGGCGGGGAGAGGCGAATTTGCCGGCCATTCACTCCTCCGGATACTTGGGGAAGCCCCATCCGAATCTCAGCGAGGGTCAACCGGCGAGGAGTCTTGGGGTCTGGCTTGCGGAGCTTTCCGAGGCCGAGGTACACGGGCCCAGTGTCGCCGTGACTACGCGCGGGCGGGTGATGTTGGCGGACGTCAGCATCGAGTGGAACAAGATTCCGGAAGATCACGGAATCATGAGGAGGTTCTTTTTACCTGAGGCAGAGACGCTGGAAGGCACCAGTCTATTGCTGGCTTCCACTGGAGGGGGAACCTATCACCACTGGATGATGGACGTGTTGACGCGATTTCCCTTTTTGGAACAAAGCGGACGCGAGCCGAGAACGATTGATCATTTTCTGGTTAATGGGGTGGACCTTCCGTTTCAAAAAGACGCTCTCCTCCAGCTGGGGATTCCTCTGAACAAGTGTGTGGTTATCGCCAAAAGGCGCCGGGTCCGATGTGCCAGGCTACTGGTTCCTTCCCTGGCGTTTCCCACGAGTCGCCCGAGCCGTGAAGCTTGCAGATTTCTTGGAAAATTGTTTCCGAAACAGGTATCAGAAAGGGCCCGGGGACGACTGCTGGTGGGGCGGACTGGCGGAGTATCCAGACAGGTGCAGCGATGGGAGGAAATCCGTAACAAGCTGCTTCCCTTGGGTTTCGTTGAATTTGATCCTGGTCAGGCATCTCTGGCGGAGCAGGCCGCGGTCTTTCGGGGGGCGGAAATCGTGGTCGGAGCCCATGGGGCCGCCTTGACCAATTTGGTTTTCTGCCAACCCGGGACGCGGGTTTTGGAAATGTTTGGAGCGGATTATGTCAATCCATGCTACCGGAATCTTTGTGCCGCTGCGGGGCTGGAGCATCATGCGGTGGTGGATGTCGTAGGAGCTGGTCAACCGGCCCAACTCGAGCTGATCGATGCAACACGTGAAATCAGGGGGGAACCCAGCTTGGTGGCGGAGTTGACGGAAAAACTTCTGCGGGCGGGATAACCGCCTGGGATTATTGTCCGGGAAGTTTGTTTCGTTTGGCGAGACGCCACTTGGTCATGGAAAAAAACCAGCGTCTTTGGGTAATGGGGCGGGTTCGACTAGAAAAGATTCTTTGAAAAAATTCAACCAGATGATTTAGGTCGTAGACAGGATTGGGGCGGTTCTGGTGAAAAGGCGTGGCCCGGATATAGCGGGCGTATAGCTCGGGGGTGTCGTCTACATGGAGCACGTATTCTGCGAGCGCATCCAGTGAGGGGAAGTCGTGTGCACAGATGAAGCTCTCCGGGTTGAAATAGTCTTTTACTCGGGGATCGCCCCAGTGAATGGGGATGGTGTGGACATGGAGGGGATCGACCAGTTTTTCCGTAGTCCAACCTGGGTGGAGTCTGTTTTCGAAGGCGAGGTTGAACCGGTAATTGCGGATCCAATTAACTTTGTTCTGGTAGCGGTTTTCTTTGGGCACGGAGAATCCGGTGTTGTTAAGGGCGGGACCCGCCGAGTCCACTTTCCTAAGGCGGTTGAGGATGTGGAAGAACTCCTGACGTTTTCGGGTAGTGTGGTCGGCATAGGCACAGAGCAGGGAGCAGAAGTGTGGCTTGGCGGAACGGATCGCAACGGGGTCCGGAACGGAGGGACGGACCAGTTTGTCCGCCATTCCGTCGAAGGCGTAAATCGGGAGATAATACGCACGGGAATCCTCCAGTAGGTGGGGGATGATGGCATAGTCGCACTCCTTCCAGTTCGGTCCGTAGAGCTCTTGGGACCAGTAGATCTTCACCCCGTTCTGCAGGCGGTGTTGGTGGCTGATGTGGCCGTAGATAACGAATTCTGCCGGATCATCCCAGCGAAGATGAAAGTGAGGGGAAAGAAGCTGGGTGAAAAAAGTTCGGCCGCCTTCGTGAAGGTCGCAGTATCCCAGAGAGACCGTCGGCTTCATGATTGGAAAAACTCCCTAGCCTTTGCCGTCAGGTCGAGCAGAGGGCGGCGAAAAGCCAGCTCTTCGGCCAGATCCGCTTGGCGGGATTGTAGGGCCTGGAGATGTTCCGGATTCTTGAGCAGGCTGGAAATCTTTCCGGAAGCATCGGAAAGAGATCGACAATCCAGACCAGGTAGAAGAAGCGAAAGGTGGGCGAGGGAGGCGGCATTTCCCAGAAAAAGGGATCCCGCTTGGGCGGCTTCAATCGCCCAATTCCCCCAGCGGGGCCGGGAGGTGGTGTGGACGGTGAAGCGGGCCGAGAACATTTGGGCAAGATAGGCGGGGGTGAGGGATCCGGAAAGATGATCCCAGGGCAAGGGAGAAGCGGGCGGTGAGTCCTCCCAGCTCCCCGCCCCCACGAGAATGGTTTCCCGGGCCGGTTGCGGAGGGATGGCTTGGCGAAGGGAAGACCAGGCGTTGGAGGATTGGAATTGAAGAGGGAATTCCAATACATGGGAACGGTTGCTGGGCCGGGACCGGTAACGACGGAATCCATGATTGAGAAAAAGGCGGTATCCGGCGAGCGGCGAGCCGAGGGACTGTTTTTGTAAAAGTCCACCAGCCTCGATCGAGTAGTATGCCCAGAGGGTACGGGAAGATTTCTGAACGATTCGGGATGGGATCGGTACATCAATGCCGATCACTAGGTCGTACTCGTGCCAGGGAACGTCATCCACAGAGTGGAACATTAGACGGGAGGATTCGAGTTCGCGGACTTCGGATATCCGACGCTGAAAGGAAGCTTCCGGATCCGGATCCATGGCGAATTTCTCCCGCCATAAATAGGTCTCGGGTTCCGGGGCCTGACGGACGACGAAATAATCGGCCCCGAGATCTGCCAAAAAAGAAAATGGACCCAAATGATAGCCTGAACGAAGAACTGTGGAAATCCAATCGCCAGCGGCCGATTCGGGGTAAAGCCCCTGATACGCAGTTTGTTTGACTAGTGCGATTTTCCGAGAGCTCCAGAAATCCAGACATCTTTTGGTTTCGGACTCAGAGACGTAATGGGCAATTGCGTGGATTTCAGCCCAGTCCAAAAAAGGGCGTGGCAGAAAAAAACCGAATTTTTCCCAATTCTGGGTCAAAGACAAGAGGCGGAATGAAGATGGGAGGAGGGCTGGAGCCATCGGAACGAATCTTATAGAGTCATAGGGGAGGAGCGAGAGTAAGATACGACTTTTAGGATATCTATGCTAAAAATGGGCGATGAAAATTGCCTTTCGTCTTCTCCGCGGCTGGCTGTACCGGCAATACCCCGCAGCATCACGCACTTGGTACCGTAAAAAACTAGCGGGGTATGAGCGGAGATGGGGGCTGGAAGATCGTGGTTTTACCAAGAAGGGGTTCTTTAGGGTATTTGGAGAAAAGTTTTTGAACGGGGAAAAACCCGGTCGGGTTTACGAGTTGGTTGCGGGAGATGGGCTCGTGGGAAGTTTAGGAGTTTGGTTTGAAGGGCTGGGTAAGGGATGGAGTATCGAAGCTTGGGAGCATCGTCCTTCCGCTTTGTTATCACTCAAAAAAACGCGTCTTCATGCCGAGATTCATGAAGGGCGCCTGACAAGATGGTCAGCGAAAGACAGAAAAAAAGATCTTGTTGGCGTCACAACAAGGGGGTCGCGCGAGGCTACCGGTGTTTGCAGGGAAATCCGCACCGGTCAGATCCGGCCTCAATGGGTCGGCCTATGGAATCCGACCATGCGACCTGCCTGGTTCCAGCGCATGAGAAGTGCGGGCTATCAGCTTGTTTTGGTTTATCAAAGGATGGAGTTTTATGTGGACGGGGGACGGGGG
>Ga0247837_1004130_pt1 | contig 23846 bp, 3 predicted proteins | sample LaCtaG_2_FD_187115 | JGI IMG/M metagenome (GOLD analysis project Ga0247837, IMG submission 187115) | Freshwater microbial communities from meromictic Lake La Cruz, Castile-La Mancha, Spain - LaCruzMarch2015_14.5m | ecosystem: Environmental > Aquatic > Freshwater > Lake | place: Spain: Castile-La...
CGTTAATAAGCAATAGCAAATATAGTTTTCCAACTTCAATCAGGAATGATAGTTTAACTGAGGGTTCTGAATTGCTAGAGATAAAACTGTATTCTGATGATCAAAGAAAAAATCAAATTGGAAATACCAGTAAGGTTCTAATAAATGATTCATCCAGAAACCCTGCAACATATATAATAAATACATCAGCTTCAATTGTAAAAGAAGGTGAGATTCTCACGGTTGAGGTGAGCACAACAAATCTTGATGCTGGAACAATGTTATATTACAGAATTGATGGTAGAGGAATAAATACTGCTGATCTGAGTGAGGGTTTTCTTTTGGGTGAAGGAAAGATTGGCGCTGATGGGAAGTATTTATTTTCAATAAAAATTGGAGAAGATAAATTTATCGAAGGAAAAGAAACCCTAGAGATAAGAATATTTAGTAATAAGGAACGCACACTTCAAGCTGGTTTTACTAAGAGAGTAACACTTATCGATACACCTATACCAAGACCAAATCCAGATCCATTGGTAGGCCCAGTTTTATTAGAAGTTTTCCCTGGAAGTGGAGACTTTGATGTAGAAATAACTGACAATTTAGTTTTGATTTTTTCTGAAAGTATTGTGGCTGGGGATGGTTTAATAATTCTGAGATCATCTGATGATGGAGAAACTCTTAGCCTAGCTGCAAAAGACGGGATTATTACAGAGAACCAAGTATATTTTCAGCTCAAAGGTTTTCTCAAGCATGGCAATAGCTATACAGTATCCATTCAAGGCGAGCCATTTAAAGACACTGCTGGGATGAGTTGGGCAGGATTTAGCAATACAGACTATACATTTTCAACCATATCTCTTCCTCCTCCCACCTATACAATAAATACATCACCGTTTGTTATTAAAGAAGGTGAAGTGCTTGCAATTAATGTGAGCACAACAAACCTTGATGCTGGAACAAAATTATATTACAGGATTGAGGGTAGAGGAATAAATACTGCTGATCTGAGTGAGGGTTTCCTTGAAGGTGAAGCAAAGATTGGCGCGGATGGAAAGTATTCATTTTCAATAAAAATTGGCGAAGATAAAGCAACTGAAGGAAAAGAAACCCTGGAGATAAGGTTATTTGCTAATAAGGAGCGCACCCTTCAAGTTGGTTCTACAAAAAGCGTCACTATACTCGAAACACCTATACCAAATCCAAATCCAGATCCATTAGTAGGGCCTGTTTTATTAGAAGTTTATCCTGGCAATGGAGACCTTGATGTAGGAATAACTGACAATTTGGTATTTATTTTCTCAGAAAGTATTGTAGCTGGGGAAGGTTTAATAATTTTAAAATCGTCTGATGATGGAGAAACTCTTCGCATAGCTGCAAAAGACGGGATAATTTTTGAGAATGAAGTATATTTTCAGCTTGAAGGTTTTATTAAGCAGGGCAATAGTTATACGGTATCCACTCAAGGTGAGCCTTTTAAAGACACTGCTGGGATGAGTTGGGCAGGATTTACTAATATAGACTATACATTTTCAACCGTTCCCCTTACTCCCCCTGCTTCGATAGCACTAAAATCAGATGTTGGCACACTGACGCTGTTTAGTGCAAAGTTAAAGGAACCATTGGCATTTACAAGAGGCAGATTATACCAACAACCTCTTACTGATTTACTTGGCATCAACAAACTCGAGCCTTCCCTTGATAAAACTTTAGAAAAGTATTATGTGTATAATTCACCAACAAGTAAACCAACAAAAGCAAATGATATAAATCAAAATTTTATAAGTTTCGGAGCAGATGCAATGGATTCCACTCCAGTAATTATTGAAATCAAATTAAATGACCCTGTAAAAGCAGATTCTTATATTGTTGTTGATTCTGTTAATAATGCTTATGAATTTACATTTAATCAAGCTTATGATTTCACATATAATCAAGCGCTAGGGCTCGGTGCCAAACTATTTGACGAAAATAATGACGGACTAGTAGAGAAGTTGAATATCTATATGAAATCTGGTGAGCTTGGCGATATTGATAATATTATTAATAATGAGTATTCACAAATTGGCTTGCTAGTTGAAGCTCCAAGATTGCCAGTTTATCGCTTTTATCAGCCTTACAGCCAACAACATTTTTACACAGCTGATATCAACGAGCGGAATAGCATAATAAAAAAATCCTATGGAGATGGCATGAATTTTGAGGATCTTGAATTTAAAAAAGGTAGTGCAGATCTAATTACCGGAGGATTAGGTTATAAATATGAGGGTATTGCCTACCAATCATTTGAAATGCAGGCTACTCCGCTTCACAGATTTTATAACCCAAGAACTACGGCTCATTTTTGGACAGCGGACAGTAATGAAGCTAATAATGTAATTAAAAATAGCATTGGTAATTATGACCTGCTAAATGCAATTGGTAAGGATCCATTGCTTGATGGCTGGGGTTATAAATATGAGGGTTTATCGTATAAGGTGCTAACAACGCCACAATATGGAATGGATACTGCTGTATATCGTTTCTTTCAGCCAACAAAAGGAGCGCATTTCTACAGCTCTAATTTGGAGGAAGTAAGAAATATAATTACAAATAGTGTGGGTCGAGAGTATTCTACGGATTTAAATAAAACATTAGCGGCAAATCCAAGCCTTATTCCAAATGGATGGGGCTATGTTTTCGAAGGCAAGGCTTTTTATATTTAATAGGCTTCTGGTTTAATACTGGAATTATACTAATTCATAGGGTAAGTTAGTAATTGGATCAATTATATCTAATCCGGTTATATTTGATGATTGCTGCATTTTAATGAAGGTTACATAGTTGCCAGGCTTTTCGGGATAAGAAAGTTCTTCCGCTTCCGCAATAACGGGGGAGCTTAATGATCCAATTGTTTTTTCCGCTTGTAGGTTTATATAATTTGCTTTGAAACTACCATTTATGGTTCCTTTGCTATTTATATCTAAATATTGAGAGATATTAACATTTTTTAAGTTAATATCTGCTTGTGTGGTTCGGAAATAAGCTTGATTTGCACGTATTCTATTTTTCCAGTACTCTTCTACCCGTTGAGAAATTTCTTCTGCCACTATATGTAGTTTAGAGCCGCTAATAACTTCACCAAGTTTAATAGTCTTAGAAGCTTGTAATGTAATTTCATTTGCAGATAAATCGGCAAAACCTGTAAGATTTACAGTAATTGGTAAACGTGGTGTAATTACCAATTTCTTACCACTAATCGTTACATCGCCAGGACCTACTTCGCTAAGAAGTTTAGCATCAGCTTTAGATAAAGTTGTGTAGTCGGAAGGATCAAAATCAATAGTAGTAGATGAGCGTGTTACACTCCCAATGTTTTTCGTGGGATTAAGCAATTTAATAGACAGATTATTTGCAATTATTGAATTACTTACTCGATTATTTTCGGGTGGCCGTGTAGCGGCAAGAGCAATATCATTTAAGATGCTTGGCTTGTAGATTTCATCAAATACAGTCTTGTCGACTGGATAGTAATAAAGATTTTCATTTACAATGTATTGTGAGATGTATTCATTTCTCTGTTCAAGCGGCCTTTGATAGTTGTAAGTTGGATCATAAGTTGAATCTCCAGTTTCAAGATGAACATAATTAATTAGATTTTGATAGTCAATAACTTGTTGTTGATTCAATCCTAAAAGTATTAACTCGGTTTTTTGGCTTGATGTAAATTTAAAATCAGAGGGAGGTTTTGGATTTGTTAGCCAACTACCATCAGACAGCTCTACTGCATTGCGATATCTTAACCAGTATTGTTCATAGGTAAATGCATCAAATTCATCCAACTCTTGATTAAGCCTCTCTACTGCAGGGATTCCTGTAAGCCTATTTTCTGCGTCGTATTTACGAAGAGCGTCTTGATCATATAGTGGTCTTGGAGAATTGGAATTAAGCAAATCACCATTATCAACAACAATATCTAGGTTGCCAGTTATATTAATTGATTTAATAGATAAAGAGCCGGCTGTCTCTCGAATTGAAGCATTACCTGTAACCTTAAGCTTCAATCCATCCTCTTTGATCCCACTCAATGGTTCTCTATAGCCAGTTGCTATAAGCAAAGGTTCTGAAGATAGTGTTGTTAGATCAGTGGAAAATTCTAGATCTAGTGAATTAGCAATTAAAGCAGGGGATGGTGTGGGATTAAGTGATCCAGTACCTAAATATTTAATTGATCCAGCACTAATAAGTTTTATATTACCATTATATGCTGTTAGAGATGGGGATATGAGGCCAGTTGATTGATTCTCAAGGGTAATATTTTTACCAGCTGTTGCAGTAATTCTTAGTGGAATATTTGTATTGTTAGAAACAAGCTTCACATCGATGTTGTTATTTTTGCTGATAAGATTTATATTTGTTTCAGGAGATTTAATTAGATTGGGAATTTTAATGGAGCCATTATTTGTTTCTATATTGAGTACTCCTGATATTTTAGAACCACTTGCAAGCTCAACATTACCAGTTCCGATACTATTAATTTTAACCGAACCACTATCCGTTGTATTAAGTGAATTAAAACCAATTAATATGGGATAATCTGCTTTAAGATAATTACGTTTTATGTTAGATTTGTTTGAAATAAGATCAACGTACCTCTCATCGACTAGCGCCTTCTTAGTAACCAATTCTCGCTTAACTGTTCTCCATGGTTGGTTTTGTGGCATGGGACCAATAATAAGAGGATCCGCTACCGTTTTATAATATATTAAGTCAGATTGCATTCCTGAAGGAGGCTGCTCAGTTAATAGTTCACTAGTTAATTTGGGCCTATCATCAGTATATTTTGTGGTGAGGGTATCTTTATCCGTATCAATTCGGTATGGCGTACCCCAATAAAAACCATTGAAAATATTCCCCTTTAGATCACTCCGTTCCGATATTCTAAGAGTTTCTATATAATCCTGTTTAGTACTCCAGTTGTATGTTAAACCTCCTGGTAATTTATGTTCAATATAATTTAAGGTATCCTTTTTCTGGATGTTTAGCAAAGAAGGCGCAGAATTTATATACTTAGAAATTTGAGAATCAAAGGTAGAATCAGTTTTCTTGATTTTGTTGTTTAAATTATCATATTCATAAACTGTTCGTGTGGAATTTGATTGGAGTTCAATTGCCACTGGATTTAGTGCCTGAACATTTGATCCGCCTGTAACACTTGTAATAATCACCTTGTCGTCTCCGGTTGAAAGGTGGAAAGTAGATTCCCCATTGTTATCTTGCTGATCTACTAATGTGTACACTAAACCCTTTTGGATGCCTGCTATTGGGGATACTTCTCCCATATAAGTTATAGATATTTTTTGGTTGTTATAGTTCTTTTTAGTGGGATTTTTTATTGTAAATCCACCCGGATTTAATCTATTGCTTCCGCTTACCCATGCTGTTGGCAGCAAGGCAACTGCAGGGACATTTGTTATTTGAATTTTCCCCTTATTTTCAGACATATTTATTGTGCCAACTTCTAAATCAAAGTCACTGTTGTTATTTATGTTGATACGAGGTTGACCATTCATGGCAATGATCTTACCATTTCCAGTACTAAGAATTTGCCCACTAAGGTATATAGATCCTTCAGATGCTGAAAATGGTGAAATACTAATTTTTTTATTTATTCTATCTACATAACCATTGAGATTTGTTACCGGGTTGAGTTTTAATATTTTGCTCAGGCTTCCTGAGCTGAGATCTAAACTGTCGAAATTAGCAGGAATGTCTAATGAAATATCTGGAGTGCCACTTTGAATCTTACCATTAATATTTAAGTATCGCGCACCTATGCTAACATCTCGCCTGGCTAGAACACCAATACCATCTGCATCTCTTATGGCGGCTAGTTTTTGATAATCTTTATTCTTCGGGTCATCGGGGATTTGAGATATATTATTCCAATCATCAGTATTGTATCTTTGAGGATTCTTATCTGTGTGGTACCATCCTGTATGTGACAAAGAGAAATTATTGCTTACTTGTATATCTACCGAATCGCCTCTAACCTCCCCTCTAACGTTAATATCCCCATCGCTATTCTTCAAAATTACTTGCCCAACATGATTTATAATACTGGCCTGGGGATCAAAGTCAAATGGGAATTTTGTTTCTGAAACAAAATTCGATTGGTTTGGCTCTTGACTTACTATAACTTGCTTTGTGTTGTTGGAGGAGCTCTTGATTGAAGTGTTATTGTAATATACATTTCCGGATTCAAATGTTCTGTAAATTGAATTGATTGGAATGTTGACTCTATTGTCTTTTATGGAGAGTTCATTTGTATGTAATGCAAGGGGCATGGTATTTTCAATCTTAATCATTGCATTGCCATTGGCTATTAAATTATTTAAATTATCGGGCTGTTTTTCCGTCTCTATAAATATTGAGCCTGGAGCAGCTTTAAGATTTGGTATATTTAACGCATAAATATAAAGTGATCTAATATTGTTATCAGCATCCATGATACCAAGTGCTTCTGCTCTGCGAAGCACCATTTCTTTTTCTGCTATAAATCGAGCTTGATCACTTACTGCCCCCGTATCACGGGCTTTTATAATTTCTCTGTCTAAATTCGATACTTCATCTCTCAGTTGCTTGCCAAGATCAATTTTATTAATTTTGGGTTGTTGCTTTGACCAAATTTTTTCTGGCAGAACAATCCCGAAGGATATTGGGTATGCAGGATCTCCAGATTCAATTTCCTTAAATATATAATCAGAATTCTCACTTATGCCAAGAGCTAATTTTTGTGATGTGGAAAGTTTTTTATCTAATTCTAATGGATTATCTCCAAGGCTTTGAGGCCTTAAATTTAAAAGTGATTCCTGAGCTCTCGCATTATTATAATAGTTTTTGGGAATAGTGAATACCTTTTGAGTATTTTCAAAACCAGCAATAATTTGGGCCTTGTCATCTATAAAGACTTTATTGTTATTTTCCTTTGTATCCGTAACATCTCTTTTGATCTGGATGCCAAGAGCTACTGTGTAACTAGCGCTAATATTAGATTCAGGTGCTGTGCGGTTTGATAAAAGTTTTACATTGTCTCGTGCTTTAATTTGTGTGGCACTATTGATATTAATTATATTTTCTTCTTTTATCTTTGAGCTTGCATCTGCTAAAGCTGCACCAAGAACGGCTAGGCGATTACTTGCATGTGTATTTGAACTAATATTATTTGGATATGGTATGTCACCGCTTCCAGCTGTAATATTTATAGAATCTGCCTCTAAGATAGATGAGCTGAGGCTTATAGAATTCTTAGATACTATGTCAGTATCAGCTTCGGCTTTACCCCCTCCAAAAGCCCCTGAGAAAGCAGACATTTTATTTTGGGAGTCAATATTTCCTGTAGAGCTTATATTAATATCACCCAGATCATTTTCGAGGCGTGAGCCATCACCTAATACAACTTCTGATTTAATATTAGAATTTACTATTGATTTTGATAATGATACCCCCAAAAGCCCAACTGCATCAAGACTGCCATCTGCATTTGTAGTAATTTTATTATTTGTTTTAATGCTAAGCTCTTTACCAGCCTTGAGATTTGCCTTGTCTTTTATTTCAATTAAATTTCCGAAGTTTTTGTTGTTATCTGAATTGCCAATTTTAATTTTGGATTCTCCATATACAGCTGCGCCCCCAATTCCAATTGCAACCGCAATAATGGGTAATTTATTTTCTGCTTTAGCTAAGTTTGTTGATTCAAGATTTATTTTAGAGGCTTCAAGTGAAGCTTCTTTACCTATAATTATGTCTCCCCTGCTCTCAATATAAGTATTGGCATCACCAAAACCTCCCGCAAACGCAAATTTGCCGGCAGCAACAGCTATACCTCTCGCGTTGCTAATTATACCTTGATTTTGATCAATATTTGCTATGATTGTAACTGAATCTTTAGCTTTAATTTTCGCATTATCTGAAATGTTTGTTTTTACTTTCTGATATGTTGTAGATTTACTTTTTGCACCAGCTCCTGCGAGGGCAACTTTCCCAACTCCAAGCCCACCACTAATTGAATCAGAAGAAATTTGATCTTTAGTGTTTGTTGCTATTGATATTGATTTTCCAGATATATCAACAAGTTTTCCAACATTTGTAGATACTGCTGAATCACCACTAGATTGAGCAAGTGTACTGTTAGCTTCGAAATATCCAACTGCTGCTGCAATACCAGGGGCTGCTGACCCTGCTCCGCCGTATGCAGCAGCGTTAAGTTTATTATCTGTATAAGTGTCGATATCAATATTGCCATTTTGTGAACTTAATGTACCGCTATTTACTCTAGTATTAGTATAACTATTTATATTGGCGTTTGCAAAATGAACAGTTCCGGCTATAGCAAAATTTAACGATCCACTTAGTGAAATTCCAACAGTTTGAGTTTTTGAAATATTATTTTTACCATAATTAATAACTTTTAGTTGCCTGCCACTATCTAATGATGGGCTGAGGGTGTTTTGGCTTTCTGATCCAATTGTAAGTAAATTCTTACTATTAAGAATATTTTCTATTTTGGAAGCTCCAATTGATATCGCTGCTGTCATAGCACCGGAGGCTACGGCAGCAATTATTTCACTCTCCAGCTCATTACCATTACTTTCTTGATTGTTTGATTTAAAACTACCATTAGTTAATACAAGATCACCCTGTTTTGTGTTCAGCTTTATATTGCCATTGATTTCAGTTTGTACATTATTTGATATTTCAGATTTAATAACTGCGCCACCTCCTGATAATGCAACAGCACCACCAGCTGAAACTGCAGCCGGTATCGCCCTCACTGCTTTAATTTCTGATCTACTATCTAGTGCACCTGCATATAGATTCTGATTTGCAGAAATAGTTTTCATTGTATTTGAATTTGAATGCAGCATTACTTTTATAATATTATCAATTTTATTATTATTTTCTGCTGCACCAACAGCCAAGGATAATCCCTTCGGACTCCATTGTACAGCTAATGCTCCTCCACTTGTTTCAGCTTTTGTTATCAAACTATCAGCTTCTGCCGTAATTGTGATGTTTTTATCAGCTTCTATATTGCTATTAAGGGCTTCTGATGAAATATCACTTGCTATTCGAGAATTATTAAATGCACCACCAAAACCTACAGCCAAGCCATTAGGACTCACAGTAAGAGCAACGCTTATCGGGATTGCCAGCACTTCATATGTACTTGTATTTTTGCTCGTAATATATATATCCCCTCCCGATTTAAGGTTACTATTGTTGATCTTGTTTTTAATTAATGATCTTTCGCTTGAGTTTAATGATGGAACGCCAATTAAATTCTCTGTTTTTACAACGCCTACGGCAATGGAACCAGACGCTGCACCACCAATTGCAGCTCCTAAAGCACCCACTCCTACATTTGCGATTAAAGTTTGATTATTTTCAGTATTAATTGTAAGATCTTTTATAGTTTTAATATCTACGTTGTCAATTGAAATTGTATTATTACCATAGGTGCAATTTAGTGCGTCTGCTCCACCTCCTGAAAGTGATAAGCTATTATCTGCTGCTATCGTTCCACTAACTGATACTGCTACAGATGTTGCTTTTATGGAAGCTTTATTATCTAGAAGTGGTTTACGTGCTTTTACCGTAAGTGACTCTAATGATCTCGATCCACCTTCAATATTTGATATGTTACTTTCAACTTTATTGTTAATGTTATTTCTAGCTAGGGATACACCAATGCTTAAGGCCCCTGATTTCTTGCCGGAATAGTTTGCACTTACAGATCCAGCCCAACTTAGCGCATCTATTGACGTTGTATCTTTGCTTTCTAATTTTACATTGCGGGCTTCTAATTTGGTTCTCTTCTCTGAATTATTATTAATTATTTCTGCTTGTATTGTTTGGCGGCTTCTGTTTGTAGCTTCTGAGCCAACTCCTGTTAATGAAAAACCCCAATCTCCACTGCTTAAATTAGCTGATGCAGCAAGTGATCCAATATGAGCTTCAATTATTGATTGCTGTTCAGAATTTATGGTTAGATCCCCATTAATGTGTATGTTACTGTTTCTAATTGAAGCCTTTAGGATATTTCCGTCTAAATCTCCAACCTTATATGGTTTTGGATCTCCTCCACTTGCTAATGAATTGCCCTGAGTTTCCCCTATAAAGTTTCTACTTAATGCTACACCAATTGAAATTCCCCCTCCAGTTTTAGTAGATCCTGCCGAGAAGTTGGCACTTGCACCAAATGATTTACTTGTTATTATGTTATCATCTTTCGCTGTAATTGTTATATTTTTAATAGTAGTAGGCTGCGTTGGTGAAGAATTAATGCCTACATCGCAGCTTTCAATTGATGCTTGGTTGCTGCCGATTATTGTATTGAAACTATTTGATCCACCTCCACCCAGGCTCAGGCGGCTCGCCCATGATCCTGAGATCCCCACTGCAACTGATTTAGCATCTATATTTGCGCTATTGATGCTTTCAATTGCGATGTTTGCTTGATTAGCTTTTATACCTCCATCACTTGTGTTTGTTGGATCCTTGTATCTAAAACCTTTGATTTCAGCTTTTTGATCATCTCGAATTATTGTGTTTTCTGCCAGCGCAATTCCTATTGTTGCTTGTAAGGAAGATGAATCGTTTCCGCTCCAGCCAAGTGCCAAACTTGCACCAACTGAGTCTGCATTTACTATGGTTTTATCAAATACTTTTATTTCAATATCTCCACTTGAATCTATGGTGGAGCCTTGACCATTTCCATGAACATAAGCTTGTAGCTGTTGCTTTACTGTATTAGTAGCGTCGGCAGCTCCTGCCGCAGCAGCAGCACTTAACCCGCTACCAGTATTTTTAGATAGGGCAGCAGAAACTCCATATACTTGAGATTTTATATTGCTGTTAGTGTTAGCTGTAACGCTTAATCCCTTCGCTTTAATACTTGAATTTAAGGTTTTATTTTTGCTAACAATATGGGATTTTACTTTAATTCCATCTCCCTTTGCTTCTGCACCATCACTCGAAACACCAATTCGATTTCGAGCTACTGAGGCTCCAATTGATGCAGACCCACCTTTTCCACTATCTCCACTACTAGCAGCTGATAATGCTAAGCCAAGTATCAAGGCTTCAATTTTGTTAGTTGTGTCGGTTATTACTTGTACGAGTCCCCCACTATTTATTTCATCCGCTTCTATGCTTGATAAACTGCCGCTATGGCTTTCATTAATTGAATTTGCCCCACCACCTGTTAAACCTAGTGATGTTTCACCACCTAGGCTTAAAGCTACTGCTGCTGCAACTGATTGTGATTTAACTTCTTTAGTATTTGAGCTTTTTACATTGAGATTCTTATTTGTTTTTAGTTCATTAACTCCTAAGATGGAGGATATTGCTGAACCGTTTATTGTGTTTTTTGCAAGTGAAATACCAATTGATGGGCTCAATGATAATTTTGAACTTTCGCCGGCATATGAGATAGATAGAGATCCAGCACCCACATCTGCTTTTACCTGTCCAGAGCTATTACTTGTTAAGGATAATTCACCCACATTTATATTAGTAGCTTTTCCAAAATCACTTATTTGCGCAGTATTTGCTACTTCTAGCGTATTTGTTGCGCTTGCACCTGCTCCGGAAAGTGCGATTGCCTTGCCATCTTTCTTGGAAATAGATAATGCCAATGAAGCCGCAGCTGTTGTTGTTTCTATTACATCACTATTGATACTTGTAATTTCAACTTTCTCTGCAAGTGTCAATTTATTTGTTGTTATTTGCGCTGTTGTTGCTCCATTAATAGTGTTATCAGCGATAACTGCTCCTATGCTTGCAGATGTTGTTGACGAGCTGTTCAATCCTCTGGCTATTGCTAGTGATCCCGCCCCAATTTTTGCATCTAAAGTTCTCTTGCTATCAGCTTTTACTTGTGCACCTTTATTTCCTTCAATCTCTCCAGCTTTGATCTCTGCTTTTATCGATGCATTTATTTTATTCTTGCTTCCCGCCCCACCACCAGATAATGCTAAGGTATTTGATCCCCCTTGGGCTGCATTGATTGTTACGGCTAGTGCAAAAGCTTTGATTTGCGCTGTGCTTGTTGCTTCTATTTTAATACTATCTTTTACTTGAAGTTTTTGCTCTGCTGATAGCTCCACAAAGGCTGCAACAGGTGTATCTATGATGTTTTCACTATCTGCTGCTCCAACACTTATTGAACCGCTATTATTGCTATTGTCATTGCTATTTCTGGCTATTGATAGGCTATCCCCAGTTGCTTCGTTTTTCAGCTGCCTATTATCTTGAGCTATTATTGCTAGGGAACCTAACGAAAGTAAATTTTTTGAATCTATACTTTGAAGTGATATATTCTTTATTCCAGCCTCAATAGGATCTGCAATTGTGTTTTTGCTCAAAGCTAATCCTAATGCAACACTAGCAGTATTTGCTCCATACTCGCCTCTACTATTACTTACTGAAATAGCAAATCCCCCTGCAAAGCTGGAGATGTTACCGTTAGCTAATAGGAATGGATCCCCTCTTTTAGCTATTGCAGATATATCAGTTGCTTCTGAACTGCCATAATCAGAAATATTGTATATTCCCGCTTTTACTCCGCCTGTTAGTTGATTGAATGAAAATCCACCGGCAATACCTACTGATATTGCACGTCTATCAGTACTAGAAAATGAGAGGGCGGCACCTGCTGCATCAGCAATTATTCTTGATCGTTCGCCCCTTTCAGCCTTAATTGTTGCTTTTGTTACACGTAGAATTCCACTTCCAACTGAGGCATCTTGATCAGGGTTACCAACAACTGCCCAAAGTTTTCTGTTTATTTTATTGCCTGTGCCAGCACCAACTATAGATCCGGAAAATGTATTTGATAATCTACCTGCTCCGCTCGTGCTAACACTTGCAGCTCCGGCAATTGCGTATGCACCTATCTGGCTGTTATCGATAGTGTCAATAGTTATATCTCTTGCATTTATGCTTGTGCCGCTGTCTATATGTGATTTAATATCACCACTTATTTCGTTGTATGATGCAGATGCTCCCACTGAAATACTACTTGTATTTCCTGATGATGCACCTCCTGCAATGGCCACATCTAATCCACCAGTTATACTGAGCAGTTGTTCACCTGCTTCAGTTTTTAACTTAATGTCTCTTGTGTTTATACCTTGTTGAGGGTTTATTTTACTTGCTTGAATTAGTGCTGTTGTTGGGTTTTGTAGTGTATTCTGGGCTCCAGCTCCTGATCCTGCAACAGCAAGACTACTTAAACCACCCTGACTAGTACCTCCTGAATAAGATCCATTAGCTGCTATGCTCACAGCCGTTAGCTGAGTTCCCCCTGTATTTGAATTTATACTTATTACAGCAGGTGCAATATAGTTACCATAGTTAAAATTACTGTTGTTGATTTCCGTATTTGTAGCGGTTTTTATATCATTTACAGCTACCGAAAAACCAAATGTTAGTGCTTTGCTAGGAGCTGCGGCATCTGTATCTTTCCCACTAAGTCTGAATGGATTTGCAGCTATTCCAGCTGTTCCTGCTCCTGCTACTAGCTTTGCTCCATTAATTGAATTTAAACTTATGCTTTCAAGATTCTTGGCTGTTATTGCATTTGCAGTTGAACTTACAGAATCACCAAAGCTATCAGGTGGATTTGTAAAATTAAATGCAAGTGAGCCTGCTATTGAGAGATTTGTTGCTTTATTTACCCCAACGGATAAGCTTATAGCTGCCGCTGTTGCTTCTGCGCCTTCAGTTGATGCTGTTGCATCATAGCTAAACTGACTGTTATCAAAGTTTATATTTTCAATATTGTTTTTAACGTTTCTTGATATTTGATTTACTGTTGCAGCACCTGCAAGCGTGAATTGTCCTGCTGATTCATTACGTTCACTTACACCTCCTTTTATTGGTTGAGATGCTCCATCTTTACCAAATGCAATTGCACCACTCCAATTTTGAACTTTAACGCTGTCTTTTGCACTTGATTTGATCTTGTATTTTGCTGATGTTTGAGGAACCACCCAATCTGAAATATTGTTATTTGTTTCATTCGCCAACTCTATTATGTTAACACTCCCTGATCCAGCTAGGCCAAATTTTGTAAATTGGCTTCCCCAGTAATTTAAAGAATCATTATTCTTGCCGATACTATCATCAGCTGATTGAATTGTTCCTGCAGCGGAAACTGCTACTATTAATCCCTTTTGTTCGGCATTTAATTCTATATTTTCTGCACCTAAATCGTTAGTTGTATTTATTGCTGCGCCAAGATTGTTGTAGGTACGGCGCTTGAGCTTGTTTATTATGATTGAAGTGCTAACTCCTAGTGCGCTGCTATACTGCACTGCTCCAGCTATATCATATTTATTTACTTCATCAATTGCTTTGATATCTGCTGATGCGGCAGTAATTCTTGCATCTTCTTCTATAGTTGTTCCAGTGGAGTTTCCTTCGCCAAATGTTATTGATACACTGCCTGTGAGCCCAAAGTTTTCTGAACTCCCACCCCCTACTGCCAAGCTTACTAATTGATTTGTGCTAATCTCCTGATTTTTGGCATTTAATATCTTTTCCTTATTGGGCGACTCCCCCTGTTTGTTAAGTATACTAAGCTTGCCAGTTATATTAATATTTGCAATTTTCGAGATATTTGCTTTTGCATCATTTCTAATATCAAGTAGTTGCAGAGTTGCACCAATTCCATTCTTCCCTACATTTCCCCAGCTTAGATATTCTTTAATTTTATTGACTCCACCCTTTGCATTCCACGCCTTATAACTACTGTCAAATCCAAAATCTAAATGTAGATTGCCAGCCCCAAGGATGAGGCTATTATCTATAATATTTGATACACTTAGATTTTTTGCACTAATTTCACCATCCATATTTGATTGTGCAGAATTTTTAATTTCACTATAATTAACTGTGATTGCCCCAGCGAAGTTGGTTCCTTGGCTTTGATTATCTTCCGTAATTTTTGTTTCTTTTCCTTTATTTTTAACTGTTGCGTATGAATTAAGGCTATTACCCAGCAAAGCACCAGATACACTTGAGATTGTACCAACTGTTTTTGTAGGATCTTTTCCAAAGAAATCTTGAATTTTCTTGCCACTTCCAAATGCGTTATAAAATATGCTTGGATATAGTATTTCATTCTTAATTGATATATCATTCAAGGATTTAATGCTACCTTTTGTATTTATTTCGCTTGTATTTGTGATTTTATTTGTTGTAAGTGCAATCGATAATACCCCTTTTTTATTATTCGCTACATCAGTACTAGCCTCTGACCATGTTTTAAGATCTGTAGATATATTTGTGTTGAGATCAATCTTATTTAGTGATGTTAGATTTGATTTTGCCCCTAGATTTATTTTTGCAATATGATCAGCTAAATTTATAGCAACAGAGGCAGCTAGTGATCCTAGATCTTTTCCTTTATCATAATTTGGGTTATCGACTAGCGCATCCTTTCCTTGGCTTTTGGTTATAGAATTTTTAAAGTTATCTCCAATCCAATTCGTTGGATTTTTCCTAAAGCTTGCGAATCCATCATTAGGTGTAAAGAAATCCTTTGTTTTGGGTGTAGATCCTGTTCCCCCAGAAGACTTTACTGAATCTTTTGCTTTTATTTCATTTGTTATATTAATGCCATTACCCGAACTGGTTTCAAGTTTCATTGTCGAATCGTTGCTTATTATCTCGCTTTTAATAATCTTAGTTTCTGATGTTATTTGGTTGCCTCTCAAACCAAAGGGTTTGGATGTGTGGTATTGATCTTCATCTAAACTTACTTGATAATAATTTTCTCCAAGTGAGTGTAGTATTATTTGTGCTCCATTAGGTATACCATTTATGTTTACTGAGCCAACAATTGTGGGTATTTGTATTTCAAGATAGGCGCTATGCTCATTATTTTGATTGTTTAATATTATTGGTTGCCCAGCTTCTTCATCCCTATATAATTCCACATCTCCATTGTTATTTATCTTTTTTATGTATATTAATTCTCCATTATTTATATTCTCAATACCAGTTGGCTGGCTTGCAGTGGTGTTTGGTTGAATACTCGTAAAGAATTTGGCAGCTATGACTTTATTATTTGGTATATTTGCGGGGATTTGAACCTCGCGCCATAAATTAGTTCCTGTTTTTATATTTTTAATTTCAGCTTTTGCTAAATAACTGCTTTTTACTTCTTGGGTGAAATTTGGATCTTTATAATAGCTAAAAATGCCTCCTTCACTAGCATCTAGATTTGGCAGCCTTATTGTGTTGTTTGTTGTATCTATATCTGGTTTAAAGCTAATTAATGGCATCCCAACTTCAATACTTACTTCTGCTTTTGCGAGTGTTGAAAGTGAACTGCCTTTTAAATTCCACGTTCCAGTAGTTGCTCCAACTAATTGGAGATATTTCTCGTTTTTAGCACCCGCCTGTATTGCTATTGAGGCGCTTGGCCCATTTGTTATTTGCCAGTTACCATCTTCTTTTGTTATCATTTCTCTCAATTCTCTTCCAGTTTTTGTTACTGAATTTACACCTTTATAAAGTAAGTATTTACCTGTAATTCCTTTGTCATCTTTGCTTTCAACATATATTATTTGCCCCGCTTTAATCTCTATACTATTTGTTTTATTATTACTTTCTTTGTATATTTCGTTTGCTTCATTTAAAAAAGCGGAGCAACCGATAAAATTCCCTTGGGCTGTTTCGAAAAGGCCTTGATTAATTGCTGCGATATCCCCATCAACTAGGCTCGCGGGCATATCAGTTGTTATATTGCCATCAACAGCTTTAATTCGCATAATCGGACCAAGCCAATTTGTTGACGCAATAGCATATTTTATGGCTGTACTACTTATCATTGGTGTGCTTGTATTATCGGTTATATTTGCTGAAATTGTTTCTATCTTTATTTTTGGTTGTCTTTGTTCATTATTTATTTCTCCTAATGCCTTGTTTATTTTCCCGGAAATTGTGAAGCCATTTCCAGCGATTTTTGATATTATATCGATAGCATCTTTAGTTGAATTTTGCTTTATGCTTACAAAGCTTTCATTACCCGAGGAGAAGGATTGCCCCTGCATGAATACAATTAGCGACTGTATTATCTCTTCTGTGTTGTTACTTACTGTTTGGTAATTAAATAATGTTTCTTTTTTGTTGTTCCCATTGATAAAGTTAATAATAATTTCATCGCCAATTTCTAGATTCCCTTCTAGTGATATCTTCTCTATTTGAGCAACACTTGAGTTTGCAACACTTGCTCTAACATCAAATGGTATACCAGGTTTAATAGCAGACATAATTATTCCATCTTGGGAAACGTTGCTGCTTGCTTTTACAAATGCAGTTGAGCCTGTTCCAACCGAGTTTGTATTGTTTATTACTTGAATGAGTTGCGTTATGGTCTGTTTTTTCTTTTCATTTTCAGTGCCTGAAAGATCTTTTAATTTATGTGATATTATTTCAATATTATTGTCATTATATTGATTTTCAAGTATAATTTTTATTGTATTCCCGTTTTCGTAATTTCCAGATATTTGTATTTCGCTAACTTGTTGTTCAGCTGTGGCAACTATAGGAGCTATTTCTTTATCAGCACTTAATGCTATTACAGAATTTCTCCCAAAGTCTCCACTTAATAGATGGGTATCCCCTAACCCAAGTGTTGAGAATGATACTGCTTTGTTATTTATAACATCATTTGCAGATTTTGCTAGGGATACAATTCCACGCCCATCAGAATCTATACCCTTTTTTATTATATAGTATTCATTATCACCAAGGATACCCCCAATTTCACTACTATCTTCCTTTTCTCTTGTACTTTTTTGTACCGTATAGGTTACCTGTTGGCCTTGCGACAAATTTGCGTATTGATTTTGGGGTATCTTTATTTCTGATTTACTTATACTAACATCATTAGTTGAACTACCATCAAATATTATGTTTTGAAACCCATATATTAAATGATTGTCCCCTGTTACGCCATTACCACTAATGTCTAATGGTTCGTCTTTTGCTAGTACATATTGAGCTTTATCATTATCTTTATCTATAATTGCAGTTATTAGCATTGGGATATTGTTATCTATATAGTTTTTTAGAGCCCAGCCATCTGCTTGTTTAAATGGAAAGATTTCATATGTTGCTATTTTTAAATCCTCATTTGACGAATATTGGTAATAATTATTATCTCCCCAAAGAACTACATCGCCTTTTTTGAAGCTGAATCCATTATCCTGTGCCTTCATTTCATATAGATCATTTGGTTTTGTTTCTATACTAATTATCAGATCACCATTTGTGTTTATAATATCATTTTTCCCATCTCTTATAATTTGCTTGTACGTATATGCCTTGTCTGCTCCTGATATAATAACGGTATCTCCTACAGCTAGATCCTTGTTTTTTTCATAAACCATTCCGATTGTTTCAATAAAGCTCTGATTGTTACTAATTTCCTTGGTGCTATATTCGCTAGTTATGCTTTCACCTATGTAGGTGTATACATTATTCTGCTTATCTTTATACACTGCTCCATTTAGAAGTACCCCATTTTCTGATAGCCCTGATGCGATGTCTCTGTATTTTGCTTCTATAGGTGCACTTTGCTCTATTTGAGTGTTGTTAGTACCACTGCTTGTTGCTTCTCCAGATTTTATTTTTCCATCTATATTTACTAAGGATTCCGTTTCATCTTGGTTTACTGCACTCATCAAGCCAAAAGCGCCATTTACAAATATATTTGTTCTTGCTAGTGCTGAATTTTCTGGTTTGCTTGTTGTTGATATTGTTACTGAACTACTGGCATTTAATTCTGACGTCTCATCAATTGTTATTTTACTTTTTGTTGTTCCTTTAGCCACACTAACTGCAAGTCCACCCTTATTTGCGGCTGGATCACTCTTATCTTCTACTTGTCTCTTTTCTGGATTACCATTGGCATCTTTATCTTCACTCGGATTTGGCGTGAAATTGCCTAGAGTTGATGCAGAACTAGATAATTTGTTTGTATTTTCCTGTTTTAGATTTATTTCTTTTGTGGAAATAATTTTTGAATTTATAAGATTTATCTCTGATTTTGTGTTTCCAATTAATACTGCAGCCGCCACGCTAATTTTTTTTGTACTTAGCACTGAATTTGAATCTATTACAGAGGCCTGATTTGATACATTTAAACTTGTTAATTGTTTTATCTCGAATTTTTTGGAATTTAGCTTTGAATTATTGATGCTTATTAAATTTGTCAGGCTAGGTACTTTTACGCTTGCCGGTATTACTTTGTTTTGCATCCCATATACATTTGTATCTATAACGTTGTTCATTGCGTATTCTGTGTATGCTTTCCCCATTTCCCATTTATTCTCTCCCTTTTTGTCCTTTGGATAATTATTAGTTATAAGTGATGACAGCGGATCTATTTTTCCTTCTTGTGTAATAATTATATCTCCAACATCTATACTTGCATTCTCAAATGTAATCTCACCCTCTCTCTGTGGGTTCCATGTTAAAATTGGAAGATCAACTGTCTTTTGATTATTATTTATTTTCAAGCTACCTCCATAGCTGTTTATTTTTCCTGTGATTTTTAGTTCTAATTTCTGTTTTACTCCAAAATCAGACCAGGAGATATCTGATATTTTATTTTCGTTTGTTGCTAGATTTATATTGTAGCTCTGAGAATTTTGTGTTGATGGACCCGTCGTCAGGTAAAGATCTATGTAATTTACGTCGAAATTGTTTCCAGTAATGTTTATATTTTTAACTTGTGAATTTGTAATCTGTTGCGTGGGTGTAATATCTTTTCCACCAACTTCAATTTTTACAAGATTACCTGAGTTTTTTATCGTGATCTGTTCGTTTTCTAATCCATTTATGTTGAGATTGCCATCATTGAAATCAACCTCTGTTTTTAGATACCCATTCCATGCCAAACCTGTAAGAATATCTTTATAACCAGATTCAATAACTCCACTTTTGTATTCAAGATCCCAATCACTTAATTTTTTGAGATTATCCGAATAAGTTTCATTTTTTGATGCGGCAACATCTGCGCTTGTATATATTGAAAGCTTATCAACTAATTTTTCTCCGTCTATTGTTTCTGCTATATTGCAACCCCATAGAATTATGTCGCCGTCATTGCTTATATAGGTACCCAGCTCTTCTAATTGTTTTTTGTAATAACTTATATTTTTACTGTTAATTTTTGTTGTTCCAATGTCTAGCTTGTCATTGGAGCCGTGATTTATTAGATGTATACGTTCATATGTTGAATCTTTATGATTTTGCCTAAAGTTTTCTACTAATTGCTTTAGCCCATCCTTCCCTGAGAGGCTTACTATATTTGACCCTTTATTTTCAAGGAGTTTTGTTATATCTGATATTTCCTTGCCTTCTCCGCTTATAATATATAGTTCTTTATTTAAAGAGCTATTTCTTGCTTCAACTTTTATCCCTCCACCGATATCATGTATCCATGATGGTGTTGTATATTCGTGTATTGTTTGATCAGATATATTAAGTTTATTTATTTGACTCGTTTCTGAAATGGTTTTATTTGGTATGTGCCCCCCATCCCACCAATCGCAGATAGGCAAAAATACGTCTTGTTGAAACGGTTGGCTGTTTGGATTCATAAAAAACTTTTCTTAAACTTTATACCTTTTTGACCTTCAGGCCACAAATTATAATATTTTCTTTTTTTTTGCGGTTTTAGTTTCCTTCACACGGTTTTATCGAATCTCATTCGATCTCATCAGTACTTTTAATTTTTTCAATAAGTTTTTTTTATTAGATTTATTCTTACATTTGCTTTGATTTATTTTACTTGTTATTTCAAGCATTGTGGGACATCCTGAATTATCTTGTTTAGGTTTCCATTGTGTTTGTATTTCTTGTGCAATGTGTTCAAGGTACGTGCCAAAGATATTTAATCTGCTCACTGATCCCTATGAGCGGGCTGATTTCACCTCCAATACCTACTGGGATTGGATTTTCGACCATATCTTTTTGATTGTGCCAGCCCAGTCCTATGTGGCTGAATTTCTTGCTACTTTTAAGGCCTATCCCCCACGGCAAAAGGCAGCAAGTTTTTCCTTGGAGCGTTTGATGGAGCGTTTGGAAAAAGTGGTGGGCGGCCCTGCCTAAACGTACGCTCCTAGGTATGCTTCTTTCTTTAAAGATTAATTCAAGTAAATTAGCGAGCTTTTCTATTTCTTTATTTGGCTTCTGCCCTACGGACCCCAACGTTGCGACTTTAGAAAAGTAAGTTCTACAAGTTGGCTTGCTTGATTATTGCCTGGTTTTAGATGCAACTTGAATCCTCCAAGATCCAAATTGCCTAGATTTCGGAATGCAGATGCCAGTTTCGCCCGGTTAGGATTAGGACCTGCTTTTTCTAAAGCAGATGTAAGCCAGCGCGCTGCAATAAAACCTTCTAAACTTGTATAACCAAACTTAGAATTGCTATTTTGCCTGAGCATTATTTGTTGGTATTGAGAAATAATAGCTATACGGCGATTCCAGGGGAAGGGGAATACTTGGGAGATGCCAATACCATTAGCTCGGCCGCCTGGCAGACTATCTTGAAGCCCCTCAATTCCCACCGGAGATAGGTTCATCAATTGAGCCCTACTGTTAAGACTTGAAAGGTTGCGGCTTAGGGAAGCAGAAGTTGCAAAGGTATTTATGCTTAGCACTGCGCTTGCCTTTTTGTTAACCACGCTTTGAGCTACTTGATAAGTATCGATTGAATTACGTGGCAATTTAGCAATTAACACTGGCTTTAAATTGTGGCGTGCCAGTGCTATCTTTGCAGAACGAAGTCCGTCTATACCATAGGCATCAGTTACATGAAATATTGCTATTTTATGCCTAGCATCACGAACTAAATGATCAATAATTTTGTCTATTTCTGCTTGATAACTGGCCCTCAAGTTGAAAACCATTGGTCTGTAGGGATTCAAAATATCTTTGGCCCCTGTTACTGGAGCCACAAATGGTATTCCTGTTTTTCTTATTATTGGCAAAACTAATTTGCAATTAGGTGTTCCAAAAAAACCTATAAGTGCTATTGCCTTATGTCGATAGATCAATTGTTGCGTGTTATCTAGGGTGCGTTTTGGCTTGTAGGCATCATCAAGACTTATCAGCCTGAGCCTTCGCCCATGGATTCCACCTCTTCTATTTATTTCTGAAAACCAGGCGGTTATTCCATCTTGATAATCTTTAGCAGTTTGGGCCGACAAGCCAGTAAAAGGCGCTGAACGACCTATAATTAACTCTGGTTTTGAAATATTAGAGAGTTCCACTTTTTGTGCAGATCTTCCCGTGGACGGTAAAAGTATTGACACTAGAAATACTAAAAGAGCAAAATCTGCTCTTAAGATGAAAAATATTTTTTGATTTATTTTGGTGGGAAAGCAGCGTCGCTGGAATTTTCTATCCATGCTTTCAGTTCTTATTGCAATAATTTTAGCCCTGGTTGCGATCAGCCGCATCGATACCATCCCCATTGAATCAAGGGATGCTCTTCGCCTTTCAAGTTCATCTCGAGCTTTGAGCATTGATCCAAATCACTTGCCGCCTAGCGGATGGACTACTTTACGTGGTGATCTTCTCAATTCAAGTGAGGCATTAGTTGATCGTAGTGGTTTAGATAAAGCCAAGTACTCGCTGCAGATTGGTGTTTATGCAAATACAACTTCAGAGCTTCATTTGAGTATCCCAAGCTATGCCTCCGGCGGATCTATTTGGATGATTTGGAATGAATCTTTGCAGCGTTATCTAAATGATGAAGGTGTTTCAATTAACGAGCGCTTTAGTTTGCTTAATAGGTTGGATTCAAGTGGGACGCCCGACCTCACCTTGGTTGGTGATGGTACTAAAAGGCTTGAAAATGGTGATTATTATCAGTTGTTTGATTATCAAGGACGTTTTCTTATCGATCAGGCAAGCTTTCGACGATATCCTTTTATGAGTATTAGCTTACCAATATTTATTGAGCCTGATGATAATGATGGTAGCCTTAATTATAAGAATCTTAGGTTGGATCCCGATATCCGCAATAGCGGTATGGGGTTTAATGCAAAGATATTGGGCTGGTTGAATCAGGGCTGGTCTATTGCTGAATATCGGCATCAATATGCTTCTAATTTTGGTCAAGGTGGAGATGAAAGCGATTACAGCGTAGTTCTTTTTGACATTTCTTTCGGCACATCGTCATGGGCCTCTGTGTGGCGATTGTTTCTGCCGCTTGCTGTGTTGATGTCGATGGTTCTTCTGGTTTTCAAGGTTCGCCCTGATGAACAAGATGCTCGAGCTAGTATACCGGTAACCGTTTTGCTAACTCTGGTTTTCTTGCAGCAATCATACCGAAGTGATTTGCCAGTTTTACCTTTCCTTACTTTCCTTGATCAAGTGTATGTAGTTGCATATATTGTTACTCTTATTGCATTTATTCTAGTGCTTTGGATCGGTCGTAGGTATGCAGATATTCAAGTGATGAATGATTCCCCTGAAAGATCTTTACTGCTTAGACGTCTTTATCTCTTAGATGAAACATGGCCATTAGTTGTTTTGTTTTTAGGTGGATCATCTATCGCTATTTGTTGGATTGCCATTCCTCAAGCCGCTAGATTTTCGATTGGTTAGTGTTTGAGCTTGCTTTCATTTACCCTCAAATTATTTTCTAATTCTGCTTTCGTTGCAGTCTTCTGCCTAAACCCTGGTGGTTATCAGTTAAAGCAGCTACAACGGTGCAGTTGCAACAGCAATTGCCCATGGTTGGCAAGTTATCACTGGCTCGCTGGTTTTGTTTGCCAATTGGCGTTCTCCTTACC
>Ga0247837_1004133_pt1 | contig 23838 bp, 14 predicted proteins | sample LaCtaG_2_FD_187115 | JGI IMG/M metagenome (GOLD analysis project Ga0247837, IMG submission 187115) | Freshwater microbial communities from meromictic Lake La Cruz, Castile-La Mancha, Spain - LaCruzMarch2015_14.5m | ecosystem: Environmental > Aquatic > Freshwater > Lake | place: Spain: Castile-La...
TCACATGATCGACAAGGTGCGCGGCGGTCTGCGCCATGTGCCTGCCATTGCAGGACGGGCAAACCCCGCGCCCCTTGCACGAGAACGCGATGACAAACCCCTGGCCGCAGCCCGTGCAGAGGGCACGATCCGCGTGCAGGCGGCTGCACGCGTTCCGCTGGGCTGGGCGCTCCGCACGAGCCCCGCGGCCGACCGCGTGATCGGCTACCAGGGGCCGACCGACGCGGTGATCGGCTTCGATCCCGCTGGCAAGGTCGCCGGCGTGGCCGTGCTCGCCACATTCGACAACGAGCCCTACGTGGGCTACGTCCGCGACGACCGGGCGTTTCGTCGCATCTATCGGGGGATGACGCTCGAGGAGCTCGCCGGCATCGATCCCACCGCGACCGGCGTCGAGGGCGTGAGCGGCGCTACGATGACGAGCCAGGCTGTCGCCGAGGGCATCGTGCGAGCAGCCCGGGCACAGGCTCGAGCGCCCGCCGCCGTGGGTCGCTCGTGGCTGGCGAGCCTCGCCCGCGATCTCGACGGTCCCCGGCTCGGTGCCCTCGGCCTCGTCGCGATCGGCATCGTGACGGCCTTCACGCGCCTCCGCGGCACGTGGTTTGGCCGGCTCGCGCTGCCGCTCGCCGTGCTCGCATACCTCGGATTTGGCGCAGGTGCGCTCCTCTCGCAGGCGCAGGCCTGGGGCTGGACCCAGGCGGGCGTGCCGCGCGGGGCCGTCGTGCTGACGGCGCTGGCTGCCGCCGCGGTGATTCTTCCCGCCACGACCCGCAAGAACGTCTACTGCTCGCACCTCTGCGCCCACGGCGCGGCGCAGCAATTGCTCGTGCGGCTCGTGAAGCCACAGCGGAGCGTGCCGGCATGGCTGCGGCCGTGGCTCGTGGTCCTGCCCTGGGCCCTGCTCGTGCTTGCGATCCTCACGGCGGTGTTTCACCTGCCGCTCAACCTCGTCGATCTCGAGCCGTTCGACGCGTATCTGCCCACTGTCGCCGGCGTGGCGGCCCTGGTAATCTTCGCCGTGAGCGTGGTCGCGAGCGCCTTCTCTCCGATGGCCTACTGCCGCCACGCCTGCCCCACGGGCGCGCTCCTCGACCACCTCCGGCTCAACAGCCGCTCCGACCGCATCACCTGGCGCGACGGCCTCATGCTCGCCTGCCTCGCCGCCGCCGCGCTCGCCCACTGGTGGCCCCGATGAAAGGCGTCGTTGCGATCCTCGGTGTCGTCGTCTCCCTGGCAGCCGTGGCAGGCGAGCTGCCCACGTTCGCGGGTCCGGCGATGGGCACGACCTACCGCGTGACGCTCGCCCGCAACCTGCCGGGCAGATCGCAGGGCGAAGTGCACCGCGAGATCGAGGCCGTGCTCGCGCGGCTCGATCGGGCCCTCAGTACGTGGCGCGACGACTCTGATGCGACGCGATTCAATCGAGCACCGGCAGACACGTGGGTGGGCGTCTCGCCCGACCTCGTCGCGATCGTCGTGATTGCCCGGCGCATACACGACGACACGCGGGGCGCCTTCGACCTCACGGCTGCCGCCGGAGCCGTGGCGGGCATGCACCTCGTCGAGATCCGGGAGCAGCCGCCCGCGCTTCGCAAGGCCCGCGACCACGTCGCGCTTGATCTCAGCGGCATCGGCCCCGGCTACGCGGTAGACGCGATCGGTGAACGCCTCGTCGCGCTCGGCTCGACGGACCATCTTGTAGAGCTCGGTGGGGAAGTCCGCGCCTGGGGCGGCCGTACCGTTCGCGAGCCATGGCGTGTCGCCCTGCGCGACACCTCCGCCATCGTCGATCTCGCCCCGGGTGAAGCCGCCGCCACGAGCACCGCCCGCCCCGGCCGCTCGCCCATCGATCCCCGCACAGGCCGCATCGTCGCCCCACAGTCGCCATCGGTCACGGCTCGGGCCCCCACCTGCGCCGAGGCCGACGCCCGCGCGGTGGCCGCGCTCGTCAGCGGTGAGAAGCCGGGCGCCGAAACACGGTAGGGTTCACGGCACCATCCACGCGAGCGGCCCGGACTGGAGCCACACGAGCAGGCCCATCAGCGCCGCGCGCGCGAGCGAGTGGGGGAACACGCGGCGGAGGATCAGGGAGAATACCAGCCGAAAGAGTGGTATGCAACCTAGGTGTTTTTCGTCGGGTCGACTACTCCCCTCGATGCGCGCCGGGGACGAGGAAAGTGCATCGCACCAGCTGTCTTTGCCGAAAGTCCGGCCCGGCATCCCTTCGGCTTACGCCTTGGGCTTCCAGTTGGGGAGGCTTGGGGTTACCCCTGCCGTTGAGACGGCGTATGTGACCAGCGAAGCCATGGATGGCGCAGCGAATGCGCCCCAGGCAGCGCAGGCACATCCGAGTGAGCGGAGGCCACGAGGGCCGCAGCGAACGTCCGGCGAGACGGTATGGGGTAGGCCAGCGGCTCGAGTGGGCGGGCCACCCGCCGTGCGTTGCGCTGTAAGTAATTGCCCAGGATCGAGTTGCGCGCAGGACGGCCCCTGTCCCGCGGCACGGTCTTGCGGGCCTACGATTTCGCGAACCGCGACGAGGCCGCCGCCGCAGCCCGCGAGGGGCGGAAGCCGTCCCGGCCGGCTTCCAAGTGGAGCAATGAATCCCGGGCCGCGAAACGCAAGTCGCGGGGTGCGTGGCTGCAGTTGGAGCCTGTGGCGCCCGCAGGAGCGTGCGCCGCAGGCCTCCTGAACCACTGGCCGGCGCTTACGTCGCGGTCGATGGGCATGCCCCCGATTCGGTTGCTCGGGCCGCCCCATTTGGGGTGTATTCAGAGCCTTGCGACTGGCTGGTGGCAAACCGCTCCGTCCCGCGGATAGTGTACGGCCGTTTACCACCGCCGTCCACCTGCCGGTCTGCCCATGGTCGCCGCGGTCACAGGGTTTCCCGGGCGAAGCCGACGCCGCCCGCACGGAGGGCCCGCGGCGTCCCGCCGTTACGAGCGCCGTCGCCCCGAGAAGACGCCGCTCCACAAGATCATCTCCGAGAACCTCGAGAGCTGGCTCGAGTGGCGGGAAGCCGCCGAACGGCCCGTGCCGGGATACGTCCAGGACGAGCTCCGCGGCTATCTCGAGTGCGGGCTGCTCTGCTTCGGCTTCGCCCGCGGCCGGTGCACAACATGCGGCCAGGGATTCGTCGTGGCATTCTCCTGCAAGGGCCGCGGCGTCTGCCCGTCCTGCAACGGCCGCCACATGGCCCAGACGGCGGCGCATCTCGCCGATCACGTCATCCCGCCGGTGCCCGTGCGGCAGTGGGTGATCTCCGTGCCCAAGCGATTGCGGGGCATGCTTGCCGACCGACCCCGGGCCGTCGCCGCCGTCACGAAGATTTTTCTTGACGAGATCGAGCGGACTCTGAACACGGCCTCCGGTTTCACCGCTGCTGCCGACACACCGAGTGCTTCCCGCCCGAGGCTCGGTGGCATCTCTTTCTTGCACCGCTTCGGTTCGGCGCTCAACCACCACGTGCACCTGCACGCGTGCGTGACCGACGGCGTCTTCAGACCGGCTGCTGCCGCAGCAGGGTGTGATGCCCCGCCGACGTTCCTGCCGGCCCGGCCGATCACGCAAGCCGATCTGGCCGCGCTCACCGAGCGGGTGCGCCGTCGGGTGATCCGCTGGTTTCGCTTGCAGCGACTGCTCGACGCCGCCGCCGCCGCCGACATGCTCACGTGGGAGAACAGCGGGTTTTCAGTCGATGCCAGCGTCCGGATCACGCTCGTCGACCGCGATGTGCCGAGCTATTTTAAGAGTCTGGAACATCTCCTGAGATACTGTGCCCGGCCCCCCTTCGCCCTGCATCGACTCTCCGTGATCCGCGGCCCAGACGGCCGGATCGCCCGCATCCGTTACGTGCTGCCCAGACACAAAGCGGCCAACTGGGTCGGCCCCGGCCGCGGCCGCAAGTCCACGCGGCCGGGAGCCAATGGCGTCGTCGAGCTCACGCCGTTTGAGTTTTTGGACCGGCTCGCCGATCTCGTCCCGCCACCGCGGAAGCACCGGCACCGGTATCACGGGGTGTTTGCCCCGAATCACAAGCTCAGGTCCGCCGTCACGGCATTCGCGATCGGGAACATCGGCAAGCGGAGCGACGCTGGGCATGCGGGCGAGGCGCATGCCACGGGCTGCTGCGATACTCAGGCGAAGCCCCGCTCGCACGACACCTCGCGGATTGCATGGGCGAAACTCATAGCCCGGGTGGGGGAGGAGTTTCCACTCGAGTGCCCGAACTGCGGTGGCGACATCCGGCTGATCGCGTTCATTACGGAGCTGGGCCCGATTCGGAAGATCCTCACACATCTGGGCGAACCGCTCGAGCCGCCACCGGTATCACCCGCCCGGGGCCCGCCCACCGACTGGGGCGAACTCATCCAGGCGCATGACGACCGCGAAGCGGTTCAGGTGTTGCCCGACGAGCTGCCGGTGATCGACATCCACAGCCTCTGATCGGTGCCGGCCGCGAGGTCACACCAAAGCCCCAGGCGGCCGAACTCGGAGAGCCTCCGCGCCGACGGCAGAAAAACGCCACTCCAGGGGGAGGGCAGCTGTTCCGGGTGCAGCTGATCAGGTGCCAGAAAACGCGGTACCAGCCTCACCAGCCGCCCAGCGGCTTGGAAATGCCTATCGACATGGTTGCGGAAGTGTCATTGGCCGGACTATCCGTTTCCCATCCGAGTGACGTGGCGAGGATGTAGTCTTCGCCATAGAGCAGGTCGGCCCGCGCACCGATGCCGAAGGAGACATCGGACGGGAGCAGTCGTTCGCCGACGAAATACACCTGGTTGGCCATCGGCTCGTTGGCCCGGTCCACGGCGTTGTAGGGACCAGCCTCGCCGCGGTATTTCCTTGGGCGCCACACCGGCAACGTCGCCGTGGTTTGCCGCAACGATGCCGCCTACGACGGCGTTGCACGGAACACGGTAGGGCCGGTCACTGCCGAGTTGCAAGTGCTCAAGCCGCCACGGGCTGCCGCTCGATTGGCTGCCCAGGGAAGGAGGCGAAACGATGTCGGCGCGGCGATTCGGTGCCCGCGGAGGCCTCGCGGCGGTCGTCATGACGGCCGCGCTGATCTCGGCGGCCGACGAGATCGAGACCGATCGTGACGCGTTTACGTTCGCGCCGACGACCGTCGCCGTGGGACGAACGCTCCTCGAGACGTCGTACTCGTTCATCGACAATCGGGTGGGGCCGGAGGCCCACAGCGTGCCGGAGCTGCTCGCCCGCTTCGGCATGGGGAGCGGATCGAGCTGCGGCTCGGCGCCAACTACGAGTCGGGGGGGCCGGGAGTCGTGTCGGGCACGGAAGTTGGCGGCGAGGACGTCGATTCGGAGTAGGAGAGCCGGCTGCTCTACGGCACGAAGATCGAGACCTCCGACGAGTCCGGGTGGATTCCGCAATCGGCGATCGTCGTGCAGGGATTCACGCCCACGTCGGGGCCATCGACCGCGTCGTCCGTCGTGGTGGGCGAGGCGTGGGGCTGGACATTTGCCAACGGCTGGGCATGGAACTCGGCGATGCGCTACGGCACCGGCTTCACCGACACATCGCCCGAATTCTTCACGAACGTCGGGATCGGCTGGCAATTGTGAGTTTGCGGCCGATGATCGGCTCACGGCTCCAAGCGACGAGCGCCCGGTAGGGGCGGCGGTCAGTGGTCGCCCACCTGCTACGTCACACGCCCCCACCGGCTCTGATCGTCACTCCACCCGCTCCTCGCGGATCCACACGTTGCGAAAGCGGACGGGATGCCCATGGTTCTGCAGACAGACGAAGCCTTGCAGGGGCTTGTCTTTGGTGGCGTCCAGGGTCGTCTGATCGAAGTCCTGGATCTCACGGCCGTTGAGCACGATCCGAATCCGCGGGCCGATGCATGTGGCGTCAAGTGTGTTCCACTCGCCTGCCGGTCGCATGGCGGACTCGCGCGGGGCGACGTAGCGGTAGAGCGAACCACTGGAGAACAGTGTGGGCTTGCTCTCGGCATCGTCGAGCAACTGAATCTCGTAGGCCCAACAGGATGGCCGCGTCTGGTGCACCCTCGTCAGATCAACCTCCCGGCAGCGCAACCCGATGCCGGAGTTGCCGTTCTCGGCCATCACGAATTCCACGTGGAGCGTGAAGTCGGAGAACGGCTGCCGCGAGTAGCGAAGGAAACTCCACGAACTTCCATCGCACACGATCTCGCCGTCGCGCACTGACCAGACAGGTCGGCCGTCGCGATGGGCAAGCCCGCCGGACGGACCGTCCATCGTCCAGCCGTCGAAGTCGATGCCGTTGAACAGCGGACTGCTGTCGGCGGGTGGTGTGCCATGTGCCGGCGCATGCTCGACACAGAAGGACGCGCATGCGGTGAAGGCCGTGACGAACACGAAGGCATGAGACCGGCCGAGATGCGGCGGGGTGAATCGTGACGAGTGAACGACAGTAGCCGGCATGACGGTGTCGACCGGGCGAATAATCATCTCCTGAGGGTACCGCGCGTCACGGGCCGTCGGCCTGTGTCTATGCGCAAGCGCATAGACCGTGACCTGATCGACTCAGCGGCCGAGAAAGACATTCACCGCCTGCAGGCGGTTGTCCACGCCGAGCTTCTGGTAGATCGCGTGGAGGTGGACGCGCACCGTCCCCTGGGAAACGCCCGCCGCCGTCGCAATTTCTTTCGCCGAGCCTCCCTGCGCGAGGAGCGCCAGGATCTGCTTTTCTCGCCTTGTCAGCACCGCCAGCGCGGGCGACTCGGTTTGCGGAGTGGGGCCGTGAAACGACGCGACCACGCTTCGGGCGACCTCGAGCGACATCGGCGCCCCGCCGGCGTCGAGTTGTTTGATCGCCGCGATGATCTCGGCGGGCCGGGCCCGCTTGAGGATGTAGCCCGCTGCTCCGGCTCGCAGCGATTTGAAGATCCGCTGGTGATCGTCGTACACGGTGAGCATGATGGCCTGAATCCGAGGGCACGTGGACTTCAGGCTGGCCACGCAGTCGGCGCCGTCGAGCCCCGGCGAGCCCGGTGGCGTTAGGTTCACATCGACGATCACGATGTCGGGCGGATCGCTCGGGATGTTCTTGATCGCCGCCTCCGCACCGGCGTAACAGTCCACGAGTTGGAGCTCCGGATCCCGCCGCACGAGCGTTGCCAGGCTTTCGCGGGTGATCCGGTCGTCCTCGATGATGGAAACGCGTACGGCCATGCGTGGGTGCTCGTCTCGGGTGGGTCAGGTGTTGGTGCGTGATGAGGCGGCGATGGGGTCTGTCAGGGGCAGTTCCAGCCGCACGATGGTGCCGCCGTTGGGATCCGACGTGACGTCGCACCGGCCGCCGAGTTCGGCTGCCCGGTGTCGCATGTTGCCGAGTCCGGCACCACCGCCCGCCCTGCCGCCGAAGGCGAGCCCGCCACCGTCGTCGGCAATCGTGATCCGCAGCCGGCCGTCATCGACTGCCATTCGTAATACCACGCGACTGGCGCGGGCGTGTGAGATGACGTTGGTGATCGCCTCTTTCACGATCAGCAGCACACCCCGCCGCATGTCGCCAGGAGTCGGCACGGCATAAAGATCGACCGGCCGCTCCACGTCGCAGGTGACACCGAATTCACGGAGCGTTTCGGAGGCGTAGCGACAGGCATAGCTGAGGAGGTGAGGCAGCGTGTCGTTGCCCGGATCGACCGCCCAGACAAGCTCGTCGAGGGCCGTGACAGTCTCTCTGGAAATGCGGGCGACGGTGTCCAACTGCTCCGCCTGCTCCTGTCGGGCGTCGTCCTTGGCGATTTCGGCCAAGAGCGCGATCTGCGTGAGGTTCGTTCCAACCTCGTCATGCATGTCGCGGGCGAGCCGCATCCGCTCGTCATGCACGGCGGCCTGTTGTCGCAGCAATGCCATGCGCCGACGGCCGAGATGACCGACGACGGCCATGGCCGCGGCCGCGGCGAGCCCTGAGACGGTCGTCAGTGCAATCAGGCGAAACCACCAGGTTTCCCAGAGGGGCGTTGCCACTGCGACCGTGACCGCAGCAGCCCGCGGGGCCCACCCAGCGTCATGCGTGGAACTCCGCAGTCGGAACGCGTACGTGCCCGCCGGCAGTGCTGGGTAGGTGGCCCGGCCGTGCAACGCCGCCGACATCCAGGTGTCGTCGATGCCCTCCAAGCGATACTCGACCCGGGCGTTCGTCGGCGCGAGCAGGCTGGCCACGCCAAAGTCGATCTCGACGCGGCGTGGTGCGGGGGGGAGCGACGCCACGGTGGTCGCCTGGCCATGGCCGCTTCCGGAAATCAGTCGGCTGGTCTGATCACTCGATACGCTATGCACGACGACTGCCGGCGCCGTCGGTGTCGGTAGTCGGGCGGGATCGCAGACGACCAATCCGCTCTGACGGGCCACCAACAACGTGCCTCCCGTGGTCGAGAGCATCGCACACGTCGGTGTGGCGAGCCCTTCGAGAAAGTCCGTTTCGTACCGGGGCGGCAGCACCCAGCAATGGCAGCGGTCCGCGACCCCATCGGCCACGTGACCGAGTTCGGCGAGGTCGACCACGAACAGCATGCGGGGCGACGCCGCCCAGAGTCGGCCAGTCGCGTCGCAGACGGCCCCGACGATCTCGTCTGAGGGAAGGCCCTGAGCCGGTGTGACGGTCGTCCAGCGGGAGTCTTTCCAGCGAGCGAGCCCCACGGTCTTGATGGCGACCCACAGACAGCCGTCATGTGCCTGCACGATGGGGCCGAGCCGTCCGCCTCCGAGCGGTGGCGTTGCAAGATGCGTCAACACACCCGAGTCTGCGGCGATGCATGCCACCCCTTTGTCGGTCACGAGCCAGACATCGCCGTTGGGAGCCGCTGCGAAATGGCCGTTCGCCCCGGGGGCCGCTGGCTGCCCGTTGCTCGGCGGTGAGTCGCTGCTCATCGCGGGCACCGTCCACCCGGTCACTGCCTGCCATTCACGATCGCGTTTCCGCAGCACTGTGTCTCCCGCCAGCACCCAGAGATCGCCAGTGGGCAACGCCAGCAAGGCCGTGGCCGCCGTGCGATCATGGGGCGGCGGGGGGCGTTCACTGGCAACGTGCTCCCCGCGAAAACATCGCAGTTCACCCCGCTCCATGGCAGCCCAGACGGAGCCTGCTCCGTCGCTGGCGAGACAGACGGCTCGACCTCGATCTGCTTCCGGCACCATCCTGAATGCCGCGAGGTCGTCATCGGGCCATGATCCGATCTCGCCGTTCTGCGTCAGGCACCATGTCTGCCCCCGGCCGTCGCGGCAGAGCGAAACGATCGGCCTCCAGGTCGGGAGCGACGTCGGCCAGGCGATCGCGGGGCGAACACGGTGAATCGCCAACCTGGTACCAACCCAGATGCTGCCCTCGCGGTCCTGGATGGCGTTCGTCACCCATGTTTCGCCGATGTCGATCTGCGTGAGCACCCCATCTTCCAGGGCGAACAGGCCATATCGGGAAGAGCACAGCCAGAGCCTGCCGTCCGGGGCTTCGAACAGGCTGCGCACGGTGCCGATCACGTCTTCGACCGGCGGCGTCTGAAAGGCTGCCGAGTCGGGCACGACCTGCCGGCTCGTGCCATCGCGGTCGTGTCGGAAAAGCTGCCCCTGCGTCGTCAGCCATGCCCCTCCGCCCGTTGCTGCCGCAACCACGCTCAGCCCGCGCGGCACCTGCCCGACCGTCTCGAGTGCGTCATCGTGTGCGATGGAAAGCGACTGGTTTCGGCACACCCAGACGGTGCCATCGGCAGTGCCGGTCAGGTGGGCGCGGCCGGTGGGCGCGACGGTTCCTGCGGCGATGACGCGTCGGCTGCCGTCGCGCCCGATGGTCCAGACGCCACCGCGTTCGTTGGCGACCCACGCCTTTCCGCGGGCGTCGATCGCCAGCGACGTTGACGGAGCGCCGGCTTCTTCAGGCGGCGGAGCGACGCTCTGGATGCTGTCGCGGTCGTCAAGCCACAGGAGCAGTCCCGACGCGAGCACCGCCGCGATCGGCCCCGACGGTCGGCGGGCGACGTGCAGCACCTGCGGCTGCTCGCCGGCCGGCAGCCCGAGCGGAATGCGGCGGAAGGCATTGCCATCGAACCGCACAAGGCCCACCGTGGTGGCGATCACGAGTGATCCGTCATCGGCCTGCACGACACCCCGGACAGACCCCCCCGCCCCCTCTCCCGGAATGAGATCGTTGAGTTCCCAGGCGCGGCTTGCCCACTGGGGCGGCGTGGCGATCGGCTCGGCTTTGCATATCGGACCGCATGCAACCGCACACGCAATCGCGATCAACGCGACGCCGCGGCGCCACGGACCGCTGGCGAAACGCTTCGTCCAGAACCATGCGTTTGGTACCGAGAAGACCATGGTTTTCATTCTGCCCCGGCGGATGCCCGATGCCCACCCTCTCCTTCGAGTATACCCTTCCATATATGGAGCCACTCAGGGGGGCGGATAGTCTGCAAACGATACCGAGACAACGACTTTGATTGGGGCATGACTTCCGGACGCTCACTTCGGGAGACGAGGTTTCGATGCTGACAGTCCTCGCCGCCGTCGTATTCCTGGCGTTTCAGGGCATCGCTGGCGGTGGTGATGTCGGCACCGCGACAGGTGCTGCCGACGATGCCGTCGTGGCCAACCCGGTCGCCGCCCGTAGGGCAGATCTGTTGGAGCGGTGCGGCCGTCGGCAGCCACGGAATGAGCGATTCGCCAAGGAGGCGATGGTCTTCCATCTGGCACGGCTCCTGACAGGTCGCGATGAGGAGGCCGCGGTTGCTGGATGGCTGGCGGCCGCGAAGCAGGCCAATCAGACCGCGACCCCGCAGCCGCCTGCCGCGATGCCCGATCCGTTCAACAAGCATGCCCTCGTGTTCGGCTGGATGCTCGGCGGCTCGTCGGCTCGTCTTCCCGCCGCCGCCGGCGAGCAGATCGCGGCCGCCACGAAGGAGTACGTGTGTCGCTATGGCTATCGCGAGTGGCGGGGCTATGGAGCGGTCAACTATCGGCTCATGAGCGACGGGGCGGCCTTCATCGCTGCGGAGCAATGGCCCGATCTTCGTGACGCCGACGGCCTCGATTCCGCCGGCATTCGTGCGGCGACCCGCGAGCGGCTGCTTGCCGTCTGCGACGACATGGTGCGGCGGAACAGCTCCGAATACGGCGCCCCGACCTATCAGGGCGTGAATCTCTCGGCGCTCAAACTACTGGCCGATCATGCCCGCGATGAGACGGTGCGGCACCGGGCCGAACTCACGCTCGACGCGATGCTCCTGCACCTGGCCTGCGGCTGGCATCGGGGCTACCACGTCTCGCCCGCGAGTCGGGCGAAGGGATTTGGCACCGCCATGACCAGCCCCGACGCGATGGATGCCACGGCCGCCATCGGCTGGCTCTTCTTCGGGGCCGAGCGGCCGGTGGCGGGGCTATGCGAATACCACTCCGGCTGGTTCGCGTTTCCGGGGCGATATCAGCCGCCCTCCCTCCTCGCCGCGATCGCCACCGATCGGGCGGCCGCGTTCACGCATCGTGGCAGCCGGGGCGACGCGATTCGGTTCACGATCCACCACGAGCCCGCCTACGCCCTGGCCAGCGAATGGACGCTGCTGGAGACGCCCCGCGACGCGCACTACAAGGAATCCCGACGGCAGATGCTGAAGTGGGTATCTGACCGGCCCCAGAGCACGTTCATGCCGTTTCAGGAGAATCCGCGGCGGCCGTATCGGCTCGAGGAAGGGGTCGCCAACGCGTTTGGCTACGGTGAAAATCCTTATGCGCAGTCGCTCCAGCACGACCGCACGCTCGTCGGCGTCACGGCGGTGCCCGCCGACTATCCCTACTGGCGGATCGAGGCGCCGTTCAGCACGACCGGCTCGATCGTGGAGCGGATCGACCGCGAAGGGTGGATCTGCTGTCATGCCGGCTCGATGCTGTTTGCGTTTTGGCTCGGGGGCGAACCGCGGTGGGCGGCCCATCGACCGGCGGAACGCTGCGATGTCTTGGTGAGCGACGCCCGCCGCACTGGCTGGGTGCTGGAGACGTCGCCGCTCGAGCCCTTCGCCGGGGGAGGTGCCCGGGCCGAACTCGACCGGTTCGCGGCCGCCGTCGTCGCCCGCACGCGGATCGATGCCACGGGGCTCACTACTGATCGGCCCCGGCTGGTTTATACCGGGCTCAATGGCCACGTGCTCGACATCACCTACCGGCCGCATGGCGAACCCTGGCAGCGGCAACACCTGGTGGACGGCGTGCCTGTGCCGTACGACACATTCCCGCTGCTCGGCAATCCGTGGGTGCAGCAGGAACTCGCCGGTACGACCCTCGTGGTCACCCACGGCGGCCGCACGCTCCGCTACGACTTCAACGACTGGACGCGCGATGAGACACCGTGAGCAACCTCGGTCGGCCTGGACCGTCTTCCTCGTTGCCGTGGCCGCTGGGTATGCGGCCTGCGCGGCGTCAACTGCGTTCGCGGCCGACGCGTTCGACGCCCGGCGGACGGCGATGCTCGAGGCGGTTGCCTCCGCCTACGACGCCAATCCGGCCAAGCCAGCATGGAAAAATGCCTTTCTCGTCGCTGGTGCGCTCTTCGAGCTGGGGCGGGTCGAAGAGGGCCGCCGCATGGCCAACTTCGCTCTCGACGGGCTCGTGCCGGGCAACAAACACAATCGCTGGTATACCGGCGGCAACAGTGGCTTCGTCGTCTGGCCGGGCATCGACTGCTACATCCGCTACGAGCACCTGCTCGGCGAGGAGCTCAAGGCGCGATTCAAGAGCATCTACACCAGCGGGGTGTTCTACCGCCGATTCACCACGAGTAATCACGTAGCGATGGCGGGGGTGACCCGCTACCTCGCCGTGCAGACCTGGGGCCGCGACGCATTCACGCCCCACCCCGACTACGCCGACAAGGTCTACGAGGCCCTGCCGCGCGAGCTGCAGAAAACCACCCGCTGGCCCCCGTCCCAGTTGTTCGCCAACGGCGATCCCGACGCGGAGAAGTTCGTGCACGAGCTCGTGGAACGGGTGGTGCAGCAAGGGCCGGGCGAATACGCGTCGCGACCGTATGGCGCCGAAAACACGCTCCCGCTGCTCACGCTTGCGGAGTGTGCCAAGGATCTGGAGCTGGCGAACAAGGCGCGAATCGCCTACGAACTCACGCTCGTTCAGCTCGCTCCGGCGTGGCAACGCGGGCATCTGGCGACATTCTCGCCGCGGAGCTATCCCGACATGGAGTCGCAGCAGCCCTGGGGCATCGCCGCGCTCGCCTGGCTCTATTTTGGGGGCACGCCCCCGGCTCGGATGAGCCAGCAATGGGCGCTACGGGCCGCGACGTCGGCCTATCGGCTCCCTGACGTGGCGCTCGCCGCGGGCACGGATCGATCACGGCCCTACCGCCATCGGGCCCTCTTCGGCGGCTGGGCGCTCGACCACTCTGTGACGCCGACCTACGCTCTCTTTGCCCGCTCCCCGAAACATGCGCTGGCCACGAAGGCCCGGTATCCCTTCCAGGGGCAGAGTTATCCCTGCGGCATCATGTGGGAGGAGCCCGACGTGTCGCGGTGCAGCCAGCTCTGGATCACCTGCCCGGCCGCCGACGACAACGCCGACCCGAAAAACGCCCCGTCGGGGCTGCACACCCATGGGGTCACGAAACATGAGCAGGAGTTACTCCACGAGAACGCCCTCGTGTGGGTGTTTCGCATCCCCCCGGATTTTCGCAATCCCTATGTTCTGGGCTTCATCCCGGGCGGCGCCCGCGCCGTGGTGAACGACGCCGCCGCAGACGGCCGGATCTATCTTCATTTCGGCAGCGTGCTCATCGGCATCGCGGCCTCGACGCCCTTCGAGTGGAATCCCGCCGCCGGCATCCGCGCGCCTGCTGGCAAGCCCCCCGAGGGCAGTTCGGAGTTTCGGATTCCCTGCACGTCCGCGGCTATGGCGATCGAGGCGGCGGCACCCGGCGAGTGGGGGCCAGGCACTCCCGCAGAGCAGCTGGCCCGGTTTCGCGACCGGCTGCGGGCGAAGACACGGATCGTATGTCGCGAGGGTGTTGCACCGGTTGCCGACTACGTCGATCGAGCCGGAAATCGCCTGGAATGCGAGTTTGACGGCACGGATCGGGTGAACGGTGTGCCCATCGACTATCTCGCATGGCCCATCGTCGAGAACCCGTGGATGAAGCAGACCGACACGGAGCAGCTCACGCTCACCGACGGCCGATCGCGGAAGGAGTATGACTTTTCGGCGTGGCGTGTCGTGGACTACCCGATCACCGAGCCCCGGTAGGCAGTTGCGGTCTGCCGCCGCGACGCTCAGTGGAGGGGTTTTGGGTTCAATGCCCGGCTCTGATTTGAGAAAAGATCGCCCTATACGGTTCTGTATATGGCTGGCTGGGGCGGAACCTCGTAACCTTAATTCTGGGCGTGGCGGGAATTGTCTCCAAACCTTTTACGAACCTCGGTGGGTACCTGTATGAGCGGCATTTCGGCTGCACGGCGACATCTTCCAAGGCTGCTGGGCCTCGCGGTCGCTCTGGCAATGCTCCATGCGTCGACCGCGTTAGCTCAGACGACGTACTTTTACTCGTCGGGCGCCAACACCAACTGGACCACCACCAGCGGCAGTTGGTCCACGTCGGGCACCGGCCCGTTTACCTCAAACTGGGTGGACGGGAACGCGGCATCGCTTGTGGGAACCGGACGCACGCTCACGATTAGTAGCGGTGCCATTACGCTCGTGAACACGCTCACGAGCACGGCGAGCAACTTTACGATCGCTGCCACCAGCACCAATCGACTGTTGCTGAGTGGGGCGTCATTCCTGATCAACAACGGCACGCGAAATCTGACTATCACTGCGCCTCTTTCCACCGATGTGGGGAGCGTGCTGACGCTGTCAGGCACGACCACGGCTGGCGGCCTCACGTTCAGCGGTAGCAACGCTGTCCGCGGCGCCGTGGTGGTCACGGGGGCAAATCGTATCGTGTACGACCACGACAATGCCTTCGCCGGTACGACAGGAATTTCGATGAGTGGGTCGTCACAGCTCTTTTTGAACAACAAGAACGTGACCGGCGTGAATGTCTCTCTGTCAGGGACGGGGCAGTCGACTGGTGGCAACCTAAGCGTGAATACGGGAAACAGTAGCTGGGCCGGCGGTATCGATCTGACTGGTGCGGCCAATACGATGACCGTGCGGACATCGGGATCGTTTCGGATGACGGGCGTAATTACCGGCGGCACCGGCAACTCGCTCGTCTTGAACAACGTCATTAGCGCGTCGAACGGAGGCACTATCAGGCTCTCGGGTGCAAACACTTTTCAAGGTCCACTATCGTTGCTTGGTGGCACACTCGTCGTTGGAGCGAATGCGACGACAGGGGTCGCAGGTGCGCTGGGCGTCGGAACAACTCCGCTTCAGGTCGGCGACGCGACGACCTCGGGGACGGCGGCATTGCGGGTGCTCGCGGACGGTGGCTTCACGGTTGGCCGCGATATCGCGGTCTTCAACTCCGGGTCAACGACCACGCTCGGAGGGAGCCATACGACCGAAACGTCGACATTCGCCGGGAGCATCGCCCTGCAGAAGTCGATCTTTTTGCAGTCGCTTGCCCGAGTCGAAGTCACGGGGGCCATGAGCGGCGGTGCAGGAATCACCAAGACGGGTACGGGCGTCGCCTCGCTGTCAGGGTCCAACACCTACACCGGGCAGACGGCCGTCGCCGCGGGCAGGCTCGAGGCCTCGTCGATCGGGAGCATCGGGGCCGGAGCAAGCAGCCTCGGCGCGCCGACGACCGCGGCGAATGGCACGATCTTGATCGGCAGTTCGACGGTCGCGGCCGGTCTTACTTACCGCGGCACGGGCGACGTCACTGACCGCGTGCTCGATCTCGCGGGGACGACCGGGGGAGCGACGCTCGACCAGTCGGGCTCCGGCCTTCTCAAGTTCACGAGCGATCTCACAGCGTCGGGCAGCGGAGCGAAGACCCTCGTCCTGCAGGGCTCCACCTCGGGGACCGGCGAACTCGCCGGCGCGATCGTGGATTACTCAGGGGCCGGCGGTCCGCTGGCGACCGCCGTCACCAAGGCGGGCACCGGCGCGTGGACGCTGTCCGGCCTCAATACCTACACCGGCATTACGACCATCAACGGCGGCACGCTGAGCGTCGCCACGCTGACAAATGGCGAAACGAGCGGAGGACTAGGTGCAGCGTCGGCGAGCGCTGCCAATCTCGTACTCGGTGGTGGGGCCTTGAGTTACACCGGGACTTCCGTCTCCATCGATCGCAGTTTCACCCTCACGGCCTCCACGACCAGCACGATCGACGTCGCTAACGCCGATACGACCCTCACTTTCTCCGGCTCGTCGGCCGTCACTACGGGAGCCCTGTCCAAGGCCGGGCCCGGCACGCTGGTGCTGACGGGGGCGCAGAGCTACACGGGAGCCACGGCGATTCTCGGCGGGGTGCTTCAAGTCGGCGGGGGTGCCACGGCGGGCACGCTCGGCGGTTCCGGTGCTGTCGTCAATCAGGGCACCCTCGTCTTCAATCGCTCCGACAATTACGGCGGGGCGTTTACCAGGGCGATCAGCGGCAGTGGCGGTGTCTCGCTGCTCTCCGGGTCGCTCACGCTCGCCGCGGCCAACAGTTACACGGGTGACACATCGATTGCGGGCGGAAATCTCATCCTTGGCGACGCTGCGGCCGTCTCGGCGAGCACAGTCGATGCGGGAGGCAGCCTGTCGTTCGGGACGCTCATGTCCGCCACCTTCGGCGGACTCAAGGGCTCGTCCGACATCGCGCTGACGAACGTAGCCGGCACGCCTGCGGCCGTCGCCCTGACCGTCGGCGGTAACAACCAGAGCACCGCCTACGGCGGCACGTTGTCAGGCCTGGGCTCACTGGTGAAGACGGGGACGGAAACGCTGACGCTTTCCACGGCCCAGACCTATGCCGGTTCGACTACGGTCGGCAACGGCACACTGCGGCTGACCGGGAGCGGTGCCCTGCCTGTGTCGGGCACCGTGAGCCTGACGTCAGCGGGAGCCACGCTCGACCTGTCCGGCGTGAGTTCTGGCACGACCACATTCGGCCTTCTTTCAGGCTCTTCCGGAGCGGTCGTGTCGCTCGGCAGCAAAACGCTCACCGTCGGCAATGCCTCGAGTAGTACGTTTGCTGGCGGGTTCACGGGTTCGGGCCGTCTGTTCAAGGTCGGCGCCGGGACGCTGAACCTCAATGGCGCGAGCAGCCACTCGGGGGGACTTCAGATCGGGAGCGGCACTCTGCCGGGTGGCACGGTGACGATCGGAGATCCGGCAGCGCTGGGATCGGGCACCGCCACCGTTTCCAATGGCACGCTCCAGTTCAACGTCAGCACCGGCTCGGCGACCGGGCTGCCCACCGTCAACCTCGCCACAGCGGCCAGTGCTGTCGTCAAACTGGCGCCTGGCGTCACCGTGAACAATCCGATCCTGGCACCCGGGGGCAACGCGAACAACATCGGCGGGCTCACGGCAGCTGGCACCGCGACGCTTGGGGGCACGATCACCTGGCCGAGCGGCCAGCAGTTGCGGATCGATTCTGGCAATGCAGCAGGGGTGCTCGTGATCGCCGGCGGCATCACCGGCGGTGATGCTGCCCAGCAGATCCTCTTCAATCGCTTTAGCGCTGGCGTGGTGGCCATGGCCACGCCAGCCAGCTACATCGGCGGTGGCTCGTGGACGAATGGTTCGGCACCCGTAGGGACGGTCATCTACTCAGGCGCCGTTCGACTTGCCACCAGTCAGGCGCTCAACCAGTCGGCGATCCTGCATTTCAACTTGCTCGCCAACGCCCGGCTGGAGTTGGCTGGTGTCGCCCAGACCGTCCAGTCGGCCTACTCCACGACCAAGCTGTCGGATCGGCGAGGTGTGATCACGAATCCCACACCCAACACGACGGGAACGCTGACGTTCAACACCGTGGCGAACAACATCACACCCCTGGCCAACTCGCTCGGCGGGTTCCAATATCTGACCGCATCGGTACAGGACACCGGCTCAGGGCTGATGTCGATCGTGAAGAACGGCACGGCGACGATGACGTTCGTCAACACCGGCAGTTACAGCGGCGGAACGGTCGTCAATGCGGGCACATTGACCGGCTTTCAGGGCAGCGCGTTCGGATCTGGCAGCGTGACCGTCAATGGCGGCACGTTCCTGGTCGACTTCAACGCGTTCGCCTCCGGCAGCGGATCCCAGCAAATCACCGACTCGGTGGCGGGCGGCGTGGTCTTTCGGGGGGGTGGAATGACCGTCCGCGGCCGTCCCAATGGTCCGACCATCGCATCCGTGGCCGCCACGACGACCGTTGCCGGCGGTGTCACGCCTTCGGATGGCCGCCTGGTGACGCTGACCAGCGGCAGCACTGCAGGCTTGGCTGTCGGGCAGGTGGTGTCAGGCTCCAGCATCGTGGCTGGCAACTTCATTGCCGCCATCGTGAGCAACACCCAGTTTTTGCTCGACGCCTCCAATACCGCGTCGTCGGCCGGCCCCCTGTCGCTCGCCGCCACGACGAACCAGTCGAGCCAGTCGTATGGATCCGCGACCTTCGATGCCGACGCTACGATCACGGTGAGCCGTAACGACGGCGACGGCACCACGCTCACGTTCGGCTCGGTCAGCGGCACAGGCCGGCTGACCAAAGCCGGCGACGGTGATCTCGTCGTCAACGGCGCAAATGGCGGCTTTTCCGGTGGAACGACCATCTCGGCCGGCCGCCTCTTCGCAGGCTCGGCAACGGCGCTAGGCACGGCAGGTGTGTCGCTTGCCGGCGGCGAGTTGGATCTCGGCGGCTTCGCGATGACGAATGCCATCACGAATGCCGGCGGTTCGCTCCTCAACGCGGCGTCCTACGCGGGCACGCAAACGGTCACCGCGCTGACGTCGCTCACGGGCACGGTTGGCGGCACGGTCAATGTCGCCTCGGGCGGCGTTCTCAAAGGCAGCGGTTCCCAGTTCACAGGCCCCGTCACGATTGTGGCGGGCGGCGTCCACTCCCCGGGAAACTCTCCCGGCATTCAGTCGTTCTCCAGCGGATTGACGTATGCAGAAGGCTCGGCACTGCAATGGGAACTGGTCGCCAACACCGACGCGGGCCGCGGGGTGTCATATGACGGCATCGACGTGACCGGCGGCGATCTCTCGATCGCGGCTACCGGATCAGGGGCGCTGCTGTCGCTCGTCTTCAACGGTGCAGGCTCCACCGTCGACTGGACGGACCCTTTCTGGGATACAGCCCGCACGTGGACCATCATCGACTTCACAAGCAGCGGTTTGTCGGCCGGAGTCTTCGCCCTCAGCGGCTCGCCGTCGACGTGGCTGGACTTGAACGGTGCGGCTCTTCAGTCCGTCCGATCTGGCGGGACGTTCCAGGTGTCGAGCTCGGGCGTTGATTCCGTACTGACATACGTAATCGTCGTCCCCGAACCCTCGGCCTTGGCCGCCGCGGCCGGGCTGACGCTCGTCGTGGCCGCTTGCCTGCGAAGGCGTCGCGACGTTCCGAGGAGGGGATCTCCATGAAGATCAGGAACGGCCTTACGCTTGTGGAACTGTTGGTCGTCATCGCGATCGTAGGGTTACTCGTCGGGTTGCTACTGCCGGCCGTTCAGTCGGCACGCGAAAGTGTACGTCGCGTGCGTTGCGGGGCCAACTTCAAGCAGACTGCGACAGCGCTCCAGGCCTTTCATGAGGCCAATGGCTCGCTCCCGGCGGGTAAGGGAAACAGGCGCAGGCGGCTCGCCGGAGGAGGAACGTGGTTCGCCGAGACGGACAACGACACCGCGCGTCCGGATACTTGGGCAGCGATGATCCTGCCGTACCTCGAGCAATCAGTGATTTTCGACAAGATCGATTTCACGAGAGTCCCGGGCGACGCCGTCCATCGAGACACGCTCTTGATTCCCGTGCCCGTGATGATCTGCACGTCAGACCCGCAGTCCGCGACGCCCGTGTTGAACGATCGCTGTGCCGAAAATGGCCGTGGCACATCGGTGATGCTCGGGTCGTGGATCGCGGCATCGCTCGGGCCGATGGCGTTCTGGGGCGACTCGAGTTCTTGCCGATTCTGCAAGATTGCCATCCCATCGGCGTCCAATCCGTGCTGCTTCCGCAGCAAGTCGAGTGTGTCGGTGGGCAGTGCTGGGGCGCGCAGCAGTGTCGTACTCGGCAACTACGGGAGTGGCCCGGGTGTCTTCAGTGCCAGTCGGCTCAGGGTTTCTTTTGCCGACGTCATGGACGGTCTTAGCAACACGTCGTTGATCGGAGAGTTTCTTCCCTCCGAGACGATGCACACGGCCTTCTACATGGACAACAATAACGCGGGCGCGTTCAATATTCCGGTCAATACGTTTTCTTTTGCGGCCGACCTGCCCCCCGCTCCTCCGGGGCATTATTCACACCGCGGCGCCGACAAGCGCAATAGCGGGATCAAGAGTCGGCATCCCGGGGGGGCCCACGTCGGTTTCTGCGACGGCTCTGTGCGTTTCCTGGACGAGACCATGGCGGTCGATGTGCTTGCGGCGATCGGCTCGCGGAAGCTTTCTGCGATCGGTCTTGAGGCGGTGCAATGATGATGACCGGACGAGGCCCTGGCCGATGTCGTAGAAATCATGCCGTCGTCGCCTCGGGCTGTCTTCTGGTTGTGCTGTCTGCCTGTAGTCGCACGCATTCTCTCGTGAATGTGTCGGGAAGAGTGACCTTCGACGGCGGCCACTGTCCTGCGGAAGGAGCCATTTATTTCGTCCCGACACGAGCAGCAGACGCGAAGGAGACGACAGCCCTGATTCGGCCGGGCAGTGGCCGGTTCAGCGCGGATGGTCTGTTCGTCGCCAGTTCATTCAGGGAAGGCGACGGACTGCTGCCGGGTGTGTACGACGTGCGGATCGCGTGCGTCGCCCCCTTGTCGACACATGATGCTTCCGATAGCCAGTCTTTTGTTCCGGAGGGCTTCACGCCTCCGTCACTCGAGGTGAAGACCGGCGGGCCGCGCTCAATGCGGTATGACCTCGACGTGCCCGCCGCGAAGTCCCGACCATGATGAAGGCGGGCTGCGATCGCCGTGTTCGCGCTGCGTTTCTCGCCGTCATGCTTGTGAGTTCCGGCTCGTCATTCGTGGTCGCCGAGCCGGCATCCGAACGGCACGTCTCGGCAACCCCGGACGACACCTTGGCGGCCCGTGAAGAGGCCGTGTGGCAGGCGATGCTCGCCGATGAGGCTCATCGGGCCGCCGTCAACAATCCGATGACGGTCTTCGCCGGCCAGTGGATGATGAAGCGTGGTCGCGAACGCGAGGGGCTGGCGATCATCTCGGCCGGGATCGCGAATATCCGTGCATTTATCGAGCATCGCGAGTCCATACGTCATCCCAACATCGGTGGTAATGGCTTCAACTACTGGGCTCTGCTCGATGCCTACGCCAACGAGCACGGCCGCTTCGATCAAAAGACTCTCGACGACTACCGCTACGTGTTTACGCATGCCAAGAACTACAAGGGCACGACGTCGAACCTCGGCATGATTCATACGCTGGCCCTGCTGTTTGCCGACAACATCTGGGGAGCAGAGAATCTGCCGGCGGACGCCAAGACCGGAGCGCGTGGCCCCGAGGCAATCCACTGGCTCGGCGACCGGATCGAGCACGTTGCACGTCGCGGCGCGCCCGAATTCGCGTCGCGTCCCTATACGGTCTACAACTGCGGCACGCTGCTTACGCTCGACAGTGAGTACGTGCCTGAGGAACTGCGTCGCAAGGCACGCATCGCGTATGAGGTGTGGGTCGCCCATGCGGCCGGCACCTGGCTTCGCGGGCATTGGGCGACCCCCTCCGGCCGGACATACCCCGACATGCTCACCCAGCAGCCGACGGGGGGGGCGGCGCTGCTCTGGCTCTATTTCGGTGGCGTCCACCCGAAGCTCGACGCCCGGTCGCAGGCGATCTTCGCCGCCGTGAAGCGCTTTCGCCCACCAGCCGCCATCGTGGCCGCTGCCACCGACCGCTCGAAGCCGTACGTGCACCGGAGTCGGTTCGATGGGGCCCGGCAGTTTCAAACCACCTTCATGAACCGAACCTACGCGGTCTACAGCACCGCCGTGCTCCCGGGCAGCTTTCTCTGGGGGCAGACCTATCCCTTCGGTGTCATGTGGGAGGAGCCCGACACGACCAAGACCAGTCAGCTCTGGATCACGGTTCCGGCCAGCGATGGGAAGCCGCTCGGCCAGGCCACCCACGGCATCAACTCCCGCAGGGTTCAATATGCTCAGCACGAAGGGAGCCTGCTTCTCGTAGCCGATGGAATCGCGCAGGCAGACCGCTTTCCGTACGTGCTCGGCTTTATTCCCGGCGGAGCGCGGGCCGTGGTCAACGAAAGCGAGACGGCAGGCCGTATCTTTTTGCACTACGAAAGCGTGCTGATCTCGATCGTGGCCACCAAAGCGTTTTCATGGGATCCCACGCAGCCCCTTCTCTGCGGGACGGGGCGCCCCGGTGACTCTGAGTTCCGCATCCGCGGAGAGCATGCCGCTGTCGCGATCGAGACGGCGACCGTGGACGAGTTTCCGGGGCCGAACGCCAGCGACCAACTGGCCGCGTTCCGGACCGCCGTTCTCGTCCGATCCAAGATCAAAGCCGCTCGGCGGGACGGCTCGGCGGACCTGACGGCCACGTTCACGGACCGCACGGGAGCGACGATCGAAAAGACGTTCGAGGGCGCCACGACCATCGACGGACGGGCCGTCGATTACACGTCATGGCCACTCGTGGACAACCCGTGGATGCACCAGCCCTGGGGCGGGAATCTGACCGTCACCGACGGGGCTACGCAGCGGGTCTATGACCTCGATCGCTGGCTCATCACAGAGACAGCTGTCGCGCCATGAAATCACCGCTCCACAGTCTGGGAGGAGGGTGGCCGCCGCCGGTCAGGGGCGGGTGGAATGATCTGGCAGGGCGGCATCCGCCGCGTTAACAATCGGAGCGACTTCCTGCCACCATGCGGAGTAGGCGGACTTCAGTTTTTCGACGACTCCAAGCTGCTGCGCTGCAAGGTTGTGACGGCATGCCGGATCCGCGTGGATGTCATACAACGCCCAGTCGCGGCCGGGGGTGAGCGCGTAGTGGAAGGGGAAGTCGCCGGTATAGCCCTTTTCCTGCCGCCATGGAACGGTCCCTCGACAGATACCCCTGCATTCCGGGTCGTCGCAGGGGGTGGCTCTCACGAGCAGGAACGGGCCGTCTCGAACTCCGCAAAAGCATTCGGCGTGCCGCAAGGCCTGGCCGCGTGGCCAGCGTCCGACATGCTGGAAGACATGTCGAAGGGGCAGGTTCCCATCATGCGCAAGACAGTCGCGGAGGGAGACGCCGTCGAACGACTGTTGCTTAGGTTGCGTGTTTTCACAGCCAGCCAGAGCGGACAGCGTAGGCATCACATCGACATGAGCGGTGAGCGTGCTTACGTCCCGCGGGCGCCACTTTCCGGGCCATCGCCAGAAGGAAACGGCTCTCGTGCCCCCATGCCACGCCGCCCCTTTGCAGCCCCTCATGTCGGCATTCCAGCGATCAACGCCGTAGGTACCGCCGTTGTCAGAGATCAGGATCACGATCGTCTGTTCATCGAGACGCATGTCGCCCAGCCGACGAAGGAGTCTTCCGATGTTGTTGTCTACGGCGGCGATCATGGCATAGAAGGCCGCAGGTTTCGCCTCGGGGAAGGTGCGACTGACATCAGCGATCAGGCTCTCATGTGCCACGAGTGGGGCATGCGGCGCGTAGGTGGGGATCATGCAGAAGAATGGACGATCCTTCTCCTTTTCGATGAAGGCGATTGCTTCATCGAAAAGGACG
>Ga0247837_1004137_pt1 | contig 23812 bp, 16 predicted proteins | sample LaCtaG_2_FD_187115 | JGI IMG/M metagenome (GOLD analysis project Ga0247837, IMG submission 187115) | Freshwater microbial communities from meromictic Lake La Cruz, Castile-La Mancha, Spain - LaCruzMarch2015_14.5m | ecosystem: Environmental > Aquatic > Freshwater > Lake | place: Spain: Castile-La...
GATTGATTCGGCTTCGCCTCTCCCTTCGGGTCGACCGCTGGTCGATCTGCCTTGCTTTTGGCTCGGCTCGAACTGCGTTCGAATTCGCCTGCGGCGATCACTCGCCATTGGCAAGCGACCCTAACGGGATTCGAATTTTCGATTTATCCTTCTGCCCAGATTCCAATTTGTGTTGGAACTTATTGTGCATAAGAAAGTTGTCGAAGAGGTGCTTTTTTTCGCACTTTTCGCCTAGCGGCAAACTCCGGCGGTCCCCGGCACTCTGCTTGCCATCCTTTGCCATCACACTTTTAGCGCCTCCGAACATGCCGCAAAGACTACACCGCAGTCGCTCTGCCTAGAAATCAATTTGAGGGTGCATCCAGGGTGCATCTTGCACCCCCCCTCTCCTCGCCCCAGCTCCCAGCGGCACTTCCCAAGATCTCCGCCGTCTATGACACATTAACCGTTTGCGCGCACCGGCCAGAAAGGCTGCAATAGTGGCATGAACAACCCACATCTTCTCTCTGATCGCATTGAAGTGGCTTGGCCGGCCGACCGACTCAGGCAACTTGGCCCCAGTCAAAAGCATCGATCTGGGGGCTTGGTTGGCAGTCCACCGCGTAAACAATGGGGCGGATGCCACGCTCGCCCGTGGTTTAAAAATGCCGTTTTGCGTCTTACTTCTGGCCGGACTTGGAAGCCTCCAAAGCGGATATGAGCGTGGAGGCGCCCGCATGCCCGTATCACAGGGACCGGATGAACTTGATCACCGCCGAGCGGTCTGCCGCGGGCATGTTTCGGAAGTTTTCCTTGGCCTGCTCGGCTTCGCCACCGTGCCAGAGGATAGCTTCTTCCAGCGTCCGCGCGCGTCCGTCGTGCAAATAGCCCTCCCCGCTGCTGACTCCGGCTGAGAGTCCGATATTCCACAACGGTGCAGTGCGCCATTCGGCACGCGATGCGCCTTCGTCATCCATGTTATCCGCCAAGGCGGGTCCCATGTCATGCAGAAGCAAATCGGTGTAAGGGCGGATCGTCTGGTTCCTTAATTCGCCGAGCGGGTGGTAGCTGCCGGTGGTCAGCACCGGGGTGTGGCAGGCGACGCAGGAGGCCGTGGCAAAGAGCTGCTGGCCACGGAGGACTTCGGCATCCTGCAGACCGCGTCTGGCGCCGACCCCGAGCAACGCGACGTAACGATTCATCAGATCAAGCTCCTCGTCGCTGATTTCCGCCGGCCGCGGAGATGTTTCGCCGTCGAGCACCGGAAAAATGCTGCTCGTCACGCCCATGTCACGGTTGAAGGCGTAAGCGATCTGGTTCAGGACCGTGGCCTGGGTTGCTTTATGCCCAAAGCGGCCGAGGCGGAGGATGGCGGGATCAACCGGATCCGGAATAATGTTAGCCCGGCCGGAGATACCATCCCCGTCGGTATCCTCAGGATCGGCGAGGGCAAGGATGGTGCTTTCGGGAACGGCTTCCAAAAGCCCCAAGCCAACCAGCGGCGAAGCCATGCGCAGGGAGTGGAAAGCGGGCGTGACGCCGCTGAAATCCAACTCCGGCTTGCGCAGGGTGTAAGGCGTGCCATCGCCGTAGGTGCCCGTGATTTCGGTGTATCCTTGCAGACTCACCCCCGCCTCGGGCATTCCTTCCGTGGAGTGAGGTTGCAGTTGCTCGCCGAGCAACGGATGCGGCGCACCGTCCTCCCATGCCGCGACCTTGACGACAGCCCGGTTGACGGTTTCACCGACCGCCGGCAGCAAGGATCTTCCATTGTTCGCATGGCAGGCGACACAGCTCTGTGCGACGAACCCGGGCCCGACCTTGCCGATGTGCTCGGCGAAAACCGGATTCCCCGCTTCGGAGTGTGCACCGGTGCGGAAGTCGGTATGGTGGAGACGGCGTCCGAGCAGGAACGGCTGCCCGTTCTCCGGCGTGATGTTCCCGGCCATTTGTTTGTAGCGGCTCTGCGGTTCGTTCGAATACTGGTAGGGCAAGGTGGTCATTCCACCGAGCCACGCTTCCTCCGGTAACGGGAAGGAGTCGAACGACGTGACCCCGACCACTTTGTTCGTTTCCGTCTCCCAGTCCTTCGCAAACCAAGGAACGACGCCCTGGCCGACTACGTAGAGGAAGGCGGTCCCATAGTAATTGTTACGTCCATGGCGCGGCGCGAGCAGGAACTGGCTCAACTCCACCTCTACGCGATCACCGACCCGCAGGGGCCGGTTTTCGGGCATCTGCCGGGCGACCGTGGCGGTGTAATTGAAGTCGGTCTCCCCCGGGTATCGGACGGATGCGTTCGTCGAGACGAGAGTGACTCCGGCGTTGAGATAGTCGGATTGGTTGCTGTGGTAGCCGGAGAGCGGCGAACCGATGTTGAAAAACGTGCGGAACTCCGCGGGATTCAACTGGGCCTGGGTGGTGATGTTGAAAACAACTTCGTTGCCGCCCTTGGCCACCTTGTCGATGATCTCGATCTGGGCAACCCGCTGCTCCCAATAAAACGGCAGATAGTGATCGTATTTGTAGGCCGCGGAAAGCTCGGGTCCATGGGTTAGCAAGTAGCCAATGCCCTCGCGTGCATGCCGATCGCGGGCGCGATCGGCCAAACGGGTGATTTTGGCCGCGGAAGTCTCGATCACGGGATCGGGCTGCTGCAGGGTGTCGGCATTGTAGAGGGGCGAAAAAACCGCGGCCTCTTCGGGTTGGCCCTCGAGGACCACCGTGCCGGGCTGGCCGGGGCCGTCCGCCGACAGACCAATAACGACGATGTGGTAGGTTTGACCGGGCTCGAGGTGCGAAAGAGTTGCGGATTGGACAAGCCCCACCTCGACGGAGCGATCGAGGTTGTCCCGGGAGGCTCCATAGAGAATACGGTAACCCGTGAGGCCGGCCGAAGCTGAGCTATCCCAAGCAAGGCTTATCGTGCCCTCCATGCCGGTCGGCACGAACCGCAAATTGGAAGGCGGAGCGGGCGCGACGAGCGGACGCGTCAACCTGTAAAATTTGTGATCTTCTTCCATGGGCACGTGGCCCGAGGTCGTCCCTCCGGCGCCGACCACTGTCGCGACCGGCGACCAGTCAGGCGAGGTCAGGGAGTCCGCTTCTTCGATTTGGTAAGACAAGCCCTCGACGGAGGGCCAGGACAGGCGCATGATCGGCCTTGCCGCGGAGCCGATAATGCGCGTTTCGTCCGGCGTCCCGGGAACCAAAGTCGGCGAAGAAAATTCCACATCGTCGAGGATCACCTCCCCGCCGGTATCGTCACCGCCGATGGCAAAATACCAATCGATGAGCGCGCTGGCCGCGTTGTCCGGGGCAACCACTGGAGATGCGGTGACCTTGGTCCACGCGTTGTCGCCACCGGTGAAGTTGACCCAGTCGCCGTAGGTAACGGCGCCGCTGGGCTCCACCCACGAGATGCGGTAGTGCTGCACGTAGGACGGACCGAAGCTGACCTGCCTGGCGTGGAAGGAGAGCGTGTAGGGCGTCCGGGGAACAACGTTCGGCACGGATTTGGACAACTGCGAGCCGATATACCTCCCTGTGATGGAGCTGCGCAGGGATGAGGCGCCGCTGTGCGGATCAGCCGCGGAAATCGTGTGGCTCGAACCGAGTTGCCAGCCAGTGGCCCCGGATTCAAAACCCGGGTTGGCGTTGGCTAGGATATTGGTCGGGACCCAGGCATCAGCCGAACCCGGCACGGTTTCCATCACGCGATAAATGCGTCCGTCGCGCGCCGTATCGTGAGCGGCTTGGGGCGGAGCATTGCCGGGAAGACGTCCGCCAAGGTCGGCCCACGGGCCCTGCCCTGGAGGAGCTGACCACTGCACTTGATAACTACGGCCCGGCGTCGACATCCATGAAATCTCGATCTCGGGGGTGAGATCGACCGTCCATGGACTACCCGCTCCCGTGGACAGTGGGATAGCAGCGCAAGCCAGGATCACCGAAAGCCGCGGCAACGAGAAAAAGGATTTTCTCGGTGGGGCCAGTTGGGAGTCGAGTCGGCGATTTCTCGGCATTTTCAGGTCCTGTTCCCCGTTCATTGTCGGAACCGAAAGAAGATAACGCCATGCTGCGCCGCATGGAAAATTTGCTCGGACCTCATGACTTTGTTTTGATTATTGGGGATCTGCGCTCGCCGACTCAAGACGGTTCAGCAACTCCTCCGCGGCCTGGCATTGGCCGGCGCAAAGCAGGTCGGAAACTTGGTCTAGTTCTTGCCTCGTCGCATTACCCGCTCTTCGTAGCCCAAGGAGGCGCGCCGGGAGGCGGAGATCTTCGGCGGTGAAAGTAAAGGCATCGCCCAACTCCTGTCGGCGGGCATCCTGAATGGCTTCCAAAGCCGCGTAGCCATCCTCGTGCGTGGGTTCTATCACCGTGCCTTCGCCGTAATCATTCCAAGTGACGAGTTGCACGACCGGCCACGGGCCTTCCATCGCGGCCCGAAGCGTTTCGCGCATGGTGCGTCCTTCGCGCCGACCAAGGTTGAGCAGGCTGGTTTCGTAGACGTCCTCGAATCCGGGATAGGCCGACGGGATCGACTGGAGAGGATCCATAGAACGATAATTATGGGTATCGGTGAGGCGCTGCACGATAACCTCCTCACCGGGTTCTCCGTCAAACGGGTCGGTGTGAACCCAGGAAAAGCCCCCATCGGCCCCGGCCCCCTGCCAGAGATGGTGGAGGGCGAAGAAGGCGGGAGGCGGATCGCATGCCTCAATGGCATCGGCCCACGCCTCTTTCTCCTTGAGGTAAATCGGCCCGAAATTGAGGAGCAGAGGACGACCTGCGAACTGGAAATACTGGGGGGCACCGAACCATTCTGCAGCGGCCCACTTGAAATTCTCGGCGAGCTGGGCGGGAACTTCCGACGAAGAAATCTTTTTCCAGTTCACGAGCAACTCGAGCGACCGGTCTTCGTAGCAGGCGGCGAATTTCATGCCGAATTCCCCGCACGCCTCAAACATGGCCTTGGTCGCTTGATGGATAGCCGGGTAATCCGCCGCGGGATAAGTGCCATACCAATCGACAATGACGCCGTTAACGCCAGCGAGTTTCATTTGCAAAAGCTGGCACTCGAGCGTGTCGGGATCCGTCGAGTCATAAAGCCCGATCAACGGATGGAACTGCGACCAGATATCGGGCAAGCCGTTTTCTTTGATGACTTCGGGATCGTGTTCCTTGCGGTGTCCGGTCCAATGCGCACCCCATTGACCCCTCACCGCAGGAGTTTCGTACCATGGCATATAGTGCATGAGCAGAGACTTGGCCTGACCGTCCGACAAAGCAGAGAGAACGGGAGCCGGCTTGGCCGGTCCGATTTCAGCGAGCGATGCGGCTGCCCTTGCCGGGACATCGGTAGTCCCGGACAAAGGTGCGGCAGCCGCCGACGAACCAGCCACTTCAATTTGCTTGGTTGGCGCGGCCGGCTTGCAGCCCGCCATGACGAGTAAAGCCAAGGCGGAGACGAGGAGCGTGGAACCGCGGGAACGCACACAACCGGCGGGAACGGCCAGCATGAAAGATTAAGGGATTTTGGCCATATGGGCCTCGGTCTCGGCTTGGAGGCCGGGATTCAACTCGCCCGCGTTCACGTAGGCCTCTTTGGCGTTGAGTCCGTTCTTTAAGCCATACTGCTCGGTGAGTCCGATATTCAACCAGGCCACGCCCCGGAGTCCGCTGGAAACCTCCGGCATGTCCAGAATACTTCGGTAAGAAGCCAAGGCGGCATCGAACATGCCGGTTCCGCGTTCCGCGTCGCCACGAATCATTGCCAACTCCGGCTTGGCCCATTCGATTCCGGAGAGCTCGCCGGCCCGGCTCATTGAATCAAGGGCGCCAGGGTAGTCTTTTTCGTGAAGTTGACACTTGGCGAGTGCCTGCAACGCAGTGACCTCAGCCACCGACTCGATAGACCCGTTGGTGGAGAGAGCGCTGTCAGCCGCTTCTCTGGCGGTCGGATAGTCCCGCATTTGCACCAAAACCATCGCCTTTTTGCCCAAGGCCAAAGCACGCTGAGTCGGCGTTTGTGCATCGGCCAACGCGGCCTCGTAGTCGGCTACCGCTCCATTTTGGTCGCCGGAAACAAACTTCGCGTCACCTGCTTGGAGCTTTGCAGTGTAAGGGTCGGCCGACTGGCCAAGGGCGGAGACCGGTAACGCCATCAAGCTGACAACGAACATCAAAGGATGCAACAAATTTGCAAACGAACGGGAGGATTCGGATTTCATGGCAGACAAGCAAAGCATCGAATCCATTTTCGACAAAAGGAAACACAACTTGACGTAAAGTTGCGTTGGAGTGGAATTAATGGCGCGCTAATCCTTATTGCCCGGTGCTGATGACACTCGCCGCTGAAGCCATGCCACGACCGACGCGGTCGGAGGGCGGAAATACCTCGATAAGCGCGCGCGGAAAGAGCTTTGCCGCCACGACCGTTTTTATGCTTTGCACGGCGGCCGCGTGGGCCGGGATGGAAGCTTACGTCAACCCTCTGGATGGTTCCGTGCCCGCCGTCCGCGAGACCCGTCTGGACGGTGACGAAGCGAGGAAACTTGCTTTCCCCAGCGCGCGGGGGCACGGACGCTTTGCCGACCCCGACATCGGACCCGAGCAAGCCTTTCAGGTATTTAAGGTGACCCACACCGGTGACAGCGGACCTGGATCTTACCGGGAGGCGATTATGTCCACGGCCGGTCCAAGGGTCGTGATCTTCACGATCAGCGGAACCATCGATTTGACCGAAGACGTGCTCATGCGCGAAGCCCAGAGCAACGTCTACATCGCGGGACAAACCAGCCCCGGGGGCGTGCAGTTCAAATGCAGCGGCAACAACAAAAAAGCTCCCCTCCGCGCCGTGCGCACGGCAGACATTGTCGCTCGTTTCCTGAAGCTGCGACCCGGTTTGGATCATGCGGTCAGTTCCGATGTCGATTCGCTGTCCATGGGGAGCGTCCGCAACTGCATCTTCGATCACCTTAGTCTGCAGTGGTCGACTGATGAAGCCGCCCACATCACATCCGGGAATGGCGGGGTAACACTTCAGTGGTCCCTGCAGTCGGAGCCCTTAAGATGCGGATCGTGCCGCGGGGACAACCATTCGCAACACGACTATGGAGTATTCGCCGATGTCAACCAGCACCTGACCTTGTACAAAAACCTGTTTATGGGCGGACGGTGGCGCAACCCGAACGTCCAAGCGACCGAATCCCTCGAGATGATCAACAACGTCGGATACAATTACGGCGAATTCGCCGCGCAGTTTTACGTCAACGCGACGCGTGGCAACCTCATCGCAAACATCGTCGGCAACTGGTATTGCAAAGGACCACGCACCGCGGGCGAGCCCCACATGCTTTTTGCCTCCTACGAAGGTGCATCCAGCTATGGCTTCGAGTTTTACCTGAAAGGCAATGTGGCGCGGCGGGACACCAGCGGTTACTGCAACGTCGACAACTCAGGACCACTGCTGACCAGTCCGATCTTGTGGCAGTCCGGGACCTTGCTGACCCCGGCAGGAAAAGAAGGTGTTGTCTTTCTCTCTCCGCGCGCGGGAGGGCTCTCGATTCCCAGCGCCGAGATCGTGACGGCAGAGCAGGCATTGAAGGATGTGATTGCCAGTTCGGGAGCAATGCAGGATCTCATTGCCGAGCCCCGCCGAGATCTGGTCGATGCACGTTCGATCAGTCAGCTCCAAAACGCGGCCAATCACGCGCATGCACCTAGCCCCGACCCCTTGAGTGCACTCCCGTCCCCGGGCTACCCTGATTTGACTTAGGGCGCCACTTGGACCTGGGCTGGCAACGACACAGACAGCGACGGCATGCTCGACACTTGGGAAAACCTGTATGCCGATCTCAGCCTGACGCCCAATGGCGATCCCGACGGCGACGGTTGGTCGAACATGGAAGAATTCCTGAATTACCTCGCTGGGGAGCACATTCCACGGAGCGGCGCCGGCAATCCCCCCCTCTTTCCCCCGCCCGGTTCCGCCTACCCCCCCCCCTGCCGCAGCCTGATCCCGACACCGACCACGATGAACTTCCCGATGCGTGGGAACGGCATACCATGGGGACACTCTCCCACGCGCCACAGGATGATCCGGACAACGACGGGGCAAGCAACTTGGACGAGCTGATTGCGGGGACGGATCCGAACAACGGCGCCGATCTCTTTGACCTGGGTATCCGATGGACGAGTGGCTCCGTTGTGGTGGACTTGCCAAGCGTCGAAGCCACCGAATACTGGTTCGGGGGCAAGAGAAGGATCTATTCCCTCTACCACGCGGCGGAACTTTCCGGTCCTTGGCAAGCGGTCCCCGGCGGGCTGCACATTCCAGCCGCACCGAGTGGTTTCGCCCACCAGGCGGCGGGAGGAGCCGGCTTTTACCGAGGGACGGTTTCCGTGCCATGATTTCCTCGGTCGACGCGACCAACACCTTGGATTAGCCGGACTGCCGCGACCTGTCGCTAGACACCAGAACCCCTTCGCGACGTCGCCTCAAGATCGGGTCATCTCCTTTCGCCGCGCCGGCTGCGGGTGCTTCCACCCTCTAGCCAGGTTCCCTCCACCTCAAGCCGCACCGGATGCTCCGGTAAGCCGCGCTGTCCGCGTTGGATGGCCGCCACGAGCATATCAACTGCCGCGGCGCCGACTTGGCGCGAGTTCTGGTCGATGCCGCTCAGTCCCGATTTCGGGGAGTCTTCGCCGTCCAGATCGAGGGAAGCATAACCGACCTCTCGCGGGATGCGGCAGCCTCGCGCTTTGAGCAGAGCCAAGCCCAAACCGTCGACACTCACCACCGCTTCGGGTCGGTGGCGTTCAAACCAGCGGTCGAATGGCGACTGGCGCGGGCCCGGCAAAATCAGCGGAGGCAGCAAATCTCCTTTGCCGTGGCGATTGCGGTGCTCGAGAAAAGATGCGGTCCATTTGCCGTTGACCCGTAAATCGAGGGAATCTTCGACGACAAACCCGATGCGCCGGTAGCCAAGTGCGCACAACTCGTGGAGACAACGCTGCATCGACGTGTATTGGTCATGGATCGAACGGTCGAGGTCGGGAGTTTCAAAGGTCTCGCTAATTTCGACCGCGGCAAAGCGGTCGAGGTCGAAATCGAGATCCCGGGCATCACGTCCCGACAATTTTCCCTGCAGCGGTGCGATGACCACTCCTTCGATGCCGCGATTCCAGATAATGCTGGCCAACCGGTCGCGCGTCATGCCGCGTTCATTGAGCCAAAACTCCTCCAGTCGGTAGCCGTATTCGCGAGCTCTCTCGGTCGCTCCTTCGACATACTTGCGCTCGGTGGCGAGCCGTTTCCAATCCCCGGGAGCCGGGCCGGAGGTGAGCAGAGCAAGACACGAACTGATCTCAAGCGAAGCCCGACTGCGAATGCGGGCCAACAGCTTTGCCACCTCAGGATCAGGACGGTAGCCAAGCTGCCTGGCCAGACGGAGGACCTTGTTCCTTGTCGCATCGGACACGCCGGCTTTCCCGCGCAAGGCAAGCGACACGGCCATCCGGGTCAGGCCAGCTTGGGACGCGATATCGCGCAGTGTGGCGCGGCGCGGAGACGAAACGTCCATCCTTCCGACCTAAGTGAAAACTTTACCTAAAGTCAATTCTTTCACTCTGGAAAACAGCATCCCTGGGGCTCTGCCTCAGCGCAATTTGCAAGGTCCGGATTGCCTTTTGGTGTATAGTGTGTTCAATGATTGGCATGATTCCTCCCCTCCTCCGCAGTCTCGCCACCTCCCTGCTCGTCTTCTTGTTTGCCGCTTCGGCCCAAACCAAAGTTTTGATCGATTTCGGCAACGACACCACTTACCGCGGCGTGACCACGCCGGGAAACTGGAACTGCGTTGCTTACGATTATGTCCCTGCTCTAGTCGACATGACCGGCACGCCGACCACCATGGCTTGGGCGCCGGACGCCTTGGGAGGCGTGGATAGCTTCAACAGTATCGTCGGACCGACCAGCGATCCGGTCACGAGTGACGAAATCGCCGCGGCCGATGCGGCCATCGACAAACCTTCCCTCGGCGATCTCGGTGCCGCCCAAGCAGCCATCGACTATTACGTGTCGAACAACGGGGCCACAACTTCAGGGCGCTTCCAACTGCAAGGCTTGCAACCGGGGGTGGCCTACCGCCTCACCTTTTACGGCACCAAGCAGTATGTCGCTGCGGGCAATGAGGAGACGCGCTATGAGGTATTTGGTCAGGGTGATTACACCGAGGCCTTAGGCTCTGGCATCCTGGCTACCGGCACCGTGGACGGAACGGGCAATCCGAGCGCAACCGTCTCCATTGAGGTTACACCCGCGCAATCCACCGTTTACGTGCAATGGACAGGCGTCAATGACCCGCTGGCGGGTTACCTCAACTCGATGTCTATCGAGGCGATCCCCTTTACCCCCGTGGCCGGCCCTGCAGTGCTGATCGACTTCGGAAACAACGACAGCTACAGCGGCGTCTCGCAGATCGGCGCGGACTCCAACGGAAATTTCTGGAACAGCGTATGGAGCGGCGCGTTCTACGCGAATTTGGTGGACACCACTGGCACCGCGACGGCCATCAACTTCGGCTTCACCACTCCTGGCAACACCGGCAGTTACAACGGACCCGCCGGAGTGACCAGCAATCCCCTGACCTTGGCGGAGATCGATGCGGTGGAGATCGACTCCTATTTGCTCGGACCCTTAGGGGGGGCCAAGCGCGGGGCGATCGATTTCTACGTCGACTCGACTTTCCAGATCCAAGGACTCGACCCGAACAAGACCTACCAACTGGCCTTCTTCGGTTCGCACAAATACAACAACAACAACGTTACGCGCTACACCACGTACACCGATGACACCTCCACCGTGCCCGTCTCCTCGGTGGATTTGCTGGTCGGGGTCTTCGGGGCCCACAATCAAGGGCAGGTCGCTGTCTTGGACAATGTCAGCCCGCAGCAAAATGGTATCATCTACGTGGGTTTCACCGGTGCGGACGATGCAGGCAGCGGATACCTGAACACCATGATGGTCGTGGAGATCCCTTCCTCCGGAACGACCTTCGCCCAATGGAGCGGTGGCCAAGATCCTACTCCCGAACTGGTCGGTCTCTATGCCTTCGGTGGGGCGAGCAGTCCTGAGGCCAACGATGGCAGCCCGAGCCGTAGCGTGCTGACCGCCACCGATCTCGAGCTGTCCGTCATCGTACGCACCGACGACCCGACTCTCACCATCACGGGAGAAAACACGACCAACCTTAGCACTGGCCCGTGGTTGCCCGATGGCGTCAGCTACTTGGTGGATCCCGACCAGAGTGGCGTCCCCACCGGCTGCGAACGGCGACTCTATCAAGTCGCCCGGGACACGGATGTCCGGAAATTCTTGAGACTTACCGCCGTCCTGACTCCGCAGATCTGATGCAGTTTTCCCGGCAAATGGTTAAACTACCGTTTGAACGCCGATGGCGTCCGACGGTCTGTGTATAGTGTGTATTTTTTGATCCCCAGCCCCTCCTGCCGGGGCTATTCGCGAAGGCACCGGGTCCAAAGGGCTTGCCTCCGGCTGACCATCAGTTGCGCCCTCCTGCTGCTCGCGGGGCCCGTCCAAGCGCGTACCTATCTCATCGATTTCAATTCCTCCAAGGGGTATCGCGGGGTCGACCCTGCCTCACCGGATTTGAACGGGAACCACTGGAACGCGGTACCCCATCCAGTCACCGGTTCGCCGCAGTTAAACGGCTTGGTCGACGCAGCGGGCGCACCAAGTTCCATCGACCTCGGCTTTAGCACGCCGTTCGGATCGGACAGTTACAACGGTCCGGCCGGGGACACGACCACGGGGCCACCGGATTTTTTGCTCGATCCTGCCACAGTTGCCGCCGCCGACCTTGACACCGCAGCACTCGGCGACCTTGGTGCTGCGACGGCCGCTTTCGACTACATCGCCACAGAATCACACACGCCACCCGGGCAAACTACGCCAGTCCAAGATGCCCGGTTCGCCATTCAGGGACTCGACCCCCAACTCACTTATACTCTCAAGCTCTTTGGTTCCCGCAAATACACCACCGAAGCCGTTACGGTATACGAGGCATTTTCCGACGCGCAGTTTGAATACCTGTCCGCTTCCGCGAGTCTGTCCGTGCGGGACCCGGCGATCGCGGGAAACCACAACCGCGGCACGGTTGCCGTCCTTCGCGATATCCGCCCGAGCGCGGGCGGCGCGATTTATGTCCGCGTGCGCGGCAGCAGCGGAGGCCAAGGCTTTCTCAACGCCCTGCAAATCATCGAAGGTACCCGCCCGGTCGACGCCCGGGGTATCCTCTACGTTACGGTGAAAAATCCAGCCACCGGACGGGTGATCGCCAGCGACCAAACTTCCGGCCTCTTGAGCAGTTCCACGTCACGGCAGACCGACTTGCGCTCGCACTGGTATCTGATGACTCGGGCGGACAACACCCTGGTCTGGATGGTGAACCGCGTTACCGGCGAGGCCCTGCGGGCGGATGCGGACACTGGTACAGTTTCCACCGCCCCGTGGAACCCAGCCGATCCGCGACAAGCATGGCGGGTGACCACGGCTGGGGGTGTCTCGCGATTGAGGATTGAGGGAACGAGCGCCACCCTGACTGCCGGGATGGAGAACCGAAATCCGACTGTGCGCGGGGACGACCCAGCGGACACCCTTCAGGATTGGATTCTCCCCGAGTTGCCGCGCGGAGGCCTCTTCCCATGGACGACTTATGACGAAGACAACTTGGCCACTCTCACCGCCCCAGCCGAAATTCTTCGCTCTTCCTACAGCGAAGGGCCTGTTCCTATCGCTGCGGAGGCGCAAAAGCGCGGGGTGATCTTGCTCAACGGCTTCGGCACCCATGCCCTCTGGACTGCAGCCGCGCCGTCCGACGCGATGACCCTTCGCTACAGCGTGAGAGACGGCGAGGCCGGGACGATCACGCTCAACGTACGGCGGGCCGGCCAAGTCGTGGAAAGCAAGAAGGTCCCGGTCACCTCCGCGCAAGCCTGGGTTTATTTCGACAGTCAGGGCAACGAACTGCAATCACCCGGAACCGGTCGCACGCCGGCAAAGCGCTTCAATGAAGTCCGCGTAACCCTCGACGCCCCAGTCTCCGCCGGAGACATTCTCGAACTGCGGCGCGACAACGGCGACGCGATGGTCTGGGTCGACGCACTCGAGGCGGAGGTGTCGGACTTCGTGCCGCTCCCGGACGCCGCCTCCTACCTCGTCGCCAGCGATTTCGGCACCACGGGGAACGGGGCAACCAATGACACCAAGGCCTTGAAAAACGCGGTGGCAGCGGCCGCCGCACAGGGCAAAAAGCTTTACCTCCCGCCGGGAACCTACCGCCTCGAGGAGGAGATCATCCTTCCGGCGGGAACCGTCTTGCAGGGCGCGGGCATGTGGCAAACACAACTCGTCTTCTCGCGGACCGCCAGCTCCGACTATGCTGGACAGGCTCTGGGCGGCCTCAAGGGCACCGGCTCAAGGACCATTGTTCGCGACCTTTACATGAAGAGCGCCCAGAGCGCACGCAGTCTCGGCTACCACGCGTTCAAAGGTTCATGGGGCACCGGCTCCCTCATCGAGAACGTGTGGGTGGAGCATTTCGAGACCGGTGCATGGATCGCGGACTTCAGCAACGATGGAAGCATCTACACCGACGGCCTCATCATCCGGAACTGTCGCTTGCGCAACGCCTTCGCCGACGGCGTAAACTTCGCGAGTGGGACGCGCAACTCGGTGGTGGAAAACACCCACGTTCGGGGATGCGGGGACGACGGCCTGGCCTCTTACGCCTCCGGGCGGACGCTCAACAAGCCGACCACGCGAAATATCCAATTCCGCTACAACACCATCGAATGCGTTTACCGTGCAGGCGGCATCGGCATCTTTGGCGGCGAAGGCCACAAGGTCCACCGCAACATCATCCGCGACCAGGTGGCAGGCCCGGGGCTGCGCCTGAACACGATCTTTGTCTACTTAAACGGGGCGCTGGAGGGGTATCCCTTCGGCTCGCAGCTCATCCACTTCTACGAAAACACGCTCGAACGCACCGGCTCGCTCACGGTTTTCAGCGAACAAGCCGGGGCCATCGAATTACAGACCTGGTACACGAACGTTGAGAATATCCGCTTTACCGATATCGACATCGACACCACCCGCTACGAAGGCATCCGTTTCAGCCGCGTGGGACAAGTTGCCTCCGCGGGTTTCGACAACATCGTCTTCACCCGCATCGGCTTGAATGACGCGCCATTCGGAACATTGGTCACATCGCAGGCATCAGGAAATTCATCCTTCGACAGCCAGACCAGCGCGGCGGGCATCAATAACCTGTCCGCGAACTTCACCGTCTACGGTCCGCCTCCACCCCCGCCGCTCATTGCCTCTTTCACACCTTCGGCCGCCGTGCGTGGCGCCACCGTAACCGTCTTCGGCAGCCACCTCGGCGGGACCACCCTCGTGGAGGTCGGCGCCCAGACGGCCCCGGACTTCACAGTCGTCAACGACAATAGCATCCGGTTTGTCGTTCCGGCCGAAGCGGTCGACGGACGCGTCCGGATCACCACCGCGGGAGGGGCCGACGAAACCTCAAATCTTCTTGTCGTCCCCGAAAACAACGAGGCGCCCAAGATCAACCCCGGACTCCCGGGCGCGGTGGTCTTGCCCGAGGGAGCCGGCCTCATGCTAGCCGCCGAGGTGACCGACGACGGTCTGCCGGGCACCCCTGTTGCCTTGACCACGACGTGGTCCTTGGTCAGCGGGCCGCTCGGAGGGAGCGCTACTTTCGACCATGCCGATCGATTGTCCACCGGCGTCGCGTTCGACACCGCGGGCAACTACCTGTTGCGATTGACCGCCGACGACGGCCAACTGACCTCCACCGTGGATCTGGCTGTGGCCGTCGGAGTCCCCTCGACCGGGGCAGGCCAGGACATCGGCCCGGTGGGAATAGCCGGAAGCAGCAGCGAAGCACTCGGCATCTGGACGGTTCGGGCTTCCGGTGCGGATATTTGGGACAACGCGGACGCCTTCCACTTCCGTTATGCGGAACTGCACGGCGACGGATTTGTCCAAGTCAGGCTTCTCGGGCAATCCAACACCGACCCTTGGGCCAAGGCCGGGGTGATGATTCGCGATGACCTGACAACCGGAGCGACCCACGCTTTACTGGCCGGAACTCCGGCCAACGGCCTCGCTCTGCAGAACCGTTCCGCCACGGCGTCCCCCAGCGGACACCAAACGCTGGGAGCCTATGACTATGGTATCTGGCTTCGACTAGTGCGCAGCGGATCGACCATCACGGCCTTCCGTTCAGAGGACGGGATAACGTGGACACCGGCCGGCCAGACGGTTTCTCCGGCCATGACCGACCCCGTTTATCTCGGGGTCGCCGTGACAAGCCACAACAATGCCGTGCTAGGTCTGGCAACGCTCGACAACCTGCAAGGCAGCGGGTTCGGTGCGCCTGCCCTCAATATCGCCGCCGGAGAGAGCATGAGCGCTCCCGCGGGCCAAACCATCACTTTGACCGGACGCGCGCCCGGTTCGACCTCCACGCAATGGCGTCAAATGTCCGGGCCGGGACTCCTAAACTTCGCCGATGCGGGAAACCTCTCGACCACGGTCACCACAACGTCCCCGGGCGACTATCGAGTTCGTCTGATAGCGGATGACGGCACGATAGGAACTTTCCAAGAATTGACTTTGACTTTTACGGAGCCACCGCCGGCAGCGGCGCCCCCGGACGTACGCTTGCATAGCGTTGGCCGCGCGGTTTATGAGCCCTCCACAGACCTAACACGCGTGACGCACCAGTTCATCGGTCACGCGCACGAGACTGCTGTTTTCGAATACGCGGAGGACATCGGAACCCCCTTTCGCGATCACGCGGAAGGCGGCTATGCACCGCGCATCCAAGCCGACGACCGGGGCATTTACGAACTGACCATTACGGGGCACGGAAACCTTGAAGCCCCGTGGAACAGGCGAATGTTCTTCCGCGTCAGGCGGCCGGACGACGTGCCTTGAGTCCCCGTGCCGCGCACTGATGCCGAAGACTTTGCCGTCCCCGCCGATCACACGGAATGCTGCGCCTTTGGCTTTAGGTAAAGCGTACAGTCCTTTGTCGAAAAAAACAGGACGTGGCTTTTTCGTGATGGTGCAGCTTGCCTTTCAGATCACCCTTTTCTTTCTCACCGCGTTGTCCTCCGGGCACACGGGGGAGGCGTCTCCGGTCCCCCACCGCATGGAGGAAAATATCCCTTACCGCACAGGCGAGGCGGCAGACCAGAAGACGAAGGAGCGTTGTGCCCTGGACGTCCACTCTCCTGAAGGCGGCAAGGATCTTCCGGTCATTGTCTGGTTCCACGGCGGCGGACTGACTGAAGGCAAGCGGTTCCTGCCGGAGGAACTCAAAGACCAAGGAGTTGTGGTGGTTACTCCGGGCTACCGGCTCAGCCCGGGGGTGAAGTCACCCACCTACGTGGAAGACGCTGCCGCGGCCGTTGCCTGGGTCTTTGCCAACATTGCCCGATACGGCGGCTCTCCGGACAAAATTTACCTCAGCGGTGCCTCGGCCGGCGGCTATCTCGCCGCAATGGTCGGGTTGGACAAAAAATACCTCGCCGCGCACGGCATCGATGCGGACAAGCTGGCCGGGCTGGTTCCCCTCACCGGACAAATGGTGACCCATTTCACCGTCCGCCAAGAGCGTGGCGGCTCCAACTTGCAACCGGTCATCGACGAGATGGCCCCGCTTTACCATGTGCGGAAGGACGCTCCACCCATCCTCGTGATAACCGGCGACCGCGAACTCGAGTTGTGGGGTCGCTACGAGGAGAACGCCTACTTCGTCCGCATGATGAAGGTCGTCGGGCATCCGGATATCACCCTTTACGAACTGCAGGGACACGATCACGGGGAGACGACACCGACCGGCAACCGCCTGCTCCTTCGCCACGTCAAAACCAAGAGCGGCCTGCTCCCGAAGGAAAAATCACCATCGTGAAAAAGCCAATGCGCGAACAACCTTGGTATGCCCATGGCGACCCTTGGGTCTTGACCCAGACCGAATGGACACCGGGCGACAACATTTACCGCGAGACAATCTTCACCCAGTCGAACGGCTACATGGGGATTCGCGGCTACGAGGAGGAAGCCAACACCGGAATTGAGACCCATCGCGAGGGATACCTTGGAGGCATTTTCGCCCACGTCGATGCGGCGGCGGCCAAGCAAGTGAAAGTCGTTCCCGAGTGGCCCCTTCTCACCATGATTTCGCTCCCGGAGGTTTTCGGCTGCACCATTAAACTCGACGGCGAAGTTTTCTCCCTTTCGTCGGGCCGGATCCGCAGTTTCACCCGCTCGCTCGACCTGCGCAACGGGCTACTCACCCGCTCGGTTGAATGGGAGAGCCCGCGCGGTCGGCTCACGCGGTTGCTCTTTCGCCGCTTCCTTTCGGCAGCCGTTCCGCATCTGGCCATGCATCAAATCACGCTGGAAGCCCGGGATTGGAGCGGTCCGGCTTCTCTGTGCTTCGACCTCGACGGAGCCACACCGGCCTACTTTCGTTGCGGCGAACGGACCCTCCCGCACTTGCCCCAAGCTGTGCTGGAAAATCCCCGGATTACGGCCGGTAAATCCGGGGCCGGCGTGCTCACCATCAACACGCGCGGCACCAGTCACACCGTCTCGATCGCGGCCGACACGAATGGCGGACTTTGCACGCTGGGCAAGCCGGCGCCTGCCACGCTGCGCCAGACCCTCGGGCTCCATCTCGTGGCGCAATCCCCTGCTGCGGTGACCCGCGCGGTCGCCGTGGTCAGCTCGCGGGATCAGGTCGAGGCGGCCAAGGTTCCCAAAGTCGCTGCGGATATCGCAGCCGAGGCGATCCAATCGGGCTTCGATGTCGTCCTCGCCGAATCGTCCGCCGTTTGGGAGCACCTGTGGTCTTTCTCCGATGTGCAGATTGACGGCCCGGCGCGCGATCAAGCCTACATTCGCTACGCCACTTTTAGCATGCTGCAAATGGCGCCGTTCCACACGGACAACATGAGCATCCCGGCGCGCGCCTATGCGTACAACCGCTACCACGGCCTGTACTACTGGGACAGCGAGACCTTCCTCCTTCCGCAATATCTGCATACCCACCCCGAAGTTGCCGAGCACCTGCTGGCCTTTCGCCACCGCACGCTCGACGGTGCGCGGCGCAACGCCAAACACCTCGGCGGGTCCGGCGCTGCTTTTCCTTGGATGACCGATTCCGAACAAGGCTTCGAGCAAGGACCTTGGGGCATTGGGGAATACCTCTGGCACCAAAACGCCGACATTGCCTACGCGATCGACCAGTACGTCCGCACCACCGGCAATACGCGATTCATGCTCGAGCAGGGGCTCGAAATGACCGTCGAGAGCGCGCGGTTCTGGATGTCGCGCTTTGACCGGGACAGCGAGGGTGTCTTCCACCTGCACAATACCGTGGGACCCGATGAACTCGACAAGCACGGCCGAGACAACGGATATGCCAGCCTCCTCGCTCGCCGCCATCTCCGGTTGGCTGGCCAGTGGGTCAAGAAGACCGCCGCGCTCTACCCCAGCGAAGGCGCTGCACTGATCCAGAAACTTGAGATTAGCGCCAGCGAAGTCGCCGCTTGGTTGAACGCGGCTGAGAAACTTGCGGTGCCCAACGTGCCCGGCCACGACTTCCCATTACAGGACGAATTCCTCTTGGCCAAGAAGCCGTTGAGCTTCGAGGGACTCACGGCCGACGAGGCTTATGCCATGCGCCATACCCACCGCGTGGTCAAGCAGGCCGACGTCATCCTCGCGATGTATCTGCTGCAGGACGAATTCAGCGACGGGCAATTGGCTAGAGCCTACGACTTCTACGAGCCGATGTGCCTCCACTTTTCGTCGCTCAGCTACAACACACACTCCATCCTCGCCAACAAGATCGGCCGGCCGGAACAAGCCTACGACTACTTTCTCAAAGCGGCCGGACTCGATCTCGACAACCTGCGCGGGGCGACCAAAGACGGCCTGCACGCCGCCGCGCTTGGAGGAACATGGCAGACCATTGTTTACGGGTTCCTCGGCATGCGGCTGCTCGATGAGGCCATTTCCTTCGAACCGCGCCTCCCCGAGGCTTGGCACGCGATCCGCCTGCGCATCGTGTTCCACGGCTACGTGCTCAACCTCGATTTCCGCGGCGACTCCCAGCAAATCACGGTGGAGGGAAGCGAAGGGACCGGGTCGGTCCGTCTCATCCTCAACGGCCAATCCCATGCACTCGTCGACGGTCTCAAAGTCACATCCCTCCCGGCCGCGGTCGCTTGAAGCACATCACGCCCAGCTATATGCATAAAACAGCAGCAGTTATCTTCGATCTTGACGGTGTGATTGTCTCCACCGACGAGTTTCACTACCTCGCCTGGAAGGAATTGGCCGACGCTGAAGGCATCCCTTTCAGTCGCGAAGACAACGAGCGCCTGCGCGGGGTCAGCCGCATGGAATCGCTCGACATCCTTCTCGAAAAAGCACTCAAGCCGTATAGTGATGCCAACAAGGCCGACATGGCCGAGCGCAAGAACGCCATGTATCGCGGGTTGCTGGAAAGACTCTCACCGGCCGATCTGTTACCCGGCGTGGCCGAAGTGATCGACGGTTTGCGCTTGCGCGGGGTCAAAATTGCCATCGGCTCTTCAAGCAAGAACGCCAGCCGCATCCTTAAGGCCATCGGTCTAGCCGACACTTTCGACGCCGTGGCCGACGGCACACACATCACGCGGTCCAAACCAGACCCCGAAGTGTTTACCCTCGCGGCTCATCTTGTGGGTATTCCCCCCGAGCAGTGCCTCGTGGTGGAGGACGCGCACGCCGGAGTGGAGGCCGGGGTCGCCGCTGGCATGCGGGTGCTCGCGGTGGGGCCGGCGGCTGACCATCCGTCCGCAACCTTGCGAGCCAAAGACCTCTCCGCAATCAGCCTGGACGAAATACTCTCCCACCGCACCGCCTGAATGTCCGAAGCACCACGCGTCCCTGCCCCCGATGAAGTGTTCACGATCGATGCGATCGAGAATCTTCCCAGCCGCGTCCGCGACATCGCCACGCTCCGCGGGCTCGGGTACTCGTTCCGTGAAATCGCCCGGGAATTCGGGGTCAGCCCCCAGGCCATTTCACTCATGCTCTCCCGTTACCAACGCGGGTTGAAACAACTGAACGGGGCCGTCGAGCTCACCCATCTCTCGACTCGCGCGGTCAACGCCCTCGGGCGTCACGGCGTCCGCACGCGGGACGAGGCTGCAAGCAAGGACGTGCTGGCCCTTCTCAGCGGGGCGCGCAACTGCGGAGCCAAGACCCGGAGCGAGATCGAACAGTGGATGGCAGGCAAGGAAACCGGCCTGCCGGCCAATAGGAACCGCCCCATCCCGTCGGCAACAAACGCCATTCCAAGGAACCATTTGAGCTCCACGTTTTTGAGTTGCTAATCGCGCACCCGCGCGATTGAGCGTTATCACCACGGAGCGGGAGCGGGGCGGCGATTGGCACAAGCGTGTCAAATTCTTCCAGGCGGAATATGTGACTTTTTCGTTGCTTGAGTACCGGGGGCGTGTATAGATAGTATATTGTGAACTCCCCCCAAAAAATGAAAATATTCCAGTGGTCGCTAGCGACAGTTTTCCTTGCCCTCGTCTCCTCTTGGCCGGCACACGCGCAGCAACGCGCCATTTATCTCGACTTCGGTGGGACCGTCGGTGTCACGACCAGCGCTTTCGGGAACGTTTGGAACAACATGACAAACTCTTCCTCGCTGAACAATCTCCTCGACTCCACCGGAACAGCCACCCCCTTTAGCCTCTTTATTGCGAGCGGTGCTTTCGGCCAGAACGGAAACACAGGCGGCGGGGGATTGATGCAGCCCAGCCAGTCGCTCCTTGGGGCTCTGGCCACCAATAGTGCCACCGGTGATTATTTTTTTGTCAGCGGCACCACTCTCACTTTTACCCTCGGCAGCCTCGACTCCTCGAAAACCTACAATTTGACGTTCTTCGGCACGCGCGAGACCACGGAATCGCGATCGACCCGCTACACCGTATCCAGTGCAGCAGGTTCGCAATTTGCCACGCTGGTTACCTCCGGCTTGGGGGTGGGCGACGGGAATTACAATGGCAACAATGATACCCTCGCGACCTTTTCCGGTCTTTCCCCGATTGTTGTCACAAACGTGAGTAGCAGCATCAGTTTCAGCGTGTCCCCGGAAATCAGCAACTTCGGCTACATCGGCGCTATGCAAATCGATGTGGTGCCGGAGCCTTCAACCTACGCTTTGCTCTTCTTCTCTTCGGCAGCTTTGGCCGCCCGCTTCCTCCGTCGACGGAGTTAGAACCCACTGCCTCATCGGCGGCTGCCGACAGACTAGTTTGAGCCGGGCCTTGGTTCGCAGCCGACAGGCTGTATGCTTGAAAGTCCGTCATGTCCCAACCACGCGTCCTTTACGGGAAGAACATTGTCCCGCACCACATGCTCAACTTTTCCGAGCAGGTTTACGACATTCTTGTCGGCGAAATCGAGCTTGGCCGCTGGCAGGCCGATGAACGACTGCCCGGGGTAATCAATCTTGCCAAGGAGCTCAACTTCGGGACCAAAACCATCCAGACGGCGTACGACCGGCTCAAAGCCGACGGCTACGTGCGGACCCTCGGTTACCGCGGGACTTTTCTCAAGTCCACCCATCCCCGCTCGAAAAAAGGCACAACCCGGAAAATCGGCGTCCTCGTGTCACCCGAGCAGACCGGTGACCCCCTTATACTTTGGTATGAACACGTCATTCTTCTCGGCGCGCATCGCCAAAACATGGTTACGGAAGTTAAAGTCCAGCCCCCCGACATCGACTCGTGTCAAGCCAACCGAGCCGGGACACTCTTCGCCCGCGGCTGCGCCGGCATCATCTCTCTCACCCCATTCCGGCCCGCTCGCCGTTACGGCGATTCGTCCGACGATCTGCCACTTGTCTTTCTGGTCCCGCCATACGAATCCTGTGCACCGAAAGTCTGCGCCGATGTACGCGAGGCTTACTATAACCTGACCTGCCGCGTTATCCGTGCCGGGCACCAAAACATCGTCTTCTCCGAGGATAGCATTGAGCCCGATCCCCGGCAAACCGAAATGCACCGCAAAGGGTTCCTCGACGCCATGGAGGAGCACGGGCTGCGCGTCGAATGGAAAGCCCACCAGAAATCCCTGAAGGTGGTCAATACCGACCGGGGAGGTGTTGGGCAGCACCTCCGTGAACTCACGGCCCTGGACCGCAACAAACGCCCAACCGCTGTCGTCGCTGGCTCACTCGGGCGCGCCATGGCACTTGTCCGCGCCGGGCCGTCCGAGGGAATCGATATCCCGGGCGATCTCAGCGTTGTCTCCATCGGGTCGGACGAGAGCAGCGGAAAAAAAATCACGGGTATGCTTCCGGATTTTGATCACATGGTGGACACCTGCCTGGCCATGCTCGAACGGCAAAACAAATATGGCCGTTCGGACTACACCGCGGTCGAGGTCCGCATGCATTTCGTCGCCGGGCAGACGTTGCGCGACCTCGGAGGTCGGCGCCCCCGCCGCAGTGCCGCCCCGGCCCTCAAGCACGATGCGCAAACTTTGTCACAGGTCGCTCACTACCGCGGCCGTTAGGAGATTTAGGTAAAGCACATCATCGGTGGCACCAAGCGGGCGGCGTGCCATGTTGGATGCGTCCCACCTCTCCCCGTGCCTCTCCCGCTTTCCCCCAAAATCCGCGGCTTCACCCTCGTCGAGCTTCTTGTCGTCTTGGCCATCATCACGCTGCTCGCCGCGTTAGCTGCCCCAGCCGTCAACTCCGCCCTGCGCTCCTCGCGCACCGGCGCCTCACTGGCCAATCTCCGCCAGTGCCACCTTCTCGTCCAGGGCTACGTGGCTGACAACGGATACTACCCGCCCGCCGTCGTTGGTTGGAGCTCCCCCCCGCCTGTTCCCAAAGCTTTTCCCGACCAAGGAGGCACCGTTTATTGGCGGCGCTTGGCTTGGAACACCGCGAATCCCTCGAGCAACTGGTATAACCCGGCCGCCATGTCCGGCTCCTACCGGAAAGCCATGTGGTGCCCTCTCATGGTCTCAAAATACGGCTCGGTCGATTATTCCGAAGGACACGGCAGCTACGCCCTGCACAAATATTTTCACCTTTGGACCGGGCGCCCCCTGCGCAGGCCAGCCGCCTTGGTCGGGAAGGGTCGGGAGGTTCCCTACATCTTTGCCGGCGCAGTGAACACCAACAGCGCGCCTCAGATCGGAACCGGTCCCTATCTGGAAAGCTCCAAATATCCGGTGTCCGGTGACCCGTGGTTCAGTCTGGCCTACGAATACGGCGGATCGGGGGATAAAGCCCTCGGACTTTATATCGACGGCGGCACCAAGGTGCTCAGCCGCGACGACGCCGCGGCCTTGGACAGCAAAATTCGCGACGGCAATAACCTTCCTTGAATCTACCCGCCCAGGAAGCCTCGAAAAAAAATCGCTTGCCAAGAGGCTTTGGTGTGTAGAGTGTATACTCAGAGTCTCCAACCAAATAATCCCCTCAACTATGAAAAACATCGTCCTCCCCGCAGCAGCACTACTCGGCCTTCTCGCCGCATCCCCGGCCCAGACGGTCCTCATCGACTTCGGTAACGACGCGACCTTCCGCGGTGTCACTTCTCCGGGCAACTGGAACAGCATGGGCTTTGGTTTCGTGTCCAATCTCGTCGACTCGGACGGCAATGCCACCACCATCGACTGGGCGCC
>Ga0247837_1004144_pt1 | contig 23781 bp, 15 predicted proteins | sample LaCtaG_2_FD_187115 | JGI IMG/M metagenome (GOLD analysis project Ga0247837, IMG submission 187115) | Freshwater microbial communities from meromictic Lake La Cruz, Castile-La Mancha, Spain - LaCruzMarch2015_14.5m | ecosystem: Environmental > Aquatic > Freshwater > Lake | place: Spain: Castile-La...
CCGCTGGTCCGCTGGCCCAACGATGTCGAAGTTGAGGGCCGGAAACTGGCCGGCATCCTGGTCGAGACGACGCCCGGCGGCCGGGCCATCTTCGGCATCGGTGTGAATACCGGCGGCTCCTGCAGGGACGCACCACCGCCGCTCGACAGGAAGATCATCACGCTGCCCGATCTGACCGGCAGCCTGCTGCCGAGGGAACGACTCCTCGTAGAGTTTCTCCCACGGCTCTTACGGCTGCTCGCGGCGACCACCGCCGATCCGGAGGCGTTTGTGGGCCGCTATTCGTTGCGTTGCAGCCTCGCCGGCCATCCCGTCGTTGTGTACCGGGGTGACGAACAGCTGACAGGCATCTGCCGGGGCATCGCGGCCGACGGTACGCTCGTGCTCGACACAGCCACGGGACGAGTGCATGTCAGTTCGGGCAGCCTCACCCATCCGGCTGATGTCTGGCGGGGCGGATGACGCCCTTCACCGCCGGCGAGACCGCAGTGCCACCACGCAGACCTCACGGCCGCCGGTGGAGAGCTGCCGAGCCCGCGGCTCGAAGCCCCATGCCCGGAATTGATCGAGCCATCCTGGCAGCTCAGCGGCCCGCGACCAGTCGGGGAGCTTGAGCGTGGCGATGATGCCCGTGGGCTTCACGCCGACGGCCGAGACAATTCTGCCGAGCGACTCAAGCGTGCTCCGCGGATCAATGTTCATGTCGGCGACGATCCAGTCGAAGCCGCGAAACTCCTTGACCTTCACGTCACGGGCCCGCATCCGCCACTGCGTGAATTGCGGATGGGCGGCTACCCGGTCTTCCACGAGTGCCGGGTCGATACCGACGACCTCAAGACCAGCTTCGAGGAGCCGCTGGCAGGCGCCCCCCGGAGAGGCACCTAGCTCGACGGCCCGCTGCCCCTGCCGCAGTGGCACACCACAGGTCGTGATCGCCTCGTCGAGCTTCAGCCATGCCCGCGACACCTTGTCTTCCGGCAGCGTGGTGGGGTGCATACCGCCCGGCTGACAACTCGCGGGTGTGGCGGCCCGGTGCCAGCCCACCCACCAGCGATCGGCTGCGTCGATCAAGCAGTCGAGCACGAGGTCGCCTGGATCTGCCGCCTGGGGAAGCGTTGCCGGCTTGCCGTACTCCGCCAGCAGCAGTCCGCGGATTGCCTGGGCATCGACCGTCGGATTCGTCTGGACCTCAAGCCGGCGGTCGCGGTGCCAGACATGGATAGTGTCCCACGAGTCATGCGCGACGAGCGTTCGGACCGCCGCGATGCGTTCGGAATCGGACGCCCCCGACACCTGACCGAGCGAGCGGATCAGCGACCGTGCATAGATAAGGTCTGGGAAAAATTCGTCGGGTGGATCGAAGTCGCCCAACCGGAACGTCACCATGCCCCGCCGCCAGGCCGCCTTCGAGATTTCCGGCAGCAGGGCTGCCTGCCGGAGGCAGAGGCTCGCCTCGGATCCGCCCTGGCAGGTCGCCAGCAAAAACCCGCCACGCACGGCAGGGGCGGACGAGGTTGTCGCGCGGTCAGGATCAACGCCGGTTGTGATGGTGGGGGGCTGCAGCCGCATGCCTCTATCGTACATCCAAAAAATCAGGCCGGCCCGGGCGCCCAAGGGCCCGGGCCGGCCTTTCTCGTCTGAACGCGGAAAAGGAACGGGAGCGGGGTGGCGAAACAGATGCTTCGCCCGGTTGAAAAAGCCCCCCGGAAAATCCCAGAGGAAATCCAAGAGAATCCCAGAGGGAATCCCAGAGGGACTCAATCAACCACCTGCTCAGCCGTGGCCCTTCTTCTTCGTCGTCTTGGCAACCTTCTTGGCAGCCTTCTTCTTCTTCTTCGCCATGGTGATGGCTCCTTGCGTTGAGCACCCGCACATGTACACGACCATTCCCCCGGGTGCTCTCGTAGAGGGAACAGTCGACGTTTTGCGTCGCGTCGAAGTGTGCCGGGCAACGTTTTGAGGTGTTGTCTGACAACGCTTCTCCGCGCTGCGAATGGTGTTGTGAAGGATGACAGTGAAAACTGTCAATAGAAATCCGGAAAATATTTCGAAAAATTTTGATTCAACTGTCGTCCATCGATGGCGAAAACGGATAGTCGCTCGCGGGTCGCGATGTGGGATCGCATGCCGCGTCGTCCATGCGGTGAGCCTATCGAACTGCCTCGCGCAGTCCTGCTCATCGACACCGAGCGGGCTCTTGAAGAAGTCGGTCAGCCACTGGATCGCGCCGTATTCACACGCGCAGTCCGCGTGTTCCACCAGCCGCACAAGATCGAACACACGCGGCGCCGCCAGGATCGAGTCGCAGCCGCCAGGGGCCCTTGCAACGGCTGCGAAACAGTCCAGCCGGTGGTATCATTTTTGGGCCGAGGCACGCACCCTCGTCTTCGGCATGCACCGACGCGTCAAGGAAACGAGCAATCAAACGAGCAAGGACACGAGAGCCCGTATGAATCCCATGGAGTCTTCCCAGAGTCTGCACCTGGCCCGGCGCATGCGAGCGCTCGAGCCCTCCGCCACCCTCGCGATGGCCGCCCGCGCCTCGGCCATGGCCGCCGCCGGCATCAAGGTCGTCGATCTATCGGTGGGCGAGCCCGATTTCCCGACACCGCCGCACATCTGCCAGGCGGCCGAGACGGCGATTCGCGCCGGCAAGACGAAATACACCCCCGCCGCCGGCATCCCCGAACTCCGCAAAGCCGTGGCGGCCGATTACACCCGCCGCACGGGCTTGGCCGTGACGCCCGCTCAGGTGGTCGTCTCGAACGGCGCGAAACACTCGCTGCATAACGCGTTCACGAGCTTGCTCAACGAGGGCGACGAGGTGATCGTGCCGACGCCCTACTGGGTGAGCTATGCCGAACTGATCAAACTGGCCGGCGCGAAGCCTGTGCTCCTCTCCACGCGGATCGAGGACGACTTCAAGCTGCGGCCTGAGGCATTGCGGGCGGCCATCACGCCCGCCACGCGGATGCTCCTGCTGTGCACGCCGAGCAACCCCACGGGCGTCGTCTATTCGGCCGACGAACTGCGGGCCCTGGCAGACATCGCCATCGAGGCCGATCTTGCCGTCGTCTCCGACGAGATCTACGACCAGCTGGTCTTCGACGGTCAGCGGGCGGTGTCGTTTCCCACGCTGCGTCCCGGCCTCGAGGCCCGCACGGTGGTTGTGGCAGGCGTCAGTAAGACCTACTCCATGACAGGCTGGCGGATTGGCTGGACGATCTGTCCGGAGCCGCTGGCCAAGGCGATCGGAAATCTTCAGAGTCAGGAGACGAGCAACCCCTGCAGCGTGAGCCAGCATGCGGCGGTGGCCGCCCTCTCCGGGCCGCAGGAATGCGTGGCGGAGATGTGCCGGGCGTTCCAAAAGCGTCGCGATCTGGTCGCCGGCCGACTTTCGGCGTTGCCGGGCGTGCGGCTGCCGCGGATTGGCGGCGCGTTCTACGCGTTCTTCGACATTCAGCCGGCATTGTCTGCCGGGAAGAATGGCATCACAACGAGCACGCAGTGGTGCGAGTCGCTTCTCGAGCAGGAGCAGGTCGCGCTCGTGGCCGGCAGCGCTTTCGGCGCCGAGGGGCATGTGCGGATGTCGTTCGCCGCGTCAGATGAGAAGCTCAACGAAGGGCTCGACCGGATCGCCCGGTTTCTGGGCACGTGACCGTTGGCTCCCGTGGCAGCGAGTTTTCAACGTGCTGAATCCGGGTGGAGACACAACAAGATAAAATCTCGTCGCCACGGGGGGCGGGGACACAACAAGATAAAATCTTGTCGCCACGGGGGGCGGAGGATTCTCTCTCCCGTGGCAGCGAGTTTTTAACTTGCTGAATCCGGGTGGGGACACAACAAGATGCAATCTTGTCGCCACGGGGGGCAGGGACACAACACGATAAAATCGTGTCGCCACGGCGAGCGGACGCTACAACGCCAGGGCCCGTAGGTCGCGGAACTCGACCTTCATCACCAGGCCGCCGTGGATCTGCAGGCCGATCGGCCCCGGCTCCGCATACTTCGGATCCTTGAATTGCGAAACCTGCTCGCCGTTGAGCCAGACGGTGAACGTGTCGCCCTTCGCCTCGAGCCGGATCCGGTTCCACCCACCGGCCTTCAAGAACTCGGCCGCCCGGGCAGCCCGGGCCTCCTCCGGATAGGTGCCTGTATAGAAGGAGCAGGTCATGTCACGCTTCAGACTCCGCGACACGCCAATTTGTAGCTGCAACTCCGGCTTCCGCACCATGATGCCGCTGTCGATCTCGCCGGTGAACCGCACCTCCCCCTCCACGATCACGTCGCCATACGGCTTGTCTGTATAGAGCATGGAGCCCTTCTTCGCCTCGTCGCTCTGGCCCACGATCACGCCGTCGGCCACCTTCCAGTAGGAATCGTTTGGCACCTTCCAGCCCGTCAGGTCGTGGCCGTTGAAGATCAGCGGCAGGCTCGCTGTCGGCGGCACATCGGCGGCGTCCGCAGGGGTGTTGAGGGCCGCGATACTGAGTACCAGGATGACGGTCGAAGCAATGGCCGTGCGGTAGACTCTCGTCATGATCGGGTGTCCGTTGCGAGTGGTGCGGGATCGGTCTGGAAATGCACGCCGATCATTCTTCAAGAGTTCCTTACGCGATGCAACCAGTCTGTCGGGAAATGGCGGGCATCCTGCTGGCGGGCGGCTCCGCAAAACGCCTGGCCTCCGTGCTGCAGGCGACCGACGGCGGCAAGGCATCGCTTGTCTTTCAGGGGCGAACGTTTCTCGAGCACGTCGTCGGGGCGGTGGCGACCGAGGTGGCGGAGCTGATCGTGGTCTCTGCGCCGGGACAGAGGCTGCCGGCCCTTGACGGTGTGCGTATCGTCAACGATGCCACGCCCGGTGCCGGGCCACTCGCAGGCATCCGCGACGGGCTGCGGGCCGCTTGGCCGGTCGATCGAACCGACGCGCCGTCGCCCGGCCTGGCCTTCGTCGCATCGTGCGATCTGCCGCTGCTCCGCCGCGAGGTTGTCCGGTATCTGATCGCCGTGGCGGAAGAGTCGTACGCTCTCTGGACCGTGCCCGTGGTGCATGGCCACCGGCAGGTGCTCGTGTCGGTCATGCGGTTCGATCTGCTGCCGCGGATCGACGCCTGGCTGGCCACCGGCCGGCGGGATCTGCGGGGGCTCCTGGCCGAGATCGCCCACACCGATCCAACGGGAATCCGCGAAGTGACTGAGCAGGAACTCGCGGCCTACGACCCGGCGCTCGTGTCATTCGTCGACATCGACACGCCGGAAGACCTCGCGCGGCTGCAATCGCGATGATATTCGCCTTCGCGGGACGGGGGACAGACTCCTATACTCCCGCCCATGGCGACGCGACAATCCCGATCTGGCGATGCAGGGCGGCCGCGACGGCGGTGGGGCATCTTCTCGCTCGGCCTGCTCGCCCTGCTCGGAGCAGCGGTCTGGTATGCGCCGGCCGTGCTCGTGCTCACCGATCTCCGTGATCGGCCGCTGGAGGCGATCTTTGCCGGCATCGATGGGAGGGTGACCAGTCGGGCTGCGGCATGGCGGTGGTGGGATCCGATCGAATACCGCGACGTGGTGCTCCGGGACCGGGAGGGCCGGCCACTGGTGGCGGTGCCCCGTGTCGTCATCGATCGGGGGCTCCTGAGCCTGCTGCTCAATCCCGCCGACCTGGGCGCGGTGCGGCTGATCGGCGGCGAGGCCCTCGTGGAAGTCCGCCACGGCGGAAGCACGATCGAAGACGTGCTCGCCCCGTGGCTGGTGGCGGTCGCGCAGACCTCGGCGGTGCCCCTGTCGTTCGAACTTGAAGTGGTCGATGCCGCCGTCGAAGTCGTCGACCTCGAGCGGCACGATGCCTGGCGGATCACCGACCTGCTGGCGGCAGGCACCGTGCGGCCCGACGCGACCCTTGCCGGCTGGACGGTCTCTGGACGAGCGCGGCACGCAGGCGCACCGCTGCGGGATGTCAGTGCCGCCGCCAACCGGATCGCGTCCGACCGCGCCCGCGATTCCGCCGGACCGGGTGCCAGTGGACCGGGTGCCAGCAGGCGAGATACCAGCAGGATCGGCGTTGCCGGACAGTCTGCAGGTGGCATGGAGCCTGCCGAGGAACCGGCCGAGTCAGAGGATCGTCCGTATTCCTCCGCCCGGCTCGATCGCACGACGGTCGCGGCCGGTGCCACCGCCATCCTCGCACGGGATGGCGGCTGGTCGGTGTCGTCGCCCGACAGCCAGTCCGCCGCCGAACCGCGGACGCTCGCCGTGGCCGCCACCCGCCTGCCGCTGGGAATCTCAAGCGTGCTGGCCACGCGGTTTGACACCACCTACGTCGTCGACGGACTCGCCGACGTGCGACTCGACATCACACTGCCGCCGCCAGGTGGCGGCAGCGGACACGACCGCCGCGAACCAACACCGTCACAGATGCGGGGGGTGGCGGACGGCATGCGGGTGGCCGGTCTGGTATCCGGATCGCAGTTGGCCGTCTGTCGGGCCGACACATTGGCCGAACTGATCGGGCTCGACCGGGGCGAGATGCCGATCGACCTGTCCTTCGATGGCGACCGGATCACGGTCCGCTCCCTGAAGATGGCCTCGCCGTTGTTCAAGGCCGAGGCCTCCGGTCGGATCAGGATGCCGGTGGGCGGAACCTGGGACTGGGCCGAGGCGCTCGTGGGGGAGAATTTCGCCATCGCTGCCGATATCGATCTCGCCGCGGCCGCGCGGGCCATGCCTGGAGGCCTCGCCGTGCGGCCCGACGTGAGGGTCACCGGTGGACAGCTGCAGCTCTCGGCGGTCTCGCGTGCCGATGGCAATGAACGGGTGCTGGAGGTTCGGGCCAGCTCGCGAGATCTGGCCGCAGTGCAGAGCGTGGTTGCCACGGTGCAGGAAAAAACCGCAACAGACGGCGGCATGCGGCGGGACGGTGGCCTGCCCGACCGGGCACAAAATTCTGAGCGGATTCTGCGCTGGAGCGAGCCCTTCACGGCCTGGCTGCGAGGTCGACGCGGTGGGGGCCGCGGCAACCGGCTGCGGATCGAGGAGGCACGGATCGCTTCTCCTGCCCTGGAGGTGTCGGCCTTCGGCACTGTGGAGTCATCGACCGTGCAGTGGACGCTCGACCTCGACCGGCTTGTGGCTGAGGCCGGCGAAGTGCTCGACCTCGACGACATGAAGCTCACCGGCACCGCCCGTGGACGGATCGATCTTGAGCGTGTGGCCGCCACGAATGCATCCCACGCCATTGTCGTGGCCAGCCTGTCGAATTTCGAACTCTCGCGACCGGGCCAGCGACCGTGGCGGGATGCCGAACTCTCGATCGAGGCCGAGGGCTCGGGCGGCATGGCCGGTGGCGCGATGCTCATCGATCAGGGACATGCTGTGGTAACCGCAGCCGACGACACGCTCGAAGTGACGCTCACCGGCGGGGCCCTGGTGAATCTATGGCCAGAGGCAGGGGGCGGAACACGGCAGGATGTCCCCTGGCTCCGGGCGGCGCCGGGGTCGCAGGCGATCGCGGCCGACTGTTCGCTGGAGGGGGAGCTGGCCCGCTGGCAGCCGCGGTGGGAAGGGCTGTTCCGCTCGGCCGCTGTGCGGGGCGTAGAGCTCGGCGGCTTCGCGAAGGCGTCGGCGGCGTTGGCGGCCGAGGGCGACCGTTGGCAGATCACGCGGGCCGGCGGCGAGGTGGAAAAGCTCACTGTCACACTGGACGATCGGCAGATCAGCGAGCCCCGCGCGATCGTGAGCGCCGCGGGTCGCTGGAGTCCCACCACCGGACAGGTCGAGATCTCGTCGGCAGAGCTTCTGACCCCGACCCTCTCACTGCGGACCGGTGGGCTCGCCGTGCTTCCCAAGCGGATGCCGCAGGCGTTGGCCCGCGACGCTGCCAGGAATACTGCCGGCAGCCTCCTCGACAGCCTCCTCGACAGGCTCCGCGGCAAGCTGCAGTGGCAGGCCGATGTGTCGCGGCTCGAGCGCTGGCTCGCGCTGCCGGCCTTCGCCGACCGCTGGCCCGCCAGCGGTCGGGCCTGGGGCACCGCCGAGATTCTCGACACGCCGATCGGCATGAACGTGCTCGTCGAGGCGACGGGCAGCCAGCTCGCCCTCTCGAGCGCAACGCTTGAGTCGACCGGCGAAAGAGGGACAGGGCCGAAGGATCGGGATTCGGTCTCGACCATACCGCTCTGGAACGAGCCACGGGCCACGCTCGTGTTTGAGGTCACCTGCCCGCCCGGGCAACCGGTCGAGCGGATGACGGTGAACCAGCTCAAGCTCGAATCCTCCACCGTGGCCGTGGCAGCCGCAGGCAGCATCGGCGAACTCTCGTCGCGGCGGCTGGTGGAGATGGGCGGCAATGTCGCCTATGACTGGGAGCAGGTGTCTCGGCTCCTGACGCCGTGGACCGGTGGCCGGCTGAGGCTCACCGGTGCCGGGGCCCGACCGTTCACGCTCCGCGGGCCGCTGGGGCAGATCGTTGCCACAGGGCGGGCCGGGGAGCGTGAGGCCGGACGGCAGCTCACGCTTCCCGAGGATTGGCTATCGTCCGCCCGTGGGGCGAATCCGGAAAAAGTGGCCCGTGTCGCGCTGCCGCTGCCCGCTTCTCCACGGGTCACAGCCGATCTTTCCGATCGGCTCCGTGCGTTCTCGATCGATACTTCGGCGGCCTGGACCGCCGCGGATATCGCCGGCTTCCAGTTCGCTCCCGGGGAGATGGCCGTGCGGCTCTTCGAGGGCCAGTTGGCACTGGGGCCGTTCGATCTGGCTGCCTCCGGCGGCAGGCTGCGTGGGGCACCGTGGCTGCGTCTGTTGCCGGCGCCCGGTGAGTTGATCGTGCCTCCCGGCCGTTGTCTCGACCGCGTGGTGGTCACGCGGCAGATGTGTGATCGTTACGTGACGTGGCTTGTGCCGCTGATCGGCCAATCGACCCACACCGAGGGCTTGATGAGCGTCGACCTGGCAGGGGCCCGAGTGCCGCTGGCCGATCCCTTCGGGGGCGAAGCATCGGGCCAGATGATCTTCGAGAATCTCGAGGCCACGCCGGGCGAGCAGATGCGGCCGCTGGTCAACCTGCTGGTGAAGCTGCAGTCGGCCATTGATCCGCGGTTTGCGTTCGGCGACAAGCTGGTGCTCCTGCGGGTGCGTCCGGAGCCGGTGAGCATCCGGCTGGCCGACCGCCGGCTCTGGCACGAGGGGCTCGTCATGGATGCCGGCCAGTTGGTGATCCGCTCCGCCGGCAGTGTTGGCGCCGATGGGACGCTCTCGATGGTGGTGGAGGTGGCATTCCGCGGCGACATCGCCGGTGCCACACCCGTGGTGGGTCAGCTCCTGAGGACGCCGTTGGCCATCCCGCTCAAGGGCACCGTGAGCAGGCCCCAGTTTGATGCGCGGTCGCTCGACGTGATCCTTGGGCGGATCGTGGAAAACACCACCGAGGCCGTGATCGGCCCCAGCCTGAGCCGGGGGCTGGAGACGCTCTTCGGAAATCCGCAGTCGGCACCCAGTCTTTCGCCGACGAGCCCGGCGGCACGTGAGCTTCCCCAGTGATCTGCCCCGCTTCGACGGCACCGTTTCGCGACTCGGGCTCACGCCTGTAGGATCGAGTAATGGCCGAATCCAGCAGCACGCACCCAGAGCCTGCGACCGCTTCCCGGCCACCGAACGCCCCGGTGGCTCCGCCAAAGTATGCCCTCCCCGGCGTGACCGCGGAAACGTTCGACTTTCGTGACCGCAGCCATGGGCCGGCGGCCCTCGATGCGATCGGTGGGCTCGTGGCCGCGGGCCGATTCGGCTGGATCGACATCGACATCGCTCGATGCCCGCTGGCCGACATTCGTGGGTTCGTCCCAGGAGCACTCGCCGACGGGCTCGCCGCGGTCAAGCCGGTGGATTCGGATGAAGGGGATACAGTCTCCTCACTCGTCCGAAGCGAATCGTTTCTCAGCATCCGCCTGGCGGGTGTGCGGATTGACGAGGCCGGTCTGTCGAGCGAAATCGTCGATATCGTGCTCGCCGAGGGCCTGCTGCTGACGGTGCACCGAGGTCCGTGCGGCGTCTTGGATGCGGTGCGGCAGGATTACCTCCAGGACTTCCTGCAGCATGCGTCCACTCCGAGCTTTCTCGTCTACGAGTTCTGGAGCCGGCAGGTGGAGCAATTCCTGATGGTCGAGGGGTGGCTCGACAAGGATGTGGATGCCACCCGTCTGGCGCTCGGCATCGGGGCTGACGAACGGATCCTCGAGCAACTGGCTGATGTTTCGGGCCGACTCCTCGCACTCAGGAAGCGTGTGCTGCCCGCCCGTCGGGTGCTCGAGGAACTCGTCTCACGGAAGACCACGCTCATCAGCGAGGCGACTCTTGGATTCCTGGCGACAATGATTGGCAGCCTTGAGCGACTCCTGGCCGACATCGCCTCCAGCCGGGAAATCCTCGATAGTGCGATGGATTTCTCGCTCACCGTCACCACCTACCGCACCAACATGACAATGAACCGGCTAGCGGTGGTGTCGACGATCTTCTTGCCGCTGACATTCCTCTGCGGCATCTATGGCATGAACTTCAAGGTCATGCCGGAAATCGAGTGGACCCATGGCTACGCGATGTTTTGGGTCTTGTCGGCCCTGATCACGGTGGGCCTGACGCTCGCCCTCCGCCGAGCCCGAATTCTCTAGCCCGGCGGCGGATCGGGTGTTCGGCGGGTCAGTCGCTGGGGAGAAACACCCAGAGTGCCGGTCGCCCGCAGTTGCAGTGAACGGCCCGTCCCAGCAGACCGAGCCCCGCCGCGCTGAGATAGACGCTCGTCCGAGCCGCATCCCAGGAACCGTGCAGGCCCAGCGAGTGCGGGCCCCGCAGTCGCTGCGAGACGCTCGGCACCGGATGAAAGATCGCCTCGACCAGCGGCGGCCGGTCACGCTCGCGGTCCTGAAGATCGTCGAGCGCGGCGATCGCCCGTTCCATGCTGCCGCGGGGACAGCCCGACTCCAGCACCCGTTCATCCACCTCTGCAACGCCACGACGGCTCGGCGTGGGGAGGCTGAGCAGTCCGAGGAACGACCAGAGCGTGAACCAGAGACTGAAGTCAACCGTGCCCGCGGCGGTTCCCAGCCGATCGTGGCCGACCAGCCAGGCGGCCAGCGCGATACCCACGGTCGTGAATCCCAGTGCCAGCAGACGGCCCCGCAGCCAGCTTCCTGAACCGACTGCCATGCTCCGCCGCCGCATGGCCGCCGCCAACGCATCAGGCTCGAGAACCTGACGCCAGTGCATCGGCAGTAGATGGAACGCGGGCTCGAACACGCCCACGATGCCGCCGGTGAAGCCCTCGTCGCGGCTCTCGGCGACGAAGGTCGCGATGGCGTCGTCATCGCCGGTGGATCGCTCGGCGCTGGGCGTCACGTCGAGCGGCGCGGTCGCCGAGGCGAGGAGCACGCGGCCACGGAGCAAGACGAACATCAGGGCTCCCCCGGCGAACACCACGCCCGGCATTCCGCCCAGCCGGCCCGCGGCGAGGATCACAACTGCCGCAACGAACAGCACGGTTGCATGCACAGCGATCCCACGGGCCAGCCCCGCCAGATACTCAGAGAGTGGCGGATGCGACCGCTGAAACCGACGGGGGAGCAGATAGCCGCCACAGATGTCCAGCGGCAACTGCACCGCGGCGTAGGCGAGCACGAACGTGAACAGGCCGAGGATTTGCGCCGAGAGCGGCGCGTCGGCCGCTGGCAACAGCCGCCCACTGAGCTGGAAGAAGAGCCCGGCAGCGCTGAGCACCACCATCATGCCGACCCCGGAGATGCCCAGCCACAGCCGTGCCCGGCCATAGCCCGGCAGCATGTCGGCGAAACCCGTCTGCTCAGCCGGCTTTGCCGACTTCGCCCGCTGCATCGCCTCGGCGGTCTTGCGGATGCCCCGCAACATGCCACCGAAGACGATCTCGTGCAGCGGAACAACGGCATACCAGTAGAGGATTCCGATCAGCCCCCGCGGCCTGTAGAGCGCCGTCATTTTGAGTTCGGTCGGGAATGCCGCCTCGCCGTCAGCCGGCACGATCTCAAACTCGAGCTTCGCCTCACCGGGGAGTTTCATCTCGGCACGGAGCGAGAGCGAACGATCACGATCGATGCCGACCACCCGCCAGAAGTCGAGTGTCTCGCCGAACTCGACGTTTTCCGGATGCCGCCTGCCACGGCGCAGCCCAGGGCCACCGACGAGCGTGTCCATCCAGCCCCGCAGCTGCCAGAGCATGTCGCCGGCATACCAGCCATTGCCCCCACCGATCCGACAGACAGCGGCGAAAACGCTCGCCGGATCGGCGTCGATCTCCACCGATCGTCGGTCGGAGAAGACGGTGCCGCCGGCCCAGGGCGGGTCGCCGGGAATCGGGCCGGCCACGCTCCACCGCGTCTCAACTGCCCGGGCCTCGATCTTTCGCAGCGCCCGTTGGATCGCCTCACGGGCACCGATCGCAGCGTGTGGCATGAGCTGCTGGGCATCGTCGTGGGTCACGACCACCCGGTTTCGCAGCCCCTCGGCCAGCGGCCGCGCGATGCGATACGACACGGGTGTGACGAGGTTGATCCACAGCGAGCTCAGCCGCGGCGTGAGCACCGGCAACGGCACGATGAGCCGCGGCGGCAGGTGCAATTCCTCGGCCATGATCCGCATCAGTTGCTGGTAGGGCAGCACGTCCGGACCGCCAATCTCGAGCGGACGGCCGGCGGTCTCGGGCACTTCGAGGCAGCGAACCAGCCAGTGAAGGACGTCTGCAATCGCGATCGGCTGGCATTCGGTTTTGACCCAACGGGGCGTGACCATCACGGGCAGCCGTTCGACGAGGTAGCGGAGAATCTCGAACGAGGCAGACCCGGCGCCGATGATCATCGCGGCGCGGAAGGTGGTCACCGGCACGCCTGTTGCGGCGAGTTCACCTTCGACATCCCGCCGCGAGCGGAGGTGGGTGCTCAGGTCGGGGCCCATCTCGCCGAGGCCGCCGAGGTAGATGATCCGCGGCATGCCCGCCCGAGCCGCGGCCCGGGCGAAGCTGCCCGCTAAAGTTCGGTCGCGGGCGGCGTATTCCCCGCCGGTCGCCTCCATCGAGTGAACGAGGTAGTAGGCCGCCGAGCAGTCGGCCATCTGCTCGAAGAGTGTGTCTTCGTCGGAGACATCACCGGCGACGATTTCGACGCCGGCGTGCGATCGCCAAGGCCGCTGGTCGAGCTTGCGTGGCGCACGAACAAGGCAGCGAACCCGGTAGCCTGCCTCCAAGAGTGCAGGCACGAGCCTGCCGCCGACGTATCCTGTCGCCCCGGTCGTAAGAATGGTCTGCGGTCGGGGCGGTTGGCTCATGGATGCGATCTGACGGTCTTCCACGCTGGTCATTGGTCAAGGAATCCGTATAGTTGTAGGCTTGAGGGCGTTCCGAAGGAGGAAATGGCCCACGGCACGAGACTTCCCGATCGTGCGTGTGGGATCATTTCTAAGAATCCTTTTATGAGCGTCTTCGGAGCGTTTCCGAAGCGTTTCATGTTCGCTTCAGACCTGCCTGAACCCCAACCTCAACAGCCGCAACAACACAGGAAAAGGAACCGTACGCCATGGGCCATGACAACAATGCCAACCAGCTCGATTGGTCCGATCTTGCGATTGGGCTCTACGACCGCCTCACCGGCCGCAAGGCTGAGATCACGTATGAGTTCGACAACATGCACATCAAGATCCCCAGCGGCACGGGCCCCTCGGTGTCCTATGCTGAATGGGTGCTCCACGGCACGATGAAAATCCGTACCCGCGACATGGGAGCATGACAGCGTTGCGGCGGGGCATCCCGACGCCGCAGATTCTGGAATGGAAAACGCTTGGACACGTCAGGCAGTACCTCAAAACCGACCCACCAGCTTGTCTTTGAAGGCCAGCTGACCGGGAGTGTCGACGGACGGCCGATCACGATTACGGCCGACACCGCAGGCATCGTCCTCTCGGTCGATTCGGTTGGAACGGCGTGGCGGCTCAGGCGTCAGTTTCCGGCTCTTGCAGGCGTACTCTCGATGCTTGATCACGGTCAGGTGCCGGTGCGGCTGCGGGTCGGTTCGCTCGGCGAATTTCCGGTGCTCCCGATGCTTCGTCGTCTGCCCGGCTGGCTGTCGGGCTGGCTCATGCGTTAGCCGCAGGGGAGGCGTGTATGGGAGATCTCATACAAGCCCGGAGCGCAAGCGATGGGGTTCCCTGTTCCCCGCTGATCCCCGGGGCGAACCGATTCGGAACATTCACCCGGTAGTTGGACAGGGCACGCAGTGCCGGTAATCAGGAGCGACTTCCTGATTACTCTCTTGGGGGGGGGCGCTGCTGTTAAATCCGACCCGATGCCTATTTCCTAACATTCTTTGGTGGCAGTTTATTCCGATCGAGGGGGTTATCCCGGTTGAGCAGCATGTGCTGACGGCGGGCCTGCCCACTTGAGATCTTGACCATGTGCATGGACTGGAACCTGGCGAGAGGATGTGATCCTCGCCAGCCAACTCGGGGTCTCCGCGACCAGATCGGCTGGCGTACGGCGTGGGGCATAGGACTGGCCCTCTCTTTCACGCTGGTCGGAATCTGCTCGCCCGCGGCCGCGGCGACCTTCGCCTCCCTGCTGGAGGAGGCGGAAGAGCAGGAATTCGAGCCGACGCCACGAGTCGATTTCGACCCGACCGCCGCCCTGGCACAGATCGGCGATCCGGCCGTAGAGACCGTCGACGAGCAAACCTTCGGTGCGGCGGCCGGCAGCGGACGCACCGTCAGCCCAGACGACAACTCGTTTGCGCGGCAATTGGGACAGCGGTTCGCCAACGTCCAGGATCCTGCCATTGAGACGGTCGACGAGCAGACCGGCGGTGAGAATGACCACTCGGGCGAAAGGCATTGGTACGACAAGATCAACATTCGCGGCTACACGCAGATGCGGATCAATAGCACGCTCTGGTACGACGAGGATCAGGCCGGCCCCTACCATCCCAACGACAAGTCGGTCGGGCCAAACAACAACTTCTTCCTGCGTCGCGTCCGACTCATCTTCTCCGGTGATATCAGCGACCGGCTCTACATCTATATCCAGCCCGACTTCGCCTCCAGCCTCTCTGGTGTCAGCGATCCGGGGGCGATCAACTACGCCCAGCTCCGCGACTGCTATGCCGATTGCTACATCACGACCGACAAGGTGCACCGTGTCCGCGTCGGGCAGTCGAAGGTGCCGTATGGCTGGGACAACATGCAGTCAAGCTCCAATCGACTTCCGATGGATCGTGCCGACTTCATCAATGCCACCAAGAGTGAACGTGGCCTCGGCATCTTCTACTACTGGACACCGGAGTATCACCAGGAACTCTACAAGTATGTGCTCGACGAGGGGCTGAAGGGCTCGGGCAACTACGGCGTGTTCGGTGTTGGCTGCTACAACGGCCAGGGCAACTCCACGCTCGATCAAAACAACAACATGCACTTCGTCATGCGTCTCAACGCCCCCTACCAGTTCGACAACGAGCAGGTCGTGGAGGCGGGCGTGCAGGCCTACACGGGCAACTACGTGCCAACGCTGGCCGACATTAAAATCGGTGGCAACACCTACAAGCCGGTGGTCGTCTCACCGTCCAACGGCGTGCTCGACCAGCGGATTGCGGCCACCTTCGTCTACTATCCGCAGCGGCTGGGCGTGACCGCCGAATGGAACGTCGGCCTGGGGCCGCAGCTCTCCAGTCTGAACAATGTCTCGAAAGCCAATCCGCCGACGATTTCGAGCCAGCCGCTTTCCGGCGGCTACGTGCTCGTGAACTACAAGGCCGACACCGAAGACTATGGCCGGCTCTTCCCCTATTTCCGCTGGCAGACCGGTCGCGGTGGCTACATCTGGGAGAGAAACACGCCGAACACCTATCTCGGAGAGTTTGACTTGGGACTCGAATGGCAGATCACGCCGCAGATGGAACTGACCTGCGAATATGACTGGGTCAACCGGACAAACACCTCCGGCAAGGCCCCGATCCGGCCCGACGGTCAGTTTGCACAGTTTCAGGGCGACCTCCTGCGATTCCAGTTTCAGTTCAACTATTGAGCCGGATGGCGGCTCGCTCCAGCATGCGGATGACGTCCGCATGTGGCGGGGCACTGCCCTCCGTGCCAATGATGGGTGAAGCACCAGATGAAAATCACATTCATGCAGTCCGGTGGCTTTGCCGGCATCATCAAGGGCTGCTCGTTCGACGCCGCCGACCTCGCTCCCGACGAACGCCAGGAACTGGAGTCGTTGGTCGCTGCGAGCGGACTGACGGAATCGTTTGAGCGTTCCTCGGAGACGGGCCGTGACCTGCGTCGGTACGACATCTCGATTGAGCGGGACACAGTCGTTCAGCGCATCTGCTGCGATGAACGGAGCCTCCCGGAGGCCGTCCGGCCGCTCGTGGGATTCCTGCTCGTGCGGGCCTGCCCCGGCACACGGGAATGATCTGCCTGAGAGCATATGCCGCCCCCGCCCGCGGTTTTGTGTGAACGCTCCCATAAAAGCCCCTGGCGTAAGCCGGGGGATCGGATGCCACCTGTGACGTCGCGTCGATCGTCGTGCCGACCCCATCGCTGACGCTCCGGGCTTGTATGACGGTTTTCATACAAGCCGGGGGATCGGGCGGACGAAGAATCCCATCGCTTACGCTCCGGGCTTGTATGACCGCACCCATACAAGCCCCCGGCGTGAGCCGGGGGATCGGGGGCAGGGCACGCCCTTTCGCCGCTCAACATGCTTCCGACGCCAAGGCTTTTCTCACGAACACCGGTGAGGCGATCGCGGCCTCCGACAAGAGCGTGTAGTTGCTCGACACAGCGTGAATCCGCCGCGCCAGATCGGCGTCGAAGCAGCGGAGCACGACACGCAGCGTCTGGTTGCCTCGGCACTGGTCGTTGACCGCCTGGGCAGTCAGGCCGATCTCCAGGTTGAGCGCGTCGTTGGCGGTGCAGGCGATCAGGGCCCGCGCCCGGGCGATGCCGGCGCGGCCGAGCACCACGGGCCGCGTCGCGTCGCCCACGATGATCGGGCAGCGCAGGTGAAGTTCGCGGTGGGCGTCGTCGGAGGCGGCCGGATCCACGACCACCACTGGAATTCCGCGGACACGCAGTCCGCGGGCCACGGCCACACCCACGTGCCCGAGCCCGCAAACAACGACATGGCCGGTCGTAAGGCGGGCATGAAACTCATTGCGAAACTGGTCGGCCGTTCCTGAGACGATGAACAGGGTAAGCAGAGACGCGATGATGGCGATGAGGACGATGCCACTGAACATCAGCACGATCCCAAACACCTTCACCCATGCCGGGGCGAATTGCAGGTTGAAATCACCGAATCCCACTGTTGTGACCACCGACGTAGCGAAGTAGGCGGCGTCGATCCACTCGAGATTCAGCGTGTGCCGGAAGACCACGATCGCCCCGAGGTACAGCCCAAGCAGGAGCAGGGGTAGGACGACGAACGCGAGGCGGATCGGCCGCCGGGGCAAGGAGAGCTGACCGACACACCGCACGCTCCGTCCTCGCGTCGCCGGAGCCGATAAGGCGGCCTCAACGAATGCGTCAGCCGCGAGCACGGCCGGAGCGATCCCCGCGGCGATACCGAAATCAGCCTCGAATCGGGGGGCCAGGTCGGGATCGGAATGACGCATCACCACCGGCACTGCGGGGGAATCGCCGCGAATCTCAAGTGCCGCCTCGAGATTGGCGACATCGTCAGCCGTCGCAAGGATCACAGACTGCGCACCGGCGACGTCTGCCTCGGCCCGCACCGCAGCAAAGCGGAAGTCACCGGTGACAATGCGGGCCCCGCTTGCCACGGCCCGCTCGAGCCGGTCGGCGTTTGTATGGGCGTTAGAAATCACGGTCACTGCGGCACCGGCGGCCCGCAGGGATTGCACGACATTGAGCCCTAGCCGGCCGAGGCCGCAGACGACGACGTGACGCATGTCGGGAGTATAGTCCGCGGCGAAAGGGATCGCATTCCGCTCCGAACACGATCATTCGGGAGAGGCCGACCCCATCGCTGACGCTCCGGGCTTGTATGCACGCTCCTATAGAAGCCCCCGGCGTGAGCCGGGGGATCGGATGCCACCTGTGACGTTGCGTCGATCGTCACGCCGACCCCATCGCTGACGCTCCGGGCTTGTATGACCGCTCCTATAGAAGCCCCCGGCGTAAGCCGGGGGATCGGATGCCACCTGTGACGTTGCGTCGATCGTCACGCCGACCCCATCGCTCACGCTCCGGGCTTGTATGACCGCTCCTATAGAAGCCCCCGGCGTGAGCCGGGGGATCGGATGCCACCTGTGACGTTGCGTCGATCGTCACGCCGACCCCATCGCTCACGCTCCGGGCTTGTATGACCGCTCCCGCAAGCAAAACTAGGCCGGCAGATCGTCCCACATCGGGCACCACAGCGGCAGCCGTGGAAAGAGCTGCATGGCAAGTTTCTCGGCCACCTGGGTCGATGCCTGCAGCCGACCTGCTGCCGCGGCCTCGATCGGATCAGACTGGCCCAGCAGCAGCCTGGCCAACTCCTCGTCTGAAAGCTTGAGGTAGCTGCGGCCTGATCTTCCGACGTGCACGGTCGCGTTGCCATCGGCCACGATGATCGAACCCCGGAAGCCGGGGGCATCAAGACCGAGCTCGACTGTCTCACGAATGCCGGCTGCCACGACACGGGCCGCCACGGCCGGCGCCGCCGCCGTGAGCACATCGAGAGGCTTGAAGACCTTTGCGACGATCATCCGGTCATTGGCCGATACGAGACTGTCGCCGCCGGCCACGGCCTGGTGGAGGGGATCGGAGGCGCTCGACTCGTAGGTGATCTCTTGCCGGTCGTTTTCAATCGCCTCAGCGCAGACGCGAGACAACAGCTCGCGTTCGACTCCCGGAAACTCCGGGTCGGCGAAGAGTTCGAGCACGCGATTACCCGACTGAACGCAGTAGCCGACGATCCGTGCCGTGGTTTCGTGGAGGTCGTAGCGGTCCTGGCCAACGAGCGCAACAATGATCGAATCAAACGCGGCCCGGCTTACCAGCCAGCGGGAATAGGCCTCGCTACGATCGAGTGGCCCCACAAAACGGGCAGCATTCTGCGTGAAGATTCGCAGCACTGCGGGGAGTTCGACATGACGCCATTGCCGCATGGTGATCGGCTCACCTTCCCGCTTGGGTGCCTCCAGCAGTCGGGAAAGAATGGCGGTCGGACGGCCCGGCGTGGCGCAGTCGCGGCCGAGCACGCTCCAGCCGAGTTCGTGGAAGGAGGGGGCAATCCGCGTGCGGGCAAGCGCGACCGCCGCACCAAACTGCCGCATCCGTTCTTCGGCGGCGCGAACCAGTCGCTGGCCGTGACCGGCGCCGCGGCACTCCGGCAACACTGCGACGCGGTCGAGCACCGCCGCCTGCACCGTACCCCCGCCGACCTGCACGCTTCGCGGCACGATCTCGACGTGGCCGACGATGCGGCCGGCCAGCCGGGCGACGAGCCGATTGGCCGAATCATGATCGGGGTGGTCGACGGCCGCATGAAACTCAGCCTTGGAGGGAGGGGAGGGGAGGCCGGAGAGGAGTTGTAGGATTTCGGCCTGATCTCCCGCGCGGGCGGGGGCCACATGGCACTCCTCCAGCATCCAGGCGGGTGGCTTACGGCGTGAGACCGGCTGGTGGGGCACGTGTTGGACGGCAGGACGCTTGGTCAGGGGCCGGCGGCTCACGACCGTGCCTGCTGGTCGGATCTCGACAGCATGCACTGTCCTTGAATCGAGAGCAGTTTCTTTTGCAGTGTCTCGCACCTGCTCGCGGGCGTGGTGCTGTCCGGCTGCCGTTGTGCCGGCACGTATCCTCAGCCTGGGCTTCGTCTTCGGACGGCGTGAGGCGACCGATGTCGATCGCACGGCAACGCGGGAGGACTGCCGGGGCGTGGCCCGCGAAGGAACCGCGCGGGACAGAAAGCCAGCCGCGCGAATGAAACCAAACCGACGGGACGTTCCAAACCGACAGGACGTTCTGCGAACAGACATCGTGCCTCCTCTCCCTGGGGCGCCACAAGAACCAATCCGTTGCCACTAAGATATGCGGCGATTCATTCAGATTCCAGTAGCAAGAACGATTTGAGCGCGTTTTCTGGAAAAAAACACCAAGGATATTCCCGCGATCGCAACACGGTGCGGGCCCGCATCGCGGTGGCCAACGGTCCGATGCGGCCGAGTATCCTGCCGCGCAATGCCTGCGTATGGAAAGCCAGGCGGTCGTTCGCGGCACGAATCTCTCGGCAGCGACGCTTCGCGAGTGTCGGTGTCGGGTGCGTGTCGATCCAACGCTGTTTATGAAGCATGAGTTCGCGAACATCCTCGGGCTGCGTAGCATTCGGCACGAGATGGCGTTCGGGATGAAACTCCAGATCCCGGATCATGCGGTGCATGGCGGCCAGTTCGGCGGCCGGATCATCCGTGGCGAATCCGGGAAACAGCCGATCGACGGGGAGTCGCAGTGTGCCTGTGACCACGGCGTGGCGTGGTGGGTCGCAGCCGGTGAGCCTGCGGACGATATCGTCGGTGAGCAGATCGTAGGCGGCGCCGCCGATGCCGTGCACGAAGACATCGGCGACGATCATGCGGGCCACCAGCGTGGTGAGGATCGCCCTCGGCCTCAGCCGCAGGGAATGCTCCTCCATGCGGGAGAGGGCTTCAACCCAGCGCGAGGGGCTCGTGTCGGGCGAGATTGGCAGTTCTACCCGCAGCGTCTCCATGTCGGAGAGGATCAGCATGCCTGGCGTGCCAATGTTGGCAAACACCCGCCTTCGCCGCGTGTCGTCCCGCGACCAGATCCACCACGGCACCTCCAGCCACGGGTCGGGCGACGTGTCGTCGAACCGCACGGCAAGATCGGGCATGGGGCGGGCCCGGCCGCGGACGCGATAGCGGCGGCGATGGGCCGCGAGCGCGTCGTTGTAGGCCTCGTGCAGCCGGGCGGCATGGGCGAGGAGCCAGCCCATGAAGACCATCACCGTCGGCAGGCGGACAAGTTCGCTGACGGGCAGTTCGAGTGTCTCCAGTCCGAACCGCGGCTCGAGCATGTGCCTCGCCTGGGCGATGGCCAGACCGAGCCGGTGGGATTCCCCAGCCCGCTCGACCACGAGCGGCCACCAGCGGCGCAGGATCGCGTCGGGCTCCAGCGGCTTGAGGAGGCGATCGACACGGTCGCCAAACGACGCGAAGCAGTCGGCATCCACGATGCCCCGCTCCTCCCACGCCATGTCGGACGCAGGCAGATCGAACGCGACCTGTTCGAGGTGCGCCTCGCGCGGCGTGCCCACCGGCACACCGACACTCGTCGAGGCGCAGCGATCGGTATCGACGACGAGGTTGATCGCCGTGCCGCCCAACCGCCGGGCATAAGCGTCGAGCGCGAAATTTTTCAGCCAGACGCCGGGGTGGAAGAGTTCGGGCTGATGCCCGCCCATCACGATCGGTCTCGCGATCCAGTCGGCCACATCGGTGGGCCGTTGAACGTCGCGGTAGCTGGCGGTGTATTCGGTGGCGACCACGAGCACCTCGCGTCGCGTCGCGGCCACCAACTCCCAGAGCTTCAGATCGCCGATCCGGGTATCGAAGGCCGCCCGGAGCAACCGGTTGTTGTCGACGAGCGTTTCGATCGACGTGGCCGGTGCATCGGGCGTGGCCACGAGCGGCGGATCGACGATGCGCGTGCCCGATTCCGACGGCGGTGCGTGAACCCGGCGGTGGAACGGCGGCTGACCGTGAGAAGATGGATGCATGGACTACGTGGCGGTGCCGGGTGCGGCTGCCGCGACGACTGCTTCCGCACGGTCCAGCACGCTGCGGTAATAGGCCAGACGGGTCGCCGCATCGTCCAGTGCGCCACCAAAACTCCGCGCCAGATCGAGGTAGAGCAGCGGCACGGGGAGTTCGACGATCCCGAGACCGGCGGCCGCTGCCTGCACCCACAGCTCCAGCGGCATCGCATACCCAGTCTCGGTGACATGCAGGTGTTGCAGGGCGCGCCGCGAGTAGGCCTTGAAGCCGCAGAAGGCGTCAGTGAGCCGGAGACCCAGCCGCGCGTTGATGTCGGCGGTGATCTCGGCGTTGATCCTGCGCCGCGTGGCTGGCGGCTCACTGTCGCCAGGAAAGTGCCGCAGATAACGGCTGCCGCTGACAATGTCGACGGCGGGCGGGCCACCATGAGCGGCAGCGGCGACGAATTCCGGAATCAGCTGCGGCTGGTGCTGGCCGTCGCAGTCGATCGTCACGAGGCCATCCCAGGGGCCGGCAAGTGCCTCACGGAACGCGGTGGCCAGCGCCGCTCCGTAGCCACTGTTGTGGGAATGACGTACGACGCGGATATCGCCCCGCTGTTCGACGCGGGCCGCCAGCAGTGGCGACGTTCCATCGTTGGAACCGTCATCCACCACGAGAACATCGGGCGTGAACCGGAGCACCTCGTCCAGCACCGCCGACACGTGGGCCGCTTCGTTGAAGACGGGCAGGGCCGTCAGGAATCGGGGCATCGAACCGCCATTTCCGACAGGTGGGCGACCCCGGGGCTGTCCCCCGGTGGCGAGTGTGAAACCGCTTCAGTCATTCAGTGTAGTGCCGGGAAAAGCCCGGGCAATGCGCCGGTATGGACTCACGCCAGCCACGCGATCGGGTCGACTTCGTCGCGGCTGGCCCAGCAGGAAAGGCCGGGCAACGCTGCCGCCAGCCGCTGCGCGAGCACATCCATCGAAAACCGCTCGCTGGCATGGTGCCCCACCGCGATCACCGCCAGCCCGCCGGCCCGGGCCTCGAGGGCCTGATGGAGCTTGATCTCGCCAGTCACAAACGTCGTGCAGCCGGCCAGTTGCACCACACCGAGCGAGTCGCCACCGCTTCCGCAGACGATGCCCACGCGTCCGGCTGCGCGACTCGCTTCGCCTACCACCTGCACTCCCGTCACACCCAGCCGAACGGCGATATGCCTGGACAGTTGGGCGACTGACCAGCCGGTTGGGGCCGTTCCCACCCGGCCGAAGCCGGCCAGATGATGGAGCGGGTCGGGCTGGATCGGCGTCACGTGCTCAAGGCCGAGCAGGGAGGCGAGAAGGTCGTTGATGCCGCCGGCGGCCGAATCCCAGGCGGTGTGCGAACTCCAGACGGCGATCCCGGCATGGATCAGTTCGAGGAGGACGCGACCGGTGGGGCTGTCGTCGGTGATCCGCGGGACGGGCCGGAACGGCAGGGGATGGTGTGTGACCACCATGTCGGCCTGATCGCGGACAGCCTCGACAGCCACCTCGGGCGTGAGCGACAGGCAGGCCATGACGCGGTCGATCTGCGGCCGGCGGGGGCCGACGAGCAGGCCGACGGAGTCCCATTCGGCTGCCAGTCGCAGCGGTGCCATCTGTTCCAGGGCGGTGGTCACATGGGTGATCGTAGGCATACCGAGACAATCTCCTTGAAGCGGAGTGTGGAGAGCGGGTGATGTGGCATTGTCGATCCAAGCCCGTGGCGCAAGCAAGGGACTCCAAGCAAAGGACTCCCGGGTATCCCCACACTACAATCCCGATGCTTCCCCCGCCGACCGCACCGTGCACAGGACCACCCTCACCGATGGACACATCCCTTCTCTCCGTTTCGACCGTGGCCCTCTCCAGCGACCTGCGCACCGCCCTGAAGCGTGCGCGGAATCTCGGATTTCGCGGTGTGGAAATCGACGCGCGGGGCGGCCTCAATCCTGAGCAGGTCTCGCAGACGGGGCTGC
>Ga0247837_1004145_pt1 | contig 23769 bp, 19 predicted proteins | sample LaCtaG_2_FD_187115 | JGI IMG/M metagenome (GOLD analysis project Ga0247837, IMG submission 187115) | Freshwater microbial communities from meromictic Lake La Cruz, Castile-La Mancha, Spain - LaCruzMarch2015_14.5m | ecosystem: Environmental > Aquatic > Freshwater > Lake | place: Spain: Castile-La...
TGTGCTAACACCTGCGGAACTTGTGATGGAGGGTTGGAGACTCAGTGTGTGACTTGTAAACTACACGCTCAGCTGTCAGTTTCCAATCCGAAAGCCTGTGAATGTGATGCTACGCATATTCCTGCACCTGACGCTTCTCACTGTACTGCTTGTCACTCCACATGCACTAATTGTGTCCTTTTCAACGTAAACTCGTGTTTATCCTGTCACCTTAATGGGCATGTAGTTGAGCCGGCTCCAGGGCCTTGTATGTGTGATGATGGGTTTTTCACTCAGACTGACTCTTCCAATTGTCAGATTTGTCGTTCGAATTGTGAAAAATGCATTGGTCCGGGAATTGCTGATTGTATATCATGTTGGAACTTTGCGGAACTGAATGGTGCAAGTCCGAACTCTTGCGCATGCGTAAAATCTGCCTTTCCCAATCCTGATGTCCAGCACTGTACTATGTGTGCTGAGTCCTGCTTGACCTGTGCACAGACTGGAAGCAGCAACTGCCTTTCCTGTCACCAGGGAGCCAAATTGACAGGAACAACACCCAGTGCTTGCCAATGTATCAGTGGGTATTTCCCTAGTTCAGACGCTACTAATTGTCTGCTATGCAGTGACATGTGTTTGTCCTGCTCTAGTCAAAACGCATGTCTGAGCTGTAAAAGCAACGCAAAACTGCTCGCTGACTTTTCCTGTGCGTGCAAAGAGGGACACTACGGAGACTCATGGAGTTGTTTGCAGTGTTCCCAGGGATGTAAAATATGCACAGTAGTGGGCTGTTCGAAGTGTATGGAACAGTGGTTTCTGTATACCAATGAGTGTGTGACTTCCTGTCCTATGGGCTATATCGCCTCCAACTCTACATGTGAACAGGCCGATTTGACTCCCCCAGACCCCTCTTTGTCCGTAAACTCCAACAACTCACTGATAATTTCCTTCACAAAGCCTATTTATATGAATATCACTGCCTCTGATTTGGATCTAGAAGTCACCGATGTGGACGGACTCGTCTATTCTACCACATGGAGCGAACCAATAATTGAAGACCAATCGACATTTCTGCTGAAATTGACAATAAACGCCACCAAATTTCCCAATAACAACCAATGTATCCTCACATTTCTGCACCCCAGCAGCGTTGTGGACCTTATTGGGGTTTCTATAGTGAAAAATCAACTTATGGGAGTACTGCACGGCTATGGAAATGCAGCTTCCCCCTCACATGCAAATACAACAGCAGTGAAAGAGAGAGCGGCAGTGGTAGCGAAGGGGGGAGTGGGGGCAGTGGCTGCTACTTCCATTATCAACGGCAGTCCGGGGTCCTTTTGGTCTCTACTCAACCAGTTGCAGATGATTACCTACCTCCCTATGACCAGAATGCCCGTTCCCGATGGATTAATGGCTACTTTGGGAGCGCTCAATGTAGGCTCTTTCGTACCAAATCCCTTTGAATACGCTCTGCCATCGAACGAAAGTTCGCAGTCACCCCCCGACTATGCGAAGAGATATGAGGTGAATTCCTCGCTTTTCCTGCTTAATACAGGGCTGATTATGGGCTCGGGAGTAGGACTAGTGCTCAGTCTTGTGCCTATTTATGTGGCTTCTAGGCTGACCACAGGGTTTCTTTCGCAGTATTTGAGGCGTCTTCTGCCCTCCTTTAGGTGGGGAATTCCCCTCAGATGGTGGCTCCAGTCCTACCTCGACATCAGCATCTACTCCCTCCTGCAGATTCAGCAGGTCCTAACTCACAATGATCTTTCCGCCCTCTCCGTCAGCTGCAATTTTATCGTCAGCGCTTTCTTCGCCCTCGCAGTCCTAACGACTCCTTTGCTAGTGTATTCCTTCCTATGGAAGAACCACCGAGACATGGAAAATCGACAAAACGAGGAGTTCAACAAGCGCTGGGGAGTGCTGTATATCGAATTCGACCAAATGCAAGGTGTGAGTGGTTTCATATACTACCCCTTTTTCCTCACCCGGAGACTTATATACGCCCTGACGATTATCTGGATGTATGACTACCCTGAGACTCAGGCCCTGGTCAATACCTCTATGGCTGTGGCTGTAAGTCCTAGATAGACTCTGCTGTATGTGTTCACGTGCAGGCCGTTTCCTATGTGGATCGACCAATTGGGCAGCATTATCGGCGAAATCAGCACTTTAACGGTTTTCCTGTTTTCCTGCATTTTCTTCCTCCCCCTCTCCCACTCTTTCTCCACCACCCTCGAAACCGTGTCAGTGTGGACAGTCCTCGGGGCAATAGGCCTCAACGCAATTCTATCAGCCGTTAGATCCGTCTATAGTGTAGTGGCGGTGTTTCGGGAGTATAAGAGACAGGTGCTCAGAGTCGGCAGAAGTCTGAGCAAAATTCAGCCTACACTTCGGGGGGAATCGAATACGGCCTCTATTCAGGGTATGACCATTAGGAGAGGAATTAGAGATTAACAATTAATGGGCATTCGGAGCGGTTATCGCTGAGATTTAGCGACGAACCATCATTTCCCTACCATCCGCAGAACCTACCACAGAAGCAACTTAACCAACTACTGCCCTTTCACAGGCACTGTGAGTCTGGGAGTCACGGCCTTGACGAACTCCGCATAGGAAATACTGCCGTCCTGGTTGGAGTCATACGTCCAAAACAGCCCCATTACGTCCCTGCTGGCTGCGAACACTCCAAAGCGCTTCAAAGCGCAGTGCAATTGGTCAATTGTTATTTTCCCACTTCGAGCGGTATCGAGCTCGCCAAAGGCTTCAGACGGCCTAAAATCCGCATATCCAATCAAGCGCTGTTTGCACGTTTCAATGTTTTTCCTGCTCTCCAAGGCCTGCGCAAAGACCGAATACAGGCAGTTCTGCGTCTCACTGCAGAACTCTGTGATGGAAAAGCGCTGGGAAAGGTCACATATACGGGTGGTGAGCAGCCTGGCGTAGTCAATTTGCTTGGGAATCACCATTTCCGCGAGGTCTTTGGCACTCAGTTTGCCTTCGAGCACTACTTCCACGGTCCCTACTAGCAGATACAGGTCTTCTTCGCTGATTTCCAGTCCCAAAGTCCTCAAAACGGCCATAAATGCATCCAAAGGCACCCATTTCCCTGCTTTTCGCAGACATCTGAAGAGCCGTGCAAGGGTGAAGTCGGCTTTGAGGGCCAACTCTTCCTTCGTTTTCTCCACTTTCCGAGCCAGTTCACACTGCAATTTGAATAGCTCCGCTATCAGCTCGAAGGAGCGGTCACAGGGCCTGGGCTTCTTGTGAGGACTGGCAGTGCTAGGGAGAGTTCTAGGTCTGACAGGACTGGGAGTGCGGGACAGACCCTGGGCCTGCTTAGTTGCACTGTTGGATATTTCCCTGTATAGGGGTTGAGAGGGAGTTATGAGCTCCACATAGTCCAAATACCCGATTTTCCCGTCATTATCACTATCGAATCGGGCAATTATGGCCTTTGACCCAGTCGAAATGCCGGCTTTTTCCAATACTCTGCGGAGAGCAAATTCACTAATTGCCCCCGCTTCCAGCTCGTCTAAACAGCGAAACCCCTCCAATAGGGAGAAATCGCTGCGGCTCCATAGCGCTGCCCTCAGCCTTTCAATTGCACGGTTTGCCTCGAGTTGGAGACTAAAGAGGGAAAACAGCTGTTTCTCCACTAGGCCGTAGAGTCCCTCCCGCTTCGGTCGTCTGGACACTGCAATTGTGCTGAGATAGACCTTGCTGGTAGGGAGGAGAAAGCGAAGGAAGTCATGGTACGTCACTTTCCCGTCTCCATTCGAATCCAGCGTTTTCCCGAGGTGAAAAGCCGCTTTTTCCGCTATTTCCAGTCCCTTTGTCCTGAGAAAAGCCTGCAAATCCGCACTAGTTAGGTAGCCTTGACTGAAGCGGTCCAGGGCTGTGAAGCTGGAGTAGGGCTCGAAGTTCTCCAAACCCACTAGGGCCGTGCGGCCTGCTTCCACCCTTTCCTCCCACTCTGCAATGCACACGAACAGGCCGAACAGCAGGTCTTGGGTCTCTGCACTCAGCATATTGGCAGGCTCTATGGGACTATCGGAGATACAGACTAACAAGCCAGAACTAGCAGCCTAGTAGTAGTACGAAGTGCGGGGTCTGGGCGCGAAGTGGACCTTGGCCAGCTCCTCCTTCATATTGCTGATCCACGCGTTCTGTCGCATGAAGATGGACTGGATCTGCTCCCTCTGCACTGCTTCCCGGCTCAGGAAGCGCTGGTAGACTGAGAACTTCTGGTCCACGTAGGGTTGGATGGGCAGGGCTGGGGAGTATTTGCGGATTTGGTCCTGGGCGCCGTAGCGCCAGCGAACTAAAACGTCGTCTTCCGGCTCTAAAGCCTCTGCAGCGGGCCGCAGCTCTTCCAACTCCTCCTGTGGCGAAGGCAGGAACGCGTCCCCCTCCTGCCGCCTAATCCAGCTCTCCACCAGCTTCAACTCCTTGACTTTCTCATTGAGCCTTCCTATCTGGTGGTCCAGTACTCGCTTCACTGCCTGCAGCTCCGCCTTGCGCTCTGCACTGGGGTGGTCTCTGTAGTTGGCGCAGTCCGCCATCCAGATGCGCTTCTCTTGGTCGAGCACGTGTTGGAACTCCTTGATTTCCTGCTTCATTTGCAGGAGAGAAGTGCGCCACTCGTGGATGGGGTCGTTGGGTTTGGAGGGAGTAGGGTGGTTGGGTAGCGGAGCAGAGGCATCCACCACTAGTCTTTTCAACTCCCCTATATCCCGCTCCATTCGCTCCACCCTGCCCTGCGTCTCCCCCGCAGTCGCAGGCCTGCTCCTCCCCCCTTTCCTGCCCTGCTCCTCCTCCCAGTCCTTCCTAAGCCTCTCCACCTCCCTCTCCCTCTGTCTCAACTTCTCCTGCAGTGCCGTCAACTCCCTCTCCAACCCCACCACCTCTTGACCCCGAGACCCGTCAGTCCGCATACTGTCCAGCTTCCGACTCCAGTCCTCCTCCAGTCTCCGCCTTTCCTCTTCTATGTCTCGGTCCAGTCCGCGGCTGTAGTCCTGGAGAGTCCTGTTGGCTTCCTCTGCGATTCTGCGCTTTTCGTCCTCGATGCGGGAGTGCTGGCTGCGGCCTTCTCGAGTCTGGGCAGCTTGTCGTTCGGACTCATATCTGGACTCCAGTTCCTGTCGATACACCAACAGTTTGTCCTGAAACTTGGCCTTAGCAGTCTGAAGACTGGTTTGGTAGTCCCGCTCACAGTCCTGTCTGAGCACCTCCAAAGCCGCAGTGTCCTCATACGAAGCAGGCAGCGAGCCTTTGGCTAGGGAGGAAAGCCGGGCTTGCAGACTGGACTGGATGGATAGCAATTCGCTCTCATACCTGTTTTTCTCCTTGGCGACTTCTGCACGCAGCACAGTGTCCTTAGAGGCTTGGATTCGAGCCATTTCCCCGGAGGTGTCGGGCTCCGATCCCTGCTTGGAAGTGGACACTTGACTCAGGGTAGCTTGGGCGGAGGACAAGTCACTGCGGAGCTGAGATAAACGCTGGTCCACATCTTGACTTTGATTCCGCATTTCTCCCTGTGCGCGGCGAGTTTCAGACTCAAGAAAAAGAGCAGTCGCGCGGGAGTTCTCTTCCTCCAGTCTCCTCCTCGCCTGCTCCAGTTCCAGTCCTTTGGAGGCTTTGAGTGCGTCCAGCCGCTGTTGCTTGCCCGTCCTGACCCGGTCCTTTTCCTGGTCCTGCAGGCCTGAGAGCGATTTCCGCTTTTCCACCATTCGCTGTTCCTTTTCGCTTTCTAGGGAAAGCCGCAGTCTCTGCTCTTCTTCGGTGAGTTGGGCTTTGAGGTCTTTCTTGTACTCTTCGAGTTGGCCTTCGTTGCGTTCGACCACCATGGCCTTTTCCGCCTCCAGTTCTTGTCGGAAGGCCTCCATTTCCACGGTGGCTTTGTCGCCTTTGGGACCTTTGGAAGCCAGGTCGAAGGCCTTGGGAGGGGCGCTGGGCTGACTTTTCCCTGCAGAAGGCGGCGTCCTAGCAGGCCGCTGCTCCCCCGCCCCTCTCCTTTTACTCTTCGCCGCCTTCAATTCCCCCACCTTCTCCTTGTAATGCCGGTCACAGGGGTGCTCCCACACACTTTCCTGCGAGTCAAAGTTGAAGTAGAAAATGTCCTTGTTCTTGGTCTGGCAGGGCTTCCAGGGGGCAGGCAGCGGAGCCTTCAGTCCTTCTCTAGCGATATAAAGCAAGTCTTGGTCTTCGTCCAGGTCCAGGCCGAGGTAGAGCGCGTATTCCTCGATTTCTGCGTAAGAAGTACCTTCTTGAGTAGGCTCGTAGTTCTCATCTATGTCTTCTTCGAGGATTGTGGTGTCTGGGTCCATTTCAAATTACAAGGACTGGCTTTCCAGGGGAATCCACAGAAAGGAGGCAACTCTATAGAGGAATTCGCACTTGTTCTGCATTATTAGGTATATATTAGCTGGATTTTACTGCTTTCCCAGGCTTTTTGGCACCGGTTTTCTTGCTATTTGTCAGAGAAAACAGAGATTTGTCCTCAGTTTCTCGCTTTAACTGCTCAATTAGGTCCTTTTGCTTCGTGCGAATTGACTCGGACTTATCGAAGGAAACACTGAGTGCGTTATAGTCCTCCTGCAGAGCGGCCAAGCGGGCTTGCAAGTCCTCTTTTAGTGTTAATTTCTGCCGCAAATTGGCGTTTTCTCGCTGAATTGCAGCGTATTTGCGTCTTTCCTCTGCCAATTCGGACCTGAGTCTGCCGATTTCCACGGAATTGGCAGAGGAAGAGTGCCTTTCTGGAGACTTTAAGGCCGATTTGCTGTGCCGCTCCAGCTCTTTTTCCGATTTTTCGATTTCATGATAGAGACGCTCGGCTGTGTGGCTGGGAGAGCGACTGGTCGTACGGTGTTGGGAGGGTGGACGGGTAGGAAGCCGCTGAGTCGAGGACTTGGCCTGGAGCAGACTCTCCAAATAGGCGAATTTGTCCTGCAGGGTCTGGACTTCCCCGAGCAGACTTGGGGACTCCGCGAAGCTGAGATTCGGCGTTTGGGCCGGGGAGCCTTGATATAGACGACTCGACTGCAGGGCGGAGGCTGGAATTCCCTGCAAAGTGGGCGTTTCTGCAGTGAATTCTCCCACTGTGAGTGAGTCAATCCCTTTGTCCAGCACTGTGTGCAGGTAGCGTGCTTGTTCACTGCTCAAATCCATTCAATGCTTATAAGTCCAAATCTAGCCAGTGACTGCTCTTAGCCTAGGGGGAGAAGCCCAGGAGGCTCTTAAGAGTCTGTTTGAGGGCGACCACGTCTCCCTGGATGGACTTCAGTTCAGTCTTCAATCCTGTAACTGTTTGCCGTTTCTCTGAGGATTGAACGTTTTCTTGATGCAAGGAGCTCACAGCCTCCTGCAGACTGGCTCTCCGGGCGCAGAGCTGCTGGTAGGCGGCTTGGAAGGGGTCGGAAGCCTCTGCATCTGCAAGGCAGGTGTCCAGAGAGCACGGGAGCGCAGTGGAAGCGAGGGACTCATCGTCTGACGGGATAGGAGAGGGAAATAAGGGCGCAGGGTGGGAGTACAGATCCCCGCTGCCGCCAATTGCGCTCTTCGTTCCATGTCTTTCTTTGCGGCCTCGGATTGTCTTATTCTTAGCTGACCTTCTGGCTCTGCCTTTTTCAGTCCCTATCTTCTGCCCCACCCGCCCAGGCTTTAGTTCCATGCCCTGTAGGTCTCCATCTCTTTCTGCGCCCTGGGCGATAGATTTGCGGCTAGAAGCAGCTCCTGTACTAACGTAGTTGTTTTGGTCCATTTAAGTTTATAAGAATGGCACAGCTCAGGTGCAAAGGCTGGATAGGCTTTGAAGTGTATTTGGACTAGTCCTGGTATGGGAGACTTAGAAAGGGGAGAGAATTGGAGGAGTTAAGAGAGAATATGAATATAACAGTTACAGGGGAGAACGAGACTGGCAGGGGGAGGGAGGACTAGAAACTAGGGGGAAGGACTTAGATGGTTCTAGGAGTCTTCTTGTCAGAGGACTATAGGACGCTCGACGGATGCCTAGGACCCCCGCGGATATGAATATAACAGTTACAGGGGAGAGCAAAACTGGCCAGGGGAGGGGGGACTAGGGACTAGGTGGAAGGACTTAGGCGGTCCTAGGAGTCTTCTTGTAGAGGACTATAAGGCGCTCGACGGATGCCTAGGACCCCGATATCGCCTTTGATCAGACCTTCATCTTGTATCTCCTTGGGCACCAACAGCACGCCACTGACTCTGGCCAGTCCAAACAACAGCACAGCGAACAGCAGACCCCAGGCAGTGATCACCACTACTCCCAGTAGGTTCACTCCGATCAAGTCTCCGCTGCCCCAGTGGAACACTCCGTCCTGGTCGTCAAAGAAGCCTGCCAGAGGCGAGCCAATGAAGGCGGCTACATACTGCCAAGCAATGGTGTGCGCAGGGTCGTCAAGCTTGGCTTTCACTTCCAGTATAATCGTCAAAAGGACGAAAACACCTACAAACCAGCCTATGCAGAAAGCGCCCCAGCCGTGCGTATTATTCGCACAGGAAGACACAGCAATCATCCCGCCCAGAAAGCCCTCCAAAGCGCCATGGAAACGGTACCTTGGAGTGGTTAGGACCAGTTGGCACCCGAGAGTCACTAGGAGGGAGCAAGTGCCTCCGGCCAGCCACGTGTTGAATGCGCCCTTGCAGGCACTGAGCATGTCAGGAGCTCGGAAGGCGTTGATGAAGAAGAGGCCGATGGCGAAGAGCAGCATGCCTATGGAGGCCAGGGAAACGTGGCCGGGAGTCCAATCGGTGTCATCTCCATATCGGTGTCTTTTGCCAGTGAGGAAAATGCCCACTATAGAGATAATGCCAGCCAGCAAGTGAACCGTCAGGCAACCACCCGGGTCTCGCATATGCTGGAACATGCTGTTCAACCATCCATCTCCCCAGTGCCAGGCCACCACGACTGGGTACATAAAGGCCATAATCAGCCCTGCGTACAGCATTTGCACACCTCCTTGGCATCTCTCAGCCAGGGGAATATTCACAGAAAAGACCACGATCATGCCGAGGAATCCGTACTGCGCCGCATCTAGGAATCTCCAAGTGTCCACCCAGCCTTTCCCTGCAAAGTGCATGTTTCCAATGAAGCCGTTCTTGACGTTCCCCATTCCAAAGGCATACCCCACTAGCCAGAACATGAGAATGCCAACTGCCAGCTGGTGGACGTTCTTGACCAGCACTCCTGACACGTTGTGTTTGCGGCTGTACCCCGCTTCCATCAGAGAGAGTCCTGCCTGTATGGAGCTTACAAGTGCAATCAGCGTGAAGCCGATAGTGTAGAGGTCCAAAATCCCTGAGATGGTCTCTGCCACGGTCAGGTCCATCCTTTAAATATGGGCAGCGAGCCCGGTTCTCAGTGTCTCTGGCCCAGTTCCTTGCAATCTGATAACGACTAGCACACTTATATACATATGGGCGTGGCAAGAGGACGATTACTCGCAGACTGGCGGGAAGCCGAAGTCTCCAGGCTCGAATAGCGCGTAAAGCTAAGTGTAGGACCGGCAAAGCCCATAGCTAATCTATAGTCGCCACTATGAAGCGTGACCCTGTCTCTCCCTTATCCTCCGTGACAGTTGCCTACTGTCAGATCTGTCGCAAACTATGGCAAAGCTGGAGTCGACTGAAGCAGCACTACCAAGGGGATCACCGGCTGAAGCGGATTTTCCCATGTAAAGAAAGACTATGTGAGTGCGTGTTCCTGGCAGAGAAGCAGCTGCTTCGGCACCAGCAGCTGTTGCACAAACTTCCCAAGTGCCCGATATGTCCTAAAGTCTTCCCCAATTCGCTAGCTCTGAAGCAGCATCTCAACACACATATGGCTGAGCCTAGAAAGAGCATGCGACAGGCAGACCTGCACGACCTACGAGATGTCACCGAGCGATATCTAAGGAAACTGCGAAGGCGGCTGAGTTCCAGCCACTTAGACTGCAAAGCAGCACTGCCTGCAAGTCTGAAGGAGGTACTGCTGCAGAGGTCTAGTCCTGAGGACTCAGGGACGTCCTTGGCTCTGCTCAGCTTTATTCTTCACGCTTCGGAGTTAGCTACGCAGCCAATTCGTGCAGACATGAGTCCTGCTCTAGCCACATCAGAGCAAACTCCCGCCCCCTCTTTTCCCCCAATCTCCAAAGCGCCTGTTTTCATGACTGAAAGGATCGATGAAGTTGTGCACTCCGAAGCCACCAGTCCTCAAAGCCACGGCTACTCCACCTGGGATATGTGGGCGGGACTGCAGGAAGAGGAAATGGCGTGTCCCTGGGAAGACTGCAAGGAGCAGTTCAGCCTGCACGAAGACCTGCTCGCCCACCTGCGCTCTGCCCACTGCGCCTAGTTCGCTGCTGTAATAATGCTAGGACTCTGCTCCTTTGGAGGGCCATTTACCTACGCTTGGCCTTCCTTTAGGTATCGTCGGAACTCAGTCTAGGTAGGACTTACTTCGAACCTGAGGAGAGTGGCGGAGCGGCTTGCACTGGGCTGGTTCTGCAGGTCTTTGTTGGTCTCCAGCAGGCCGCGGAGTTGTCGGAAGGGCAGTTTGGGGTGACTTAGGCACCAGTCCAGCACTTGGGGCGCTGTCTGAGTCCAGACTTGCAGGTACTCCAGCTGCTCCCCCAGTCTATCCAGCCGCACTCCATACAACTCCACAGCCCCTGCAAACTCCTTCACATCCGTCCCCATCTGCTGTCTGCCCGCCACAGAACACACCCTCACTCTCGCAAACCCCTCCATCATCTGCTCACTGCAGTGCTTCACAGAGCTACCCAACACCTCACTCTTCAGCTTCGCAGGCAGGGGCGAACTGGCCAGCCGCTCCTTCACGTCCTCAATATACTGCAGAGTGATGTCCACGTAGGAACTGGCGGAGGGGGAGTGGCTGTCCCAGGGCTTTTCGGAGATGGTTTTGACCAGCCATTCGCCTTTGTTGAGCTTGTAAGAGACGGATTTCTCCACTAAAGTGCTCAGTTCTTTGATGGCGGCGACAGTGTCGGAGTAGTATTTCTCCAGGTAGTCTTGGTATTCGGCTTGCTGCGCCTCCGATATTGGCTGTTTTAGAGATTCGAGGGTGGAGAGCACTAATTTGCAGCTGTTTATTGCGATGACGCTCTCTGTGGCGCTTGGAGAAGTCGTCAATTCGTCAAAAATCCACGATTTTGTGCCTAATTTCGAGTCCAAAAAGTCCTTAATGCGCACCACACAAGTCCCCAAAGCCTGACACTCACTCTGAAACAGGTGCAAATCATATGCTTTCTCCAAGGCAGCAAGGCCTGGGGAGTCCATATCCACATGCTGAGTTAGCCGATCCCTATCCGTCTTCAGCACAAAGCGAACAAATACGACATAGAGAAATAAGTCCACAATTCTGGTCATTGCGATGAACAGGTCGAAGGAAATAGGCGTGAAAGTGCGGGTGAAGCCTGCGGTGGTGACTAGGGACTTGAGGAGTTGGTAGGCAGAGGTGCAGAGCACTGGGGACTCTTCGTACAGGCCGGTGGAGGCGGTTGTGCTTAGAGCCACGTCATCTTCTGGCTCATCATCGAAGGGACGACTCAGGACGAGGGCTGAGAAGCTGGAAGCGAAGTGGCCCGAGACCAGTGCGGAGAGCAGTTGTTTGTGGGCCTTCAGACCGGACTGCACCATTTTGTCGATATCGAAGTTGCGAGGGACCGGGAGCCGCGTCCACTGCTCACTCTCCAGGTATGTGCTGCATAGTCCTCACAGCAAACTCGACCACTGCTGATTCTGCATCCTTTCAAAGTACTGTATCACTCTGGTCTTCACAGCCGTCCTCAGTTCCGTGCTGAAGGCCCCAGAGAAGTCCTCTCCGATCTGCAGGAACGCATCAGTCCAAGTGAGCAGTCTAGTGATGTCTTCGGGCTGGAGAGACAGACACTGCTCGCCTTGGTCTAGGAGGTGTGCGGCTTTCTGCTGCATTTTCTCCCACAGGTATTTGCGGTTGCGGAGCAGGTCGTCTTGGATGAATGCGTAGGAGGCTGCTAGACGGGTCAGAGTGTCGGAGTCGTCTACATAGCTGAGAGTGACTGGACAGCCTTTGGAGGCTGCCAGGCTGAGTGACACTTACTCATTCTCAAAATGCCACCGACTAAACAAGTGATTGCAGTACATGAACTGCACCAGTGACTTGTATATATCCCTCACAGCCTGCGGATATACCTGCACTGGTAGCAAGTGCACAGCAGACTGCAACTGCAGGCGGCCCACTTCCGCAGCCAGCCACTGCTCCACGCCCTGCTTGTAGGCCGCACTCACAGCTGTAAGGAACTCGGAGTGGATATTCAGTGCCAGTTGGGACGCATCTTGAGCAGAAGCCGAGGCCAACAGTACGTTTTCATACGCTGTTGCATCGAAGTTCCTGCACAAAAGCCCTAACCGGGATTTGACTTTCTGCAAGACTTTCGCAGTTTTCTTCTCCACGTTGGCGGCCACGATCCTCAGCACGGCATAGCGCTTGTAGTCGATGTGAGCGAGCTGCGCAGCTGCCTCCTTGCAGAGTTGCAAGGCGTGGTACAGCTCCCCCTTCTTCGTGGCTTGTTTGATGCTGAGACTGACACTGTAGCAGATCGAGGAGAACTGTGTGAATTCTGCTTCTAGACGTGCAAGTGTGTCAGCCCGCTGTTTGAGCCTGAGCAGTCGTAGGACCTGAGTTTCGACCTTGGACTTGACCTCGCCCAGTAGTTCCCTGCTTCTCCTCGCAGCAGCCGACCCGCCTGCAATTGACTCCTGCATGAGCGCCAGGTTCTGAAAGCCAGAAACTACCTATCACTCACCCAGTTGGTCATAGTGGTCCATCACCTCCAGTGAGAGTCCACGTGTCAGTATTTGCTGCATTCGCTCCAATTGAGCGACCTTCTCTTCGATATCCGAAGGAGTGGCGACCTCTTCCAAGGCCTCAGCCACTAACTGAGGTAGAGGGCGCTCGCCTTTATAGCGCTCGTCTATTGAGACTTGGAAGAAGTGCCACACCTCTGCCTTGGAAATGTGGGTGAGGTCGTCTGCAGTGGCGGCAGTGTCGTCCTGTGTGGTGTCTTTGGAGGTGTAGGGCAGGGGAGTGGAGGCGCCAGTGCTCAGAAACCTCTTCAGATACTGCATCTATTATTTATGCGCGCGCACCCAGGCGAAGTCCACATGTGCGCCTGTCAGCTCTCTCGCCTGGTGCCAGAGCCGCCACGTCCTGAGGTCCTCCGCTCCGTAGAACCAGCACTCTCGCTCCCAGTGGCCCTCTCTTTCAGTCAAATCGAGTACCAAAGCATGAGGGTGGAGAGGGGGGATGGGCAGGTTGGCTTCGCAGATAATGGCGATGTCCACTGGGTTTAGGCTGGAACTATGGGTGGTCTTGCGGGCCCAGGGGAGCTTGCGTAGGAGAGGCAGGGAGTCGCTGAAAACTGTGATGTCGAGCAGGCCGATACGCCGCAGGGCACAGAGAGCGACTTTGCAGAACTCTCCACAGCCCAGGATCACTGCGTTCCGTCTCCGGTTCAGTTCAGAGGCGCTGCCCAGAACTGATAAAAGCGCTAAAAACTGCGTATTGATCCCAATCAGTTGATTTCCCCGCTTGACAACTAAATCCACATTTCCAATTTCCCTGACTTCTGCCTCCGCCACATCCACAATAGGCAATACAGCAGCTCCCAACTGTCCCTCGAGACAGGCGCCCAGACAGCTCGAAGCCCTCAACCCCTGCAGCACTTCCGAAAGTGACTCGCTCGCTTGTGGACGGAAGTGACAGGGCAGCCTCAAGGCTTGCAACAATGCGTTGTAGAAGCCAAGTACTTCACAGTTTCCCTTGAATCCGAATGCGAATAGGCTGTAGGGCAGGTCTTGAGGCGGATTTATCTGGTCGGAGAGGATGTGAAGTCTGCGGAGAGCCTGTTCCGACATTAGGATTTCTGGTATTATTGGATGCTCGCGAAGGTACAATGGCGGCTCTCTTCGTCCTTTGCGGCGTTGAAGCAGCTCCAGGGAGCTAGAGAGCGCAGCATCGACACGCAGATGCAGAAAGTAGAAGAGCAGTTCCAGAGACTCACAGCAGACAATCGGAAGATAGTGGGTTTGGCGCTGAACCGACTGCTGCCTGTGCAGGAAGCCCGGGTCGCACTGGTACTGCAGGAACTCACACAACTCAACTCCTTCGAACAACGTGCTTTCTTCTCCATCCTTGAAGAGCAGAGAAACAAGGGGTTCATGACTATCAACGGGGAAGCGCAAGTGGTTCCGAACCCTTTGCAAACTGGGACAGTGTGGCCTTTCAACCACCCAAGCAACCTGCAGTTCCAAGCAGAAGCGGGCTTCGCGGGACAGGTGGGACTGCACGGACTGCCCAAGGCCTTCCTTGCCAAGGTGGAATCAGGGGAAGCCTTTCAGTCTCTGGACGACATGGAGGTGGCTGCGGCTCCTGCTGAGAAGGTGGAGGCGAAGGTCGAGGAAGTGAAGGAGGAAAAGACCAGCTTCGACCTGGTTCTCAAAGGCTTCGCGGGAGATGCGAAGCTGAAGGTGATAAAGGAGGTGAAGACGATACTGAACTTGGGGCTGAAGGAAGCCAAGGAGAAGGTGGAAAGCTCGGCCAAAGGACCTGCAGTGCTCTTCAAGAACGTCTCCAAAGAGACAGTGAAGGCGCAGTATGAAAAGCTGGTAGCGGCTGGGGCAGTGCTTGAGTGGCAGTAGTTAGTTACTATTCCAGGACAAACAGCCTCACTCCCTAGTTCTAATAGCGTAAGTCTGATTTATATATTGTCTGAGGTTTGTTCTCTCTGCTACTTGTGCATTGTGATAGATAGTCCTGTTGGACTCTAAATCCAGCAAGGAAGCACAGCCTGAAGCAGAGGACTCCGTCAGCCCTACAAAAGACACAGAGAAGACAGCGAATTAACAAAAATCCGATCTCAATAACCCACAGGGGAAAATCCTATGTTCCAAATACCGCATGAGTACCTAGGAATTTTCTGAGCGTTGGAGAGATCCTCCTTCAGCAAATTAAGTCCATCAGATCCCATCTGAAGACAGAGTCCTATGAAACTTTGTCCAGCGAGGACAAAAAGGCTTTAAGCTTCTTTAACCCATGGCAAAGTGCCCGATTTCTGCAAATAGGATTCCGAAGTAGTGGGAAGCCACTGCTTCGACCTGCAGCGCATATTGCGAATGGCTAAACTTACACGCAGCTTCCATCATTGAAGTAGATTGGAAGTTAGGGACAATTTACGCTATTCGTTTACCTGACAGAATCGACAGTTCGTGCGCAAAGTCTTGCAATTCGTACAGAGGGAGTGGTAGCCACAAGCGAGCAGTCGTCCAGCTTCAATGGTGCAACTGCATTCCACACAGTGCTCTTGGCGGTACTTCTGCACCAGTGTGTTCAGTTCCGTGCCGAAGACTTGGCTCGACAGGGAACCTGGTAGGGACGTTAAGCAGGTAGGACAGCGCAGGACAGTGGGCACTGTGTAGCAGCAGGTACAACGCATGAGGTAAAGGAGCAGGCAGGAGGGCGAGCAGAAGCAATGGTCGCAGGGAAGTGGCACTCTCTGGGATACTGCTGCTCTGCAAAAGGCACATGATTCTTCTCCGATTAGTTGAAGGAAGTGGAGAGCGCAGGCTTCAGAACAGGCACTGTCCAGATTTACCTGCTTCTCTGAACTTAAGCGGTCCCGCCAAGACTCCTTATCCAACTGAAAGCGCTTTGAACAAGTGACACAGTCCGAGGGTGGAGAGCAAGAAGAACAGAGAGCAGTGGGAAGACTGAGGACACTGCTGCACACAGGACAGCGGGGCAAAGACTCCGTCTGCATACTGGACTTCATCGACACGTCATCACTGGCCATTCCCAAGTCTTGTCGGAAGGCTGTGAGTCCGGTGCGCTGCTTGAGAGAGAGCGAGCGCGCTAATTCGAGGAAATCCGGACGCTGCTCTTCGCTTACAATCAGCATAGCACGCAGTAGGCCTTTGAGGCGGTCGCTGTATTTCAGCTCTGTCAGTTTCAGTTCCGTAGCGACTTCCAACCCTTCCAAAGTCAAGAGTTCCTTAGGCTCAGCCAGGAACGCCATAAAGAGAAAGGTAAAGCCCAGCGAGTAGACGTCAGACTTGTACTGGTTGTGCAGCACTCGCGCCTGTCCCGTTGCGATGAAAGTGCGATAGTGCCGTCGCAGTGCAGGACTGAGGAAGAAGGGCGTTCCTTGTATCGATTGCTGGTTCACATCCAGCAGCTGCCACTTGGAAGCACCGAAGTCTCCGACCTTAATCAGTCCCGCCGCGTTCAGAAATATGTTCTGCGGCTTGATGTCTCTGTGTGCAATGCCTTTGGACTGGGCGTACGCCAAAGCTTCGATCAGTTCCGCCAAGTATCTCCACAGTTCCTCCTCACTCCAGAACTGCTGGTGGGTTTGGCGCTCTCTGATGATGGTGAAGACATCGCGCTCCATCCACTCCATGATGATGACGGACTTGAAGCCGGAGTGCACTTGAGGGTCCAGGAAGCACTTGTAGACTCGACACACGTTGGGGTGGTCCAGTTGAGCCTGGTTCAAAGACTCGCTGATGGCTTCGTTGGCTCGCTGCAGAGAGTGGGTGAGCTGTTCCTTCACTGCGACTGTAAGTCCGTCCAGTCGCCCTCGGTAGACGCTCACGCCTGCTGCGGTGTTGTTGTAAATCAAAAGCTTGTCTTGGACTTCCATGTTCGAATAGTGTAGAGAGGTGGTCGCATAGCTCAGATGGCAGAGCACTTTAAGTAAGTAGTCGTGAGTTCAATTCTCACTGTGACTCTTATTGCTACAGCAAGTGTCTATTTCTGCGACTCTCGAAGGCGGAAGGCAGATGGTAGGTTCCGGGTCCTGGCGTCTGTAGACTCTGACGCAGAGATGCTCGGGGCGACTTAGGAAAGGTGCTGGCTTGAGTAGAGCGATACTGCGAAAAGAAGTAGTGTCCAGTTCTATTCATGCCTAATTTGGGCTCATACACTCCAGGTCCCAGTCGCTGTCTCTGCCCTCCTGGTTGGAAGCGTCTGGAAGAGACAGGCGCGAAGATACATGCGCCAGAGTTACGTGATAGGAAGTAGTGACCAGTGCTGTTGAGTTGATCTCGAGGGTCATAGGCCCCGGGACCAGGAGTGGGCTGAGTGACAGGAGCACGGCAGCGAGGACTGAAGCTGAACTTCTTGGAGTCGAGTCCTAAGGGACGGGAGGGGTTGTAGGCCCCTGGGCCAGGCACCAGAGGGTCGGCGTGTTCATGGCCTCGGAAGAAGCGTCTGGAGTTCTGCTCCCTCGATATGCCGAAGGCGGCAGAGCCGGGTCGGTGGGAAACCTGTGTGCGGGGTGAAGATGCCGGCTCGGACTCCTCCCGAGCAGCCAATTGCAGCTCATAAATGGTCTGCGCCATAATTATGCTCATACAAACTAGCTGTCTAGGCTGTAATTTGCACTAGAGGTACTTAACACACTAAGATCTCACCCATAGTGATTTCAATCTAACACCTCTAGTGGCTACCTCCCAAGACAGGGTTCTCTTCAAGCTGCATTACGCACTGTATACCTAGGTTCCTAATGTCAGATGAGCCCTCGGAGGAAGATGTGCGGCGATACGCTGCGTTTCTCCACATGAAACTGCCCGAGGACGAAGACCTGCTCTGGATTCCTCGAGAGGGCCTATGTGCGCCGCTCCCAGCTCCGTGGACTGCCTGCAGGACCTCTGAGGAAGAGCTTTTTTACTACAATTTCGACACAGGCGAGAGTTCTTGGGAACACCCTTGCGACGACTACTACCGAAAGCAGTATCTGGCCCAGAAAACTCGAAAGCAGGCTGAAAACTGTCTCGCTGACTCGAACCAATCGATTCGAAAGCAGCTGGAAACTGAAGAGGCGGCGGAAAGAGCGGAGCTACTGCGACTGCACCAAGAGGCTTTGCATTGCCTTGCAGAACAAAGCAGCGAAGTCGCAGCGCCCAGCAAAGCGGAGTTAGCACTTCAAGCTCAAACCCAAAGTGCAGAAGTGCTCTCTGCCAAGCGCACTCAAGTGGCCCGTCTGAGGGAGGCAGTGGAGCAGAAGAGAGCTAAAGTGACTGCTTTGCGGAACTCAGCCCTGAGGCAGCGAGCCAGCGACCAGCAAGTTCTTGCTGATGAGCGACTGCAGGCTGAGGCAGCCTTGGCAGAAGAACTGGCGCAGAGGAGAAGCGCACTTAGTCAGCGCCTGGAGCAACAGCACCGGCTTGCAGAGGTGGTGTTCCAGCGAACTACAAGTCTGCAGCAGGCTTCGCTGACACATTCACGAGCTGCGCTGAGGTGGACTGAGACCCGAGTACAGGCTGACGTGCAGGAACGCCTGACTCAAGCACAAGTCAAAGTTCAAGCTGACTTCGAAGCAGAGCAACGAGCCATTGAGCGGGAGTTCCAAACAAACCTCCAGCATCTCTCTGTGGTGTCTAAGCAGACTCTGCTGCAGCGAGACCTGGCCCAGTACCGTAGCCAGGTGCAGCAAACCACTGCACAGCGTCGTCAGCTTCTAGAGACAGAAATGCAGGCCAAGCTGCACGCCTATGAACACCACCTCTCTCAGCGGAGAGAGCGCTCGTCCACTCCCATCACTCCAGAGTCCAAGACGCGGGCTCTGCAGCAGGCACTTGGAGAGGTGAAGAAGGAGGTGGAGTTCGCTGACCAGGAACTTCTGCACGCGTTGAGGGAACTAGTGGAGGCGCGACAGCACACACCTGACTCGCTGGAAGCAGTGAGAAAGCTAAAAGAACTGATAATGAATCCTAGTTTGCAGGCTTGAAGGCTGCGAGCAGCCAGCAGCGTGGTGACGTGCGTGGGTCGAAGGCCTGCCACAGGTCCGCAGTTAGTTCTCGTTCCTGCAAAAAGAGTTGTCGATCCAGCAGTAGCACATGCTCCACCACTGGGCCGAGTAGTGCTCGTACGACCCACTGACAGGCAGCCCGCTTCTCTTCGCATTGAAAGCGGTCGCTGTAGAGTGTGTTGAGTTCTTGGCGAGAGAGGGGCAAGTGGGTCTGTAGTTGGAAGGCTGCTTGCAGTGCGTAGTCTCCGAAGTCAGAATAGCTCTTCACGGGCTTGCCTACACTGACTGAAAGAGCGAGGTCGGGACAGTACTCCTGCAGCAGCCATTGAAAGGCCGCTCGATAGGAATAGCATTGGAACTTCTGATGAGGTCGGGCGCCCATTTCCCGCTCCATGTCAGTGAGCGCGAGCACTCGAGCGAGTCGGCCGAGGTAGAAGTGAGGGAAGTTGGCCCGCAGGAAACTGCTGAGTGGAAAGCCACCTTTCTCCGCTACGAAAGTTCGCTCCAACTCTTCCCCAGTGCGACTCACGCCTGCTCTCAACTGGTAGTCTGAGAACGAGGAACTGACTCGAGGCAGAGTTTCACTCAGTAAATGATAGCAGCAGCCGACATTCACAAGTCCACGAACAGCCTCCACTTCTGTAGCAATGCGCACACTCGCAGAGGCTAGATCTCCACATGTGTGCAGACCAACGAGCACACAGGGCTCTCGACAGACAAAGTTCTGCGCAGTGACATGCAGAGCCGTGACTTTCAAGCCGGTAGCGTTCTGCTGCAGTTTGCGAGCGAGGAAGTGGCTGCGTTCTTGGGCTGCGTGAGAATGGTGGCTTTGGGCTTCCACTGCTTGGACTTTCAGGGCACAGCGAGTGGTCAGCAAGTGGGAAAGGTAGCCGAGGCCCGCGCCTAGGTCGACCACGTTGTGAACTCCTAGTCTCTCAGTTGCATGTTGAATGAAAGCCCCCAATCGTTTTACTTCGTGCTGCTTCTTAGGATTCATACCCCAAGTCTCGAAGGCTGACAGAGGCAGTTCCTCTGACAGCTCTGGATAGGAAGGCGCCAGTGCCAGTGCCTCAGTCAGAAAGGCTCGAAGTTCAGGCTCCGAGACTTGGTGCAGTAGAGCTGGTAGGCGAAGCAGCTGGTCGTAAGTCCAAGACTCCAAGCAGTCTAGCCAGACCGCAGGCAGGCAGGACTCTCTAACGAAAGTGACAGTCGGCAGTGCCTCGAGCAGGGAGTGGTGTTGCTGTAGCAGTGCAATGCAGTGGGTGAGTTTTGTCTGCGTCTCTTCCATCTATGCATTAGTGTGAGCCCTACCTAGCTTAGCTGCCTCCGAAGTTGACACCGATGCCGAACTTCTGGTCCTGCTTGACCAAGTCCGCCTCTGCACTGATGCTAAGTTTGGCGAAGGGGTTGATGGCGTGCTGCACCTGTGCGGTCAGTTTGGCGCTGCCGCTCACTAGCGCCTGGAAACGAGCTTTCAGGAACCGTACTGTCACACCTGCGTTAAAGTCCGACTCTCCTGTCATAGTGTTGTAGGTGAGCTCTGTGGAAAAGACGATATTCTTGTTCCCTTTCAACAGCGTGCCCAGCGTCACTCCCTTGGAGTAGACGAGGTACTGAAGGAAGAACTGGTGGTCGCCCAAGAGATACCGACCTCCGAGACTCAGACCCACCATGGGCTGCGGCCTGACCATCTTCATGACCTCGAAGCCCAGAGCCAAGTTGCGAGTGAGAGACTGAGTGTAGTGGTAAGACAGGAACTCCAGTCCCACTCCAACCTTGGCGCCTGTTACGAAGTCGTTGCCTTGGTAGTCGGCCTCCACCTGCACCTGTGACTCTTTAGGCTCGGTGGACATGTAGTTCCCGCTGAGCCGTAACTCCAAGTCCTCACTCGGGTGACAGATGAACTTCACGTCCTGGCGACCCAGGGCAGGGCTGTAGCGAGACATCATCAGCGGGTTGGGCGGCGACATGTCATAGGGACTGGTGGCTAACTTGCCGCCCACAAAGATCAGAGTCATTTCGTAGTTGCCCGGTTGGCCGTGAGGCAGGGTCCAGCTGTTTGAGAACTGCATGCGTGGAGACAGCGACATACCGAAGTCCACCTTGAGGCCGTCCAGTGGCTCGATCATCGTGGCTGCTCGGAAGCTTTGCAGCAGCATCTCGAAGGTGGGAGGCCGCAGTGGATGTCTGCGGGCCATCTCCTGCAGCGCTGGATTCTCCGACTCGTCAAAAATGACAGGTGGCTCTTGCCGCTCCTCGGGCGCCTCACACGCCGCAGTGCCGAAGAGCGCAGACTTGACTCGAGCGAGCAGCTGGGCCATATATGTAATGGCTGACCTGTACTCTCGTCTCAGCACCCACCTCTTGAGGACCGAGGCTGAGTCCCGGACTCAGGCTGCAGTGACTCCGCTGTCTATTGACCTCAGTCTGTTGACTGAGCAAACTTGCGAGCCTTACTTTGCACAGTTACGCAGTGAAATTGCCGCCTATTTAGAAGACCCGAGGCCAACGCTCTCCAAGCAGCGCTTCTACACAGCACTTTACACCGCGCTTTTGACAGTGTGTCAAGCAGACGAGTCCCAACTCCGAGCTAAGCTGCTGGTGAAGACCTACGCCTGGCAGTTGGCGAATAAGCCCAGGACAGATCACTGTTTGCACTGTGTGAGGAAGCCACCTTCCGACTCACAAAGTCCCCAGCCTCTGCTTCGGAGTGAAATCAAGCACTGTCCTACTCCGCTCACAGAGCGTTTATCGCAGCATCGCAGGGAACAAATGCAAGTTCTGAGGAACTCAGTCCGGAGGAAAACTGGTCCGTTGGGCAGTGGAAGTGTACAGCGCTGGCCCCCGCCCCAGCCTGAGGAGACCCACCACTGGACTGTCCCTCGCAGAGCGCCCACACTAGTGGAGTGCAGGCGGGCACAGGACTTGAGTGTGTCCCCAGAAAGGCAGAGCTTCCTGCAGCAACTCACAGACATCAGAGCCCGGCTGTACCACGCCAACGTATCAATTGCATACAAAACTCTCACTGACGGACTCGCACCGCCACAGCCAGTTGCTAGCAAGGAACTGCCACGAGGAGGCGAGTTCCTCACTTCCAACCCCTTCCTCTTCGCCAAAAAGCGCAAGAAAGCTCGACACACTAGTTTGCTGTAGTGTCCGTTTCATAATGACTGTATTCTTGCTCTTATCACTAGCTGCAGTCAAGATCTGAATCTGGATATGTTCACTTTGAATGGATGTAGTGACGAACAGCCTGAATTCCTTCACAGCCGCAAATGGAGGGAAAGACTGGACGGAGTCTGGTCCTTTTCAAAGCCCAGTTGACATAAATACAGTCTTCGAACCCTGTAGACTCCAAGTGGTGTCTGCCTCCAACTCCTCCTTCACCCAGCTTCTGTTGCGCACTCGTCCTCTGCCTGTAGCTGCTCTGCGGCCAGTTCAAATCTACGACTCTACAAGTTGGGTGGTGTACGACACACAGAAGTGGCGAATAGGTACTCTCTTATGCAACCTCTGGGGGAAATCTGTTTCTCGCGCCAGCTGAACACACACTCAATGGGGAAAGGTTCCCATTAGGCATCCAATTGGTCTATGCGATGAGGCAGCCTACACCAGTGAGTTCCCTTCGCTTTTCCTGCAGCTTCTGCTTAAGGAAGCCAGAGAGAACGCCTTCATTCAGGCGCTGACTCTGGACGAAGGAAGTATCGACCTTTCAGAGCTGTTTCCTTCAAGCGGTCTACTGAAGGACTATTCACCTACTCTGGCTCCAGCAATGTGAGGATGTCGAGCTGTAGAGAGCCTTAAAACCGGGTGATGCCAATTACCAGCTGGAGGCTTCGCCCGAGCAAATCAGTTACTAGCGGAGGCTCTATAACAGTGGTACTGGCAATGCTTGGGACTTGCAGCCTCTGGGAAACAGGACTATTTTCCACTTCGTTCCTGGTCCTTCGATGTCCTTTCCGCCTACATAAGTACGTAGAATTAAATGAATAGACTGCTCTTCAGGGAGAAAGCCACTCTTTGACACCTTGGGAATGCGCAAGGGAAAAGGAGAAGCCTACCGCATTTAGGCAGAAACGCTCCTCGATAACGAATACAACTTAATTCCAGTTCGACCTAAAAGTACGCAAATGACTTTTCTCGAATGACAAGCAAGCTTGGTCGCTCATTTTCCTGCCATTTTCCTACTCAATAGAAGGGTTTGCCTAGCCTCATTTCCATTATTGCCTGCGCTCTACAGCTTCCTTTCTCTCCATTACCTCTTCATTCTCCTCACAACTTCCTGAGAGAAATCAACTTTGCGGATTATCCGACTATGACCTTACCTCTCTGTTCAGAGTCACACAGATAGTCCAATATGGAATGCCTGTGTACGCTTTAGGGAAAGCCTTAACATGAAAATAGAGCTATTTGCAGTGCTTCCGATTGAGGACCTTTGCAGCTCTTGGGAGAACTAAGTCAGAACAGATGGATCGCTGAAGGGTGCATCTATAGGAAAATTGCGATTTTAACTATATCATTTAGATAACGGGATATTTCAAAGTCTTATTCAATGGAGTGTCGATATTGCCCAGAGAAGGCGTCATTGGAGCATTTGACTCATTTATGTGTTCATACTGGCAGGGTAGGCAAGATACGGGTATGAGATTGCTGACTCTTCGCGAAACCTCAGAAATCGCAGATTCTTAACTATCTAAAGGCTTCTAATGCTCGCATTTCTTCTCTGCATTTTTCTGTATCTCACTATGCACCGTTCAGCAGTGTCAAGTTGGTTTATTTATAAAACCCTGCATCTTTCATTCACAGAGGACTCTTCCGCCTCTTTGGGTCTCTTAATCCGCTCATAAATCGCCGCGAGCGACCAATGATGCGATCAATCATTTCTGCGAATAGCACTGCTCAGTCACTTGCAATTTCTCAAATCCTTATTAAAACAGCTGCATGATCTAGCTAGGGAATGAGGAGAAGTCGACAGTGGCTA